>Ga0208193_1000316_pt1 | contig 29952 bp, 20 predicted proteins | sample June2015DPH_17_2_FD_184716 | JGI IMG/M metagenome (GOLD analysis project Ga0208193, IMG submission 184716) | Peatland microbial communities from SPRUCE experiment site at the Marcell Experimental Forest, Minnesota, USA - June2015DPH_17_10... | ecosystem: Environmental > Terrestrial > Soil >... | reverse complement strand
GGCGTTCGCCAGGCCCTCAGTATATGCCGCGAAGCGTTTCTCTTGTGGGCCTGGCGCAGAGAGGCGTGATCCCACAAAACAATTCTACAGTAAAATGTTCTTTTTGTGACCCAGTAGTACTAGAGGTCTTTCAATCGCCAGCTGCGGTATTCGATCTTCATCGGACCGCCTACGTGCACCTGCACGCCGATCAGGCCATCCATCTTACGCCCGGCAACATCGTCGTCTATAGTGACGCTCATGACGCGCCCGTTCACCATGTGCATCAACACATTGCCCCGAACTATAAGGTGAATCGAATTCCAATCAGTGGCGATTAACGAAGCGAGATCCTTGTTGTCACCAAGACTCGAGAGTATGACAGGCGTCCGCGTTCCTGTAACGTGAGTCACCTGGCCGCGCACTGCCAGGAAAAGGCGTCCCTTCTCTTCGTAGTTATTGCCGGTGTAGCGGTTCTCGCCGTCGATGTCGCACTGATACCCGCGCATGGCGAACCGGTTGCCCGGCGTTACTGTGTCTGGAACCACCACGCTGCGATAATTGACTCCGCTGTTCCCGCCGGACGTGATGCGATAATCCACTTTCAGCTCGAAATCCCTCGGCGTCCCACCGCGCCAGATAAGGAAGGTATTGCTCTTGATGAGAGTGGACGGCGTGATTTCGCCAGTCATGACGCCGTCGCCGGCGCGCCAATACTTGGGATCGCCCTCCCAGCCGTCGAGTGTCTTGCCGTCGAAGATGGTTCTGAACCCAGGTTCGTCTCCGCTGAGTGTCTCCGGCCGGTCGCTCTGCTTCGGCACGAACGGCGGGGTCGGGATCTGTTGAGCGGCCAGCGGCAAACTCGACAAGCCGCCCAGCAGGGTAGCGAGGAAATGTCTGCGGTCGCTTGTGACCATCATCTGCATTTTAGCCCGCACAATGGAACTCGGATTTCAAAAGGATAATAGCACGTCTGGGACCGCCATCGATCGATGCTGCACTCTGGCGCTCCTTGATGTGAGCGGCCAGGTTATGTACGTGCCTCTTGGTTGCGGATCGCGCATGACTGCGGCTGCTATGATAAGCCGGCCGCCGCCGCCGATGGCCGCGCGGACCGCGCCGTTCTGGCCTGCGGCGAGCCGGCGCCTGCGTCGCGGCCAGGCGTCGAGCACCGTCGGCGATTGGGCAAGGTCGCGACATTCGAGGCGGATTTCGGCGCTACTTCAGATAGGGGTGCGGCTCCGGGATAGCCGCGCCATCCTTGCGCGGCGAGGAGGCCGCGAAGTTCACGCCCGTCCGCGCATCGTGTACCACCACCTGGCCGCCGCCCATCTGGCTCGAGAAATCGCCCAGCACCTGCAGCTCGTGGCCGCGGCCCATCAACCGCTCGCGCACGTCGAGAGGAATGCGGCTCTCAATCGATACGTCGCAACCGCCGAACGTCAGTTTCGTAAATCGCGGAGCCTCCAGAGCGGCCTGAATGTTCATGCCGTGGTCCACCATGTTCGAGACAAACTGCGCGTGCGCCTGCGCCTGGTTGAGCCCGCCCATGATGCCGAAGCCGATGTGTATGTCGCCCTTCTCCATGAACGCCGGAATGATCGTGTGGAACGGCCGTTTGCGGGGCGCCAGCGCGTTGGGGTGTTGCGGATCCATGTCGAACAGGCCGCCGCGGTTCTGCAGCGCGAAGCCATAGCCATCCACCACCACGCCCGAGCCGAAATGCTGGTACAAGCTCTGAATCAGCGACACGATGTTGCCTTCGCGGTCGATCGCCGCCAGGTAAATGGTGTCGCCCGCCATCGTCTTCGGGCTGCCGGGCGCAACCTGGCATCGGGCAAGCTGCGGGTCGATCAGCTTGGCGCGTTCGCGCGCGTAATCCATGGAAAGCAACCCTTCCACCGGCGCCTTGCTGAAGCGCGGATCGGCCACATAGCGATGCAGGTCGGCGTACGCCAGCTTCTGCGCTTCGATCTGCGTGTGCAATTCCTCCACGCCGCGCGGCTGGTATTGGGACATCGGGAAAAGCGAAAGAATATTGAGCATCTCAAGCGCGGCAATGCCCTGGCCATTCGGCGGCAGCTCGTACACGGTCCAACCGCGATAGTCCGTCGAGATCGGCTGCACCCATTCCGGCTCAAACTGCGCCAAGTCGGCCGCGTCCAGTTTGCCGCCCAGGCGCTGACTGGTTTTGAGCAGCGCTTGCCCGATGGCTCCCTTATAGAACGCCGATGCGCCCTCGGCCGCCAGCAGCCTGTACGCCGCGGCCATCTCCGGATTCTTGAACATCTCGCCGATCGCCGGAGCGCGCCCGTCGCGCAGAAACACGCGTTTGGCGTTATCGTCCCTGGCTAATTTGGCTTCTTCGGTTTTCCACGCTTCGCCGATCATTTCGGTGACGGGGAATCCGTGCTCGGCGAAGTAAATCGCCGGTTGAAACAGCTCGCTCCAGGGCAGCTTGCCGAAGCGTTTGTGCAGGCTGGACCATCCGCTGACCGCGCCCGGAACCGTCACCGATTGGATGCCTTCCTGCGGCATCTCTTTCATGCCCATGGAATTCAGCAGTTCGATGGTCTGCCCTTTGGCCGACCACCCGCTGGCGTTAATCGCGGTGATCTTGCCGGTTTTCGCGTCCTGGTAAATGGCGAACAGATCGCCGCCCAAGCCGCAGCTTTCCGGCTCTACTACTCCGAGCACCGCGTTGGCTGCGATGGCCGCATCCATCGCCGAGCCGCCGCGCGCCAATATCTGCGCGCCGGCCTGCGACGCCAAGGTTTGACTGGTAGCCACAATGCCGCGGTCGGAAATCACCATCGAGCGAGCTTGAGATCTGTCTTGAGAGACTGCGGTCATAGCTGTCAGCACGATGAGTGCCGGAAGAAGTGCCGTGCGCATGAAATCGCATAATAGCAGTTTCGTATATCCGGTAGCGCCGGCGGTCTTGCCGCCGGTAGTTTTCCAAGTCGCCGTGGCGTCAATTTCCGTTGGCTCTCTCGATGTGATCCACCACCAGAATCGCGATCGGCAATTTCTCTGGCTGCAACTTCAATCCGAGCCGATCCTTTATAGCGGTAAAGACCGAAGGGCGGCGCCGTCATCCTCTCTCAGGGAAAAAGTCAGACTGAAGCCGTAACTCCCCTTGAGCCCGGTTCTGTCGATCACTGGCAACCGAACTGCTGGGTGATCCGTAAGCATCTGGGCCAGGCTTGACATCGATAAGCCCTTCACGCCCACGGATCCGGTTACGGTCTGTCCGTTGATCGTGGCGTCCGTCCCTTCCTCCAATTTAGGCCTATGCTCTCCCACAACCAGCGCATATCCGCGCATCTCGCGGGTTTCCCGATGCGCTTTCATCCGAAAGCGATCCGCCAGCAGCGACCGCACCACTAGTCTGCATTGATCTTGACTCACCGGCGCCGCCGATTTCGCATCGATATCGTATCCGGATTCCCAAGCCATGGCCCACTCCGGCAGGCCCAGGATTTGATCAGCGCCTATCTGATAGCTCGATCGAATCAAAAAGGAAACGGGAAAACCGGCAGAAAAGAAACGGCCATTTTCGCAATACTTTACTTGCTCGGGATTCCTGAGACGCTCTTTCGGCGTCGGCTTTACGGACACGACCTCGAAGTCGGGCTGAGCGCTCGACAGCGCGAGGCTGGCAATCGCGATCGGAAGTATCTTCATTGAGGCGGCGAAGCTCACGGTCAGTGTACGAGACATGGTGGGTTGTGCAGCTAACATGAGTCGTCGTGCAAAGTTATAAGGTCAGCCGACCTCGACCCATTCGGCCAAGGTCGTCGGCTCCAGTACATGCTCGCCATGAAGACGCATTCCCTCAATGTGAAACTCAATGGCTTCGGCAATTAGCGCGCGCGCCTCATCTAGCGTCTTGGCCACTGCAACGCAGCCAGGCAGATCGGGAACGGTAGCTCCCACGCTGGAAGGCCCTTGCTCAAAAACAACCGTGTATCTCATTTCTCTATGCCCGCCTGTCACATTTATATTCTTAAGCAGACCCGTAGGCATCTCTTCCGCAGGGTGACCAGCGACCGTCACCGTGCCTGGCTTCAATGGATGATGAAACTGCCGATGGCTCCCTTTCCGTCGAACCAGTGTCCATTTATTGTTCCACGATTCCGATCGCGTCCCTCACCTTCACGCAAACCGGTTTACCGTCCTGCATTGCGTTTCGGTTTTGATAGTTCCGCCAAGGGCAGGGCGTGGGCGGCAGCGGCGTAGTTTGTTGCGGTGCGCGGAGTAGCGATGCCGCGCCGGCTCTCTGCCCGGATGGTTTGAAAACCACAGGCTGCGGGGGATAGCTCACCGCGGGGCCGTTCCGCAACGATGTTACAGCGCTTGGCGGCCTGCCGGCGAGGGGCTCACTCAACCGCGTCGCGTTCCCCCTATCCGGGAAACCTCCAGAAAATTCCCGCATTCGGTTTGTATGCGCATTGCAGCTAAAATGAGTCGTCATGCGAAGCTATTGGGCGCTGTCACTCCTCGCGCTTGCGGGATGTAGGCCGGCCCCGCCGTCCGCCGCCGATCCGGACCTCGCCGCTGAGATCCAGCGCATCCGCGCCATCGATAATCACGCGCATCCCGTGCGCGTCACCCAGCCCGGCGAAGCTGTCGACCGCTTCTTCGACGCTCTTCCCGTGGATAACATGGAGCCGCAATCCGACCCGGTTAATTTGCGGCCCAACGCCCCATCGATAGCCGATGCCTGGCGCGCGTTGTATGGAGCCGGCCGGGTGGACCAGCAGCGCAAGCAGGCCGTGATGCAGCAGAAGGGCAGCGCGTATCCGGAATGGGTGCTCGACCAGATGGGCGTGGAAGTGATGCTCGCCAACCGCGTGTCGATGGGCCCAAGCATTCAGGCGCCGCGCTTCCGCTGGGTCCCATACGCCGATGCGTTGATTTTTCCGCTGGATAACTCGAAGCTCGCGGCTGTGAACTCAGACCGCAAGTCTTTCTTCGCGCTGGAAGACAACCTGCGCGCACGCTACCTGCAAGATGCCGGACTTACTACGCCCCCCGCAACGCTCGCCGAATACCTTTCGCGCGTGGTTACTCCGACGCTCGAAAAGCAACGCCAGGGCGGCGCCGTCGCCGTGAAGTTCGAAGCTGCATACTTGCGGTCGCTGACGTTCGACAAAGTGGATCGGGGCTTCGCCGAGCGTCTCTACGCTAGCAAGCCCAGCGAGTACATGTACGCCGCCAACCAGCCCGCCGATTACAAACTCCTCCAGGATTTCCTGTTCCGTTATATCGCCTCCGAGTGCGGACGCCTTGGAATGGCCGTACACATCCACACCGAAGCCGGCGCGGGGGGGTACTTCGATGTAGCCGGCGCCAATCCGCTGAATCTCGAATCGGTTCTCGACGACCCCGATCTGCGCAAGACCAGGTTCGTCATGCTGCATGGCGGATGGCCGTTCCTGGGCGAAATCACGGCGCTGCTCACCAAGCCCAACGCCTATCTCGATTTCTCCGCGCAAGATCTGGCGCGCACGCCGCACGCGCTGGCGCACACGCTGCGCGAATGGCTGGAGTTTGTCCCCGAGAAGATCCTGTTCGCCACCGACGCCTATCCCTACATCCCCGAAATGGGATGGGAGGAATCCGGATGGATCGCCGCGCGCACCGGACGCCAGGCGCTGGCCATCGCGCTCACGGGCATGATGCGCGATGGTGAAATTACGCGCGCCCGCGCCTCGGAGCTTGCACGCATGGTCTTGCGCGACAACGCCCGCGCCCTTTACGGATTCCAATGATGGCAATTGGGCATCTCTTCGAGAGGACCGCCCGTCAACATGCAGTTTCACGATGGCGCCGAATTGCGGGACAGGGTTGTTCGTGGACCGGCACATCCGTAACTCCGGCGGGCATCCCCACCTATTGGTCAGTTCCTATGGGCGCCACAATTTGCTGCGGTACTGTCGCGAATATTTGAGAGTCACCGCGTGGAGACGCTCGCAGATTATGCCGGGAAGGCCAAATCGGGAATACTCCGGCGCTGCTTCTCTTCGGCCTTTGAGGCAAACTAATCCCCGCAGCGCGCGGTATAGGCCGGCACTCTGCATAAGGCCGGTCAGGTAACTCCCGCCTTTCGGCATGGCGGCCGCATTTCTTTTGATTAAGCGGTAAAAAAGACAGTCAGTCACGACTCGCGTGAGCTAAACTATCTGCCATGCGCACAAAACGGAAGGTCTTCAGTGGTTTCATGGCGAGACAGATACTAGCCATTGCAGTGCTAGCGACTCCCATGCTCGCCGGAAATGACACAAACTACACTTATCTCGCCTTGGGTGATTCCATCGCGTTCGGAATGAACCCACTTCTCTTCAGCCCAACCCTCCCTACGCCGACGCCCTCTGAATTTATTGGCTATCCAGAGACCGTAGGGCAGGTCGTAAATGTGCAATTGGTCAATGCGGCTTGTCCCGGAGAAACCAGCGCAAGTTTTTGGATCGCGGGTGCTTTGGACAACGGATGCCTCGATCCAGGCCCCGATGGGCAACCACCGTTCAAGACCACCGTCGGTCTGCACACGAACTACACCGGTACGCAGTTAGCATTCGCGGAATCGCAGCTAGCCACCAATAAGCACATCAACTTCGTGACGCTAGGCATTGGCGGGAACGATCTCTTGCTGCTGGAGCAGCAATGCACCGCCGCTCCAGTTCCATCGTTTGCCGGATGTGTGGAACAGTACCTTCCCGGAGTTTTGCAATCGTTCGGGGCAAACCTCACGGTCATTCTGAAAGGCCTTCGAGCCAATTATGGAGGCTTGCTGATTGTGGTGAATAATTATTCGCCAAGCTCCAATTCGCTGTTCATCGAGGCAGTTCAGGCGCTGAATCAGGTAATGACGCAGGTGGGCGCGAGCTTTGGCGTCAAATTCGCAGACTCGTTCACAGCGTTTCAGATCGCGTCGGCGTTTTATGGCGGTGACCCGTGCGCGGCGGGACTACTTATCCGGCTTACTCCTACCACTTGCGACGTGCATCCTACGCCGCTGGGGCGGGACCTGCTCGCCGCCACGGTCATCTTCTCCAGCGTGGTCAAATAGGGAACTTACCTTTCCTGGCATTGCTGGCCGGGACCAGTTGGAAAGGGCGCGGGGAATGGTGTTACTGCGACAGGCCGAGTAAGCCAACGCCCGCCGGGCATCGAGGACGCGTTGCGGCGCGTCCCGGAGATCTGGTCAATTAGAACTCCGGGACGCGTTGTCTCGCCAGATAATGTCGCCGAATGTTATTAGATGTCAGATAGAAGGGGCGCCCGGTTGACGCCGTTCGACGCAATACTCTTCGATTTCGATGGAGTCCTCATCGACAGCGAACCTTTGCACTGTCTTTGCTGGGCGGACGTGTTGAAGCCGCTGGGAGTGACACTGGAATGGGAGTTCTACCGCGACCACTGCATCGGCATTGACGACCGCGAGATGCTGCGCATGATGGCCACCCAGTCCGATCCGCCGCGCGACTGGCAGGAACTTTGGGCGCAATACCCGGCCAAGAAGGAACTGTTTCGCGATCGGACCTTGAGCGCGCCGCCGTTTCATCCGGCCCTCGATCATTTCCTGGCGACGCTGCATGGTCACTACAAGATGGCCGTAGTCAGCTCCAGCGCCCGCACCGAGATTGAGCCGCTCTTGACGGCCGGCGGGCTGCGCCGCTATTTCGAAACCATGGTGTGCGACAAGGAAGCCGGCGCGCACAAACCGGCTCCGGAACCTTACTTGATGGCGGCCCGCCTGCTCGGCGCGAGCAACCCGTTGGTGGTGGAAGACTCCCCAGCCGGAATCGCCAGCGGCCGCGCCGCAGGCTTCGAAGTGCTGGCGGTTCAGAGCCCCGCCGAGGTCCCGGAGTCAGTCCGCCAACGCCTCAGTGAGTAGCTGCGCGCCTTTGCGCCGCAGCCGAGCGCGCCTGTTTCGAAAGCGCCTCGTGAGATGCCGCGCTGTGCCCCTCTTTCTTCAGCGCGCCCAATGTTGCGCGCGACCGTTTGGCCGAGGGCTTCTTCGCCCCGCCGCTGCATCCCTTGGCCGAATCGCGCGCAGCCTGTTCGCGCGTCCGCTTCGATGCGCTCCCGCTCTTCGGCGGCGCCAACTTCACGCCCGCGCGCCGCGCCTTCGAAAGCCCAATGGCAATCGCCTGTTTTGCAGACCGGGCGCCGTGCTTCCCTTCACGTATATGATCTATCTCCTCGTGCACGAACTCCCCGGCTTGCGTGCTCGCGGCCTTACCTTCACGCGCATCCTTCCACGCTCTTTCGATGGTTCTTTTTTCCGGCATAGCGCCCATTACATGTGCAATCAGGCTGCCAGCGTGGCAATTCGTTCATAGCCTGTGTAGCGCGCTGAACGAGGTCCACTCTCTTACGGTCGTGGCTCCGATCGACGGGCATGACTCCGATCGGAGCCGCGCGCGTTAGCAAGCGGTATCCGAAATCGCAACTGCGCTATCGTAAGCCCGCACCATTCGTCGTAAGCTCTGTTATGGCGTACCGGGCTTTCCTCGCGTGCATGCTGGCGTGTTTGAGCGCCGCTCAGCCCAATACTCCGCCCGAAAAAGTAGCGGTCCGCAAAGATGGCGCCGGTTTCGTGCTGACTCCTTCGGGCGCGCCCTTCACTCCCTGGGGCTTCAACCAGGACCGCGATTATCAGCACCGCCTGCTCGAAGATTACTGGTCCGCGGAATGGCCAACCGTCGAGCGGGACTTCCGCGAAATGAGAAAGCTCGGCGCCAACCTCGTCCGCATAGACCTGCAATTCGCCAGCTTCATGGATGCCCCCGGGAAGCCGAACGCAGCCAACCTGGCGCGCCTCGAAAAGCTGGTGCAGCTAGCCGAGGGCCTCGGTCTCTATCTCGACATCACGGGCTTAGGCAGCTATCGCGAGAAGGACGTTCCGGCGTGGTACGGCGCCATGCCCGAAGGCGCTCATTGGGCGGCGCAGGCGCAATTCTGGGAGGCTATCGCCAAGACCTGCGCCGGCCGCCCCGGCGTGTTCGCCTACAACTTGATGAATGAGCCGGTGGTGTCTTCGGACCGGCGGCTTCCCGGCGCGTGGCTGCACCCCTCCGAGCTAGGCGGGCTGCATTATCTGGAATACATCAACCTCGATCCCGCCGGCCGCAAGCGCACTGAGATCGCACAGCGATGGATTCGCCAGATGACGCTTGCAATTCGCAAGTACGACGCGCGGAGCATGGTGACCGTTGGCATGGTCCTCCTCAATCTGCGCAAGCCGGAGGAAGAGGCCGGATTTCCGCCGTCGAAAATCGCGCCGGAATTGGACTTCCTCGCCATCCACATGTACCCGGAAAAGGACAAACTGGATACCGCCATTGAGACGCTCACCCGCTATAGGAAGGCGGCCGGAAAGCCGGTGTTGATCGAAGAGACTTACCCGCTCCGGTGCAGCGTGCCTGAACTGCGCGCGTTCATTGAGCGCTCACGTTCCATCGCCAGCGGGTATCCGGGTTTCTACTGGGGGCAAACGCCGGAGCAGTTAAAAGATTCCACCAAGCCCGGCGACCTTCGCACGCTCCGCTGGCTGGAACTTTTCCGACTGATCGCGCCAGACCACCGGCAGTAAGAAAACGGTCCCCAAAAATCTGCAACTTTGCCACCCTGCCAGTGCGTAGATAATCCATATGACCACCTTCGCAGCCGACCTGCGCTATGCCCTGCGCATGATGAAAAGCAATCCGGCGTTCACTGCCATCGCCGTGGCTGCACTGGCGCTCGGCATCGGCGCGAATACCGCCATCTTCACGGTGGTCAACGCCGTCCTGTTGCGGCCGCTGCCCTATCCGCAGCCCGATCGCGTCATGCGGGTGGGCCGCAAATTCCCCAACGGCGTCGGTTATTCCACCTCGATTCCCAAGTACATGACGTGGCGCCACAACGACGTCTTCGAGGCGCTCGCTCTCTACGGCGATAGCGGGCCCGCCGCGAATCTCGGCTCGGGCGACCGTCCTAATGAAGTCAAAACGGTCCGCGTCTCCAAAGAATATTTTCCGGTGTTCGGCGTCGCGCCTCTGATGGGCCGCGTGTTCAACGATACGGAGGATGCGCCCAACGGCCCGGCCGCCGCCGTGATCGGCTACGACCTCTGGCAAAACCGGCTCGGTGGAGATGGTCAAATTGTGGGACGCCCCATCCTGCTCAACAAGCAGCCCTACACAGTGGTAGGCGTACTACCCAAGGGCTTCCAGCCCGAGCCCGCCGGCGTCGAGGTGTGGATGCCGCAGCAGGTCGACCCCAACAGCGTCAACCAGGGCCACTACCTCGCTGTCGCCGGCCGCCTCAAGCCGGGCGTGACCCTGGAACAGGCGCGCGCCGAAATGAAGGTGGTGGGCGAGCGGTTCCGCGCCGCCAATCCCAAGTGGATGGATACAGGCGAGAGCGTGGGCGTGATGCCCATGCGCGAAGCCATGGTGGGCGACGCCCGCGCCGAGTTGCTGATTCTTGAAGGCGCCGTGATGTTCGTGCTGCTCATCGCCTGCGCCAACGTAGCCAACCTGCTGCTGGCCCGTGCCGCCGCGCGCCAACGCGAGCTCTCCATCCGCGCCGCCATCGGCGCCAGCCGCGGCCGCATGCTGCGCCAGTTGTTGACGGAAAGCGTGCTGCTCGCGGGCATTGGAGGCGTCCTCGGGTTCGCGCTCGGCGCCTGGGGCGTGCGCGCGCTTTTGACGCTGGTTCCTGGAGATATTCCGCGCCTCACCAGCGACGGCGCCATCGAGGCCCCGCCGCTCGATTGGACCGTCGCCGCATTCACCGCCGCCGTCGCCCTGCTGACCGGCATTCTCTTCGGCCTTTTCCCGGCGCTGCACACTTCCAATCCCGACCTTGCTTCCACGCTCAAGGAAGGCGGCCGCACCGGCACGGGCAGGCGGCACAACCGCGTGCGCGCGGCGCTGGTGATTTCCGAAGTCGCGCTCTCGCTGGTCCTGCTCATCGGCGCCGCGCTGCTCATCCGCACTTTCGTTGGACTGCGCTCGGTGAGCCCCGGCTTCGACCCGCATAACGTGCTCACGCTGAAAACATCCATGTCCGGCGGATCGTATGCAACCACCGCCAAGGTGGACGCGTTCTGCACGCAAGTCCTGCAGCGGCTGGAAGCTTTGCCGGGCGTCCAGGCGGCCTCGTCATCCATCATGCTGCCCATGGAGAACGACGTCGATCTGCCCTTCAACATCGCCGGCAAGCCGCCCGAAAAAGGCCTGTACAACGGCGATGAGCAATGGCGCAACATCACGCCGGATTATTTCAAGGCGTTCCGCGTGCCCCTGATGCGCGGGCGCGTTTTCAACAATGCCGATTCCGCCAATTCCGCCCGCGTGGTGGTGATCAATCAAGCTATGGCCAAGAAATACTGGCCCAAGGACGACCCCATCGGCCAGGCGATTACTATCGGCAAGGGCCTGGGCCCGCAGTTCGACGACCCGCCGCGCGTAATCGTCGGCATTGTCGCCAGCGTGCGCGAAACCGGACTGAGCGATGGCGAAGTCGGCGTCATGTACATTCCACAAGGCCAGACGCCGCAAGGCCTGACGGCGCTGGCGAATGACGTCATCCCGCTTTCGTGGGAAATCCGCACCGCCGCCGATCCGCTGACCATGCGCGCCGCGGTGGAGCGCGAATTCCGCGCCGTGGATAGCGTCATACCGCTTTCCGCGGTTCGCAGCATGGAGCAGGTAATCGCAAAATCGCTCGAGCGCAACAATTTCGAAATGCTGCTGCTGAGCCTGTTCGCGGGCATCGCGCTGCTGCTGGCGTCCATCGGCATCTACGGATTGATTGCGTACTCGGTGGAGCAGCGGACGCAGGAAATAGGCATCCGCATGGCGTTGGGAGCGCGGCAAGCGGATATGCTCCAGCTCGTGGTCTGGCAGGGTTTGAAGCTGGCGGTCGCCGGAGTTGCGCTGGGCCTGGCCGCATCCTACGGGCTGACGCGCGTGCTGGGCAGCATGTTGTTCGGGGTGAAAGCCGCGGACCCGCTGACGTTCGGCGGCGTGGCGCTGGCGCTTCTCAGCGTGGCCGCGCTGGCGGCTTACATTCCAGCGCGTAGCGCGGCCGCTATCGAGCCATCCCAAGCGCTGCGCCAGCAATAATGTGGGACAGACCTCCTGGCCTGTCTCCGCCGGCTTTCAACCGGCGCTTTCTGGCGCGAAGACTCGCGCATAGATCGAAAAAGCCGCCTTAAAGGCGGCTGCAGCCGGCTGCAGCCAGGATTGGCCGCCCCACTCAGAAATTCACGATCGACGCAAACCCCGCCGCATCCAGACTTGCGCCGCCCACCAGCGCGCCATCGATCTCAGGGTGCCCCATCAGCGCGCGTACGTTATCCGGCTTGACGCTGCCGCCGTAAAGAATTCGGATCGCCGCCGCCGCGTCCTTGCCGAACTTCAACTGCGCCTGCGCGCGGATCGCCCGATGCGCGTCGGCAGCGATCTCCGGCGTGGCCGTCTTCCCTGTCCCAATGGCCCACACCGGCTCATAAGCGATCACGATCTTCTCGAACTGCGCCGCCGTAAGGCCGCCGATTGCTTTCGCAAACTGGCTCGACAGCACTTCTTCGGTGCGTCCGCTTTCGCGTTCTTCCAATAGCTCGCCCACGCAAACAATCGGCGTCAATCCGAACTCCAGCGCAGCCTGCGTCCGCTTGAGCACCGTGTGGTCGCTTTCGCAGAAATACTGGCGGCGTTCGCTGTGCCCAACCAGCGCGTGCGTAGCGCCCACGGCCCCGATCATCGGCCCGGAGATTTCGCCGGTGAACGCGCCCTCCTTGGCCCATCCGATATTCTGCGCGCCAATCCGGATGCGCGTACCCTTGGCCATTTCCACGGCCGCCGCGAGGCTGGTGAACGGCGGAAAGATGGCGATTTCGCAGTGCGCGGATTGTTCCACCAGGCCGCGGAAACGCTCGAAGAACTCGATGGTTTCGGCGGGCGTCTTGTACATCTTCCAATTGCCCGCCATGACAGGTTTTCTCATATGATTTGCGGTAAAAAGCTTTCTCCATGCGCGATCTTCGCGCCGAAATTCTCCGCGACGCTTTGCCCGATATCGGAGAGCGACGCGCGCAGCCCCAGATCCACTCCGCGCCGCGCCGCTGGCCCCAGTACGAGTAGCGGCACATATTCGCGCGTGTGATCGGTACCGGGAATCGTAGGGTCGCAGCCGTGATCGGCGGTGAAAATGGCCAGGTCGCCTTCGCCCAGAGCGCGCTCGAATCGCGGGATCCAGGCATCGAACTGCTCAAGCGCGGCGCCGTAGCCCGCGATATCGTTGCGGTGTCCGTACTGCTGATCGAAGTCCACCAGGTTCACGAAAATCAAGCCATCCGCGGCCGATTGCATCGCCTCAAGCGTGGCGGCCATTCCGTCGGCGTTGTTCCTGGTCTTGGTGCTTTCGCGAATGCCGCGGCCCAGGAAAACATCGAAGATTTTCCCGATGCCGTGAATGAAGACGCCGCGCTCTTCCAGTTGATCGAGCAGCATCCCTTTCGGCGGCGGCACGGCGTAATCGTGGCGGTTGGCGGTGCGCGTAAAGTTATCCGGCGCGCCCGTGAACGGCCTGGCGATCACGCGTCCCACTTCGTAAGGACCCCGTAGAATCGCGCGCGCGGTTTCGCAGATCTTGTAGAGCTCCCACAGCGGAATCACCTCTTCGTGCGCCGCCACCTGGAAAACGCTGTCGGCCGAAGTGTAGACAATGGGCGACCCGGTGCGCATGTGTTCGGCGCCCAGTTCCTGAATGATCTCGGTGCCCGACGCAGCTTTGTTTCCCAACGAGCGGCGGCCAATGCGAGTCTCGAATTCCTGGATGATCTCCGCTGGAAATCCGTGCGGATAAAGCGGGAAGGGTTTCGCCAGGTGGATGCCCACCATTTCCCAATGTCCGGTGGTGGTGTCCTTGCCGGGCGATGCGAGCGCGCAGCGCCCATAAGCCGCCGGCGAATCGCTCGGAGGGATGCCCGTCAGCGGCTTAATATTTCCGAGCCCGAGCCGCGCCAGGTCAGGAAGCTTGAGCCCGCGGATGCGCGCGATATTGCCGATGGTATCGCTGTCCGGGTCGAATTCGCCGTACTTCGCGGCATCGGGCATGGCGCCAATGCCGGCGCTGTCGAGCACTATCCAGATGATGCGTCGGAACACAATTTCGAGCGTAGCATGGGCGCCGTCTGCTACAGCTTAATTCAGTTCCCTGACCCAGATATTCCGGAAACTGATCGGCGGACTTGAATCGCCGTGGGCTTGCAATTTAATGGGCGCGGTCTCGTATTTCTTGTAAAACGGCTTGCCGATGAATAGCGTTTGTCCAGTCAGCTCGAAATGATTCTGCACCAGTACGCCGTTGAAAAACACCGTAACGTAAGCGGGAGTCTTCACTGAGCCATCGGCATTGAACAGCGGCGCTGTCCAGACCACGTCGTAGGTTTGCCACTGCCCGGGCTTGCGGCTCGGATTTACCAGCGGAATGCCTTGCTTGTAGATGCTTCCGGCCTGCCCGTTGACGTAGGTTTTGTTGTTATACGAATCGAGAATCTGCAACTCGTATCCGTCATCGCCCGGACCGGTGGACGCCAGGAATACGCCGCTGTTGCCACGCGCCTGATCGGAGCCGGTAATATTCTCTGGAATCCTCCATTCGATATGAAGCTGGTAATTCCTGAAAGAACGTTTGGTCTCGATATTTCCCACGCCTTTCTCTTTATTGACGGTGAGCACGCCATCGCTGACAATCCATCGGGCCGGCGACTTATCGCGGTTCGATACCCACTCGTCCAGATTCTTGCCGTCAAAGAGAACGATCGCATCTGACGGGGGCGCCGCGTTGTCCGCGCCGGGGGTGACGACTTTAGGTTCCGGTTCCCACACCTCGGTGTCTTTCGGGTTGCCGCGAGCCCCTTTCTGCTGTGCATTTTGAGGCGCGGACGGCTGTTGGGCCGAAAGCGAAGCTGAGAGGGCAATTAGCGCCGACAGTGCGCAAACTGCCGGGAATTGACGGCGGCTATTTGGAAAAGTTGGCATCATGGTATCTCCAATTATGCGCCTTAGCCGGCGCGCGCGCTTCGAGGCGTCCGGCCTACGCCAGCCCCGACCGCACCAGCAGCGCGCTCGGGTCCGGCTCGCGTCCCATGAACTTCTTGTACAATTCCGCGGGGTCTTCGCTATCGCCCTTCGACAGAATATTCGCGCGGAAATCCATCCCAACCTCGCGGCTGAATATTCCGTTGTCGCGGAATCTGGTGAAGGCGTCGGCGTCCAACACCTCGGCCCACTTGTACGAATAGTAGCCGGCGCCGTAGCCCACGGGGCTCGAAAACAGGTGCGTGAACGCCGCGATCATGGCGTGATTCGGCGGCAGCGGCGCGGGGCTGAACTCCTGCAGCAGGCGGCGCGCGTATTCCACCGGATCGCCATCGCGCTCGGGCGAATAACGAATGTGCAGCAGCAGGTCGATGAACGAGAAGCCCACTTGCCGCATTTGCCCGTTGGCGGCGCGGAAGTTGCGCGCGCGCTTCATCTTCTGGAACAGCTCGTCAGGCACAAGCTCGCCCGTCTGCCAGTGGCGCGCAAACAGGTCGAGCGCTTGCCGCTCCCAGCACCAGTTCTCCATGATCTGCGACGGCAGCTCCACGAAATCCCACGCTACGCTGGTACCCGCCAGCGAGCGGATTTCCACGCGGCTCAGCAGATGATGCAGCAGATGGCCGAACTCGTGGAAGATGGTCTCCACTTCGCGATGCGTCAGCAGCGCGGGCTTCCCGCCGACGGGCGGCGTGAGGTTGCCGCAGATCAATCCCAGGTGGGGTTTGAAGTCGTCGCCCGATGGGCCGCCGGTGATCAGCGCGTCCATCCACGCGCCGCCGCGCTTGTTCTCGCGCGGATACCAATCGGCGTAGAAGCCGCCCAGGTAGGCGCCGTTTTCGTCGTGGATGTTATAAAACTTCACTTGCGGGTCCCATGTGGGCACGTTCCACTCTTCGCTGACGCGGATGCCATACAGCCGGTTCACCAGGTTCCAAAGACCATCCACGACGCTTTCCAGCGGGAAGTAGGGACGCAGCGCTTCCTCGTCGAAGGAATAGAGAGCAGCGCGCTGCTTCTCGGCGTAGTATCCGACGTCCCAAGGCGAAAGCTCCGGCGCATCGGCGCCTTCGATGGAGCGGCGGAACGTCAGCAGTTCTTCGTTCTCTTCGCGGAAGCGGCGCTCAGTCTTGCTCTTCAGATCTTCCAGGAATTGCAGCGCGCGGCTGCCGGTGTGCGCCATGCGATCTTCGAGCACCAGGTCGGCGAAGTTGCCGAAGCCGAGCAGGTTTGCCTTTTCCCGGCGCAATTCCAGAACGCGGGCCACAATGGTCCGGTTGTCGTGCGCGCCCTCGGTGGCGCGCACGCTGTAGGCCTCGTACATTCCGCGCCGGATGGACGCATCGTCCAGATACGTCATCACCGCGATGTAATCGGGCGCCTGCAGCGTGAAGCGCCAGCCTTCCCTGCCCTTGCGTTTGGCGCTTTCCTGCGCGGATTCCAGCGCGCTCGGCGGCAGGCCCGCCAGCTTGGCTTCGTCGGCGATCACCAGTTCGAAGGCGTTGGTGGAATCGAGAACATTCTCGGAGAACTTGGTGGTGAGCTGCGTCAGCTCCACATCGATGACTTCGAGCCGCGTCTTACCGGCGGTATCGAGCTCGGCGCCGTGGCGGCGGAACGCTTCCATGGTTTTCACCAGGAAACGCCGGCGCGCGCCGGTCAGGCGGCTGCCCTCGGGGGTGGCGGCGAATCTCTTGAGGCTGTTCCACAAGCCCTCGTGCAGCGGGATGCCGGAATAGAACGCGCTCACCTGGGGCTGCACGCCATTGAACGCGGCGCGCAACTCGGGATAGGTGGCCACCGACTCCAGGTGCCGCACCACGCCCATGGCATAGTCGAGCGGCTCGGTCAAATCGTCCAGCGCGTGCATGGTGTTGTCGAACGTGCGCTCGCCGGGCGCGCCGGCGACGGCTTCCAAACGCGTTCGGGCGTCGGCCAGCAACGCGGTCGCGGCGGGCTCCACATGTTCCGCGCGGATGCGATCGAAGGGGATTCGGAATTGGGGAATCAGAAGCGGGTTGGTGTCGCTGGCCATGACCAAAGCTTAGCAGCATGGTGGGGCGGGCCCGTGGCCTGCCTTGTGAGGCCGACAAGCCAAGCGCTAAGAGCGGCTGGGGACTCCGCAGGCCATGGGCCCGCGCCACCTGGGGCTTGTAAGGATTCACACGCCGCCTGCCCGCATCTCCTATAATTAAAGTGAACGTGAAATCATCCAAGGTTCCCTGGTAGAGGTTCTCCTATCGATGTCAACGCTTGAAGTGTCCCCCGCGGAAACTCCCACCGGCCAGTATCCGGAGTCCGTCGTCAACGATTTCAGCATCCAGGTAGCCACCGTCAACGGTTCCGGCAGCCAGACGGCTAACACCGTCCTGATGCGCTCCCTGTTCCAGATGGGTATCCCAGTCTCCGGCAAGAACATGTTCCCCTCGAACATCGCCGGCCTGCCTACCTGGTTCACCACCCGTGTGTCGAAGCATGGCTACGTGGCGCGGCGCAAAGAAATCGACTTTCTGGTCGCCATGAATCCCGAAACGGCGCGCGAGGATGTCATGAAGCTCGAATCCGGCGCTGCCGTGGTCTATGACGAGCCGCTGGGCCTGAAGCAGCTCCGCAGCGACGTCCACTTTTACCCCGTCCCATTCGACAAGCTGGTGGCGCCCGTCTGTCCCGACGCCAAACTGCGCAAGCTGGTGCGCAACATGATCTACGACGGCATTGTCGCCTGGGTGCTCTCCATCGAAATGGAGGAGATGCACACGGCGCTGGTCCGCCAGTTCGGCAAGCGCAAAGCCAAGGCCGCCGATCTCAACTGGGGCGCCGCTCAGGCCGGCTACACTTACGCCGCCAAGACTTTCACCAAGACCGACCCCTTCCGCGTCGAACGCATGAACGGCACCGCCGGCAAGATTATCATCGACGGCAACGCGGCGTGCGCGCTGGGCGCTATGTTCGCCGGCGTAACGGTGGTTACGTGGTATCCCATCACGCCATCATCGTCGTTGGTGGAATCGCTCATGGTCTACCTGAAGCGCTACCGGCACGATCCCGAAACCGGCAAGGCCACCTACGCCGTGGTGCAGGCCGAAGACGAGCTTGCGTCCATCGGCATGGCGCTCGGCGCCGGCTGGGCTGGCGCGCGCTCCATGACCTCAACCGCCGGGCCTGGCATTTCGTTGATGTCCGAGTTCATCGGCTTCGGCTACTACGCCGAGGTTCCCACGGTGGTTTTCGACGTGGAACGCGTCGGACCCTCCACCGGCCTGCCCACGCGCACCATGCAGGGCGATATTCTCTCTAACGCGCTGCTGTCGCACGGCGACACCAAGCATCCCATGATCTTCCCCAGCTCGCCAGAAGAGTGCTTCAGCCTCACCATCGACGCTTTCGAATTTGCCGAGAAGTTCCAAACGCCGGTCTTCGTCATGACCGATCTCGATCTCGGCATGAACAGCTGGATGGCCGACCCGTTCGCCTATCCCGAGAAGCCCATCGCCCGCGGCAAAGTGCTGGACGCCGCGGATCTCGATCGCCTGGGCGGCTTCGGCCGCTATCAGGATGTGGATGGCGATGGCATTCCGTATCGCACTTTACCGGGCACCAAGCACAACAAGGCCGCCTACTTCACGCGCGGCAGCGGGCACAACGAGAAGGCGCAGTACACCGAGCGCGAAGACGATTACGTCAACAATATGGACCGCCTGGCGCGCAAGTTCGAAACCATGCGCAAGTTTGTCCCCGAGCCAGTCGTCACCATCAACCCGAAGGCTTCGATCGGCTTCATCGCTTCCGGCACTTCCGACTATGCCGTGCGCGAGAGCTGCGAACAGCTCCACAACGAGCACGGCATCGAGGCCAGCTACCTGCGGCTGCGCGCCTATCCATTCACCAGTCACCTGCTCGATTTCATACGCAGCCACGAGCGCCTGTATGTTGTCGATCAGAACCGCGATGGGCAATGGCTGGCGCTGATGCGTCTTGAGCTCGACCCTGAGCTGATCGCCAAATTGCGCAGCGTGCGCTACTACGGCGGCCTGCCGCTGGACGCGCGCACCGTCACCGACGAAGTGGTCCGCCAGGAGGGCATATGAGCACCGTGGTAACTCCCGTAACTCCACCCAAGAAGACCAACCGCATCGGCCTGGAGGTGGTCAATTACCGCGGCGGCAAGACCACGCTCTGCGCCGGCTGCGGCCACAACTCCATTTCCGAGCGCGTGGTGGAATGCTTCTATGAGCTGGGCATTGAGCCGACCGGCGTCGCCAAGTTCAGCGGCATCGGCTGTTCGTCGAAATCGCCCGCGTATTTCCTTGGCATGTCGCACGGATTCAACAGCGTTCACGGGCGCATGCCGAGCGTCGCCACCGGCGCGCTGCTGGCTAACCGCAGCATGCTGGGGTTGGGAGTGACCGGCGATGGGGACACCGCGTCCATCGGTATCGGACAGTTCATGCACCTGGTGCGGCGCAATATGCCGCTGATGTACATCATCGAAAACAACGGCGTCTACGGGCTGACCAAGGGCCAGTTTTCCGCCACTGCCGATCTGGGGTCGACTGCCAAGGGCGGCTCGGCCAACGAGCTGCCGCCATTCGATTGCTGCGCGCTGGCGCTGAAATGGGGCGCGACGTACGTGGCACGCTCGTTCAGCGGCGACAAGCGGCAGCTTCAGGCGATTATCAAAGCCGCCATCAGCCACCGCGGACTTTCCGTGATCGATGTGATTTCCCCCTGCGTCACTTTCAACGATCATGAAGGCTCGACCAAGAGCTACGGGTATATGAAGGACCACGAAACGGCGCTGCACGAGTTGGATTACGTACCATTTTTTGAAGATATTTCAGTTGAAATCGCCGAGGGCGAGGTCCGGGACGTCCGGATGCACGATGGTTCACACCTTCGCATCCGCAAGCTGAACCGCGAGTTCGACCCGACCGACCGCCTGGCCGCCCTGGCTGCGCTCGAAGATGCTGAAACCAAAGGGGAAGTGCTTACCGGCGTGCTCTACGTCAACCCCGAGAAGCCCACTTTTGTGGATCTACTAAATTTATCGGACGAGCCATTAGCCACGCTGCCGGAAGCCAAAATCCGGCCGTCCAGGGCAGTACTGGACGAACTTATGGAACAGCTACGTTAACTTTTGCTGAGGAAATCGGAGGGCCGGGTTCGATTTTCCGTTGATTTTATCTATTGGCTGATGCTAATATCGTGACCGGTCTGTCATCCTCCGAGACAGATTGTAGTAGACCTTTATGCTCCACGCCTTCATTGGCGTGGGGCTTTTTTGTTTACCGGGCTTTTTTGGGTTTACCGGGTTTTTTCTGTTCCCGGACGGCCGGGGACAATCCGCGTCCGTTCCCGGCCGTTTTTCGGCCCAATTCTGGTGCGGCCGGATTTCGGCGGGCTCGCGTCTCCCGCGCGCGGATTGGTTCATCATAGATAGAGATGAGACTCGCCGCATCGTTCTGCCTCTGCGCCGCCGCAGCCTTCGCCGCCCCATTGTCTTTCCAGCTCCGCGATACCCAAGGGGCGCTGCATACGGCGGCCGAATTCGCCGGCCATAAGGCCGTCGTTCTGTTCTTCACCACTACCGATTGCCCCATCGCCAACAGCTACGTCCCCGAAATGAACCGCATCCACGACGCCTATGCCCCGCGTTCGGTGCTGTTCTATGCGGTCCAGACCGATCTCACTATTCCGGAAGCCGATGTCGCCAAGTACGCACGCGACTTTCGCTATGCGTATCCGCTGCTGCTCGACCCGAAGCAGGAACTGGTCCGCTGGACTGGCGCTTCCATCACGCCCCAAGCGGCCATCCTGGCCCCCGATGGAAAACTGTTGTACCTGGGCCGCGTGGATAACCGCGTCGCCGATTTCGGCAAGCAGCGCCTTCAGCCCACTGTGTTCGATCTGCGCGATTCGCTGGATGCGGTGCTGGATGGCAAACCAGTACCACATGCCGCCACCAAATCGGTGGGCTGCGCGATAACATTGAAAGGCACGCCATGAAACTATCGCCGCCCGTTTTTTCCAATCCATCCGCTTTTTCCAATACCAATGCAGATCCCGCAAAGGCCGTGGGGCGGCCCAGCTGGTTCGCAAATTGGTCCGCACGGTTGCCTCTGGGACCGATCTTCGCCGGCGCGATCAACCTCGCACGGCTGCGGCCGGCCGGCCGGGGGGCCGGCTGCGGACCAGGGGGTCCGCCCTACAAGCAACTCGCTTTCTGTTTTCTCGCCGTCACATTGCTGGCAGCGGCCGCCGACGACGACGTCAAAATGCTGCCCGATGGACCGGGTAAAGAGGTGATCGTCCGCACCTGCCTGGAATGCCACGATGCCGGCAGCTTTCGCAAGAAGCGCCTCGACCAGGACGGTTGGACCGAAACGGTCGGCCAGATGGTCGATCAGGGGGCGAATGCCACCGCCCAGGAACAGACCGCTATCGTCGAGTACCTGGTCCATAACTTCGGCCCCGATTCCAAGGTCCGCATCAATACCGCGCCGGTTTCCGAGATCCGCGTCGTCCTGGGCTTTACCAATGAGGAAACCAAGGCTATAATCGCCTATCGCGACGAGCATGGCGATTTCAAGGAGCTGCCCGACCTGCTCAAAGTTCCCGGGATAGATTCCAAGAAAGTGGAGGCGAAGAAGGATATGCTGGCCTTCTGAATCACGGTATGTTGCCGCAAGTGGGCCGCTACAGAATTCTGCGCCAGTTGGGCAAGGGCGCCATGGGTGTGGTGTTTCTCGCCGACGACCCTCTGTTAAGCCGGCAGGTGGCGATTAAGACCATAGACCTGGCCATCGAAGACCCTACGCGCCGCGAGTTTCTGCGCAGCCGCCTGCTGCGCGATGCGCGCGCCGCCGCCTCGCTGACGCATCCCAATATCGTCGGCATTTACGATGTGGTGGTGGAGGGCGACCGGGCCTGCGTGGTGATGGAATACATCGCCGGCGAGGATCTGGCGGCGTATCTTACGCGCAACCCCGTGGCCGATCCGCAATTCACGGTTCACGTGATCCGCGCCATGGCGGCGGCTCTCGATTACACCCACGCCCGCGGCATCATCCATCGCGACATCAAGCCCGCCAATGTGATGCTGGATGCCGCGAGCATTCCGAAGATCACCGATTTCGGCATCGCGCGCATCACCGAAGGCGCCAGCACCACGATGACGGGCACGGTGATGGGCACCATCGAATACATGGCGCCGGAGCAGGTGAAGGGCGAGCAGGTGGATGGGCGCGCGGATCAGTTTGCGCTGGGCGTGGTGGCCTACCGCATGTTGACTGGTGGCACGCTGTATGGCAACCAGTCCATGGCGACGCTGGCGTACAAGATTGTGAACGAGGCGCCGGCCCCGGTACGTTCGCGGAATTCCGGGCTGCCCGCCGGAGTGGATCCGGTGCTGGCCAAGGCGCTGGCGAAGGCGGCGGACGACCGCTACCGCAACTGCGCCGAATTCGCCGAAGCGCTGGGAGGAGCCATGGCGGGCGTGGATCGCCAGGGACCCACGGTGGCCATGACGGCGCCGCCGCCGACGCCGCCGCCTCCACGGTCGAGCGGCATCCGCACCGCGGTGGTGGCGGTCGCGCTGGCCGGCGCTGCCGGCGCGATCGCCGCCATGATTGTGTGGAAGCCGTGGCTGCAGCCGGCCCAACCAGCGACTTCCGCGCTGGCCGTTTCGAAGCCGGCTGCCGAACCTGCGCCGCCGACCAACCTTACGAAGGGGCCGCTGCTGCAGCCCGGGGCATCCTTGGAAAAGGCAGCAGCGGCGAAGGGGCCAGTGGCGAAGTCACCCGTGAAGAAAGCCCCGGCGGACCCGCCGCACCAGGCCGCCGAAGCCAAGGCCGGGCCGGTAGAGCACGCCGACGATGTGGCGCCCGATGCCGCGACGCCGCCGGCCGACACTCCCAGGCCCGCCGTGGACGCCATCAACCGCGGCCGCGAGCTGATGAAGCAGGAGCAATTCGCCGAAGCGGTTCAAGCCTTCACGAAGGCCGCCGATATCCGCCCTAACTGGGCCCCGGGCTATGTCAACCGCGGCGGCGCGTACCAGCATCTGGAGCAGTATGACGCCGCGATTCGAGATTTTTCGCGGGCGATTCGCTTGAATCCCAAACTGTTCAGCGCATACCTTGGGCGCGCCCAATGCTATGTCCACCAGAAGCAAGACGATCTGGCTTTTGACGATTTCAACCAGTCGCTCGCTCTGAAACCAGACGCCCATCTGGCGCTGGCGGGTCGCGCGGCGATCTATTTGCGGCGCAAGGCCTATCACAAGGCCCTCGCCGATTATAACGACGCCATCCGGCTCTCGCCGGATCTCGCCAGCGCCTATCGCGGACGTGCCAACGCGCGTCGTGCTCTGGGCGACGAACGCGGCGCACAGGCCGATGAGGAGAAGTACAAGGAGATATTCGCCAGAAAGGGCGACAAGGGCGGATAGCCGGATTTCCCCGGCGGGCTGTTACCCTGCGCTAGCCCGGTCGCCGCCAGATCCGCAGTGCGAACTCGCCGCGCGATACTCCCGTTTTCCCTTGACAAAGCTCTGAAAAAGGCGAAAACTACCCTTAATCCGCTCTCCTAGTCGCTGGCCGGATTCACAAAGTTGAACTGCGTTTGTTCAGCGTCTGAGGCCATTCTAGGACCAACAGAATACGGGGGATCAAATGACACGCGCAGGTGCATTTCAGCGGCAGCTCTTTCTTCATTCCATGCGCTCCGGTAAGATACTCGGCGCAGCCTTCGTTTGCTTACTTACGTTCGCATCGGGTCAACTCCTCTTTGGACAAGCCACCGGAAGCATTTCGGGGACTGTGCGGGACGCGAGCGGTTCGGCCGTGCCAGGCGCGAAGGTGACTGTCACGGCTCCGGCAACCGGACTGACGCGGTCGTCCGTCACCAATAGCGCCGGCGAATATATTGTTCCTTTGCTCGGCGTAGCCAATTATACGGTGCAGGTGGAACTGAGCGGCTTTCAAAATGCTACCGCTCAAGACATCCGGCTGCAGGTGGACGAGCACCGGGAGTTGGATTTCAAGCTCTCCCCATCGACTGTGCAAACCAGCGTGCAGGTGTCGGCCACGCCGGTTGCGGTGCAAACTTCGGACGGTACTCTCGGCCAGGTAATTACCAGCCAACAGGTTGCCGACCTGCCGTTGAATGGCCGCGATTTCGTCCAGCTTGCCACGCTGACGCCGGGCACTGCGCAGGAGACGAATCCGAGCAGCTTTTTTAACGGCGGCCCGAGCAGCGAGGCATCCGCGCGCGGCTCTTATTCGCTCTCGGTAGGTGGATCGCGGGCTAACAGCACCGATTGGCTTTTGGACGGCAACGATAACAACGAACTTACTTCCGGCGCTATCTCGATTCTCTCGTCGATTGATTCGATCCAGGAATTCAAGGTGCTCACTTATAACTACTCCGCGGAATGGGGAACGCGCGGCGGCCCGACCGTTCTGGTGACTACGAAATCGGGCAGCGACCAGTTCCACGGAAGCCTCTTCGAGTTTTTCCGCAATACCGCCCTCGATGCGCGCAGCTTCTTCGCCGCGTCCACCGAACAGTTCAATCTCAACCAATTCGGAGGCTCGCTGGGCGGCCCCATCAAGAAAAACAAGACCTTTTTCTTCGCCGATGTGGAGCAAAAAGATCAGCGGCACGGGATACCGTTCACGGGTGTGGTTCCCACGGTGGCGCAGCGCAGCGGGGATTTCTCGGAAAATTCTTTCGGTCAACCGAACACCATCGCTTTGGTGAATCCGTATGCGACTCAGGTGGTGAATGGGAACCCGGTTTCCGTTCCATTCATGTGCACCAGCTCCGGCAGCCCGCTTCCGGTGGCCCCGGATGGGAGTCAGACCGCCGGCACGCCATGCAATAAAATTCCGCAGGGACTGATCAACCCGATTGGTCAAGAGTTGATGAATCTGTATCCGCTGCCCAATGCCGACAACGCCGCCCTGGGTTACAACTACGTGAGCGAGCCGGTGAGGAAGCTGAACGAAACCAAGTTTGACATCCGCATGGACGAGAACTTATCCGCGAAGGACAATATGTTCGCGCGGTTCAGTTACGATCAGGCGGAGTCTTATGTTCCCGGCGGCGCCCCGGGCTTCGCCGAACAGGGACCTTTTGCCAGCAACCAGAGCATCGCCAATCACGCCCGCAACGTAGCCGTGTCGGAGACTCACATTTTTTCACCCACGACGGTCAATCAGTTCAGCGCCGGCTTCAATCGCATTTTCGATTACATCACTTCGCAGGGCACGGGCAGTTATGCCGCCAATGCGCTGGGCATCCCCGGCGCCGATCTGGGAGGCGTAAGCAACGGTTTGACATCCGTGGAAATGGAAGGCGCTTACTGGTCGTTGGGCGATCGCGGCTACACGCCGTTCGTGGGTGGAACGAATGTCTGGATGGCCACCGATTCCCTGGATCTCGTACGCGGCCGCCACGATATTCGACTGGGTCTCTCAGTTCGCGCCAATCAGTTGAATACCGTGGCCGTCGGTTTCCCCAACGGATTCTGGGTGGTCAGTGGGCTTTGGACCGGCGACCCGGCCGCGGACCTGCTGACGGGTCTCACCAGCCTGGCGATCCACGACCAGGAGTTCGATGGCACTAATACAGGCCGCCGCTGGAAGCTTTACCGCCCATTCGTGCAGGACGATTGGCGAGTCACTAAGAGCCTGACGTTGAACCTCGGTTTTGCCTGGGCGCTGGTGACTCCTGTCACGGAGGTAGCCAATCGCCAGTCGGACTTCGACCCCGCTACGGGACAGTTTCTGGTTGCTGGCCAGAATGCGGGCGCGAGCGCGGGCATCAAAATGGATTTGACCGCGCTGGAGCCGCGGGTCGGCCTCGCCTGGAAACCGTTCGGCCGAAGCAATACCGTAATTCGCGGAGGCTATGCGATCTTCCACGATTCGTCCTGGAATCAGGGCGCGCAGGGACTGTGGCAAAATCCGCCCGACTACGCCGAATCGGATTCTTACGCTTTCGGCGGCAATTGTACGTTCGCGACCGCCGCCTGCGCCACGCGCTACGGTCTGACGCCATCGGCCATCAGTCTCTCTTCGGGCTTCCCCACCTTCACGGCCCCTCCCAACCCGGCGGATTTCACCGGGACCATTCTGGCGCAAGACACCAACTTCAAGCAGGGCAGAATTCAGCAGTTCAACGCGAATGTGGAACAGGAAGCGCCCGGACGGATCGTGTTGACGGCCGGTTATGCGGGTTCGCGCAGCTCCCACATTCTGGGATTCGGCAATAACATCAACGTGGGATCGCCCTCCGCCTGCGGCACCGTCTCCGGATACACCTTGGGATGCGGTCCGAACGGGTCGGCGTTCGGCGTGCCTTATCCCGCTTTCGCGTATTCGACCATCGACGATATTTTCGACAACGGCAGGGCGCACTACAATTCGCTTCAAATCAAAGCCGAGACTAAGAGCGCGCGGCACGGCATTTACGCGCTTATAGCCTACACTTATTCGCGAGACTACGACACAGGCTTTACGGATGGTTTGGGGAGTATCATTGGCGCCACTTACTTTCCTCTCCCGGGATGGCAAACCCTGGATTGGGGTCTCTCGCAAATCAACCTGAATCAGAATTTCACGGCCAGCGTAATTTATCAACTGCCGTTCGGCAAAGGTCAGAAATGGGGAAGCAGTTGGAACGGTGCGGCCAACGCGATCCTTGGAAACTGGGAAGTGACGGCAATTGAGAAAGCCACTTCTGGCTTCCCGGTATTTATTATTGACACTAATAACTCATCCGGGGCAGGTTTAGAGAACACCAATGACGTCTCACAGATTCGCCCCGATCAAATCTGCAATCCGGTGCTGGCCCACCCGAGTTTGTCCGAGTGGTTCAACACTGCCTGCTTCGCCCAGCCGGCGCCTGGCGAGTTGGGAAACGCGAACCGGACGCCACTCTCGGGTCCCAGGTTTGTGAACACCGACTTCTCCATCATCAAGCACTTTGTACCGCGAGAGGGAATGCGGGTTGACTTCCGGACGGAGTTTTTTAACTTATTGAATCACCCGCAATTCGGTGCGCCTGGGGGCAACGCAGCCGGGGCCGACTTCAACTCTCCGACGTTCGCTGTGATCAACTATACGGTCAATAATCCGCGACTGATTCAGTTCGCACTCAAGCTGGCTTTTTGAACGACTTGACGAGTTTTCGCCGGGAAGTTAGAATTGTGCGCAAGGCCGTAGGGCGGACCCCCTGGTCCGCACGGGTCCCCCCGGACCCGCTCTTCGCCCTGCCAAATCGGCCCAACGTGATCTCTCTGAGAGGCCGACCGGGGGGTCGGCCGCGGACCAGGGGGTCCGCCCTACAACTTTATCCGATCGTCCGTAGTCCCTTCACACGGTCCCGCAATTGCGCGGCTTTCTCGAACTCGAACTTGCGTGCCGCTTCGCGCATCCGCTCTTCCAGCTCGCCGATGAAACGCTGGCGCTGCTCGGGCGTGAGGCTGTCCACTTCTTCGTCGCTCTCAAGCGGCACCGTGACGTAATCGCCTTCGGCGATGGCGACCAGGCTCATGTCGATGGGCTTCACGATGGATTGCGGCGTGACATGGTTGCGCTCGTTGTAATCGAGCTGGATCTGGCGGCGCCGGTCGGTTTCACTGAGCGCGTGCTTCATGCTGTCAGTCATCACGTCGGCGTAGAGAATCGCGTGGCCTTCCAGATGACGCGCGGCGCGGCCCATGGTTTGGATGAGCGAGCCGGCAGAGCGCAGGAAGCCTTCCTTATCGGCATCGAGAATCGCCACCAGCGACACTTCGGGCAAGTCCAGGCCTTCGCGCAGCAGGTTGATGCCGATCAGCACGTCATACTCGCCGCGGCGCAGGTCGCGCAGAATCTTGATGCGGTCGAGCGTGCTGACTTCGGAGTGCAGATAATTGCACTTGACTCCGACCTCGGCGTAATACTCCGAGAGATCCTCCGCCATGCGCTTGGTGAGCGTGGTGACCAGCGTGCGCTGGTTGGCTTCGGTGCGTTTGCGGATTTCGCCGAGCAGGTTATCCACCTGGCCCTTCACGGGGCGGATCTCGACGGTCGGGTCCACCAGGCCGGTGGGGCGGATGATTTGTTCGACCACGGCGCCGGCGGTTTTGGTGAGCTCATAAGGGCCGGGCGTGGCCGAAACGTAGATCAACTGATTGACGCGGTGCTCGAATTCTTCGAAGGTCAGCGGGCGATTGTCGAGCGCGCTAGGCAAACGGAATCCGTGCCCCACCAGCACCTCTTTGCGGGACCGGTCGCCATGATACATGGCGTGCAGCTGCGGCACGGTCTGATGGCTTTCATCGATGTAGAGAATGGCGTCGCTGGGCAGATAATCGAGCAGCGTGGGCGGAGCTTCGCCCGGCAGGCGGCCGGAAAAATGGCGCGAATAATTCTCGATGCCGTGGCAGTAACCGATCTCCTTCATCATTTCCAGGTCGAACATGGTGCGCTGGTGGAGCCGCTGCGCCTCGATCAGCTTGCCCTGCTTTTCCAACTCTGGACGCCACCACTCAAGCTCCGTGCGGATGCTCGCCATGGCAGTTTCCTTGGACTCCTGAGACATGACGTAGTGCGTCTTGGGATAGATGGGCAGACGCACGTAAGTCTGCTTCACCTGGCCGAGCAGCGGGTCGATTTGCGCCAGACTCTCCACTTCGTCGCCCCATAACTCGATGCGGAAGGCATTGTCGTCATAGGTGGGATAGACTTCGATGACATCGCCGCGGATGCGGAACGTGCCGCGGCGGAAATCGCCGTCGTTGCGCTCGTAGAGAATCTCGACCAGCTTCGAGACAATCTGATTGCGCGAAATCTTCTGGCCCTTTTCGAGCATGAGCAGCATGCCGTAGTAGGCTTCGGGCGAACCGAGTCCATAGATGCAGCTCACGCTGGCGACGATGATGCAATCGCGGCGCTCGAAGAGGGATTTGGTGGCGGCGAGGCGGAGCTTATCGAGCTCGTCGTTGGTAGTGGCTTCCTTTTCGATGTAGACGTCGCTCGATGGAATGTAGGCTTCGGGCTGGTAGTAATCGTAATAGCTGACAAAATATTCGACGGCGTTTTCCGGGAAATAGCTCTTGAATTCGTGATAGAGCTGGGCGGCGAGAGTCTTGTTGTGCGCGAGGACGAGCGCGGGGCGTTGCACGGCCTCGATCACCTTGGCGACGGTGAAGGTTTTGCCGGAGCCGGTGACGCCGAGCAGAACCTGATGCTGTTCGCCGTCGCGGATGCCACGCGTCAGTTCCGCGATGGCGCTTTCCTGATCGCCGCGAGGGCGGTAGTCGATGCCGAGGCGGAAGCCCATGGATTCAGGGTAGCAAGTGGGGAGGGCTGGCCGGCCCCGCCAGCTGCCAGTTGCTCTCTCGCCCTCCCCCAGATTCCGCCAATGCCGATTATAGTAGATTCAAAGGTGTACCCGATGAAATGGCTTCAATCAATCCTAACAAGGGGGGCGAAGCTTAACGTCCAGGAATCGAAACATTCGCCGACGCCCGAGCAGATCAGGAAGGCGGTTGAGCACCGGGGTGCCGCAAGGCAGGCGAGACTAGTCTCACGCGGGCATTCGTGCGCTTGGCCAAAGATGTCTTTAGTTACCCGTCGTGGATTATTCATTCACGCGAGGGCGTTCCCTCGCTGATCAGCCAAGCACACAGAGTCAAGCCAGATCACGTTCAATTGATCATCGCCAACGGACGTACCCTGGAGCTTACGCAAAAGAAATGGGTGCGGCTACTTTGGAACGACGGCCAAGTGCCCAGAAATTCAATAAGTTAGGATCAATCGACCGCCTTTCGGCTGTCGCTTAGACCGGGGATATCGGAATAACCCCTATTTTT
>Ga0208193_1000313_pt1 | contig 30261 bp, 28 predicted proteins | sample June2015DPH_17_2_FD_184716 | JGI IMG/M metagenome (GOLD analysis project Ga0208193, IMG submission 184716) | Peatland microbial communities from SPRUCE experiment site at the Marcell Experimental Forest, Minnesota, USA - June2015DPH_17_10... | ecosystem: Environmental > Terrestrial > Soil >... | reverse complement strand
AAGACCGGTTTCTTCCTCAAGCTCCGCGATGACCCCACCCCCACGAACTCGGTGACCCTGCCCATCCTCCCGCAACAAGCCCTTGCCACGCCAAAAGACACGCACCCGTAGTCACTGTGCCTTTGGTTGTCATTCCGCATCCTGAGCGAAGTCGACGGGAAGGAATCTGTTACTCTCGACCGTTTCCTCGAAACCAATCAAAGAATCATCTCGACCGAAGCGACTCACAGTCTCAAGTCGAATTCGATGAGGGATTGGCTTGTGCTCTCCAACTGAACCAGACCGTGCGGTTGACGATGATACGCGCACTTTAATGCTTGATCTCCTGTGTCCGCGTTATGGGGGACGGCTTGCTCCCCTCTTCCTTGCTCACTTCGAATACGGTAATCGGCAATTCCTGATCTCCAGGCGCGAGTTCCAACCCCAAAGTTGCTTTGAGAACTGTGTTAAGACTGTCAACATCTCCTCCGGCAACTTTGAATCGTGCGTCGTAGGTGCCATCTATACCGGTTTCATTGATCACAGGAGTCTCCAACCCGGTTGCCAACAGATAGGCAAGATCATCCATCGTCCCGTTCATCAGAATAAAGGTGCCGTGCCAGTAGCCTCGCTTCACCGCATGTGTCGAAGCCGATGGACTGAGCAGTTTCTTGCTCGCATCGGTGGCCCGCAGAATATACGCAGGTTTGGTTACAGTCCTTGACTCAATCTGCAAATGCAAAGCGGCGAGGACGGCTTGCTGGACAACCGAATCGATCACAGTTTGGGGCACGTCAACAGAATTCACGCGGACATCGTAGCGCCCGGCCGGCAGCGGGTCCTTCAGAACGTAGCGATTCCCAAATACGTTGAAGACGTCCGTCATAAGGCCATCGGCGTCCTCTCCAAGCAAGTCCCATCCGGTTGGCGGATGTTTGGCCAGGATCGTCTTTGCATCGGGCAAAGCCTTGCTGACGGACACGGCAAACAAAGGGTGCTCGGCATTCGGACTGGATGGAACGTTCACCTCGGCGATCTCCGACATCGGCCTAAAGGCTACGTTTTTTCTTTCTGCCACTGCCTGCAGATCGGCGGCACTCACCAAATCAATCTCTGTGACCGCAACAATCTTCCCGTTTCCATCGACGATGATGGTTGTCGGCCTCGAATTGACCCCATACCGGGCAAACACCTTGCCTGATGCATCCACGCCAACCCAGCCAGCCATCTTCTTCTTGGTCAAAAATGTCTGTACGGCTTTCAGGTCTTCATCGTCGATGGATATGAACTGGAATTTCGCCGGATCAAGCGACTCCACAAGCTGGTTGAGATGTGGAAGGCTCGCCACGCACGGAGAGCACCACGTTGCCCAGAACTCCAGCACGACCACCTTACCCTTCAGGCTTACCCAGTCAACTCGGGCTCCCGGAGGTACTTGTAACAGACTCATGGAATTCAAAGGAGGAGCCGGCGAACCTATTTTAGGATGCGCCCAAAGCGAAGACGTTCCGAGCAATGCAGCGACAAAAGCAATAAGGCTGCTTCGCAGAGCTGATCGTACGCGCGTACACCCAGATACTGGCTGCATGTTTTCTCCAAAGAATGAGCCGATCATATTTTGAAGAGATTGACCGTCAATTCGAGTCGTAAGAAAAAAGAGTACGTACCTGTGTAGCATTCGATAATGGTAAGAGTCAAGCAGAGCACGACATAGGAACGGGACATGACTCTTTATCCTCACCTTTGGCATGATCCTGACCTGGAGACGAGTCTGCGCCTCGAATAAAACCTGGCTCTTCGAAGTTTCCCCACCGTCTCCGAATCCACTTGGAGAGCCAGAGAGTCTAAGCAGCTGATTTTATTACCCTTGTAGTCGTCCACAATTATTTTCTTCAAATTCAGCCCAGAAATCGCATGTCAAGCCCCAAAACCACCCAAACCAATGAAAAGCAATAAGATAGAGTTGGCGTTTTAGTTCCGCTCCAACCGCTATACTGGATATATAGATCGAAAACAAGCAAGCCCCGTGGGGATTTAAGACACCCCCCGGGGCTTAACTCTTTTATTCGCACATATTTAGCCATAACCCCTTTGTTATGACATTTTTACAGACCAACACGCGCGGTAAACTAATGAATGCAGGGAATTTACGTCCGGGCAATGGGGGGGGGGCCAGCCGTTTCCTCTCCAATCGCCTGCTGCACCTTACTATGCTTCACGCTGTAAGTGAAGTAGATCAGCAACCCAACAATCAGCCAACCCACCACCACGATCTTCGTTATCGTCGGCAGCGTCCAGATCAGGTACAGCGCGCTCACGATGCCAAGGATCGGAATCAGCGGCACCAGAGGCGTCTTAAAGGGCCGATGCAGATCCGGATTGCGCCGCCGCAGAATCCAAACTCCAGCACATACAATCGCAAACGCCAGCAGCGTGCCCATGTTCACCAGTTCGCTCAGCTTGCCGATCGGCAACAACGCCGGCATGAACGCCACAATCGCCCCCACCACCAGATTCGAGATCCACGGCGTCCGGAACTTCGGATGAATCTTGCCCGCCCACTTCCACAGCAGCCCATCGCGCGACATCGAGTAGAACACTCGCGACTGGCCCAGCAGCATCACCAGCATCACCGTGCCCAGCCCGAACACCGCCCCGATCTTCACCAGGATCGAGCCCCAGCGCACGCCCGTCGCATCGATGCCGACCGCCACAGGAGCGCTCACATCCAACGCCCGGTAGTTCACCAGACCAGTCAGCGTGCCCGACACCAGAATGTACAAAATGGTGCAAACCACCAGCGACCCCAGAATCCCGATCGGCATATCCCGCTTCGGATTCTTCGCCTCCTGCGCCGCCGTCGACACCGCATCGAACCCGATATACGCAAAGAAGATCGACGCGGCGCCGGCCGTAATTCCCCCCAATCCGAACTTCCCATCACCCTCCGACGGCGGGATAAACGGAGTCCAGTTCGCATGGGCCTGGGCCGGATGCTTCAGGATGTACCCGATTCCCAGCACAAGAAAAACTCCCACAACGCCCAGCTTCACAATCACAATCGCAGTATTCAGGTTCGCCGACTCCTGAATCCCGATAATCAACACCGTCGTCACCACCGTGATCGCAAGAAACGCAATCAGATTGAACACACCGGTTACATGCGGCAGCGTCGAAGCATCAACCCCCGCCGGAAGCGCTGCCAGCGCCTGCCATCGATCGTGAAAAAGGTACAGTACAGTACCCGGCGTCGTAGTTATTTGCGGTGGAATCGTTATGCCAATATCCGCCAGCAGGCCAACAAGGTATCCGCTCCAGCCAGAAGCAACCGTTGCAGCGCCAAACGCGTACTCCAGCACCAGGTCCCACCCGATGATCCACGCCACAAACTCACCCAGCGTCGCATACCCATACGTGTACGCCGAACCCGCAATCGGAATCAGCGAAGCGAACTCCGCATAGCAGAGCCCGGCAAACGCGCAGGTGATACCGGCCACAATAAAGCTCAAAACCACCGCCGGCCCGGCATGTTTCGCAGCCGCCTCGCCGGTCAAAACAAAAATTCCAGCCCCGATGATCGCTCCGATTCCCAGCGTGATCAGGTTCAGTGGGCCCAGAGTCCGTTTGAGTCCGCTCTCGCCCTCGTTCTCTGCCTCTTTCAGCAGACGAGAGAGAGGTTTGACTGCCAGCAACTTCGCCATGAATACATTTCTCAACTTTCTTAAAACTATTCCCTACTCTTGCTGCGTTCGAACGGCCATCCGGGTCCAGACCAGGTACACAGGAATACCCAGAAGAACGATCATCAGGCCCGGCCATGTGTACTGAGGTTTGTACCGCAAGAGTACAACAGAAATCCACCCCGCCATCACGATATATAACCCCGGCAACACAGGATACCCAAGCGCCTTATAAGGCCGCAATGCATCCGGACGCGTCCGCCGCAGCACAAACAACCCCGTAATCGTCAGTATGTAAAAGACCAGCACCGCGAAGATCACATAGTCCAGCAGCTGCCCATAGCTCCCCGACAGGCACAACAGGCAAGTCCAGACCCACTGCACCCAAAGAGAGTTCACCGGCGTCTTCGTCCGCTCGCTCAGCCGTCCGACAGACTTGAAGAACAATCCATCCTGGCTCATCGCGTAATAAACCCGCGCCCCCGCCATCAGCAGCCCATTCACGCACCCAAACGTAGAAATCAAAATCACAGCCGCCATCAACTTCGCGCCGGAACCTGCAAAAGCCTGATCCATCACCGCCGTCGCAACACGATCCTCCGACGCAAACTGAATCCCGCGCCCCACAACCGTCGTCGCCGCCGCATCGCCCGCCATCGGGAGCACGCTCAAATAGACAAAGTTGCAAAGCACATACAGCAGCAGCACGACGCCGGTCCCAATCACCAGCGACAACGGAATATTCCGCTTCGGATCGCGAATCTCCCCAGCCGTAAACGTAACGTTATTCCACGAGTCGGAGCTGAACAGCGACCCAACCTGCACAACCGCCACCATAGTCAGCAGCCCAACGTAAGCCGTCGGCCCACCCACCCCAACCTGCACCGCATGCACGGTGCTCCACCCCGCCGCCGCCCAAAAATTATGCCAACCCGAACCAAAATTCGCCGCAATCGCAATCGAATTCTTAGCCACCAGCCCAACCAGCACGACAGCCGCCAGCGCCAGCACCTTCGCAGACGTAAAAACATTCTGCACCGCCGCGCCCATCTTCACGCCCATCGTATTCAACAGCGTAAGGAGCGTTATCACAACAATCGCCGACAGGTTCGCCGTGTTCAACCCAATGTCCATATTGCCCAGCACCATCGGCCCCACATGCCACGGCGGAACATGCCCGATATGCCAGATCCAGTTCGAACCGCTGATGCCTGGAAAGAACACCCCAAGAAACTTCCCGAACGCAACGCCTACCGCGGCAATCGTCCCCGTCTGAATCACCAGAAAAAGCGTCCACCCATACAGAAATCCCCAAAGCGGCCCCAGTGCCTCGCGCAGATAAACATACTGCCCGCCAGCCTTCGGCATCATCGCAGCCAACTCCCCATAGCTCAGCGCGCCGATAATGGTCATCAACGCCGTCACCAGCCATGCCGCAATCAGCAGCGCCGGCGACCCCAATCCACGCGACATCTCCGCCGACACAATGAAGATGCCCGACCCGATCATCGACCCCATCACAATCGCCGTAGCCGAAAACAGCCCCATCCCTTGCACAAACTGCGGAGCGGTCGACGCTGACCCAGCGTTGTCCAGCATGTCTTTTTTATTGTCCTCCCGCAGCGGCGCGGAGGAATCTACCGTTATACTTTTCACAAAATTCACGTTCCGTCAGTTCTACCGTAAAACTTCAAGAAAGTCTCCCGCGACCTTCTCAACCGTCTCCCCCTCCACAAACAGACCACTGATAACCGCCACCGAATCGGCCCCAGCATCGATCACGCTCCTCGCATTCGCCAGCGTTATTCCACCAATCGCCACAATCGGCTTTCCCGTCAGCGCCCGCGCCCTTCGCACCCCTTCCAGCCCAATAACTTGCTCAGCATCCAGCTTCGTTCCCGTAACAAACACGGGTCCCACGGCGATGTAATCCGCGCTCGTCTCATCCGCAATCCGAACCTGTTCATCGTTATGCGTGGAGACTCCAACCCATCGCGTTGCGCCCACAACTTTCCGCGCATCCTCTGGCGAAATGTCCCCCTGCCCGACATGCACCCCACCAAAACCCGCCGATTTCACCAGATCCGCATGATCGTTCATTATCAGCCGGCAACTACCCCCGGCAAATACCTCCGAGATCACTGCTGCATGCCGTAAGATCGAGTCAGGTTCCCCAACTTTATTGCGATACTGCAGCAGCGTCATCCCAGCCGCCTTCAACTCCTCGGCCACCCTTCCCGCTACAACCCCACGTCGATCGAGCAATCCCTGGTCAACGATCGGATACAACCGCGGAAATTGCACATTCGCTCGCTCGCTCAACGCCACCTAGCTTTCCTTCTGCCGATCGAAGAATCGCTCCATGAACTTCGTATCGAACTGCCCCGCGCGAAACTCCGCATCCGCGAATATCTTCTGGTGCAACGGAATCGTCGTATGAATTCCCTGCACCACAAACTGGCTTAGCGCCCGCTGCATCTTATCCATCGCCTCCACGCGGTCGGCCCCATGGCAGATCAGCTTCGCAATCAGCGAATCATAGTACGGGGGCACCACGCCTTCGGCATACTGTGCCGTATCGACGCGAACCCCGTTCCCACCCGGCAGATTGAACGCCGTAATCTTTCCCGCGCTCGGCGTGAACTTCTCAGGATGCTCCGCATTGATCCGGCACTCGATCGCATGCCCACGAATCTCCACCGGCTTCGTAATAATCGACGAAAGCTTCTCCCCAGCCGCAATTCGCAACTGCGCCTTCACCAGGTCAATTCCTGTAACCATCTCGGTTACACAATGCTCCACCTGAATCCGCGTATTCATCTCGATGAAGTAAATCTTCCCATCCTCATCCATCAAAAACTCAATCGTCCCGGCATTCCAGTACCCAATATTTTCGAGAGCCTTCTTGATCGTCTTACCCAGCTCCTCGCGCAGCTTCGGAGTCACCATCAAACTCGGGGCCTCTTCGATCAGCTTCTGATGCCGCCGCTGAATCGAGCACTCCCGCTCTCCCAAACTCATCACATTGCCGTGCTCATCGGCCAGCACCTGAAACTCGATATGCCGTGGCCGCTCGATGAACTTCTCCATGTACATATCGCCATTGCCAAAGGCATTCGCCGCCTCCGTCGAAGCCTGCTGAAACATCGTAGGCAACTCCTCGGCATTCCTGCAGATCCGCATCCCGCGCCCGCCACCGCCGGCCACTGCCTTCAGAATCACGGGATACCCAACCTCCTTCGCCCACTGCAGAGCCTCTTTCTCATCCGCGATCACCCCATCTGATCCCGGAAGAATCGGCACCTTCGCCTTCTTCATCGTCTGCCGCGCCGTGGACTTCTCGCCCATCATCCGCGTCACCTCTGGCGGAGGCCCGATGAACTTGATATTTGACGCCCGGCATACCTCGGCGAAGTTCGCATTCTCGCTCAGCAACCCATATCCCGGATGGATCGCGTCCACATCCGCAATCTCCGCCGCCGAAATCACAGCGGGCACATTCAGATAGCTATCCGCCGATCGCGGAGGCCCAATGCAAATAGCCTCATCCGCAAACCGCACATGCAGCGAGTTCCTGTCCGCCTCGCTATACACCGCCACCGTGCGGATGCCCATCTCCTTGCATGCGCTGATCACACGCAATGCAATCTCCCCACGATTTGCAATCAAAACCTTACGAAACATAAACCCAGATGCCTTCCATCGAACCTTCGCTAATGAATCGCCAAGCTAAAAGACCTACCGGGGCCGGATCGCAAACAGCGATTGCCCATACTCCACCGGCTGCCCACTCGAAGCGATCCGCCTCACCACTTCACCGGCAACATCGGCCTCGATCTCATTCATCAGCTTCATCGCCTCGACGATGCATAACACCTGCCCCACCTCAACCTGATCGCCCACTTTCACAAACGCAGGCGCGCCCGGCGATGGCGACTCATAGAACGTCCCTACAATCGGCGATTTCACCTCGTGCAGCTTCTCTTCCATCTCAGCCGCAAGCTCCGCCGCAGCACTCACACTGGCAGAAGTTGCCGCATGCCCTGCGGGAGCAGCCGCGGGCGCCGCAGCCATCAGCCTGCTCAACTGGCCCATATCGAACCCGCCAGCCGCCGCAGGCTCCCCTGCGAACTTGATCCGCACCTTCAGGTCATCCTGCTCCATGTCGAATTCGGCGATACCGTTCGCCTTCAAAAAATCGACCAGTTCACGAAGCTCTTCCAACTTATTTCGGTCCATCATGTCTCTTCCCGGTGCTCAATACACCTGTTGTTTAATTCCTGAGCTCGATCGCCGAGCCCTTCCGACTACAACTCGATCCAGGCCTTTACGCTCGGCGTCAAAACCTCTCCGCCCTTGGCCGTGACCAGAACCATATCCTCAATACGCAACCCAAACCGTCCCGGCATATATACCCCCGGTTCGATCGTGATCACCATTCCCTGCTCTAAAACCTGCTTCTGTTTCGCCGCAAGCCTCGGTCCTTCGTGAATCTCCAGCCCAACTCCGTGCCCCGTCGAGTGGCTGAAGTACTGATCCAGCTTTACCCTCCGCAACACGCTTCGTGCCGCCTCGTCCACCTCTCCTGCAGTCACTCCCGGTGCCACGGCAGCAACCGCAGCCTCTTGCGCTTCCAGCACAGAATCATACACGTCCCGCTCACCCGGCAGCGCCTTGCCCATGTGCACGGTGCGTGTCATATCGCTCAAATATCCGTCGAGAATAACACCGAAGTCCAGCGTCACGAACCCACGCCCAGGCAGCTTCGCGTTGCTGGCCCTTCCATGCGGCAGCGCAGACCTCGCGCCGCTCGCCACGATCGTCTCGAAGCTCATCCCCTCCGCGCCACCCAGCCTCGCAGCATACTCCAGCGTCGCGGCCACCTCGGCCTCCGTCAGCCCCGGCTCCAGATAACTCAACATCCCCTCAAACAGTTCGCACCCCAGCCGCGCCGCTGCCCGGATCTTTGCAATCTCATCTTCGTCCTTCACCTCGCGCATCCTGGCAACCAACGGAGCCACTGGCACAAACATCCCCCGCCGCATCCGGACCGAAACCGCCTTCCGCATCGACTCCAGCGCCGCTACTGTCGTATGCGTAGCATCGAACCCACACCGTCTAACCTTCGCCCCCTCCATCCACTCACAAGCCACCGTCACCGCAGGCTTCGCCGCAATCACCACTCGTGTCCCCAAAGCCTCGGCCTTCGCCTGCGCCGTGTACCGCCCATCCGTAAACAACACAGCCCGGCCACTCGCCAGCACCAGCGCCGCGCTCGACCCTGTAAACCCACACAGATAACGGACATCCGGTAGATGCGTGATCAGCAACCCATCCACACCCGCGCTCTTCGCCACAGCCGCGGCTCGTCTCTTCCTCAGGCTCAAACTCATCTCTTTGATTCTACCCAACAGTACCGATCCGTCTCAGGTCCCGCCCAGTCACACCCGGTATCATAGAGAGTATGTCTCGCTTCAACCCTCCTCAGGTATCACGTTTCACCCGTAGAAACTTCATCCTGGGAGCAGGCACCACCGCCGCTGGTTTCGCCCTCTACTCCGGCGAAGTCGCCCGCCACGAGATCGACATCGTCTCACGCCCTATTGCCATCGCTAATCTACCCGACCCTTTCCACGGCTATCGCATCGTCCAGCTCAGCGACATCCATCTCGACGAATACACTGAGCCATTCTTCCTGGAGCGCATCGTTCACGAAGTCAACGCCCTCGCACCTGACCTCGTCCTTGTCACCGGCGACTTCGTCACACACGGCTCTCTCACCTTCATCGTCGGCCGCCACGCAATTCATCGCTGCGCCGAGATCCTCGCCACCCTCAGCGTCCCCCTACGCTATGCCTGCCTCGGCAATCATGACGTTTACGACGCCCCCGCCATCATCGCCGCCCTCAACGCCCACGGTATCCCCGTTCTCGTCAACCAGTACCTGCCCATCGACCGCAACGGCGCCCGTCTCTGGCTCTGCGGCGTCGACGACCCCAGCGGCAGCCACCCGGACCTCGATCTCACCATCCCCGCCAAACCCGAGGCTCCCGTCATTCTCATGGCACACGAACCCGACTACGCCGACACCGTCATTTCACATCCTCGCGGCCCGCTCGTCGACCTCATGCTCTCCGGCCATTCGCACGGCGGCCAGATCAGGCTTCCCTTCCTCGGCCCGCTCGTCCTGCCTCCTATGGGCGAGAAATATCCCGAAGGCCACTATCGCTTCAACCGGATGCAGCTCTACGTCAACCGCGGCATCGGCACCGTAGGCCTTCCTTTCCGCCTCAACTGCCCCCCCGAGATCACCCTCATCACCCTCCAACCGGCATGAACGTCGTTAGTTGTCACTTTCCGGTCGTTTCTGACAACTGACAACCTGCAACGGACAACTGCTTTTTTCAAACCCCAAACGCCGTAAAAAAGATCATCACGAATCCCAGTGCAAACAATCCCAGCGCCGCGATCAGGCGCCACGCCGCGCTGTACCACTGCTTCCCCGCCACGGACCAGCAAAGTTGGATCGCAAACCAGAAGGCCGCAACCGCAATCGCGCCAAACAGCACCACATAAACATCGATATGCGAGATGAGCCGCTGAATCGAAGACAATCTACCGGGCCCGCGCCACCGGCTTCTTCTGCTTCGGCATCACCGCAATCGGAGTGGGCCGCTTCACACCCGACTTCTCATCCATCCACGCATCCAGCAGCGTCTTTCTGAACCGCCACCGATTCCCCAGCTTGAACGCCGGAATGAACCCTTCAGACGCATACCGGTACAAAGTATCGCCGCTAATGCCCAGATAATCCGACGCCTGCCGGATATCCATCACCTCGCGCACAGCCTTCACCGCTACCGCCATCCCAGTTCTCCGTTCATCCACGTCAGAGCATGCCGATCAAAACAAAACCGGCACCCTCTTTGTATCCCCTTTTGCTTTCAGGTACAACAAAAATCTCAGCTATTAACCACTAACTAACTGATACGAAAGTACTATCCAGCCTCGCGCTATCTCTAGTCAGGGAAAGAGTGAGGAATAACCGGGAGCACAACTCCCGCATCGCTATTGTTCCCTCGGTTGCCTGTTCTTGGTCCGTGAAATCCGGGTTAAGCCTTCAGTCATTTCGATACTTCTCAAAAGAAAAATCCCCGCCAAAAAGCCGGGGACTCTTCCATTCAAAAACCGCAACCATCCAACTCACTTCGGCGGCTGTAACCCGGTCATCACATCCAGCAGGTCTTTACCGACCGTCCGCGTCTTCGCAATCGCATCCGCAATCGGAATATCGGTAATTTGGGTTCCCTTCAACACCACCAGCCGGCCAAATTTCCCTGCATGCACCAGGTCGATCGCCGCCACGCCATACCGTGTAGCCAGCATCCGGTCATACGCCGAAGGCGTTCCGCCCCGCTGCGTATGCCCCAGGTTCACGCTCCGGGTCTCATACTTCGTCCGCTTCTCAATCTCTTCAGCCAGCGCCTGCCCAATCCCGCTCAGCCGAGCATGTCCAAACGAGTCCACGCTCGTGCCATGCGTCGCCTGCGGGCCTTCAGGAAACTTCGCTCCCTCAGCCACCACCACGATCCCGAACTTCTTCCCATGGTCATGCCGATACTTCAACAGCCGGCAAACCTCATCGATATCGATCGGAACCTCCGGCACCAGAATCACGTCAGCGCCGCCGGCAATTCCCGAAGTTATCGCAATCCATCCCGCATCGCGCCCCATCACCTCGCACACCAGCACGCGGTTATGCGCCTCCGCCGTCGAGTGCAACCGGTCGACAGCCTCAGTCGCGATACTCACCGCCGTATCGAAACCAAAACAAACATCCGTCCCGCTCAAATCGTTATCGATCGTCTTCGGAACCCCAACGCACTTCACGCCCTTCTCGCTCAACGCCAGCGAGATAGACTGCGTATCATCCCCGCCCAGCGCAATTAGCGCATCGATCTTGTTCTTCTGGAGTACCTCCACGCACTTCTCAAACCCACCCGGAATCTTCTTCACATTGGTCCGCGAAGACCGCAGAATCGTACCGCCCTTCTGCAGAATCCCCGACGTCGTCTCCATCGTCAGCGGCATCGTCGCATCGTCCAGAACGCCGCGCCATCCCTCCATAAACCCGACAAACTCGTCCCCATAGTGAAGAATCCCCTTGCGTACCGCGGCCCGAATCACCGCATTCAACCCAGGGCAGTCTCCCCCGCCCGTCAACATCCCAATCCGCATCATTCTCTCCTTTGAGCTTTTAAACTTCACGAAAATCATACGCCAGGATCAGTCGTTCCTTAATTCCTGGCTTCAAAGAAGCCTTCGACGATGGTCCCTGTATATGGTCTCTGACTATGATCTCTGTCTATGGCCATCTGACTAGTCTCAAATGCTTGTCATTCTGAGCGCAGCGAAGAACCCCCGCATTTGCTTTTGTTCTTGCACTTTTCTGTTCTTCCAATTCCTCAACGTTCCCAATACTCACCGCGCCTCGCTCATCAACCCAAGAGTATTACCCTCAGAGTCCTTCAAAAACGCCATCCAAAGCTCATGGTCCGGCATCCTCGCAACCAGATGCGGCGGCTGCAAAAAACCCACACCCTTCTCCGTTAGCACGCTGTGCACACGCTGAATGTCCGAAACCTTGAAGTACAAAATCATCCCGCCAATCGGCAAAGCATCCTCCCCCAGCCCGATCATCAGCCGGACCGCTCCGCACTGAAAGAACGCCATCGTCCCCGCATCAAAAAGAAACTTCATCCCCAACGTGTCCTGATAAAAGCTCTTCGCCCGCGCCAGATCCCGCACCGTCAAAGCAATCTGGCCAATATCATTCAACTGAACGCTGTCTTTCGCTTCATTCATCACGCCCCCCATATTGTTAGCCCAGCTAACGATATACCATAAGCGAGTCATCCCATGCCAAACCAGATCCCTGCCAACTCGCAAAATATTGCCGACCAGCTCCACTCCGCGGCCATCCACCTGCTGCGAAAACTCCGCAGAGAGGACGAAGGCAGCGGCCTCAATGCTCCGCGCCTGTCCGCTCTCTCCGTCATCGTCTTCGCAGGCCCCATCACCCTGGGCGACCTCGCCGCCGCCGAGCAGGTTCGTCCTCCCACCATGACGCGGATCGTCAACGCCCTCGAAGAGCAGGGCCTCGTCCTCAAAAAACAAAACACCAACGATCGCCGCAGTACCCTCCTTCACGCGACACTGGCTGGAAGAAAGCTCCTGGCGGAAGGCCGCGATCGCCGCGTGAGCAAGCTGACAAAACAGATCGCCGCACTCAGCCGCGAGCAGCGCTCAACCCTTCAAAGCGCAACGGAGATTCTCAACCAGGTCGTCCGCGCCATCTAAGGCCCCGGCTCACAAGATCACCGCCACCAATCCGACCGCACCTCCACCCCCGCCACAACCTCCGTAGGCCGCCCCGGCTCCGGAGCCCACAGCTTAATCTTCTTCTCCCCCGCCAGCTCCAGCAGCCGCTCAATCGGTTGCCGCCACGCATGCAGCGCAAGATCGAACAGTCCCCAGTGAATCGGCATCATCAGCCCAACTCCATCCGGCCCCGGTCCACTCAGGGCCTCGAACGCCCGCGCCGCCCCATCCGGCCCCAGGTGAATCCCCTCCCAAAGCACATCGAACGCGCCAATCTCCAGCATCGTCAGATCGAACGGCCCATACTTCGCTCCAATCTCGCGAAATCCCTCCCACCAACCCGAGTCCGCCCCAAAGTAAACCGTATGTTTCGTCCCCTTCACCACAAACGCCGACCAAAGCGTCTCAAACCGGTTGAACATACTCCGCCCGGAAAAATGCCGCGAAGGCACCGCCGTAATCTCCAGCCCGCCTGTCGTCACGCTCTCGGTCCAATCCAGCTCAGAGATCTGTTCTGCCTGCACCCCAAACTGCCGCAGCACCGCACCCACCCCGAGCGAAGTCACCCACCGCGTTCCGCGCATGGAATCCAGCCCCGCCAGCCGCCGAATCGTCTCTGCCCCCAGATGGTCATAGTGGTCATGCGACACCAGCGCCACATCCACCGCGGGCAGATCCTCCAACCCCAACGGAGCCGCAAAAAATCTCTTCGGCCCGGCCCACGTACTCGGCGAAGCCCGCTCATCCCACACCGGATCCACCAGCACCCGCGCACCATCGATCTCAATCAGCACCGACGAGTGCCCCATCCACGTCACCCGCAGCCCGCTCACCGGAGCCGTCCCATACACGGCAACATCTGTCCTGAAAGGCCCCAGCGGCCGCCGCGGAGACTTCTCCTCCTTGCTGCTCAGAAACCGGGGCAGCACCTTGAACAGCGTCCCAAACCCGCCAATCGCCGTCGGAACCGGATTCAAAAACTTCCGTCCCGCTTTCCTAGCCCGAAGCAACATCGTCATCTCTGAATCCTACAATCCCCAAGCCCCGCCGAACAGAAAGTCGGTGCAGGAAGAGTAAGAGGGAGAGTAAAAAGGTAGCCCATGAGCAAGCCTGCAACACCGGTAACCTTGCTACTCGACAAACTCGAGTCCGTCTACGGTCGCCAGGAACCATCGTGGCCCGTTGATCCCTACCATTTTCTCGTGTGGTGGCACTGCGGCTACCCTGCCTCCGATACCACCTGCTCCAAAGGCTGGGCATCTCTGACGAAGTCCATCGGCATCACTCCCGAAGATATCCTCGCCGCCTCTCCGGAAAGACTCGCAAACACATTGAAAGCCGGCGGCATGGTGCCCGAACTTCGCGCTCTCCGCCTCAAGGAGATTGCCATGCGCGTCAAAGATCAGTTCGACGGAGACCTTCTCCGCTCGCTGTCTGGTTCCGCTGATCAGGCGCGAAAAAAACTTAGAAAATTCCCCAACATCGCAGACCCAGGTGCCGATCGCATCCTTCTCTTCGCCCACATCGTACCCATCGCCGCAGTCCCGTCCAACTGTCCCCACGTGCTCGTCCGCATTCTTCTCGGCAGAGAACGCGAAAATTACACCGTAAATTACCGCGAAGCCCAGGGCGCCATCACCTCCCAAACACCTGCAACGTTCGACGCCCGCGCACGCGCTTACTTGCTTCTAAAGCAACACGGACAGACGATCTGCAAACGCACAAACCCCAAGTGCGATCAATGTCCCGTCAACGCAAGCTGCGCCTTCTTCTCCGGCAAACATCGCGGACGTTCCGCTCCAAGTTCGCCCTAGTTAATTCGCAAGCTAGCCTGACGCTCCTACTGCGGCAACCCGTTATACCCGCTTGCACCGCGCTGCAAAGCCGCAAATGCGCTGCTCGCAGAAATCCCCTCTCCTGCCTGCAGACCAAACCGCGGATCGTTCATGATTGGTGTCAGCGTAAGTCCGGTACCCGCTCCCCGCGCCGTAAAATAAATCTTCAACGCCGGAACCCACACGACAATGTCAGCCGGACTCTGTTTGTGTTCCACCAACGCCCGCGTCAGCGCCGAATTGCCGAAGTCAGTCGCCCTCCATCCATCGCTGCGCTCTGCCACGGAAACGGAAGACAGCACCTGATCGCCCGCCATCACAGGATAGATCGTCTTATGCGCATCCTGCAGCAGCGCAGAGGCATCAGGGGCTCCGTTGTACGAAGTCAGAACATCCAGTCGAACGCTATACAAATTCAACGGGTCGCCCAGCTGCGCGCCTTTCACCTGATCCACCGAACTGAACCCCAGACCCTGAAAATTATCCTGGGTCACCAGCGATTGAAGCGCCGTCAATCCAGCCTTTGCCGCATCCTGGCTCGACCCGCTCGCCGGTCCTTCGCTAGCCGTCCCCTGACCTCCCGGAAACATCTTTCCCTTGCACGACGTCATCGCCAGCACCACGCAAACCACCAACACCGCTGTATGGGGTCTCATCTTATTTCCCTCCCGTGTACGTGATGTTGTAGAAATCGTTCCAATGCGTGTGGTCCGCTGGATCACTCACATAACGCGAGTACGTCATGATCGTCTCCGTCCCGCCTGTCAGCGTATTCAGATTCGTATATGGCTCAGGATCATTGACGTCAACATACTGAACGTTATTCAACGTCAGATAGCCCTTCGCCACCATCATGTGGCCGCCCCCGCCATTCCAATGCCATGAAAAAGCAAACGGCTTATTCGAGCAAAAGATCTGTCCCTGCACCTCGGCCCAACTCAGCGCGGCATTATTCGTCTGGTCTGCCGTGAATCCATACTTCGTATACTCCGGCCATCCGCCGTTGTTGCACGATCCCGAGTTATCTTTGCAACAAGTGCTCAGGCCGAACTCGTTGTTTGCCTCCGTACACTGGCTCACATCGTGGCCAAAGTACTTCATCGTCATCTCGCCGCTCGCCGCCCAGCACCAATTAGAAGCCTGCTGCGGCAGCGTCGGAACATTAACGGTGGCGACAAGCGGAGGATTACAGCACCCCGCCATAAGCAAAAGGAAAAACGTCAGAATGCTTGTCAGAAGCAGTCTCATGAAGTGACCTCGAATCGTATTTGAACCCGATTTGGCCCACTTTCAGTCCACCTGGTTCGCCCAACCAGGGACAGAGCGCGGAAAGCTCCGTTTCAAGACTGCGCAAAATCATACACGAATGCGAACTCGTGGCAAGCCCGGCATTCTCACAACCCTCTATCCCTTCGACGTCGCCTCGTCCGTATAAAACGCGCCAATCTCTTTCGCATATCGCTGCTCCACCACTCGCCGCTTCAGCTTCATGCTGGGCGTCAGCGTTCCATCTTCCACCGTCCACTCTTCAGCAACCACCTTCAGCCGCTTCATGCTTTCAAAGTTCGCCAGCCCCGCGTTCACCTTATCCACAATCTCCTGATACGCCTGCACCACCTTCGCATCCTTTACTAACGCCGCATGGTCATTCGTCGCGATCCCCTGCCCATTCGCCCATCCCTCCAGCGCCGCAAAGTTCGGCGAGATCAGCACACAGGCAAACTTATGCTTATCCCCCACCAGCGCCGCCTGCGCCACCAGCAAATTCGCCTTCAACTTATTCTCAATCGGCTGCGGAGCGATAAACTTCCCGCCGCTCGTCTTCAACAGCTCCTTCTTTCGATCCGTAATCGACAGATACCCATCCTTATCGATGTTCCCGATATCCCCTGTCTTGAACCACCCATCCGGAGTGAACGCCTCCGCGCTTTCCTTCTCCTTCTTCCAATATCCTTTGAAGATCGAAGGCCCCTTCGCCTCGATCTCGCCATCCGCGGCAATCCGGCACTGCACATTCGCAAGCATCTTGCCCACCGTCCCCATGCGATGCGCATTCGGAAAGTTCAGCGAGATCACCGGCGACGTCTCTGTCAGCCCATACCCTTCAAAGATCCGAATCCCCACATCCGCAAACCACCCCGCGCTATCCATCCCCAGCGGCGCGCTGCCCGAGATGAACACCGTCGCATTCCCGCCAAACGCCTCGCGTATCTTCGAGTACACCAGCTTATTCGCAATCTTCCAGCTCAATCCGCCCGGCATCTTCCCGGCAAGAATCTCGTTGCGATGCTTCTTCCCCGTAGCCAGCGCCCAGTGCAGAATCTTCAGCTTCACCGGCGATGCCGCCGACTTGCCCTCCACAGCCTGCCGAATCTTCTCGTACACTCGCGGCACCGCAACCAGAACCGTCGGCCTCACCGCCTTCATCGCCATCGGCAACAGGTCAAACTTCGGACAATACGCCACCTTCGCCCCATGACACATCATCGCGTAGTCCAGATGCCGCGCCGTCACATGCGACAACGGCAAAAACGAGATGCAGCTATCCTTCCCTCCAAATCCCATCAGTCCCGTCGAGTAGTTGATATTGCTCGCCAGATTCCCATGCGTCAGCATCACGCCCTTAGGCTCGCCCGTAGTGCCCGACGTATAGATAATCGTCGCCAGGTCCTCCGGCTTTGTCTCCTTCACCATCGCGTCGAACCCGGCGTCCCGCTGCTCCTTCGCCTTCGCGCCTTCCATCAGCTTCGCAAAGCTCTCGGCCCCGCTCACCTCGCACCTATCCATCACAACCACGTGCTCCAGCTCCGGCAAATCCCCTGCTGCCGCTACCTTCTCGTACATCTCGCGCGAAGACACCACCGCCGCCTTCGCCCCCGAGTCGCGCAGCATGTACCCAATCTGCTCCGGCGTCAGCGTCGGATAAAGCGGCACGTCCGCGCCTCCAATCGCCAGCGTCGCAAAATCCGTCACCGCCCACTCCCAGCGATTCTCAGAAAGAATCGCCACGCGATCGCCTTTCTTCAAGCCCCATCCACGAAACACATCCGCCAGCGCTCGCACCCGCCCATACAACTCATTCGAGGTAATCGGCTTCCACGACCCATCCTTGTCCTGCCACAACATCACGGGAACATCGCCCCTGCCGGTTGCCATCACCAGCACATCATTCGTCGTCACCAGATCAAACATGAAGTCTCCAGGCAATTCGTCACGGCATTCCACCGCCAGAGCATTATTGCAGCAATCCACCCTATCTCTAAACAAAGACGCACACGCTGAGTCATCAGAGTTCCCGAAACATCACGAAGGCATCGACGTAACCCAGCTGCGGATGCAGAAACGCCTTGGGCAAACGGCACAGAATATTAAACCCATAGCTCTGCCAAAGCCGAACCGCGCGTTCGTTGCTTCCGACCACAAAATTGAACTGCATCGCCTTGAACCCTCGGCTCCGCGCACGCTCCAGCGAATGCTCGCACATCGCCCGCGCCACTCCCTTGCCCATCGCGTTCGAAGCGGTCACATACCCGCAGTTCGCCACATGAGATCCCCCGCCACCGTGGTTTGCCCGCAGATAATACGTCCCCACCACGGCCCCGCCGTCCTCCGCCACGAAGACCTCATGGCCTGAAGAAAACCAGTAACCAAGCGCCGCATCCCGGCTCATCTCCCGGTCCAGCGTATACGTCTCCCCCGCCCGGATCACCGGCTCAAGAATCGACCAGATAACATCGCGATCACCCACCTCAGCCGCACGAACAATCACTTCCCCGCCGTGATCCCATTCAGCAGCACGTCGATCACCTGCGCCGCCGTAGCCTTCGAGTCGTACACCCGCCCGGTAAACACCGCCGAGCTCAGCAACTCATCGATCGCCCCGAACATGCAGTGCGCCACCACGCCATCCGACACATCCTGCCGAAAGATCCCCTCTTGCTGCCCCCTCCGCACCACCTCGCGCACCACCTGGATGTACTTCACCAGGTGATGATGCGAAAACTCCGCAATAAACCGCGCGCTCTGCCGCACCTCGGTTTGCATCAGGATCGCCATATTCCGGTTCACCGAATGGCTCTCCAGATGCACCTGCGCAATGTACTCCAGTTGCTCCCGCGGTCCGTGCAGCGTCTTGAACTCCTCTTCCACCTGCCGGTGAAACTTGTTGAAGGTCTCATCGATCGCCGTCCGCAGCACATCATCCTTACTCTTGAAATAGAGATAGATCGTACCGTCCGCCACGCCTGCCCTCTTGGCAATCGCGCTCACCGGCGAGTTGAAATACCCCCGCTCCGCGATCACCTCGACGGCCGCCTCAAGAATGCGCTGATACTTCTCGCTTCCCGGCCCAGTCGCCGGTACCTCTCCCACCACCAGATCAGACCCCATCGTCTTCACTCTTCGCTTCCTTCAACTCGCCGAAAAACCCCGCTTTGCCACTCTAATGAATTACCCCACCCATTGCCAAGAATGAACTCGATTCATTCCCCCCCAAATGCATCTTTATGCGCTTTCCGGGTTATCATCCCTCGCAAGGCAGAGAACCTGCTTTCGCCTTTGTTGTTGCGTTTGTTGTTGCCTTTGCCTTTTGCGTTTGTTGTTGCCTTTTGCGTTTGCTGTTGCCTTTGCCTTTTGCGTTTGTTGTTGTCGTTGCTATTGCTGTTGTCGTTGCTATTGCTGTTGTCGTTGCTGTCGCTGTTGTCGTTGCTGTCGCTGTGTCGTTGCTGTCGCTGTTGTCGTTGCTGTTGCCTTTTGGTTGTCATCCTTCGCGAAGCGGAGGATCTGCTTTTCGCTTTTGCCTTTGCTGTTGTTTTTTGCTTGTCATCCTGATCATCGGGCGACATGAACTTTCCAATCGATGACCCGAAGTACCTAGCTCCGAAGCAGTCGAACCTGATTCTGCGTCCCGTTCTTTGCCGGTGAAACGACCCTTCAAAATGAAAATCCTGGCTGCTCCACAGTCAACTGAGGTTGCACAACATTCAGAGAGCTGGCGTCTTTCAATGACGTCACAACATATCTATGGTGTGCTACGGCTTTAAAACTTGCCACGCTCCTCGACAGAGTGTCTTTATCGGCTTCAAAAACTTGTGCTTTGACCGGTACTAACCTACTTGACTCAGCAGATAAATATTTCCCAAAATCAGCTAAACACCTGTATTAGTTCTAATTGGAATGGGCCAAACCCCGGCTTCTATACCTCTGACAATTACCCCGACAGTCGTGATCATGCCCTCAAGCCTTGCAACGAATCTGTCGTTAGCATCGCAAGGAGCAGGGGGTTCATCGATGCTTATATCGATGGAGAAATTGGGGGTTGCCTGCACGTTCATACTTGGTTCCCATCCCTCAATTCTGAAGTCAGCAATTTTGCATTTGTCTTTCAGGAAAGTGGTGTTGACGGTTCTCATGTAGCCGAGTCTGGTACCTATAGGAAGCCTAAGTTTGGGAGAAAAGTCGAACCCAAGAGTTCCGACAATGTGCAATCTTCGGTGTCTGTCTTTTCGTGCCCAATTATTCAAAATGAACAGGCTCCGGTTGTAATTACCGATCATCAGGGCAGCAGGTATATCAGGAGTGTTGTAAGGCTGTACTGCCTCGATGAGCGCCCTACGCTGCTTCGAGAGTGGGGCGATATTGGCTGCCAGTTCGATGAACCTATCATGTTTAGTGCAGATGGGAAATTCCAAACCTCCAGCGTTGGGAGGAACCTCTTTTCCAGAGTCAATGACGGCAGCGGCGTAGACGCAGGAATCGAGAGCGGCCCTCAACTGATAGAGGAGTTCGCCCAGTTGGAGGGAGAACCCCCTAGCAAAATCACTCAGTTTTGGGGTGATCTCGATTGTTCCTGTCCCGTCATGATTGACATTCACGTCAACGGTATACAGGTCACCTTCAAAGACGTTATTCCACGATTGGGAGAGGGATTTGCTGTGGGCTTCTGCCCTGCTAATACGATCCCAACAGCATTGAAATGGGTCCATACCTCATGAGAATAGCAGCCAGATCAAACCAACAAAAAGTTCAAGGATACTCCACATTCTTGAGCAGTCCCACCTAACGACATGCAAAGGTTGCAGAGTAAAAATAGAACTCTCGCGTTCACCCTCATTACGGATCTCCTTCTCCGTTGGGGTCTACTATTCGCAGTCGACTCAATGTGCCTACAATCTCAGCCAAAAATAATCAAGATTGGCTGCATGCCAGGTCCTTGCCGTGAGATAGTTCGACAGTAGATTGCCTGCCGGGTCGTAGGCGTAGCCAAACATCGGTTTTGCGGCACATAGGTCGAATCGTTCAAGCCATTGGTGCTAAATTTACTGGCTGGCCCGTCGCTACCCGCGCTCCACAACCTGGGGCAAACCCTGCGGAAAAACCAGCAGCACGGCCCCGCTTTTGCCGAGCATTCCGCTCAAACAAACTATTTTTCGCGTTTTTCCCGCCAAAATCGCATGTCAAGCCCCAAAGCGAGCTAACCCACGACAAATCAAAGACATCAGTATAGCATTTTAGTTAGTTCCAAACTGCTATACTGAATATATAGATCGAAAACAAGCAAGCCCCGGACACCGTCCGGGGCTAACTCTTTTAGAAAGAATACTTTACCTGCAACCCATTGATTAGGAAGACTTTGACAAACAAGTCTCACCATAAACCTTTACACAGGAAGACTTTGCGCAAAAACGCCCAGAGGGGGGAGGGTGCTAAACCTGAGGCTTCGGAGTCAACCGGACAAACGCCGCAGCGCTCGCAGGCCAATCCGCCAGCATCCTCTCCGCCAGTCCGCTGCCGGACTCTCGCAGATGCATCTCGATCCACGCCCGCAGACTCTCCTGCGCCTCAGGATCGACCGCACCAAACCCTTCAGCAACAAGAAATTCAGGATGAAACCTCTTGCCCAGCATGAAAGATCCTTCCGCATCATCCACCCAGGCCAATCCGCCTGTCATCCCCGCACCAAAGTTGATCCCGGCCCGGCCGAGCACAACCACCAACCCTCCGGTCATATACTCGCAACCATGGTCGCCGACGCCCTCGACCACCGCAGTAGCGCCGGAGTTCCGAACTGCAAACCGCTCCCCTGCCCGCCCTGCCGCAAACAGCTTCCCGGCCGTCGCACCATACAGCGCCACGTTGCCCAGAATCACATGCTGCCCGCTATCCTTCGCCGCCAGTCCGCGAGCACGGATCACCAACTCGCCACCGGACAATCCCTTGCCAACAAAATCATTCGCCTGCCCGTCGAGAACCAGCTTCATCCCCTCGACCACAAACGCGCCAAACGACTGCCCTGCAACTCCGTTCAGATTGATGGTCACATCCGCTGGCAAATCGCGCTGCGACCTACGCAAAGCCAGCTCGCCGGCCAGCCGCGAACCCACAGCGCGATCGCAATTCGCAATCTTCGACTCAACCACAAACGGCAATCTATCCTCAACCGCCGTCATCGCAGGCACAACCCAGGCCTCGTCGAGCGGCGGCTGCGCAACCGGCTGGTCGTTCCGCGCGCCCATCCATCGCCCCGGCCCATCCGAGACCCGCGCCAGCATCGGCTGCAGATCGAGATTGCCGTCAAACTTCACCTGCTCCAGCAGATCCGACCGCCCCACCGCAGCCTCAATCGAAGGCAACCCATACCGCGCCAGCAGATGCTGCAAATCCCCCGCAAGCTGCTCGAAAAACCGCACCACATGCTCAGGCTTCCCGCGGAACTTCGCTCTTAGCTCCGGCTTCTGCGTCGCAATCCCGGTCGGACAAGTATTCAAATGACACTGCCGCGCCATATCACAACCCAGCACCACCAGAACCGCCGTCCCAAACGCATACTCATCCGCGCCCAGCAACGCCGCAATCAACACATCGCGCGCCGTCGCCAATCCGCCGTCCGTCCGCAACCGCACCCGTCCTCGCGTTCCGTTCTGCATCAGAACCTGCTGCGCCTCAGCCAGCCCAAGCTCCCACGGATTCCCCGCATACTTAATACTCGAAAGCGCCGCAGCCCCAGTCCCTCCGGTATTCCCGGCAATCACGATATAGTCGGCATAAGCCTTCGCCACGCCAGCCGCAACCGTCCCCACCCCACACCCCGACACCAGCTTCACCCCAACCGCAGCCCGCGGATTCACCCGCTTCAGGTCGTAAATCAGCTGCGCCAAATCCTCAATCGAGTAAATATCATGATGCGGCGGCGGCGAGATCAACGACACTCCCGGTTGAGCATGCCGAAGCCGCGCAATCAACCCGCTCACTTTGTGCCCAGGCAGTTGCCCACCCTCACCCGGTTTCGCACCTTGCGCAACCTTGATCTCAATCTCCTCCGCATGCACCAGATACTCCGCCGTCACACCGAACCGCCCCGACGCAACCTGCTTCACCTTGTTATTCAGCGACACATGTACCGCCGGAGCCTCAACCACCTCCACCAGCGCCGTGCCACCTCCCGAGCGAGCCACCAGCATCCCCTCGTCGAAACCCTCAACCTCCGTACCAACAGACTGCACCCGGTACACCGCCGGATCCTCCCCCCCCTCGCCAGTGTTCGACCGGGCGCCGAGCATGTTCATCGCGGCGGTAATCGTATGGTGCGCCTCCGGACTCAGCGATCCCAGAGACATCGCGCTAGCCACAAACCGCTTGCACAAACTAGCCGGCCCCTCCACCTCAGCCAGCGCAATCTCAGGCCCGGCCGGACGAATCTCCAGCAGATCCCGCAGCACCACCGGATCACGCGCAATCACGTCCCGCGTATAAATCGCAAATGCCCCTGCAGGGTCCGTCGGCTGCGGAACATTCCTCGCGCTCCCCACAACCGATTGCAGCGCCTTCACCGTCTGCGGCTGCCAGGCATGCGGTTCCGAAACATCTGCCTTACGGAATCGTACCCAGCCATAGTCCGGCAATTCGCTAGAAACAGCAGCACTCCCGTCCTTCATCCATGTCTGCCGAAGATGCCGTTCCAACTCCGCAAATCCAATCCCCGACAACGGCGCCGGAGTATCCACGAAGCACCGCGCCACCACGCTCGAATGCAATCCAAGAATGTCGAAAAGATGCGCGCCCCGATAGCTGTCGACAACAGAGATCCCCATCTTCGACATCACCTTCGCCAGCCCGGCATCCAGCGACTTCAACATCTTGCGCTCGGCCTCGATCGCATCCGCACCTTCAGGCGCAAGGCTCCTTCCCGTCTCCAGCGCCAGCCAGGGACAAACCGCGCCCGCACCATATCCGATCAGCACCGCTGCATGATGAATATCCCTGCAATCCCCTGCCTCCACCGCAAGCCCGGAAAGCGTCCGCAGCCCGGCATCCACCAGCGCCTGATGCACCGCGCCGGTCGCCATCGCCATTGGAATCGGCAACATCTCCGCGCTCGCGGCGCGATCCGAGAGCAGCACAATCCGCGCCCCATTGCGCACCAGTTTGATCGCCTGCATGCAAAGCTCATCCAGCGCCTGCTCCAGCGTCCGCTCTACCGAAAACACCGCCGAAAGCTCCGCCAGATTCAGCTCGGCCCTGTGCGGATACTCGCCTCGACGCAAGGCCTCAACCTGGCCCAGCGACAAAAACGGCGAAGGCAGCGAGATTCCAGGCAACGGCGCATTCTTATCCAGCAAGTGCGGCCACGGCCCAAGCCGAGTATGCAGCGACACCACGCACGACTCGCGCAACGAATCGATCGGCGGATTCGTCACCTGCGCAAAACGCTGCCGAAAATACGCATAGATCGGACGCGGCGACCGCGCCAGAAACGCCAGCGGTGTGTCATCGCCCATCGACCACACTGCGTCCTTACCCTCAACCGCCATCGGCTGCAGGATCATCTTCACGTCTTCCCGCGTATACCCGAAGCCTCTCTGCGCAGTCGCCAGCCCGGCAGGATCGATGCCAGAAACAGCAGCAGCAACCAGCGTACTCTCCGCCATCAGTTCGGCATACGGCGTCCCCGCGTCAAACGACTCTAACAAAGCCTCGTCTTCATAAATCTTCCGGTTCACCAGATCGACCACAAGCATCTGCCCCGGCCCAAGCCGTCCGCTATGCGTCACCTCATCCGGATCGAGATCAACCAGCCCCGCCTCGGATCCAGCAACAATCAGTCCCGCCCTCGTCATCGCAAAACGGCATGGCCGCAGTCCATTGCGATCGAGCACTGCGCCAACCACCTGCCCATCGCTGAACGCAATCGCCGCTGGCCCATCCCACGGCTCAGCGCAATCCGTGTGATATCGCAGGAACGAAGACGCATGATGACCATCCGCTGCCGGAGGAAGCAGCATCCGGATCGACTCCGACAGCGTCCTTCCATTCTGCGACAACAACTCTACCGCCTCATCCAGGCTCGTCGAATCCGTTCCACCTTGCGTCAAAACCGGCTTGCACTCCACCGGCAGCGTCGAGTCGCGGGCTGCCATCCGCGCACGGTTTCCCCACACTGTATTGATCTCGCCGTTATGTCCAAGCTTTCTTCCCGGCTGCACGCGATGCCACGTAGGCGCGGTATTCGTCGCATACCGTTGATGAAAGACCGCAAACGGCGTTACGAAATCCTCCGACGCCAGATCAGGATAAAAATTCGGCAGAAACTCCCCGGTACACATCGCCTTGTACGTAATAGTCTGCGACGACATCGAACACACGTACCCCGTTACGTCTCCCTGTTCGTGCGCCCGTTCAAACTGCTTTCGCGACAGATAGAGTCGGCGTTCCATCGTTCCCGGCTCAGCCACGCTGGAGTCGACAACCAGCACCTGCTGGATCCTCGGCATCGTCCCCAGTGCCATCTCTCCCAGCCAGTTCGTCGAAACCGGAACATCCCGCCAACCCAGCACCTCAAAGTCATGCGAGAGCAAGCACCGCTCCACCAGCCCCTCTGCACGTGTCTCCTCCGCAGGCAGAAACAGCATCCCCACACCCAGTTTCTGCTCGTCGCTGATCGTAAGCTTGGCAGCCTTCACCAGCAGGGCACGCGGAATCGACGTCATCACCCCAACGCCGTCGCTGCTTTTACCATCCGCCGCAGTCGCCCCGCGATGCGCCAACCTGCTCAGCGCCGTCAAGGCGTGTTCGAGAATCTCATGGGAAGGGGAACCGCTTCCCGACGCAACAAACCCGACGCCACACGAGTCGTGATCGAAACGCTCATCAATAAGAGATGGGAAGGCCGGGAGCGACGGAGAAACCGTAGCGGACGCAGAAAATCCATCCAAACTACGCTCCGGACTGGATGTGATACACCGTTCCATGCTTCACTATACGTTGTCGGAGGTTTGAAAAATGCTCCCGACAACACCTTTCCTTTTGAAGAGTGTTGTGGCGTTCCTTAGTGTTTGACTTAATCGCATGTATAAATATACATAAATAATGTATATTTATACATGTAAAGTTTCACCGCTTCCTTTCAATCTGCATTGAAGACGAAAGGGCGAAAGAACGAGTACAAACATTCTCATGAAGCAGCAACGTCATGCCGCAATTCAGGACCTTCTGGTAAAGACCGCCGTCACCAGTCAGGATGAACTGCGCCGCAAACTTGCAGGAAGAGGCTTCCACGTTACCCAGGCTACCCTGTCCCGCGACATTCATGAACTCCGCCTGAACAAGGGCCCGGAGGGTTACTCCCTTCCCGCCGGATCAGACTCCGACGAGGACGGCCTGCCCGGAATTCGCGAGGTTCTTGAAAGCTTTGGCCTCGAAGTCCGTCAGGCCATCAATCTCCTTGTCCTTATGACCACCACCGGAGGCGCCCAGCCCATCGCCGCCGGAATCGACTACGAAGACTGGCCCGAAGTTGTGGGCACCATCGCAGGAGATGACACCGTCCTCATCATCTGCCCCGATGAAAAACAAGCCGGCCTCCTGAAGACACGAATTGAAGGATATCTTGGCTAACTCAGCAACCATAAACCCCAAAGAACGGGTCCACACAGCTATTAAAGACATCAAAGCCGCCGCGCCCCACACCGCCATTGCGGGCGTCAGCGGATACGCCGGTGGCGAACTTGCCAGTTTGCTGCTCCATCATCCCCGGTTCATCGGCGCGGCGCCAACCTTCATCGGACGCGCAGGCGAAGCCGAAGCCACAACCTGGCTCGAAGACCTGCATCCCCAACTCGCAACCGCGGGAAATCGCCGAACCCATCAGATCCTCCCTTTCAACTGGGAGCAAATCGTCGATTTAAAGATCGAAGTTCTCTTTCTTGCAACTCCTCACGAGCAGTCCCGCGAGTGGGTCCCAAAGGCGATCGAGCATGGCATCAAAGTCATCGATCTCAGCGGTGCATGGCGTCTCCAGCACGACGCCAATCGCGCCGTCTATCGCCTCAAAGATACGAATCCCGCACATGCAGCCGCGCTCCAGGCCGAAGCAATCTACGGATGTCCCGAACTCCATCGCGACCGAATCCGGCAAGCCCGTCTCGTCGCCAACCCCGGCTGCTACGCGACCTCAAACATCCTCGCGCTCGCCCCGCTTCTTCAGGCGGGCCTCGTCGACGTGGAGCACGGCATTGTCTGCGACTCAAAATCAGGCGTAAGCGGCGCCGGAAAAGCGGCAACCGCAATCACGCACTTCATGCACGCCGCCGACAATCTCTCCGCCTACGCCGTCTTCGGCCATCGCCACACCGGCGAATTCCTCGAACAGCTCCACCTCGAAGCCGGCCAGATTCAGTTCACCCCGCATCTTCTGCCGATTCCACGCGGAATCCTATCCACTATCTATCTTCGGTTCAAGCATTCAACCGATGCCGCTGCGGTGTCCACCATCTTTGGCGATTTCTACCAAGACAGTCCGATGGTTCGGCTCCATCCCACACCCCATCTACCCGAGATTCAACACGCTGTCCGTACCAGCTACTGCGACCTCGGCTTTGCGCTCGCTCCCGACGGCAAACGCCTGCTCGTAGTCTCGGTTCTCGACAATCTCCTGAAGGGCGCAGCCGGCCAGGCCGTCCAGAACCTGAACCTGATGTGCGGATGGAACGAAGAGGAGGGCCTGCTGTGAGATTCGTGATCAAACTGGGTGGCGCCGCCCTTGAGAACCATAAGATCCTCCACGCTGCCGGCAAAGCCATCGCCGATCTCGTCGCCGATGGCAATCAGGTCGCTGTCGTCCACGGAGGTGGCGTGCAACTGACTCGCACCCTCGCCCAGATGGGCAAAAAGAGTGAGTTCGTCTCGGGTCTGCGCATCACCGACGCTGAAACCCGCGATGCAGCCCTCATGGTCCTCGCCGGCCGGGTCAACAAATCCCTTGTCGCAGCCATCGGATCCCACGGACAGTCGGCAGTCGGCCTCTCCGGCGGCGACGGTCATGTCTTTCGCGCGCGGAAAAAGAAAACGAACCCAGATCTGGGCTTCGTCGGCGAGATCGCTGCCATGGACTCCAAATGGCTCGAAGCCATCTGGACCATGCGCGCAGTTCCGGTTATCTCCTCGATCGCTCTGGGCTTCGACGGCGAATACTACAATGTCAACGCCGACGAGATGGCCGCAGCCTGCGCCATAGGCACCAAAGCCGACACCCTCGTCTTCCTTACCGACGTCCCCGGCGTCAAGGGCGCCGACGGCAACGTCATGCGCTGGCTCACCCTTCCACAGATTCCCGTCCTGGAGAAGCAGAACGTCGTCTCCGGCGGCATGTTGCCCAAACTTAACGCCTGCCGGGAAGCGCTCATCCACGGCGTCAAACGAGTACGCATTCTTCCCGCAGAGGTCGCGAATCTTCTACCCGACCTCATCTCCACGCGGGTCAACGACGGAACGGAGGTCATGGTCGCATGAACTTAGCATCCACCCAGGCAGCGGAGAGCAACCTCCTCCTGCAAACCTACGAGCGCAACCCCATTCTCTTCGTCAGTGGCCAGGGCGTTCACCTGCGCGACGAAAACGGCCACGACTACCTCGACCTCCTCAGCGGCATCGGCGTCTCCGCGCTCGGCTACGCCCATCCTGCAGTCGAAGAAGCCATCGCCCGCCAAAGCAAGCGCCTCATTCACACCTCCAACCTCTTCTTCCACGAGCACACCGCCGAACTAGCCCGCCGCCTCACCGAGATCTCCTGCCTTGACCGCGTCTTCCTCTCCAATAGCGGTACCGAAGCGTGGGAAGCGGCCCTCAAACTAGCTCGCGCCCACGCCGGTTTCCTCCGCGCCAAAGGCCGCACCATCGGCACCAGGTTCCTCGCGCTCGACCACGGCTTCCACGGCCGCACCATGGGCTCGGTCGCCACCACCGCCAAGGCCAAGTACCGCGAACCCTTCATGCCCGTCATGCCCGGCGTAGAATTCGTCCGCTTCAACGACGTAGCCGACCTCCGAGCCAAGTTCTCAACCGACATCTGCGCCATCTGCATCGAGCCCATCCAAGGCGAAGGCGGAATCAACCCGGTGAGTCAGGAGTTCTTCGCCGCCGCACGCGAGCTCTGCAACTCTACCGGCGCTCTCCTCCTGGCCGACGAAATCCAATCCGGCATGGGCCGCACCGGCAAATGGTTCGCCTACCAGCACTACGGCATCCTCCCCGACGTCACCACCATCGCCAAGCCCATCGCCAACGGCATCCCCATGGGCGCGATGCTCTGCACCAACGCCGCTGCCGAAGCCATCACGCCCGGAATGCACGGCACCACGTTCGGCGGCAACCCGTTAGCCTGTGCAGTCGCCATCGCCGTTATCGACACCATCCAGCGCGACAACCTCCTCAACCACATCCGTACCGTAGGCAACTTCTTCCGCGAAGAACTAACCAACCTCGCCGCCCGTCACGACTGCATCGTCGACGTTCGCGGCATCGGTCTCATGCTCGGTGTCGAGCTCAGCTCCGAAGACCTCGCCAAGCGCGTAACCGCCGAGCTGATGAAGCGCCGCATCATCATCAACCGGACCAGCGAGACTGTCCTCCGCTTCCTTCCCCCCTTCATCCTCGAGCGCGAGCATGTGGAAACAGTCATCCAGGCACTCGACGAGATCGTAACTGCAACATACGCCGGCACAGCGCCGGTAGGAGAGCAATCCCATGGGTAGCAAAACCGTAGTCATGAACGCCCGATCAGAAAACCTCGACGATCTCTCGTCGCACAAGTCCGCCGCAACCCTGGGCATCCAATCCGACACCGCCTTCAGCGAAGCCTCTAAACGCCTCACTGGCCGCGATCTCTGCTCCATCGCCGACCTGACCGTCCAGGAGATGGCCGCCATCATGGAGTTGGCCCACGCCGTCAAGAACCACCCCGAAGACTTCCGTCACGCACTCGACGCCCAACAGATGGTCATGTTCTTCGAGAAAGCCTCTCTACGCACCCGTCTCAGCTTCGAAGCCGGCATCAACACCCTCGGCGGTAATGCCATCTTCGTCGACCAGACCCAATCACCCCTCGGCGAACG
>Ga0208193_1000312_pt1 | contig 30272 bp, 25 predicted proteins | sample June2015DPH_17_2_FD_184716 | JGI IMG/M metagenome (GOLD analysis project Ga0208193, IMG submission 184716) | Peatland microbial communities from SPRUCE experiment site at the Marcell Experimental Forest, Minnesota, USA - June2015DPH_17_10... | ecosystem: Environmental > Terrestrial > Soil >... | reverse complement strand
ATGCAAACGCCCCCGCGCAGGCCTTGAGCGCGGCCCTCTCCGGCGATGCATTGGAGACGGTGGGTGCCAGTGCGGCGATCGCCACGGCGGCGAGAGCGATTTTACGATTGCGCATGGTATTACTCCTGATAGTCGAAAATACCAACGCCCCGCGGCACACCCTAGATTGCAATCGCAACATCGACAAACGAGAAAATTTTACCGGCTCGGTAATTTTTCTCGTCTATCGAGCTTGGCGCACCATCATGTTATTTGCTGATCCTCATTGGTGCAGCACTGGGTGTCCTACGCACGAACAATGGGCGCACTCAATCGCGCACCAAAGCGCCTAATCACGCAAGCGTATGATGCCCGCGCTATCGGACTCGCCCCTTCAGCGGGGCTACCGGGAAATCATCATCATCGACAGCATCCCGGCACGGCATCGTGAACACAATTCCGGTTCACTCCTCCCACTGTCCACGATCGGGCCATAAGCCCGTCCACGTCACGCTGGAATGAGTGTCCACGATGCGCTGGAATCACTGTCTTTCATGCGCCGGAATAATCACGCGCCCTCATGGGGCGCGGCCGACATCTACATATCCCGCCCGCCAGTCACCTCAAGGACGGCACCGGTCATATAGCTGGCAAGGTCAGAGGCCAGGAACAGCACGACCTTGCCGATCTCAACGGGCTCCCCGGCGCGCCGCATCGGGATCACCTCGAGCTTGCGGTCCCATATGTCCTGACGCATCGCCTCAGTCATCGGGGTTCGGATGAGCCCGGGCTGAACTGCGTTCACGCGAATGCCGAGATGGGCCAGCTCTTTGGCGGCCGCCTTGGTCATGCCGATCACACCCGCCTTGGACGCGGCATAGTTGGTCTGACCGGGGTTACCAATCTTGGCGGCGATTGAGGAAATGTTGACGATGCTGCCGGACCCGCGGTCGCGCATCACCCGTGCCGCGGCACGGCAACCGAGCCAGGCTCCGGAAAGATTGACCCCGATCACGGCGTTGAAATCGTCGAAGCTCATTTTGCGCATGGTCGCATCGCGGGTGATCCCGGCATTGTTGACCATGATGTCGAGCTGATCGAAGCGCTCGACACAACGGTCGACCAGCCCCTCGACATCCGCTTCGCTGGTGACGTCGCAGCGGATCCAGCTCGATGTCGCGCCTGCCGCCGCGAGCGAATCCTGAGCGAGTTGCAACTGCGCCTCGTCGCGATCGGCGAGCACGATTGTCGCCCCTGCCGCTGCCAACACATGCGCGATCGCCAATCCGATTCCTCGGCCAGCGCCAGTCACGACGGCGACACGGCTCTCGAGAAGCCGGGGTATTTGCGGCGTTTTGCTCTCCATTGAGACCATTTTGACGGCTCTTCCGATAGCTTTATTTATCGTTACGATATCATATCTCGTCTGACATTCGATGACGATTTGTTACCCAAAGCGGAGCGTGAATCACGAAGAGGGGATCGAGATCGAGCGCAGAAGCCTGCACCGGCCACGTTCAGGGGCAATTTTGCAGGACAATGTGGTTTGAGATATCATATCGTTCGCGGAGCCTACTAGAGATGACTATCGAATGGAGCCGGTTGACATGGCTGAGGCCGGATTGAACGCTGAGGATCTGGCACTTCTCAGCGAAAGCGCAGCCCAATTCGCCCGAAGCAAGCGGACGACGGCCGACACCTCGGGGCGCATTGATTTCAGCAGGGCCGACTGGTCGCAAATGGCACGGCAGGGCTGGCTTTCGATTCTGATTCCATTAGAGAGGGACGGTCTTGGCCTCGACCTCGTTGCAGCAAGTGCCGTGGCGCGGCAACTTGGCCGCCATGCCAGGCCGGAACCATTTGTTGCCGCCGGCGTCGCGGCGGGAAAATGCCTTGCCGCCTCCACCAACAGCCCGCTCTGGAATGAGCGGTTAGCCTCCTTCATGGGTGGCAAACTCTTGACGAGCCTCGCTTGGCAGCCAGGGGGAAAGGCATTCGATCACGGCGCCGGAACCGTCATTGCACGGGGCGCCGCCAACGGCCGACGCCTTACCGGCTCGTGCCGTCTCGTGGCCGCTCCGGCAAGCGACGCTTTCATCGTGACCGCGCACAGTGAAGATGGCCCTATCCTCTGCTGGGCGGAAGCAGGAGTCTCGGGTCTATCGCTCACGATCGAACGCTGCGTCGACGGAAGCCCCCTGGGTCTGCTGCAATTTGATGATGTTTTTGTGCCAGAGCACGATATTCTCGCCGGCGGTGAGGCCGCCGCCGCGGTATTGCGAGAGGTGGTTGATGCGTCCTTGGTGGTAAACGCAGCCGAACTTCTCGGCCTGATGGAAGGGGCGCTCGCACTCACGCTCGACTATTTGCGCACGCGAAAGCAATTCGGCGTGACGATCGGCAGTTTTCAATCCCTCCAACACCGAGCCGTCGATATCTGGATCGAGTTGCAACTCACCGCCGCCGCACAGAATGCCGCCGCCAGGGTCGCCGGCAACCGGACGACGGCTCCACTTGACCGGTCAGCGGCGGCGAGCGCAGTCAAGGCCCGCGCGGCACAAGCTGCCCTTGTCCTCGCCAAGGAAGCCCTACAGATGCATGGCGCGATCGGCTTTGCCGCCGAATATGGACTTGGGGTGTTTTTCAACCGCGCTCAGGTTCTTGCGCCCTGGATGGGCAATGCAGCACAGCATCGCCGCAGGTTCGACGCCATCAGTCGAGGTTCTGCCACCCCTCAATCGAACGAGGTTCAGTAATGCGTTTCGGTGTTCCCCAAGAGCGCGACTGGAACAGTCTTGACGACGAGTACTTCCGCGACATCATTCGCTTCGAATTTGAGTCGCACTATCCTTCGTATCTCCGCTATCCGCCGCGACGGCTGCTCTGGCGGGAAAATGCAGACTGGTTTCGTCGAATGGCAAGCAAGGGATGGATAGCGCCCAACTGGCCGGCTGAATATGGCGGGATGGGGCTTTCTGGACCGAAGCTCTTGATATTTCTCGAAGAACAAGAACGTTGGGGCATAGCTCGCTATCAGGATCATGGCACGTTGATGGTCGGGCCATTGCTCATTCGCTTTGGCACGAACGAGCAGCGTGAACGCTTTCTGCCGCCTATCCTCGCGTGCGAGGAACGATGGTGTCAGGGCTATTCCGAGCCCGATTCCGGTTCCGATCTCGCGAGTCTGAAGACGCGCGCGACACGCGACGGTGATTGCTTCATCATCAATGGCCAGAAGATTTGGACCACTATGGCCCATGATGTCGATCACATCTTCGTGCTTGCGCGGACCGATATGAACGCGAAGAAGCAAGAGGGCATCAGCTTCTTCCTGGTCGATCTCGCAAGCAGCGGCATTACCGTTCGCTCCATTCGCGACATCGCCGGCCATGACGAATTGTGCGAAGTGTTCCTGGATAAGGTCCGCGTACCGGCAGCGCACGTGGTTGGTCAGGTAAATCAAGGCTGGGCACTGGCCAAGTCCTTGCTCGGCTTCGAACGGGTTTCGCTCGGCAGTCCGAAAATGCCGGAATATGGGCTCCAGATTCTCAGTCGCATAGCAAAAGCCTGCGGTGTCGAAGATGATCCGACTTTTCGCGATCGCTTCGCCGGACTTCAGATTGATGTTCGTCATCTTGGCGACATCTATCACCATTTTGCCGCGCGCATTCACAAGGGAGAGGCATTGGGCCAGGACGTCTCCATGCTGAAAATCGTCGCCACCGAGCTTTTTCAGAAAATTGCCGATCTGATCGTCGAGACCGCCGGACCGCTGGCAGGTCTCGCCGGCGATACAATAATCGGCGATGATACGATCAACATAATGGCGCCCTTTTACAAGGCACGGCCCGCCAGCATCTATGGAGGAACCAACGAAATTCAAAGAAACATCATCGCCAGGGAGATACTGGAACTTCCATCCCGCTGATCTCTTGGCGGCAACATGCACTAAAACAGGGATTCCCGTGATCGATTACGACTGCCTCATGCAGATGCATATTCCGGATGTGGAACAGTCCTACACCGAGCGCGACACCATGCTCTACGCCTTGGCGCTCGGCTATGGCGCGGACCCCCTCGACGAACGATCACTGCACTTCTGCTATGAAAGGCGGCTGCGCGCGGCGCCAACCTGGCCATTGGCGCTTGCACACCCAGGGCCATGGATGCGCGATCTGCCAACGGGCATCAACTATAGTCATGTTGTTCATGGCGAGCAGCATCTCGCGCTTCACGGCCCCATTCCCGTGTCCGGTACCGTACGCAATGAAACCAGGGTGGTCGATATATTCGACCAAGGCAAGAACAAGGGAGCCATCGTCGTCTTCGACAGGCTACTGCGCAACACATCGGACGGCACGACGATAGCGACCATGCGGCAAACAAGCTTTTGCAGAGCCGACGGCGGTTTCGGCGGAAACGCACGACCCGCAGCAGCCAAATCTGCTCTTCCAGAAACGCCTGCCCACCATATCATCACAATTGCGACGCGGCCCGACACAGCTCTCCTTTACAGGCTTTCCGCTGATCTCAATCCGCTCCACGCCGACCCTTCGGTGGCTCGCGCGGCCGGGTTCGATCGACCCATACTCCACGGGCTTGCGACTTTCGGCATCACAGGCCTCGCCCTGCTCAAGGGTATTTGCAACTATGGCGAAAATAGAATCGCAAGCCTGTTGGCGCGCTTTCTTTCCCCATTTTTCCCCGGAGAGACATTGAACTTTGAGCTTTGGCAAGATGACGGAAAGATAGTTTTTCGGGCCCGCACTTTGGAAAGAAGTATGGACATACTTCGTGGCGAAGCCATCGTCCTGCCATGATCTTCGGACGTGCTTTACGTCCAGGATGACGGAAGGAATTTAGCATCATGCCTTCTTCGCACCGGGAAATCGCCATTGCTAACGGCGACATAATGCTCGTCAATGACCTGTGGGACTGTAAAAATCCGAAGGGAGCGGTGGCTTTGCTGCACGGTGGCGGCCAAACACGGCATTCTTGGAGTCCTATGGCTCAACGGCTGAATGCAAATGGTTGGCAGGTGCTGAACATGGACCTTCGGGGACATGGCGACTCTTCCTGGTCGGCCGATGGTGACTATTCATGCGATTCCTTCGTCGACGACGTCTCGCTTGTCGTTTCAGCTCTGCAAATGCCTCCCGTGCTTGTCGGCGCCTCGCTCGGAGGCAGGATAGCCGCAATGGCGCAAACTGAACGCCGATTGGGGACAGGGGTTGTAATGGTGGATCTCGTTCCTCATGCTCGACGTGAAGGCGTCACACGAATTCGCGATTTCATGACAAGCAGCCCAAATGGCTTCGCATCCTTGCAGGAGGCCGCGAATGCGGTGCAGGCGTATTACGCCGGGACCCGGCAGCGGGTGAGCCCCGACAGTTTAAGGCGTGGCCTGCGCCAGGGATCTGATGGACGCTGGCGATGGCATTGGGATCCTCGCCTGCTCGACGTGGACCAAAGCGTGGACGATGATCGTCTCGTTTCCGCGGCGCCCGGTATCGACGTCCCGGTCCTGCTCGTCCGCGGCGAGAAATCGGACATCACCAACCCGGAGAATGTACGCCGCTTTGGATCCCTGATACCCAATTGTCAGATAGTTGAAATTCCCGGTCTGGGACATGTTGTCAGCGGCGGGAATAATCATCTTATCGCCGGACCACTCGAGAATTTTCTCACGCACACAGTATTACCGACGCTACGGTAAAAAATCCCGACCATAGGACAATTTGGCAACGCAATCCTATTGTTCCGCCCTAGCTATATCCGATCGGACAAAGGCACCGGACCATACAAAAAATATTGCGCCAACTACGTAGAGGGAGGTTGTCGATAACAGTGAATAGCGAATGGCCTCCGAGCCAAGTCGGCCGGCGATCGCATCGTTGATCAGGCCAACGAAGAACGGGCCGAGGCCTTGACCGATGCAACCGGCAGCGAGCACGACGAGGGCAAATGTGGTCGCTCTCATTGAGGGCTTCCCTAAGGTCTGTACGATCGCGAAGACCGGTGTGAGCATGAATCCAGAGATGAATGACGCTATTGCGAGACCGACAATCATTGTCGCGAACTGTTGAGCGAAAAGGCAGAGCGCCCAAGCTGGAAATGCCAGCCCCATCGCAATCGCAATCGTCCACACTCTCCAACGATCATCGAAACGACCTACATAGCTCACGACTGCCCCGCCTATCAGCGTACCTACCATGCTAGCCAAACCCGCAAACGTACCGGCGTAGGTGCCGATTTGTTGGCTGCTGAGGTGGTGGACCCGCGCCAGGAAAGACGGCGTCCAGATTAGATGCGAATAGTTCGCACACGACGCAATGCACCAGCCGATGAATACGATCACCAAGGATTTCTGGGACACGAGGAATGCAAGCGTCGATCTCAATCCCTCGACCACTGATTGAGTCTCAGGCGCATAACGGTTCGGCTCGTTTGTAGTGAGCCACAATAACATGGCCACCGGTATCCCCGGCAAACCAGCAACAATGAACGCTACGCGCCACCCAAAATGCTGATTTACGTAGCCGCCCACGAAATATCCTAGAAAGATACCCAAATAGCCTCCGGCGGCATAAATTCCGAGAGCCCGCGGCCGCTCGTCCTTGTTGAATAAGTCCGAAATGATTGACTGCGATGCCGGACCGCTGCTGGTCTCGCCGATACCGACCCCTACCCGGGCAAGAGTGAGAGCGACTGCATTTTTAGCCAGGCCACAGAAAACCGTCATCGCGCCCCAGAATGTGAGACCGATCAATATGATGTTGCGACGGTTGAAACGGTCGGACAGACGCGCAACCGGAAGCCCAAGCGCAGAGTAAAACAAAACGGAGCCGAAGCCTGCGATCAGACCTATCGTCTTGTCGCTAAGACCGAACGTGGCCTTTATGGGCTCCATGAGTACATTGAATACGCTCCTGTCGAGAATATTCAGGGCGTAGATAACGGCCAAGATGGCGAGAAAATAATAGCGCTTGGGATGCGCTGACCGTGTGGAGGCGCTGTCAACAAGCGCGGCCTCTGACTTTACCAGCATTATCTTTCCCCGCTTTTCTACCAGCTCGGTGACTTTATGGCATAGGCCGAACACTCGACGTCAGTGAACAAGATGCGCTCCAGAATCGATACGAAAGATTTCACCGGTGATACCGCGCGCACCCTCGGCAAGCCAGACCACGACCGCCGCCACGTCTTCGGACGTCAAAGCGCGACGTAACGGCGCGGTGTTCTCAAACTTATTCTTGAAAGCCTCTCGAGTTTGCTCATCGACAACAGATTTACCCCACTCATTGTCGACAAAGCCGGGGCAGATCGCGTTCACCCGCACCTCGGGCCCGAGCGCGCGCGCAAGCGCGTACGTCATTGAAATCAACGCGCCTTTCGACGCGACATAGGCTGTCGATGAACCATGTCCGTTGAGCCCCCCGAGAGAGGCCATATTGATGATGGCGCCATCGCCCTGACGCTGCATCGCCGGCTGACATGCCCGGACCATTTGATAGGCGCCGATGACGTTGACGCCGTAGATGCGCTGGAAATCTTCGGCAGTTAGCCCGCCAAGATCGCGCTGGTCGACGAACTTCGTTACTCCCCCATTATTTACCAACACGTCGATTCGACCCCAGCGATCGAGCGCTGCTCGCGCCAGCCCATGGCAGATCTCGTCGTTCGTAACGTCCCCCTGCGCGATCTCGGCTTCGACACCGAGCGAACGAACCTGGTCAGCGACTGCCCTCGCACCACTCTCGTTACGGACATAGTGCACGACGATATTACAGCCTCGCTGCGCAAGCATCAGTGCAGTTGCGGCACCAATTCCCGATGACGAGCCTGTGACAATCGCCGTCGCGTTCTTCAGTTTCGACATGAACCCCTCCATGATTTGCCTTCAGATCGCCGCATATGGACGCCCTGCCTGACATTTCACGCCTCGGCGGCCAATCCGGAGGAGAAAAGACTGACTCATTTCGCGCTAGTAAGATCCATTCCGCCGTCGAGCACGATGGTTTGCCCCGTCATCCAGGCGGACTCCTCGGAGACGAGATAGGCGACCGCCATAGCCACATCTTCCGGCACGCCGAGCCGCTTGAGGGGGTACATTGCGGCGACCTGACTCTCCCGCCCTTCGAACAACGGGCGTGCGAAGCTGGTCTTGACCACGGCAGGCGCGACTCCGTTGACCCGAACCGTCGGACCGAGTTCGAGCGCAAGTTGAGCCGTTAGATAATTCATCATGCTCTTGCTGGCGCCATAAATCCCGACATTCGGCGCCGGACGCAAAGACCCGCTTGACGAGATGTTCACAACGACTCCACCGTGATCGCGAAACCAAGCCTTATACGCGTGCTGCACCCATGACAACATTGCAATACAGTTCACTTCGACAATCTTTCGCGCGGCACCGAGATCGAGGTCCATCAGCGAGCCGAAGACGGGATTGATGCCGATATTGTTGATGAGAAAGTCCAGCCGACCGTATTGCGATATCGTTTCGTCTAACACCGCAGCCTGATGGCTAACGTCGTCTGCGCGGCCAGCAATTCCGAAAGCGACGTCAGCGCTCCCGAGCGCCGCCGCTGCCTCCTCGAGCGCTTCAACCTTACGCGCCGTAATGCAAACTTTCGCGCCCTCGTTCACAAGTTGACGCGCGATGGCGAACCCGATGCCGCGGCTAGCCCCTGTAACGACGGCAACCCGCCCTTGGAAACGTCCGTTCACGACTGCCTTTCAATCTTGCGCCACCGTCGAAGACACTTGATTGCTCTCTTGGCCAAGCCCTCCCGTCCGCGCTCGATCATCATCTTGTTGAATATCGACCGGCTTCTCATCCCTTGTAAGATATAATATCGCATATGTGTAGTCAAGCCGGTCGCGTTAAACGGTGCTAGCGCAAGCCCGCTAGCCGGGCCTGCACCCATGCTTTTTTGGCAAGCAGCTTGAGATGCGAAGTCGCGTCAAGCGCATTGTCGCTGGACGCATTACCGTCGAGCATGCGGCGCTTGATCCCTTGGGCGATCCCGATCAACCGGAACATGTTGTATGCAAAATACCAGCGCAGATCCGGCAATTCCTTCCACCGCGAGATTTCGCAGTAGATTTCCACAACTTCATCGAGGGGCGGTATCCCCAAGCTCGCGAAGTCAGCGTCGTGGATGCCCGAAGCGTGCCAATCCGACGGCATCATCCAGGCCATGGCGAAATAGGAAAGATCCGCCAATGGGTCACCGATAGTCGAGAGTTCCCAATCGATTACCGCCATGACCGAGGCGGATCGTTTCGCGAAAAGCATATTGTCGATGCGGAAGTCACCGTGGACGATGCTGGTGCGTTTCTGCTCCGGCACCGTGCGCGGCAACCAATCGATCAGCTTTTCGACCTCCTCGATCTCTTCGGTTTGGGCCGCGCGATATTGCTTCGTCCATCGATCAACCTGCCGGGCGAAATAATTTCCGGGGCGGCCATAGCTCTGGAGGCCCACCGTATCCGGATCGATCGCGTGAAGCGTAGCGAGTGTCGCAATGGCGGCCTCATAAATGGCGCGACGTTCTGCGGGCTGATAGTCAGGCAGCATTCCATCGAAATGGACACGCGCGTCGAGCGCCTCCATCAGGTAGAATTCAGCTCCGATCACGTCGCGCTCCTGACAGAGCGCGACCGGCTCCGGCACCGGGTACCCGACCGGATGCAACGCCGATATCAGGCGATACTCGCGGTCAACGGCATGGGCGGAAGCAAGCAACTCGCCGAACGGCTTGCGGCGTAGCACCAGATCCCGCCGCGCTGTGGTGACGCGATAGGTCGGATTGGATTGACCCCCGGACAGCACCCTGATCGCCCGCACCTCTACATCGTCAGGCAGATTGATCCGAAGCCAGTCGCTAAGCTCGGCCTCGGGGAGATCTGAATTCATTTTCATCCCTTGGAACAGGCCCTGCGTCAATCCTTTGGAAGCCCAAGCAGGTTCGCGATGTTGTTTCGCTGAATAGCTGACGATCCACCGAAGATTGGCAAGACAAGGGCATCTCGAACATAACGTTCCATGTTAAATCCCTCGGCATATCCGTAAGCTCCCAGGACCTCTTGACAACCAATTGTTATTTCACGAATCGCCTGTGATACGAATAGCTTTGTCATTGACGTGTGTGTTGCGCTTGGATGATTGCCGTCAATCAAGTCCACCGCATATCTCACCATCAAACGGCACGCTTGAAGTTTGGTCTGCACATCCGCCAGCTGATGCCGCACCGCTTGATGCCCACAGATCCGCTTTCCGAATTGGCGCCGCTGCTGGCTGTACTCCCAGGCTTCCGATACCGCTCCCTCGCCAATACCAAGGCCGATTGCGGCAGGCTGTAGCTTTTCAATTTCAAGGGTAGGTCCAGCCAGCTGACTCCATCCCTTGTTCCAAGCCGCTTCGCCGCCGACAATGTTGGCAATTGGAATCCTGACATTGTCGAATGAGACTTCATTGGTCGGTGCGCCTCGCAACCCCATGGTTTGCACGCGCGAAATGCTGACGCCTGAGACAGTGGTTGGAATCAGCAAGAACGATAAATTATGATACCTATTTTCCACGGGGCCGGTTCTGACGAGCGCGTAGATATAGTCGCTCATTTCGGCTCCGGTGCACCACCTCTTCGCACCGTCCACAACAATCGTGTCCCCCTCTATTCGCGCACGAGTCCTTACGCTCGCAAGGTCGGCACCGATATCCGGTTCCGATAGCCCCAAGGCAAAAATGATATTGCCATCCGCAATTTGTGGGAGAAGCGTCTTCTTTTGTTCCTCGCTCCCTAGTTCAGAGATGTTCAGTCCTGCGTAGCTGGCGCATTGAATATAGAGAGACGCCAGTGCGACGCTTCGGCGTGACAGTTCCTCCACCACCATGACTAAGCCGCGGACATTGCGGCCGGCACCTCCGTACTTCTCGGGAACCGCAAATCCGCAAAGACCCATCTTTGCAATTTCGCTCAGAGAATCGCGTGATATGGAGTCATCGCAGTCCCACTTCCGAACCTGCTCGGGAGGCGCGATTTTTTCCAGAAGGTGCCGAAGATTATCTCTCACTATTTCCAAGTCGTCGCCAAGCTCCAGCGGGCCCTGGTCCATGATCATCTCCTTAGCCATTATTATGACGTGTAGCGGACCGGATGGAACGGTATGAGTGACAACGATCTCTGCGCATGCCGCGTCTGTCCGCCGCCATGAAGCAGCACGACGGTCCCGCGTGCGTTCTTTGCAGACCAATTAACTCCTTCGTGTCGCACGTCGCCGGAGTAGCTGGTCTCTCGTCATTAATATTGACAGGCAACGGTCACACCAAAGGTCGCAGGCTGCCCAACATATCGATCCAGGCCGTCGGGAAAATTTTGAAAGTTCGTAAGATAGAATCTGTTCGTCACATTCTTGCCCCACAAGAAGGCCTTCCACCTCCCGCTCGCACTTTCAACGCCGGCCTGCACATCGAGTAGGGTATAGCTTGGTAACGCAAACGCAGGAATATCACCGATCGCTGCATTTGATCCACTTCGATAAGTCAGCTGCGTACCGAGAAAACCGGTGAGTTCGTCCCAGAGGGCATGACGATAATTGACGGCAGGACCAATGGACCACTTCGGCGAGTACGGCATCTGTGTTCCGCTGAAGTTGCCCGCGATCCCATCGCTGTTAATACCCGTGAAGTCCGTGATCTTGGCTTCGACGTATGTCGCCGCCAGCGACAAAGTTAAGCCAGGAGCGGGCTTGGCGTTTATCGCAACTTCACCTCCATTGACGGTGGACTTCGGAATATTGACCAGCGCGTCCAACGCATTGAAAACCGGATCGACAATACGGCCTTTGATCTGTTTGTTTGTGTAGTCGTAATGAAACGCTGCGGCGTCGACTGTCAGCTTGTTCTGCAGAAATTGCGCCTTGATTCCACCCTCGAAGTCAATCAAACGCTCCTGAGTTACGGGCCGATAGTCGTTAAAGGTCGCACCGGGAAGTGTTGGAAAGCTGCCAGCCTTGTAGCCCGTGGCCACATTTACGTAGCCAAGAAACTCATGAGTCGGCTTCCAATCGAGCCCGGTACGCCATGAAACATTGTCCTGGTTCAGAGTTGCCACATACGCGCTGGGCTTGCCGAAGCCAGGGGCGCCCGGCGCGACACTGGTGTTAAGTATGAAGCACTGGTAGGGTCCGGGCGTGGGGGTCGGCGTGCCGCTAATTTTTGACGAAATGCCCGAAAAGAAGTCCGCGACACTGGCAGTACCGGTCTCGAATAGCCCAGCCGCCGGGCTAAACGCGCAAATGTCCGCGCTGCGATCCGCCACGGTGTACCGTAAGCCGGCTTTGGCGGTGAACTGGCCCAGGTCCAATTCGCCATTAGCAAACCCGGCGTAGTTCTTCATGAGCTGCAAGCTGTTATATCCAATGCCCGTACCACCTTCATAAACAGGTGGCGAGGTGCCCTGATTAAAGGCCACGAAGTCATTTTCAAAAACGCTGTCGTAAGAGTAATTGCCGCCGACCAACCAGCGATAGAACGAGCTGCTACCATTCGAGAGGCGGATTTCCTGCGAAAGGCTTCGAATGTACCCGTCATTGGCGAATAAATCGGACAGGTGAACCGCAGTGCCGGTACCTTCAACCGTCTGGTCTTGGTTGTAGTCGATATAGGAGCTGATCGACGTCAGTGCGATCGTATTTGTTAGCTCGTAATCAGTACGGATCACCGCTTGTACGAATCGATTGTCCGCAGCGGGACTATAGTCGGTACTCCAATCTGCCGCGCGGGGATCATCGCCGGCGATTGGCGCGGATGATGCCGGGGATGGGTTCGGAAAATTGGGGACGAATTTAACAAACTGCGGCGCGGCGGGCTGGGTATGATCGCGCCACGTGTTGAGATCGATCTGTAGGTGAAGTGCATCGCTTGGACGCCAGTCAGTCAGGAAGCGAAGAGCAAATGTATCTGGAGCGCCATTTCGATCGTCCGGGCGGGTGAGGCTGTACTGCCACCCGTCGCCCTGAGTGGTAGAGATCGCGACCCTCATCTTTAGCGTATCGGCAACCGGACCGCTCACGAAACCATTGACTTGGACCGTGTTAAACCGTCCGTAAGAAACGCTGCCGCCGGCTTGAAAGGTATCGGTCGGCTTGGCAGCAACATAATTGATGGCACCACCCGTAGCATTGTTTCCAAACAAAGTTCCTTGGGGGCCTTTGAGCACCTCCACACGTTCCAGATCAAACAACGTCAGCTTCGTCAATACCGGGAACGGCAGCGGTGCCTCGTCCAGATAAACACTGACATCGGGGTACGCTGCCAGCGATGTTTCATAAAAGCCAACGCCTCGCAGCGAGTATACTGGAGAGTTACTTTCGCTTTGCGTATAGATCAACCCGGGCACGGCAAGGGCGAGGTCCTGCAAAGATGAAATGTTTTGCTCCGCCAGAGCCTGGGCTCCGATGGCAGTAATAGTCTGGCCTACATCGTCAATCGACTGAGCGCGCTTATTTGCGGTGACAACGATCTCATTGATCTCGTCGGAAGACGCAGGAGCGGCACCCACCGCGCTCGTTGAGTCACCTCCTGCGGGGGACACTCCTGTCGAATCGGAGGCAAAAGCATCTGTGATCAGAAAAGCCGTCACTACCGTCCCGACGACAACTGACGAAACAAACCAGTAATTTTTTTGTCTATTCACAATTCCCCCTCCTGACCAAGATGTCAATCGGGCCTTCTCACTTGCCCGTCAACGGCTTCTTTTGCGGCTGAAGCCGGCCACGCGACACCGGGTCTTGGATCTTTTGTATTGCGTTGCGCCAAAAAACGGCCTCGAAGGTTCACTGCACCAGCCTCAGCGGAACATCGATCGCGCTCTCTTCTTCATTTTCACGATATCCGATCTCATATCCCGTGTCAATCGCGACATAATCGGATAGACCGAAGGATTCGATCGGAGAATCGATATGCTCTGTTTCGATAGGGAATCCGAGCGGATTGAGTGTTATTACGAAAGGGCCTCCAGCCTGCTGGACTGGAGGCCCTATTTATCGGACGGATTGCTTCAGGCCGCCTTTGAAATAACAGCGTCGGAGCGAGGTGCCCGCGTGTTCACGCTGCCGCTCTGCCGCCACCCACCAGTGTCTTCGGTTCGAGATAGGTTTCGAGGCCGAAGACGCCAAGTTCACGCCCGATGCCCGATTGCTTGAACCCTCCGAAGGGGGCGAGCGGCTCATGGGCGATTCCGTTGATTGCCACGCGCCCGGCGTCGATCTGGGACGCGACTCGCTCAGCTCGCATGACGTCGCGCGAGAAGACATACGCCTGCAAGCCATAGGTCGTGTCGTTGGCGAGCCTGATCGCCTCTTCCTCGTCCCGATAGGTGATGATCGACAAGACCGGTCCGAAGATCTCCTCACGAGCGATTCGCATATCGTTTTTCACGTCGACGAACACCGTTGGATTTACGAAATAGCCGTCCTCAAGCCCGGGCGGCTTGCCCACGCCACCGACCAGTACATGCGCGCCTTCCTCTGTTCCAAGCCGAAGATAGTCCTGCACCCGCCGCCACTGCTTCTCGCTCACCATTGGACCGATCACAGTCTTCGGGTCGCGCGGATCGCCAACCCTGATGTTTTCGACAGTCGACTTGGCGATCCTGGACACTTCGTCGAGCTTACCCTCGGGCACGAGAATCCGAGTGCCGGCCAGGCAGGCCTGACCGCTGTTGATAAAACCCGCGTCGATCGCAAGCGGCACGACGACCTCAAGGTCCGCATCGTCGAGGATGATGCTCGGCGACTTTCCGCCAAGCTCCAGCGTCACACGCTTGAGCGTTTCGGCGCCGGCCTTGAGAATCGTCTTTCCGACAGCGGTGGACCCAGTGAAGGAGATCTTCGCGATGTCCGGGCTTATGCTGATCTCCGCGCCGACCACATCGCCGAGGCCATTCACGACGTTGAATACGCCCGGCGGCAAGCCGGCGGCGTGCAGTGCCTCAATGACCGCCTCGGTCTGAATCGCGCTCATCTCGCTTGGTTTGATGACGGCCGTGCAGCCGGCTGCGATCGCCATCGACAGTTTTGAGCAGATAAAGCCGGCGTTGGCGTTCCAAGGCGTGATCAGGCCGACGACACCAATCGGCATCATCACCACGTCGGCCGCACCGATCCGACGGTTGAAGTCATAGGACTCCAAGGTTTTCACCGCATCGAGAAAGACTTGGGCGGCGTGTTTCGCCGTCCCGTAGGCGCGAGGCAGCGGCGCGCCATATTCGACGATCATCGCTTCGGCAAGGGCGTTCTCCCTCGCAGCGACGACGTCGTGCAGCGTGTGCAGCAGGCCGATACGGTCCTGTTTGGTGGATCGCGAGAACGCCGGGAAGGCCCGCTTGGCGGCGCTGATCGCATGCCGCGTGTCCTCGGCATTGCCGAGCCGAACACGCCCGACGACCTCACCCTTCGCAGGATTGTAGAGATCAAACAGTTGCTCGCCGCGCGGAGTGATGTATTCGCCACCAATGTAGATCTTGTCGATGAGCCGCATAGAGCCTTCCTCTTGAAATCACATGGTTCTACTGAAAGTTTCAGATTTCCGCCGGCCGCCGGCCTCGATTCAAAATAAAATCAGCAGCGCGATCGCCAATCATCACGGTCGTCGCATTGATGTTCGCCCCGAGGATGGTTGGCATGATGGAGGCGTCAGCAATCCTCAACCCGTCAATTCCATGAACGCGCAGCTTGGCGTCCACCACCGCATACTCATCCTGGCCCATGCGGCAGGTTCCCACGGGATGCTGAGTAATACCCAGCCATTGCCGGAGATACGCATCCAGCTTCTCATCACTCGACGCATCGTGCCCCGGCATGGTTTCCGACCCAACGAAATCACTCATCGGCGCGGTGCGGTATATTGCCCGGGCCGCGCGAATGCCATCCCGTAGCGAGCGCGCATCTTCCGGGTCGGAGAGCAGATTGAGGAAAATGCGTGGCGGGTCCGACGGATTGGTCGAACGCAGTGTCACATGTCCGCGGCTTCCTTGGTGGAGCAGGCACACCCTGGCGAAAAAGCTATGGGGCTTGGATTTTATGAGGCCAGGGAACCAGACATTGGCATCCACGCCGACCGGCGCGAACGTCAGCTCAATATCTGGACGACTGAGTTCCGGCCGTGTTCGGGCAAGTAGCGTGCCGTTGCAAATCTGCGTGGCGAAAGTACCGCTGCCTAGAATGGCCCAGCGCAATACCGACATGATCGCCTTGTCGAGGCGCAATTCATTGGCAAAAGTTACCGGTTGCGAAGCCTGGAAGATGACAGGTATCGATGGATGCTCGACAAGATTCTGCCCCACACCGGCCAGATCCGCGATACAGGGAAGTCCAAATTTGGCCAGTTCCTGACGCGGCCCAATCCCGGAGAGCATGAGCAGTTTCGGCGTATTGTACGTGCCCGCAGATAATACGATTTCCTTCTCGACCCTCGCCCTTATGGTCTTGCCTTTATGCGCATATTCGACGCCGACGGCCGTTTTATCCTGGAACAACAGGCGCTGCACGGTCGCCTTGGTCTGAATCTCTATATTGGGAAATCGCCTCTTGGCGGAAAAATACGCGCGGTAGGCACTGTGCCTGCGCCCTCTCTGGTCAATCGCAAACTGAGCGTTCCCGAAGCCTTCCTGATCAGCGCCATCAAAATCTTCGGTAAATGCATAACCCGCATTTATCGCTGCCTCATGTAGCGGCTTATATATTATTTTCGCCATATCGACGGGCCTGACCTGCAGCGGCCCGCTACCCCCATGATAAGGCCCCTCGCCACGCCAGTCGGACTCCGAGCGCCTGAAATACGGCAACACATCCCTGTATCCCCAACCTTCATTGCCCAAACTTCGCCATTCTTCGAAATCCCGCGCGCGGCCGCGAATGTGCAGCATGCCGTTGATCGAGGAAGACCCGCCCAACAGCTTGCCGCGCGGTATAAAAATCTTTCGGTCTCCAAGCGAGGGCTCCGGTTCGCTTTCATAATTCCAATTGTATGCCGGGTTCCGATAGACCCACTGAAAACCAAGCGGCAAGCGGACCAGAAAATGCTGATCGGTTCCACCTGCTTCCAGCAGTAATACCCGGTTACCGCCGGTCTCCGCCAACCGGCTTGCGACGGCACAACCCGCGGAACCTGCGCCGATTACAATATAGTCATACGTCGTGGCAAAGGAATTATCCACAACTCACTCCATTTACAGCCACGCTATTCCAATCAGGCTCCAAGCAACCATGCATAATATTGTCTTCACGCGTCGCCATGTGCCGCCAGTTCAGCGCGCCCCACGACGAGATGATGAACTTCATCAGGGCCGTCCACGAGCCGCAGCGTGCGCACGGCCGTGTACATCTCCGCTAAAGGCCACCATTGGGAGATCCCAGCCCCGCCATGCATCTGGATCGCCTGGTCGATGATCAAGGAGGCCCGTTCCGGCACCATGGCCTTCACCATGCTGACCCAGATGCGGGCTTCGCGGTTGCCCAGAACGTCCATTGCCTTCGCGGCCTTGAGCACCATCAGCAGCATTGCTTCGATTTCGATGCGCGCCCGCGAAATCACTTCCACATTCTTACCAAGCTGCGACAATGGGCGGCCAAACGCCTTGCGGGAATTACCGCGTTTCACCATCAGATCGAGCGCGCGTTCGGCTTGTCCAATGGTACGCATACAGTGGTGAATACGTCCCGGCCCAAGCCGCAGTTGGGAAATTTCCAGCCCGCGTCCCTCACCAAGGAGGATATTCTCCTTGGGCACGCGCACATTCTCGAACCGGATATGCATGTGGCCGTGCGGCGCATCGTCATGCCCGAACAAAAGCATGGGCCCCAATATCGTCACACCAGGCGTGTTGATCGGCACCAGGATCTGAGAATGACGGCGATTGGTCTCCGGCCCATCATTGGAGCGCACCATGCAGATCATGATCTTGCAGCGCGGATCGCCTGCGCCGGAAATATAGAATTTCTCGCCGTTAATGACCCATTCATTGCCGTCGAGCCTGGCGCTCATGTCGATATTTTTTGCATCGGAGGAAGCGACGTTCGGTTCGGTCATCGCATAGGCAGAGCGAATCTCTCCCTTCAGCAGCGGGACGAGCCATTTCGCCTTTTGCTCGGGCGTGCCGACTCGCTCCAGCACTTCCATGTTTCCCGTATCGGGTGCCGAACAATTCAGCGTTTCGGAAGCTAGCGGTGACTTTCCAAGCTCGGCTGCGATATAGGCATAGTCTAGGTTGCTGAGGCCTTCGCCTGTCGACGCATTGGGCAGGAAGAAATTCCAGAGGCCGGCCGCCTTGGCCTTTTCCTTGGCCGCTTCGAGAAGCTCAAGCTGACCGGGGGCATAGCTCCAACGGTCGGCGCGGTCTTTGCCGAGCCGCAGGAATTCGGGATACATCGGATCGACATTGTCGGCGACGTGCCGCTTCACTGCCTCGAACAGTGGCCGCACCTTTTCCGACATGCGCAGATCATTGAGTTCGGCCTCGATATTCGCAGCCATTGCATATTCCTTTCGGTGCCGCGCATCGACGCGGCCTTGGTTCAGGCGTTGAAGGTTTCTCTCTTGCTCGCGTTGCCGGTCAGCAGTGTCGCCGGTGGTTTCATGCCCAAGCACGCAGACGGGCCGCGTCCGACGCCGTTTCCGATCTTGTTTCGAGTAGTGATGTGTCTTGCCCAGAGTTGGACGGTGACTTCAGCTATAGATCTCGAACAGACCCGCGCCGCCCTGGCCGCCGCCGATGCACATTGTCACGACGCCCCACTTGGCCTTGCGGCGACGACCTTCCTGCAAGATGTGGCCGGCCAGCCGCGCGCCGGTCATGCCGAACGGGTGGCCGATCGCGATCGAGCCGCCGTTGACGTTGTACTTGGCGGGATCGATGCCGAGCTTGTCGCGGCAGTACAGGCACTGGCTCGCGAATGCCTCGTTGAGTTCCCAGATGTCGATGTCGTCGATCTTAAGCCCATTGCGCCTCAACAGCTTCGGCACCGCGAAGACGGGGCCGACGCCCATTTCGTCCGCCTCGCAGCCCGCGGCCGCCCACGACACGAAGCGGCCCATCGGCTGCAGTCCGCGCTTCTCGGCGTCCTTGGCTTCCATCAGCACGACCGCAGCCGCGCCGTCGGACAGCTGGCTGGCATTGCCGGCCGTGATGAACTTACCCGGGCCCTTGACCGGCGCGAGCTTGGAGAGGCCTTCCATGGAGGTGTCCGGACGATTGCACTCATCGCGGCTAACCACGCAGTCGACGATGCTCTCGGCTTTGGTGTTCTTGTCGACCACCTTCATCCGAGTCTGCATCGGGACGATTTCATCCTTGAACTTGTTGCCCTCCTGCGCCGCGGCCATCCGGCGCTGCGACTCCAGCGCATACTCATCCTGGTATTCTCGGCTCACGTTGTAACGCTGGGCGACGATGTCGGCGGTGTCGATCATCTCCATGTAGATCGCAGGAGCGATCTTCAGGAGGTCGGCATCGAGCGCTTCCGGCGGCATGGGCGGGCGCGCGATCGAAATGCTCTCGACGCCCCCGGCGACGATGCACTCGGCGCCATCGGAGCGGATCGAATTCGCTGCCATCGCAATGGCTTGCAGGCCCGATGAGCAGAATCGGTTGACCGAGACGCCCGCGGTGCTGTTCGGCATGCCGGCGAGCAGAGCCGCCTCGCGGCCGATATTGCCCGCGCCATGCGCGCAATTTCCGAGGTAGCAGTCCTCGACATAGTCCTTTGCGACGCCGGCGCGTTGCACGGCGTGATCGACGACGTGCGCCGCAATGGTCATCGGGGGAGTCATGTTGAACCCACCGCGAACCGATTTCGCCAGCCCCGTACGTGCATAAGAAACGATGACAGATTCACGCATATTGTGCCCTTTTTTCTTCCTGTTGGCTCTCGGTCACGAACGGACCTCCGCGACGACGCCTGCGACAACCAAATCTTCGATCTCACTCATGCCGTAGCCGATTTCGCCCAGAATCTCCCTCGAGTGTTCTCCAAGCAGCGGCGCAGGTGCGGGCGCCTCGTTGCGGGCTCCCCCAAATTTGATGGGGCTTCCCACCACAACAGTTGCGCCTTCGGTGGGGTGCATGATGCGATGGAGAACGCCCGCATCGTATAGTTCGGGCGCTTCGATCAGGTCGGATACGGATTGCACGACGCTGCATGGAATCGCCAGCGCTTTGAAGCGCTTTATCCAGTCATCGGTCGTACGTTCAACGAGGATCTTCTCCATTTCACCGTACATGCGTTCAAAGTTCTTCGACCTCGATGACATATCCCGGAAGTCAGGCGATTCAGCGAGTTCGTTGCGGTCCGCGGTGCCGCAAAACTTCCGCCACTGATCATCCGTGTACGGAAGCAAGCTTATCAGGCCATCCCGAGTCTTTAGCGCGCGACGCAAAGGCAAAATCGATCGCCGCGCAATCGGCGGGCCCAATGGAGGATCGAACGCGGCACCCCCCAGATGGTTCGTAAGCACCAAGCTCGCCATCGTATCGTACATCGATATCTCGATCTCTTCGCCCTCGCCGGTGAGCACCGTACGATTATGCGCTGCGAGGATCGAGATGGTCGCCATCATCGCCGATGTCATGTCCACGATGGGAATGGGAACGTAGATCGGGGCGCCTATATACTTGTCGAACAGATCAACCAGTCCGGTTGCGGCTTCCATAATGTCTTCAAACGCACCGCTGTCGGCTTCGGGATGCCCGCGTCCCCATCCCGAAATACTGCAATAGATGATCTTGGGATTAACCGCGGCGATTTCTCGATAACCGATGGCGAGCTTTCTGATTGCGTCCGGCCGCATGTTACAAACGACGACGTCGCATGTGCTCGCGATATCGAGCATGCATGCCCGTCCGCGGGCATCGCCTAGATCCAGCGCGATACTTCGCTTGCTACGGTTCAGGCTGAGAAAGGAACCTCCCATGCCTTTGTTGCGTGCAGGCCAGACACGCCTCACGACATCACCCGCCAAATGCTCGACCTTGATCACGTCTGCCCCCAGGTCCCCGAGCAGCGCACAACAATAGGGACCGGTCAGCATGGTGCAGAGGTCCAGAACGCGGAGTCCCTCAAGTTTCCGCTTACCGCGGTTGCCTCCGCCCGCCGCGCCGGGAGACCTTACTGCATCAGGCCGTTTTACTTCGGTGGGCATTCGGATCCTCCCCTTCGCGGCAATTGGGCTGACGCATCGACACTCCGCTCTACCGGCTCCCCAGTCCCCATCTGGGCATGGGTCTTGTTCAGGAAAGCATTGACCCCAGCAAGAGCGTCGGGGTTGCGAAGAATCCTCAACTTGGCCTCATCCAACATCTGCCAGAGCTCTTCAATCGAGGAGACGAAAGCCCTGCTGGCGACGTGGTAGCTCTCGCGGACAGACTGGGGACTATTCTTGCAAATCATCTCGGCGCGTTCGCGGGCTGCGGCATAGACCTCATCTCCCGTTTCGACCAATGTGCTGACGAGACCGAGCTGATACGCCCTTTCCGCCGGCATCCGATCGCCGGTCAGGATCAGGTCCAGCGCCGCAGCACGGCCCAGCGCCCAGGGGAGTCGGAAGAGCGCGCCCGCTGCAGCCACCGTGCCCAGGCGAACCTCCGCCTGACAGAACGAAGAACGCTTGCTTGCGACGACCAGATCGCACGCCATGACCAGCTCGAGACCACCCGCGGTCGCAAGCCCATCGATGGCGGCGATCACCGGTTTCGTGCGGGGATAGCGGGTCAAGCCCGCGAAGCCGCCGATCGGCGTATAGATGCTAGGTTCGCCGCTATCAATCCCATCGACAAGCTTCTGTTTGACGGCCTTGAGGCTCTTGAGATCGGCCCCGGCGCAAAATACCGGATTGGGTTCAAGCACGCGCCCCCGCAGGATCGCCACACAAAGATCGGGGTTGTTCTCCAGTTCAATGATCGCACCCGCAAGGGTCTGGGCCATCGAGGGGTCTATCGCGTTGCGTACCTGGGGCCGATTCAGGGTTATTGTGACAATCCCCTCGCGGCGCTCGATCTCGACATCAGCCATATTTCCTCCCCGACTTACTAGCAAGCGTTCCCATTCTTGTTGCGTTCTTTTACTGCTTCATTCCACGAAGCGCGCGCTCCCGGAATGCTGGCAACGTATAATGCTCGCTCTCAGCCGCACACAGATAGTCGAGCGTCCCGACCGCCGCCCGTTGCAGGTACTGGTTCAGCGCCTGCTTGGTCGCCCGAATCGAGTCCTGCGGAATATCGGCCAGGCGCTTCGCCAGTGCCGAAGCCTCCTGCATCAGGTCCGCTGCGGGCACAACACGGTTTGCGAGTCCAATACGCTCAGCAACCGTCGGTGTAATCCTGTCGCCGGTGAATAGAAATTCCTTTACCCTCAACATACTGGTCTGAAATGGCCACGCGATCGCTGTTCCGTCGCCGGCAGCGATTCCAAGGCGCACATGGGGATCGGCAAAATAGGCGTTGTCGCTCATCAGCACGAGGTCGGAGAGCGCCGCCATGCTCGCGCCCAGACCAACAGCAGCGCCATTCACCGCCGCAATGATAGGTACCGAGCAGGTCATCATATAGTGGGCAAGGCGGCGGGCCTCGTCCAACGCCCTCCAGCGCGCCTCCGCGTCATGCGTGATCTGATCCATCCATTTCAGATCTCCTCCGGCACTGAAGGCGACACCTGCACCCGTCAGGATGACGCAGCGTGTATCACGGTCGAAGGCCAAATTCGCGGCCAACTCGGTCAGCGCGTGGTGCAAATCGACATTAATGGCATTCTTGACCTCCGGACGATTCATCGTCGCCACCATGACGGCTCCGTCCCTGTGTATTTCTAGGACACTCAATTGATTCTCCCCGTAGCGGGCAAATTGCCCGCGGTCATGCACAATTGCTTGCTCATTGCTGTTTTCCGTCAGCGGACGCAGACTGCGACCGCTTGGTTCGGCCTCGATCCCAAGTCGTAGTCGTGATACCCATTTGCTTGAGCTTGAACTTCGCAACCTTCTGAGTCGGCGTCAGCGGAAATTCAGAGCGAACATCGTAGTATCTCGGGACTGCGTAATAAGGCAAACGCGCTTCTACGAAGCTGCCGATCTCTTCAAGAGACACCTGCTCTCTTAGAAGAAGGCAAGCCATTACGTCTTCGTCGCCCGGTCCGTTGTGGGGAACAGCGAAGGCCGCGGCGTCGACAACGGCCGGATGCTCTCGCAACGCCCGCTCGACTTCGAACGAAGATATGTTCTCGCCTCCGCGGCGGATAGTGTCTTTCTTGCGATCCACGAAATAGAACCAGCCATCCTTGTCCCGGCGCAGCAGGTCGCCGCTGTGGTACCAGCAGTTGCGCATCAGCGCGTTGGTTGCTTCAGGCATTCCCCAATAGCCTTGCGAGCCAAGATAAGGCAGCCTCGGGCGCGCCACGTATTCACCCACCTCACCAATCGTGACCTCCTGGTCGAACTCATCAACCAGCTTGACCTCCCAGTCAGGAGCTTCACGACCCACAGCAAAGGGATTGCCCCCCCCGACTGGGACGCGGATAGCTTGACCAACGTCTGTAGAACCAAGTCCGCCATATATTCTCAATCCGTAGCGCTCCTCGAAGGCATCGAAAAAGCTTGCAGGCCGCGGCGACATGAAAACTGCATCCACCTTGTGCGCGCGATCCAGCGGGCTCGGCGGCAGCTGCCACAGCAGCGTCGTCATTTGCGAAATGAGCATTGCTTTGCTGGCATTGTATTCGATGATTTCCTTCCAGAAGCGAGAGACGGAAAACCGCTTCGTCAAGACGCATCCCTCGGCCGCAATGAATGGCGCTATGAGTCCCATGAACAGACCTAAACCATGGAACAGTGGGCATTGTGTGTAGACCATGTCACCGGCCCTGAATTTGCCGTTGACGGCAAAGGCATTGGCAAGCTCGTAGCACGCATGATGCGGCCAAATCGCGCCTTTCGAGGGTCCCGTGGTTCCTGAGCTATAGAGGATGGTGCAAATGTCCGCGGGCGTACTGTCGGTGATCACCGCACTGGTGTGCTTGGTGGACCAGGCGTCGAACCCTGCATCGAACTCCGATTGAGCGGAAGCGCCATCACCGACGACAATGACCCTACCGCCAAATTCCAGCGCGCGCAGCGTGGGAACCACGCCCGCCAGCAACTCATCCTCGATCACAATAATCTTGGGCGAACACGAGCGCAGAACGTTCGCGAGAATCTCGCCGACAAAAGCCGTGTTCAGAGGAACGGGCACCGCTCCTGTCAGAACAGTACCGAACCAGGTTGTCACAAACTCTATACTGTTGCCGATGAGCATTGCAACCCGGTCGCCCTTCACGACGTTCTCCGCCTGCAACGCGCCGGCGACGCCGATGGCGAGCCGCTTTATCTCCGTGCGCGTATATTTCTTTCCGCCCACGACAGATACGGCGATGGCGTCCGGCTGACGCTCGATTGCGTCATCGAGCATCTGGTGAATCGTTTTTCGCGACTGTGACAATCTCATTCACGTACTCCTACAAGCAGATATCGAGATCTCGTCGACGGACGAGCGATTGATCGTCATTCATAGGTCACCGCTACGCGATGGCTCATCGGAATTGCCTGGCACGCGAGCACGACGCCTTCGTCCAGATCCTGCTGCCCGAGCACATCGTTGCGCAGCATTCGAACTTCTCCCTCCGTGACCCGGCAGGCGCACGCACTGCAGCCGCCCGCGCGGCAGGAATATGGCGCTCGAACACCTTGCTTGAGCAGGAAATCGAGCAGGGTGACATTGCGAGGCCAGTTAAATTCGTGCTGCTTTCCATCGAGATGCGCGCTCAGAACGACGGTGTCGGCATCTTCGGAGTCGCCGACGGATTCCGGGAGGTCTCGCTTTGGCGAATCGGTATCAAACGAGAAACGCTCCTGATAGATGCGCTCCTCAACAATCCCGATGCTGATGAGTGCCGCGTGGGCGGCGTCCATGAACGGGGCTGGACCGCAGATGAAGGCCTCCCGGTCGTCCCACGGTGCGAGCAAAGTAGAAAGTGCGGCAACGGTTGGAATTCCCTGAACCGACTCCAGCCAGTGAATTTGCAGCAGACGGGAGGGATATCTGGCCGCCAGCCCTCGAAGTTCTTCCGCGAATATGACCGACGCCTCATCACGGTTTGCGTAGAACAGTACAACTTCTTCCTGTTCCGATTCAAGCACGGACTTGAGTATCGAAATAATCGGTGTAACGCCGCTACCGGCGGCGATGAGGAGAATGTCTCGAACGCCGGGTTTACGGACGAAGTTTCCACCGGGGAGGCTTACTTTCACCCACGAATCCTCGGCCCAGCGATCGCAGATGTAATTGGAGGCGAAACCTTCACGCACGCGCTTCACGGTGAACTTGATGCGGCCTTCGTGCGGCGCACTCGATAGCGAATAGCATCGAGAGATCGAGCGCCCCTCTTCGGCCGGCAGCTCGAACGTTACGAATTGGCCAGGCCGATAGGCGAAAAGATCGGCCAACGCGGCCGGCACGTCCAGTTCGAAAGAATAGGCGTCCAGCGTCTCTTTTACCTTGCGCGCGATGCGCAAAGTATGAGATCGCCGATGCTGGGCTCGATCGCTCCGGCCGGGTTCGCATGCCCCGGCATCCGCAATCGCCTTCATCGGGCGCTCCAATTCCCCAGTTCTCATATGCGATATCATATCGCCAACATCGGGCGCTTGGCAAGAAAACTGGGTCCAGACAGCCAACGTCCGCAGCATCCATTGGCCAAGCGGCCCCTGGATCGCTTCACCAATTAGATCGTTGCAGGCGCCGGGCAGGCGTTGCCTCCTCGCCCGAAAATTCCTGATGAGGGCAGGACGAGCACTTACGGCTGGTCAGGGAGTCCGTTGAGGCCCTGATCCGGCTCAATTCTGCATGTATTGATGACATACGCGAGCATCGCGTAGCATCCAGCGAGAAAAAGGATTTCGAGCAATTGCTTGTCGTCGTAGGAACGTGAAAGGCGCGCCCAGATGCCGTCTGAAACCGATGAGTTGTCGTTTAGTTCGTCGACCATGCTCAGCAGCGCGGCCTCTGACTCGCTCCAGCCATTGGCCTGCGGCCCTCCAACCACGCGTCGGATATCGAGGTCGGACAATCCCGCACGTCGTCCCAGTATCTCGTGGTGTCCCCACTCGTAGTTTGAGCGATACCTCCAAGCTGAGCGCAAGATGATCAGTTCGCGCTCGCGGGCCGGAATGCTTCCCTTCAGCATGAACACGTTGGTAAACGTCAGCCATCGCTTGAAGAGTAGAGGATGACGCGCAATCGTGGCCAGCAAGTTAGGAGGCTGAGCACCGGGACCGACGATTTTCTCGATCAAGCTTGCCGTCTCGGGATCGATCTCTCCGAGCGGCAGGGGTGTCAGGCGCGGATCGAAGCGCACAATTGTCCACCGAAAAGAAATCGTCGCGGCTGTTGCCGCTCAGTAGCCCGTGCCTTCACCTATCACTCCCAGAAACCCTGTTATCAACAATCGAGCCGACCCGATTGGAACAGGGAGCAACTCGCCATGCCGGCGCTCAGGGGTCTGCAATCAACTGCGACATTATATCGTGCTATCAACCTTGTCAAACTGACCAGAAGCGAAGAATTTTCGCGGATCCCAAGTCCACCGCTCCAGCTTAGTGACGATAGAGGCCGCCCCTCAGCCTAAATAATCAGGACGTACGCCATACATCGTTGATGAAAATATCCGCAGTTTTCTCGATGCATGAAACAGCGACGGCGCTCGCCGTGCGACGATCGCCTTCCTTGAATTCCCGCATGAGACTGCGCTGCCAGCGCACGGCGATGTCTCGCCAGCCTTTGACGTGGAACGCGCTCTCCGGGAAATATGTTAGCCCTCTTTTCAGAGCGCTAATCAATGCGGGCGAGTTCGCGGCAGCGTTGACCAGTGCATGGAATTGCCAGTTAATCTCGAACAGAACCGCGAAATCAGTGGGTGGCTCGACGCTGCAATATGTTTCGTGGAGAGATTTCATCCGTATAAGCAGATCCTCCGATCTGTTATCCCAAGCACGCCCGGTAATTTCTGCAGCAACGACCGAATGAAGCCAAAAAATATCTCGGATTGTCGCTTCATCGATCTGCGCCACGACGAATGCCCGATTGCCATGAGCAATAACCAACCCTTCGCTAACCAACCGCACTAGCGCTTCGCGAATCGGCATCGTGCTCACGCCGAGCAAGCCCGCCAAGTCCGCTTGAGTGACCCTTTCTCCAGGAGCCAACTCATGTCCAAAAATCATCCGACGAATCCGGTTCGCCACCTGATCAGTCATTGATCTGTGGCGGATAGGCCCGACGTCCGGTTTGTTTCTCTGATCTGTAAAAACCATAAGACTCGCTTTAATCCCTGCCGGAGGCTTGTTTTTCCAACCCAATACGATTTCAAATCCAGTCCGCCTGTGCGGGCGACGCGCCGTCTTCTCATACACGAGGCGCGCTCATACTGGCAGCTATAACCGATATCATATAATAAATATGTGGTAGTGAGATCAAATACTTGGCGATGCTATCGGTTCAGGGGATTCTCGCCCTCCACCCGCCGCTGAAGACGTGAACGGCGTCGACTACACAAAAGTTGCTGGGCAAAAACTGACGGCGGACGGCGTCATGCCTCGACCCGGGATCGTGGCGTTAGTCAATTTGAACGACGATTGTCTCCATCGTGGATAGAGCTACCGTCGGTTCCAACCACACAGGTAGCAAATCGATTAGCGCCACGATATAATATCTCAATAGGCTGGCCGAACAGCCATTTCTCTTAGCGAGGGTTTGTCGATGGAAGTTTTTCGGACAGCCGAGTCGCTGGAAGCTGCGCTGGGACGGGAAATCGGGCCAACAGAGTGGATGAATATCGAGCAAACGCGAGTTAACCAGTTCGCCGATGTAACCGAAGACCGACAGTGGATCCACGTCGACCAAAAACGCGCGGCATCGGGGCCGTACGGTGGGACAGTCGCGCACGGATTTCTTACGGTTGCCCTTATTCCTTATCTGTTGCGGAGTCTGCTTAACATCGAATCAACAAGGGGCATCAACTACGGATTGAATAAGGTTCGTTTCCCTGCACCCGTCGTTGTCGAAAGCCGGATCCGAGCTCGCGCGACGATCAGCGAACTTGAAAAGCTGGACGGGGGCGCTGTGCAAATTGTGATTCGCAATGTGGTTGAAGTCGAGGGCAGCGCCAAACCTTGTTGTTTGGCTGAGTTACTAGCACGGCATTATTTTGACTGAGCGTTTTGCGCAGCGAAGGCGCATATTTCACAAGACTTCATTGAGGAAAAGCAATGGCGGGTGTTAGCAATCGAGTCGCGTTGGTAACGGGTGGCGGTCAGGGGATTGGCGCTGCAATAGCCAAGAGGCTTGCTGATGACGGAGCCAGGGTGGCTGTCCTTGACATCAATGAGCAGTCGGCGATAAAGGTGGCAGCGACGCTCGGACGCGGCGCCATAGGTATAGGAGCGGATATAAGCAATCGGACCCAAGTTCTTGGGGCGATCGATCGGATTGTTAGTGAGTGCGGCGGTCTTCATATCCTCGTCAACAATGCCGGCGTCATTCGCGACAACCTGCTTCACAAAATGAGCGACGAAGACTGGCGCGTGGTAATCGAAGTGCATTTGCGCGGGGCTTTTATTGCAACCCAAATTGCGCAGACGTATATGGTGAAAAACAAATACGGCCGTATAGTCTTTCTCTCTTCAACTTCAGCCTTGGGTAATCGCGGTCAGTCCAATTACTCTACGGCCAAAGCCGGGCTGCAAGGATTGATGAAGACCGTTGCGATCGAACTCGGCCCATTTGGCATAACCTCAAACGCGGTCGCCCCCGGCTTTATTGAAACTCCAATGACAAAGGCCACATCGGAGCGAATCGGAATGACGATCGAACAAATGCGAGAGCAGGTTGCTCAATCGATTCCGATGCGCCGTGGTGGTTTGCCGGAGGATGTAGCCAACGCTGTTGCTTTTCTTACGGCTGAGGAAGCCGGATATGTTACCGGGCAGGTGCTGTATATCGACGGTGGCAGCTCTTTGATTTGACGGCTGTGAAAGGCAATGGGACAGGTGACTATTCTCAAGGTCTAGGTGCCGACGATTCTAGGCGCGACAGATGCAGTGCACTCCGGAGATGAGCTATGCCCCATGATGACAGCTTGAGAACCAACATCGGCTGGAGTGCGCCCGACTCCATCACACTCTTTGGCCGAGATTTTCCCTCCGAAATCCTTGGTACTTTGAATTTCGGAGACATGGCGTTTCTGGAGCTGACAGGCCGGCCGCCGGTGCCGCCGGAGTCGCGCATGTTCAACGCTATGCTCGTGACCCTAGTGGAGCACGGACTCACCCCAAGTTCACTGGTCGCGCGGCTGACCTATCTCGGCGCTCCGGAAGCCTTGCAAGCCGCGGTAGCTGCGGGCCTGTGCGGTCTCGGGACGGTGTTCGTCGGCAGCATCGAAGGCGCGGCGCGCATGCTGTACGAAGGCACGCAAGGCCACGTGGGCGCCACGAACCCGGTCATTGCGGCCGCGATCGTCGATCGCTTTGAAGCAGCGCACGAAATCATCCCCGGAATTGGTCATCCTTTTCACAAGCCCATTGATCCGCGCACGCCGCGGCTGTTAGAGCTCGCGCAGGAAACGGGTTTCGCCGGCCGCTACGTTGAACTCGTGCAGGACGTGGCTGCCGATGCCGCCCGGCGCAAGGGCAAGCCGCTGCCGGTGAACGCAACGGGGGTGCTCGGCGCCCTGTGCTGCGAAATGGGATTCGACTGGAAAATTTGCCGTGGCCTCGGCGTCATGGCGCGGGCGGTCGGCTTGGTAGGCCATATTCTCGAGGAAACGCTTCGCCCAATGGCGCGCAAGGTCTGGCTGGACACCGAAGAGCGCGCCACGCGCCATCTGCGGGGCGCGGAATGATCGAGTATTGTTTGACGGCGCTTTCCCCAACGGCACGCGCGCGCCCTTCCGGGAAAGCGATCCTTCAGTTTCAACCCATACCCCGGGTATACATTCCAAACTGCTGCACATACTCGAAGCGGAACAGGCTGTTTTTGAACATCATCCCGCCACTACGCATGTTCGTTACGCCAACGTCTATGGCCCGCGGCATCCCATGCCAGTCGAATGGACGATCGTGCGCCAACGCTGCGTCAATGGATAGAAATGATCGGTCGAGTGCTCGGCCATGAGTTCGATATCGTGAACATGCCGTTCGAATTCGCGAC
>Ga0208193_1000311_pt1 | contig 30298 bp, 30 predicted proteins | sample June2015DPH_17_2_FD_184716 | JGI IMG/M metagenome (GOLD analysis project Ga0208193, IMG submission 184716) | Peatland microbial communities from SPRUCE experiment site at the Marcell Experimental Forest, Minnesota, USA - June2015DPH_17_10... | ecosystem: Environmental > Terrestrial > Soil >... | reverse complement strand
TACCGCAGCTTTCCGTCGGCCGTGATGCGCAGGCGGTTGCAGTTCAGGCAAAACGGCCGGCTCACCGATGCGATGAAGCCCACGCGGCCGCCGCCATCGGCGTATTGATATTCGGTGGCGGGCGCGCGCGGGTCGCGGTTCGGCACCGGGACCAGCGGCGAAATCTCGCGCGACAGCGTCTCGATGATGTCGTCGGCCAGCAGCACCTTGTGCCGGTCCCATAGACCCTGCGCGTCCAGCGGCATGAACTCGATGTAGCGCGGCTCAAAGCCGTTCTCGCGCGCATAGCGCGCCAGCGGAACAATGTCGGGCTCCACCAGGTTTTTCACCGCCACCGCGTTCAGCTTGATCGCGGAATAGCCCAGGCGCCTGGCCTCATCGAGTCCTGCAAGCACTTTAGGAAGGTCGTCGCGGCGCGTAATCTTCGCAAAGCGTTCACGGTCCAGCGTGTCGATATGCACGTTGAGCCGCCGCAATCCGGCATCGTAAAGCGGCCCCGCGAGTTGCGGCAGCAGCACGCCATTCGTAGTGAGCGCCAGATCGCGGATTCCCGGAATGGCCGCCAGCCGCCGGATCAGCGCCGGCAAATCGCGCCGCAGCAGCGGTTCGCCGCCGGTAACGCGCAATTTGGTCACACCCAGCGACGCCGCGATCCGGGCGAATCGCTCGATCTCCTCGAAGTCCAGAATCTCGGCGCGCGGCACGAAATGCACATCCGTCTCCGGCATACAGTAGAAGCAGCGGATATTGCAGCGGTCCGTCACGCTGATGCGCAGGTTGTCGTGTATGCGGCCGAACGAATCAATCAATGGAGCCTCGATCGGTGGAACAGTCGCCATCTAATTCACGGCGAGCATGCGCTCAAGCGGCGCAAGCGCTCGCTCCATCAGTTCTTGGGGCAATTCGACGCGCGGCTGAAGATAGAGCAGGCTGTCGCGCAGCTTTTCGAGGGTGTTCAGCTTCATGTACGGGCACTCGCTGCAATTGCAGTTCTCATTAGCCACGAAATAGAACCGCCTCGCGGGCGAGATTCTCTCCAGCGAATAACGAATGCCGCTCTCGGTCATTACGATGAACTCAGCCGCGTTGCTGGCCTCGCACCAATCGATAATAGCCGAAGTGGAGCCGGTGAAATCCGCCAGCGCCAGCACCGATTCGGGGCACTCCGGATGCGCGACCACCTTCGCATGCGGATGTTCCATCTTCGCCTCGATCAGACGGCGCGCTGGAAACGTCGCGTGAACGATGCACGTCCCCTGCCAGATCTTCATGTTTTCGCGCCCGGTCTGCCGCTTGACGTAATTGCCCAGATTGCGGTCCGGCAGAAACAGCACCGGCTGCTCGCGCGGAATGGAGTTGACAATCTGCACGGCGTTGCGCGAAGTGCAGAGAATGTCGCTCTCCGCCTTCACCTCAATCGACGTGTTGATGTAGCTGACGATGGCGTATTCGGGATGCGCGCGGCGAAATTCGCGCACCGGCTCCACCGGGCAGCTATCCACCAGACTGCACGCAGCGTTGCGGTCTGGCACTACCACCGTGCGATGCGGATTGAGCGCTTTGGCGGTCTCGGCCATGAACCAGACGCCGGCGAATGAGATCACGTCGCCCTCGAAATCGCGGGCTTTGCGCGCCAGTTCGAGGCTATCGCCCACCACGTCGGCCAGTTCCTGAATTTCCAGCTCCTGATAGTGATGCGCCAGTAAAATAGCGCGCCGCTGTCTCTTCAGGTCCTCTATTTCCTCGGCGATCGTGGCTGTGGCAAGCATAGGACGGCTGGGTTCTTACTTCAGTGTATCAAAGCGTCCAATCCGAGCCGACACGCCCAACTTATCCCCGGGCCTATCCCGGATCCGGGCGCTGCCGCACCTGCAACACCATCACCGCGGACATCAGCGATGCGCTGGCGATGAACCACATGCCGCCCGAGAAAGCGCCCGTTCGCGAGCTGAACCATCCGATGAGATACGGTCCGGCGAAACCTCCCAGGTTGCCGAATGAGTTGATCAATCCGATGCTGGCGGCCGCCGCCGTTGTGCCGAGAAAGCTGCTCGGAATGGACCAGATGGGCGGGTTTGCCGCGAGGATTCCGGCCGATCCCACCGCCAGCAGAATCAGCGCGACCGGCACATCGACTGTAGCCACCGCCAGCGTTGCCAGCGCGGCTGCCGCGACAATCCGCGGGACCGATGCATGCCAGCGGCGTTCGCCCGCGCGATCTGAGAGCCAGCCGTTCACCAGCATGGCTGGGACCCCGACCAGCGCCGGAATCGCCGTGAGCAGCGACGACGTCACCACCGACATGTGGCCCAGGCGCTGGATCATCTTCGGCATCCACAAACTCAGTCCGTAAGTTCCGCAAGTGCCGCCGAAATAGGCCAGCGCCAGCAGCAGCACGTCGCGGTGGCGCAGCGCCTCCCACAGCGACATACGTTTGCCGGTGGATTTGCGGGCCTGCTCGCGCGCCAGTTCCTCCGCCAGCCACTCGCGCTCATCGGTGGCGAGCCATTTGGCGTCGCGCGGACGGTCGGCCAGATAAACCAGGCTCACCAGCGCCGCGATCATGGCCGGCACGCCTTCGAGTATCAGCAGCCATCGCCATCCCGCGAGGCCCAGCCAATTGATTTTCATGAGCCCGGCCGAAAGCGGCGCGGCCACCACCTGCGATACCGGAATGGCCGCCATAAACATTGCGATGGCTCTGGCGCGATCCTGCGGGCGAAACCAGTGGCTCAAATAGCCGATGACGCCAGGGAAGAATCCGGCCTCGGTGACGCCCAGCGCGAAGCGCATCGCGTAGAATTCGGGCGCGCTGTGGATCAGCCCCGTGGCCGACGCCACGAATCCCCAAACCAGCATGGTGGCGGCGATGGCTTTGCGCGCGCTCCATTTTTCGATGAGCACGGCGCCGGGAATGCCCAGCAGTCCGTAGCCGACGAAAAAGACGCCCGATCCGAATCCGAAGACAGCGTCGGAGAAGTGCAGTTCCCCGGTCATCTGCAGCCCCGCAAACCCGACATTGATGCGGTCGATGTAGGCGACAATGTAGAGCGCGAAAAGGAATGGCATCAGCCTGCGGGTGACGCGCCGGCGAGTACGTTCGGGAAGATCCTGAGGGAGTGCCGTGGGGTTCGCGATGGGGTCAGGATATCACGGTCGCGTAAATCCACACGGCGCGCGTTCCCGGCCGGACTCCGGACTATTGATTTACCGCGGACTGAATTACCATGGACATGGCGGCCGCCGCTGAAGAGATCGGATGAGCCATTCCGGCATCGCAGAAACCCTCCAGTTCGTTGAGCGCCACGGATACGCTTTGTTGTTCGTGTGGGTATTCGCGGAACAGATGGCGCTCCCGATTCCCTCCATTCCGCTGCTGGTTGCGGCGGGAGCGCTGGTGCGCGCCGGACGCATGCACGCGCCGCCCGCCATCGCGTGCTGCGTCGCCGGCGCCCTTATCGCGGACAGCGTGTGGTTTTATTTCGGACGCCACCGCGGCAAGCGCGTCCTGCGATTCCTCTGCCGTCTTTCCCTCTCGCCCGATTCCTGCGTCCGCCAGACGGAGAATGCCTTCCTCAAATTTGGATTAAACACGCTGCTGTTCGCCAAATTCGTTCCCGGCCTGAACGCGGTCGCGGCTCCTCTGGCAGGGGATTCCGGCGTCGGTCTGGTTCGCTTCTTCGCGGTGGATACGCTTGGAATCGTGATCTGGAGCGCTACCTACATCGGCGTCGGATACCTCTTCGCCGACCAATTGGAGTTGGCGCTGAGCTATGTCCGGCAGTTGGGCTCGGGACTGGTAATCCTGGTGGCCGGCCTGTTCGCCGCATGGATTCTCTGGAAGTTTATCCAGCGCCAGCGATTCCTCAAACAGCTCGATGTAGCCCGCATCACGCCAGAGGAACTACGCGATCGCATGGACGCCGGCGAAGATTTCTACATTGTGGACTTGCGCAGCGGGCAGGAACCCGATTCGAGCACCGTTCCCGGCGCCATCCGACTCTCCGCCGAGGACTTGGCCGCCAACTCGAAACAGATCCCTCGCGATCGCGAGATCATTCTCTTTTGCACTTGACCAAACGAAGCCTCGAGCGCCCGTGTGGCGCTGCTCCTCAGATCCCAGGGCATCACCCAGGTTCGGCCGTTGCGCGGCGGCGCCGATGCATGGGATAGCATGATGCGGTCGCGCCCGTGAACGTAGGACAGGCCTCCTGGCCTGTCAATGTGGGGCAGGCGCTTTCGCCTGCCAACCTGCTTAGCCTGTTCAAGCGAGCGACAGGCCGGGAGGCCTGTCCCACAAGAATTGTGAATCTCCGCGGACTCCGCTACACTCCATACTTCTGGGTGAATCGTATGACGATGGAAGAGACCGGAGTTCACCGGCTTGCTTGCCTGGAGCTTCGCGGCGGGAACCACTCAGCGGCGTACTCCCTGGAACTGCCGGGATTGGCGGGCTGGGTGTCATGCCGTCCGCTGCGCCCCTCGCCGCGCGGCGGCGACCTGTGTTACCTGTCGGCTTGCAGTCACGGAGTCATCGCCAGGGTGGCGATCGCGGATGTCTCCGGTCACGGGGAAGTAGTCAGCGCCGCGGCCGTTCGCCTGCACGACGCGCTGCGGCAGCACGTGGATCACTGGGACCAATCCGAGCTGATCCGCGACCTGAACGATAACTTCCTGAAGGGAGCCGAGAAATCGCAGTTCGCCACGGCTTTCCTGGCCAGTTTCTACTCCGGCTCCGGGGAGTTACTGTTCACGAACGCGGGCCATCTGCCGCCGCTGTGGTATCGTACGGCTACCCGGGAGTGGAGCCTCTTGCGCGACTCGACGTCGCTCAGTAAAGAGATTGCCGATCTGCCGCTGGGGGTGATCGCGGGAACCTCATACAGCCAGACGGCGGTGCAATTGGACCCGGGCGATCTGCTGCTTTTATACACGGACGGCATCAGTGAATCCTACGACGAATCCGGCGCGCAACTGGGACTGGAGCGCCTGCTATCCATCGCGCGGAGTCTGCCCGTTGACTCCGCTGAAGCTGCCGCCAAAGGCCTGCTGGCGGCGGTGGCGCGTTTTCGCGGGTCTTCGCCGGCGGCCGACGACGAAACCGTAGTGGCCCTGCAACGGCATACGGGCTTGGTGCGACCATGATTAATAACCAGCTTGATAACCGAGCCGGGAACCAGAGTGAGACTCTTGGGGACGCCCGGCCCTGCCTGCAGATGAAGTTCGCCATGCCCAGCCATCCGCGCTACCTGCCGGTGGTACGCGGCGCCATCGGTCCTCTGGCGGCGGCGATTGGCTGGGACGAATCCGAGTGCCGTGCGATTACGCTGGCGCTCGATGAAGCCCTCGCCAATGTCATCCGGCACGCCTACCACAATTGCGCCGACGGGATGATTGAGCTGGAATGCCGGGAGAGCGCCGACGGTCTTGAGATTACACTGATGGATAACGGCGATGCTCCGGACCTGTCGAAAATATGTGCGCGCGAGATTGGCTGCGATCAGCCGGGCGGCTTGGGAACCCACATCATCAAGAAGGTCATGGACACGGTCTCCTATGAGGAATCGCCGGAGGGAAACCGGTTTGTGGCGCGCAAACTGCTAAGGAGGGCACTGTGAAAATTTCGATTCGTGACGTGGGAGATGCGAAAGTGGTGGAAGTGGAAGGGGACGTGGATCTGGGGACTTCTCCAGTCTTTCGCCGAACCCTTTTCGAAGCGCTGCCTCGCGCGGCGAAGCTGGCGCTGAATCTCGCCGCCATCCGCTACATCGATAGCTCGGGAATCGCTACCCTCATCGAGGTGCTGAAAGACTCGCAGCGTCTCAAAATCGAGTTCGTGCTGTTCGGGCTGAGCCCCGCGGTTGAGGAGGTTTTCCGCCTCACGCATGTGATCCGCATTTTCCAGGTATTTCAAACCGAGCAGGAGGCGTTGAGGATTGCGTGATGCAGTGGGTGGCAGAGGTGGGCGCCGCAACCGAGCGAAGCGTGACATACGTGGGCGGGCTGGCGGAGATCTTCGGCTCATCGCTGCGTCTGCTTTTCTTGTCACCCTTGAAACGCGGCCGCATGTTCCAGCGGGCCGTCCATGAGGCGATGGCCGTTGGGATCGGCGCTATCCCCATCGTTTCGTTGATCACTTTTTTCATCGGAGTCATCATCGCGCTGCAGGGCGCCTACGAATTGCAGAGACTGGGAGCCATGCAGTTGGTGGCGAGCCTGGTGGCAATATCCATCACGCGGGAACTGGGACCTCTGGTGACTGCCGTCGTAGTTATCGGAAGGTCCGGTTCAGCCTTCGCGGCAGAGATTGCAACCATGCGAGTGACCGAGGAACTGGACGCGCTGGAGACTATGGCGCTCGACCCTGTAGCTTTTCTGGTGGTTCCGAAATTCCTGGCGATGGCCGTGATGATGCCGTGCCTCGCCATTTGGGCGGACTTCATGGGGATGCTGGGCGGCGCTCTGTTTGGAGTGATAGGCGGCGGCTTTACGGTCGGCGGCTACCTGATTGCCACGCGCGATGCCCTGCTGTTTCGCGACATCACCAGCGGCTTCATTAAGAGCGTGGTCTTCGGGTTGGTGATCACCGCGGTAGGCTGCCAGGAGGGCTTCTCCACCGGGGCCGGCGCCGAAGAAGTTGGCCGCTCCACCACTTCGGCCGTAGTGATCTCCATTCTAATGGTGATCCTGATCGATCTGGTATTCACTACCTTGTTCTATCTGACGAAGGGAGCCGAATAGGAGATATGGCCGCTTCCGGCGGAACTAACCCGGTCACTTCGGGCTCAGTCGATTCGGGCTCAGTCGCCTCAGGCTCAGTCGCTTCAGGCCCGATCATTTCGGCGACCGATCTGCGCGTCGGCTATGGCGGCCGCGAGGTGCTCCATGGCCTCACGTTCGACGTCCGTCGTGGCGAGACTCTGGTAATCATTGGCGGCTCCGGCTCGGGGAAGAGCACCATGCTCAGGACCCTGGTGGGGCTGGAGAAGCCGGCTTCCGGGCAAGTGCGCATTGCGGGGGTTGACATCACCAGGGCCGGCGCTCGCGAGATGGATGCCATCCGCAAGCGCATCGGCCTGGCATTCCAGGGCGGCGCACTGATTGGCTCCCTGTCCGTGGGCGAGAATATCGCCCTGCCGCTGCTGGAGCACACCACGCTCGAAAAAAGCACCATCGAGGTGATGGTTCGCATCAAGCTGGAGCAGGTGGGGCTCAGCGGGTTCGAGAATTACAACCCTTCGCAGCTGAGCGGCGGCATGAAGAAGCGCGCGGCTTTCGCGCGAGCCATGGCGCTCGACCCCGAGATCCTGTTCTTCGACGAGCCTTCCGCGGGCCTCGACCCGATCACCGCGGCCGGTATCGACGATCTGATCCTGAGCCTGAAAAAGGCCTACTCGCTGAGCATGGTGGTGGTGACCCATGAGCTGGCGAGCGCATTCCTGATTGCCGACCGCATTATTCTGATCGACCGCGGCAATATTGTGGCCATAGGGCCGGCCGAGGAAGTGAGGAATAGCAGTCAGCCCCGAGTCCGCCAGTTTCTGGACCGCGTTGCGGATTCCACCCAGGACGACGGGGTGGACCATCTGCGAATGTTCACGGAAGGGATCGGAAAGGACTGATGGAAGCCATGCGCGAGCGCACACTAGTGGGGCTGTTTGTTCTTATCGCGGGCGGCCTGCTGCTGGGGACGGCGATCCTGCTCTCGGGCGGCTTTGCCGGGGCCACCGCGTTGCATCGGGCTTACTTCAAATTCGCCGGTGGCGTGCAGCCTGGCGCGCCCGTGCGCTACGGCGGCATGACCGTGGGCAAGGTGCAGCGCGTTCGAGTGGACCCTGGAAATTCGACGCGCATCGAAATCGAGCTCGTGGTGAGACGGGATGCGCCGCTGAAAACCGACAGCGTAGCCAAGATAACGACTCTTGGTCCGCTGACTGACAACTACATCGAGATCTCCACGGGCAGCGTGCAGGCGGCCTTGGCGCCCCCTGGTTCGACGCTGCTATCGGAAGAAGCCTTTGGCCTGCCACAGTTAGGCGACGCCGTGCAGGCTATGCTGCCGGATATACAGAGGGCGATGCAGAAACTGAACCAGAACCTGGACGGCCTGCAAGTCACTGTGGCGCGCGCCAACGATCTGCTCAACGACCGCAACCGCGCCAACATCGGCGGTTCGCTGAACAATCTCGAACACCTGACCGCCGAGGTGCGGCCCAAGGTGGCGGCATCACTGGACAACCTGAATGGTCTCTTGACGGACGTGCGTCCCAAGGTATCCACCAGCCTCGCCAATATACAAGAATTAACCACCAAGCTCGGGCCGGTGTTGGATGACCTGAAGAGCACCACTGCTCGCGCTAACGACGCGCTGGGCCACGTGGATTCCACGCTGATGGAAAATCGCGCTGACATAAAGGCCACTGTAACTGGCTTGCGCGATACGGTGGCGAAGTCCACGGTGTTGGTCAATGGCTTGAACGAGACACTGGATCAGAATTCCGCCAACATTGACGACTTACTGGATAACATACGCATGACCACCGAGAATCTCCGGAATCTCACGGAAACTTTGTCGCGCTCTCCTGCGAGTCTGATCCGCGGCATCAAGGTGACGGACCGCAAGCCTGGAGAGATTCGAAAATAGGAGGCGGCGCAGCCGAGACTGGAAACAAGATGCGTACCATGATTGCAATCTGCGTCGTCTTAGCCGCCGCCTTGGCAGGCGCGAGCTGCGTCTCCACGCGACCGGTTCACTATTACACTATCGAGCCGGTTTCGGCGCCCGTAAATGAAGGCAGGCCGGATGGACTCGTGCTTCTGATTGGCGCCATCGCCACTCCGGAAGCCTTGCAGGACGGCCGCATTCGTTACCGGACCGGATCCGACGATGCCGGCGCTTATGAATACCATCGCTGGACGGAGCGCCCAGGCACGATGGTCCGCGACTCACTGGTGCGCGCACTGCGAGCTTCGGGCAAGTATCAGCGCGTACTGGATTCCGGCAGCTCGGCCACTGCCGACTACCTGGTGCGCGGCAGGCTTCACGAGTTCGGCGAAGTGGATAATAACGCATCCGTTCAGACTAAGATCTCGCTGCATGTGGAGTTAGTGGACAGGAAGACTAACACCAATGTGTGGGATCACATCGCCGAGCGGGAAGAACCGGTAAGTGGAAAGACAGTTGCGGATGTGGTGCAATCGCTTGACCGGAACCTGCAGCATGTGATCGGCGAGACGGCTGCGGAGATCGACAAATTCCTGGCCGCCAGGCGCTGAGGGACCGGCAAGATTGAAGTCATGGATTCCACCGCGGCGCCCTGCCGCCCAATGCCGCGATAGCGTTAGTTGACGAACCTAATTTTCGGGGTGACTTATGCGAGCTTATCGGTTGGATAACTCAGCGGCAAAGCCGGCCTTGGTGGCCGCCGATATTCCCCAACCCCAACCGCAGCGAGGCGAGGTCCTGATCCGTATTGGCGCGGCCGGTGTAATCCATACCCCGGACCTGGCGGACGTCCCGGAGACAACCTCTATAGTCGACCGGGCAAGTCCGGAATTCGCACGCGTCCCGGCAGACCCGGAACGGGAACCAGTCCAGGACGGCCGCAAATCCAGCCTGCCCGCCCAGGCGATGTAAAACCGGAGACCGCAGAACCTGGCAAAGGAGGCCGGGTCACGCGTCCGGTCACTCGTCCCGATCCCGTGACGCGGCCAGATACAGGGCTTCCAAACAACGTATTCACGGACCGCGAGGGAAACGTGCATCGAAACACTGGCGGCAATTGGCAGACGCGTCAAGACCGGACATGGAAGCCGGAAAGGACGCCGTTGCCGTCACGGCCCGGTCCCGCGCCGCAAGCGCCCGCGTCACCTCAAGGGCCGAGTCCACGGCCGCAGCGAACCGCGCCGCAGCGTCCGCAATCGCCGGAGCCGTCCCAAAGCCCGCAATCGCCGGCGCCGCCTCGACGGCCACAACGACCGGGGCCGCAGCGTCCGCAATCATCGGAGCCGTCCCAAAACCCGCAGTCGCCGGCGCCGCCCCAAAGGCCGCAAACCCGTCCGGCGATTCAGACAGAGCCGCGCGGCGGCGGGTCGGTAGAGGGCGAACGCGAAGCCCGGAATCGCGGGGCGGCCATGGCGTCGCAGGATGGGGCTGGCGGGCGGAGGCAGTAGGCGAGCGTAAAACACTCGCAATTGAGAGTCGCGCCGGCAGTGATCGAACGGAATATGACATTAGAGGCTCACTTATGAAACGACACACATCTTTACGGTTCAAGGCGGCTGCGGCAATCGGTGCGATGATTGCCGTCTGGCTCGTCGCCAATACCCTCTCTGCTTATCGCTACGTCCGCGACCGGTTCGCGCGCGATGAAGGATTAGTCCAGGCTGTGGAAGAGGTGTCTTCGCTGGAACACGAGCTTCGCCGGCAGCACATTGACAGCGTCGACGGCTTGGGTCAGTTGCTGCACGAAATTAGTGAAGACAGGAGCGATGAGATTGCCTGGATCAGAGTACTAACCGCCAACAACGAGGTAGAAGCTTCGAGCGGAGCAGTCGAGCCCCACCTGATCCCGGAGACGGATCGGATGCGCGCCCTTATGGAACGGAGCGAAAGGTATTCCATCGTTCAGGATAGTTCGCGCGGCGAGCTACTGATCGCTCTAGTGCCAATCAAACAGCGGTTGAGCCAGGGATTGTCGTCTGGAGAGACGGACCCCAGGAGCATGGTGGAAATTGCCATCTTCTTGCGGAAGACGGAAGGCATTCTCAGTCCGTTGGGCCGTAACCTTTTGATCAGCACCTTCGCGGCGATTTTGCTCTTAGGGTCGATCGTCATTTTGTTGCTACGCCTGCCTGCGTACGTGAGGGGGCGAGCACTCGAAAGCGAACTTCAACTGGCTAGGATTGTTCAACAGAGACTTCTTCCCCATACTGGCGGCGGCGATATCGAGTTTGCGGGCGAATGCGTACCGGCGGATCAGGTTGGAGGAGATTTTTATGACGTGTTCCGGACCGATGCCGGAGAGACTGTTCTGGCGTTAGCCGATGTTTCCGGCAAAGGGTTGCCGGCTGCCCTGCGTTTGGGCGTCGTTCACGGAGCGATCCGCGCCCTCGCTGCGGGGAAGGTTAACTCGGGGCTAACTTGTATGGCCGAGCGTCTGAATGAGTTACTAAAGCAGGGAACATCGGGTCAGTTCGTCACTCTCTTCCTGGCGTTCTACAACCCGGCACGGCATGAGTTGCGTTATGTGAACGCCGGCCACCCTCCACCCTTGCTGGCATCGAGGTCCGGTGAATTGCGGCGGCTGGAAACGGGTGGGCCGGTGCTCGGAATACTCTCGACGGCGTCTTACGAAGAGGAATGCATCCGCTTGGACGACGATGATGAGGCTTTGATCGCTTGTTCGGACGGCCTGTTGGAAGCGACCAGCCCGGCGGGGGAGGAATTCGGCGAATCGCACCTGATTCCGATTGTGCGCACTTCACCCGGACAGTCCGCTCAAGACGTCCTGAGCGGAGTTATGGAGAACGCCAGGCGCTTCATTGACGGCGGCGAGTTCCATGACGACTTAACTGTCCTCGTTGCGAAACTGGTACGGCAACCGGCAGGCGGAACGCGCAAGCTCGATAGGATGCTCGATAGGACGCTCGATAGGATGGACGAGAGGCGGCTTGACGGCGCGCCGCGCCCAACGATGGCGGCTTAGGTTTCGGCGATCGGCTGTGCATGTCCGACCTTCCGGGCCGGCGCCATCGGCGACTCAATTCGGCGCTGTTCCTCACATCGGGAAGCGGTCGACTCAGTCGCGCTTAACCTCGGCCTGATCGGAACACGATGCCATCCTCGGGTAGATAATCAGCTTCATTTCGCCCCGATCTCCCGGAGCTACTGTGCTTCAGCGATGCGACCCTCCAGCAGGCCTGTGGGCATCGCGGCGCAGTTAAATATAACTATTGGAGATGCGCGCCTACAACCTATGGATCGTCAGGGCAAGCAGTTCCTTCCCCCTTCCGGTCTCGCTTTGAATGAGGACTGTCGAGTCAGTGAGCGCCACCACGACAATCTTCTCCAATACCAATCCTCTGGCCGGGCCATTCCCCAATGATTCCATGCGGGCCGTTGTCGTTGTCGCCCCCGTTGCTGATGGGAGCCCTCTCGATGCCGCGTGCTCACCTTTCTCAGCGGCAGCCCAACATTGGCCTTGCTTACGCCACCGCCCCGAGGGCATGCCGACTGTGTTCGCTCCGGCTGTATTCTTCGCCGCTCGCGAACTCTATCCCAAGGCGCCGCATTTTCGCGATTAGTGTAGTTCGAGCGAGCCCCAAATAAGCGGCAGCGCCATGTCTCCCTCCTACCACCCACTTGGTTTGCTCCAACACCTCAAGAATGTGGTCCCGCGTGGCGTCCTCAAGGGTCTTGCTCTTCTTGGGCAGGCTCTTTGTCTGGGACTTCAGCTGAGACTGCAGCTGGTGGAGAGGCGGCTCAAACACAGAACCTGTCGAGACAATCACACCGTGCTCAATGAAGTTTTGGAGTTGGCGGATATTTCCGGGCCAATCGTAAGCAGCCATGGCCGCCATGGTTTCCGAAGGGATATTTTCGACAACCTTGTTAATGCGTTCAGCATACTTAGCGATGAAATGCCGCGTCAGCGCTGGTATATCTTCCGCACGGTCGCGCAACGGCGGCAACAAGATGGGGAACACTCCAAGGCGATAGTACAAATCGGCGCGAAATTGCTTGTCTTTGACCATCTGCAGCAGATCGCGATTCGTCGCTGCCACCAGGCGGACGTTCACTTGAATGCTGCGAGTGCCGCCTAGACGTTCGAACTCCTGCTCCTGGAGTACCCGCAGTAGCTTAACCTGCAGATCGAGCGCGAGATCGCCAATCTCATCCAGGAAGAGTGTCCCGCCGTTTGCCATTTCAAATCGGCCAATCCGCTGCGTCAGAGCTCCAGTGAAAGCGCCGCGCTCGTGACCGAACAAGTCGCTTTCAAGCAAACCGGCGGGAATCGCCGCGCAATTCAATTTGACAAGCGGACCATTGCGCCGCGGGCTCAAGTTGTGAATCGCCTGCGCAACCAATTCCTTTCCGGTCCCGGTTTCGCCTTGGATGAGCACCGTGGAGGGGGTGGGCGCGACTACGCCGATCTGGTCAAGTACTGACGTCAGAAGGCGACTTGTTCCGATGATTCCATGTTGGGCGGTTTCGGACTCGCTTGCCTGATCAAAGATCTTCCACATCGTCTTCTATTGCTCCTGTTTGTTCTTTGTATTTCGTCTCAGGTCCGGTTCTTGCAATAACCTTCGACTGAGCTAATCGTATTCGGTCTTGCGGTCCGAATGATATCCTCTATTGGTAGCAGATGCCTACTCAGTTTGTGGCAGCAGAGCTTGTGGCGCACGGAAATGCCGACGTTGGACGACGAGTGGCGGCGGCTCCACGGGTTATACCTCACTAATGGCTGTAGTTAAGTTGGTTGATCCTAACGGATCGGTTGGATGGCAGTTAGGAACTGGAGTATTCGGGTCGCTTGGGCGGGCGCAGACTAAGGTGTCAACGTTCCATAGCTGTGCGGATAGCCTGAAATAAAGGATCGCGACGAACAGGTTTAGCCAAGAGCTCTACGGCTCCGCCCTTCAAGGCTCGCTGCCGCGAGACGTCATCCGCGTGGGCGGTGATAAAGATAATCGGGATGGCGCGCCGCTCGACGTTCAGACGGCTCTGAAGCTCGAAGCCGCTCATACCGGGCAAGTAGACGTCCAGGATCAGACACGATGTGTCATCGAGGCGATCGGAAGCGAGAAACTCTTCAGCCGACGCAAACGCTTCCACATCGAACTTCACGGATCTCATGAGGCTCTTCAATGCGTCGCGTATCGACGCATCGTCGTCGACGATCGAGATTCGGCGGGGATTCCTGGTCCCTGGCGCCAGTCCAACGGCGCCCTCTTCGGCGGGCTTCATCTGTATCGATGATAAGGGGTCTCACCGGCTGAGTCCATGCGACCTTGGTAGCAGATGCCTACTTCTGTCTTGTGGAAGGCTTTAGTCTTTCGCCCATGCGGACCAGGTCGGCCAGGGAATCGGCGCCCATCTTTTGCATGACGCGTCCACGGTGGGTCTTTATGGTTAACTCGCTCGTGCCCAGTTCTGCGCCGACCTGTTTGTTAAGCAACCCGGAGACAACCAGCGTCATCACTTCTTTTTCACGGGCGGTCAGAGTGTCGTAACGGGCGCGGAGCTCCCCCATCTGCGCGCGTTCGCTCCACGCGGCGCGGTCCCTGGCGATCGCCTCTTGTATTGCGTCGAGTAGTTCCTGACCCCGGAACGGCTTGGTGAGGAACTCAACCGCGCCCGCCTTCATGGCGCGCACTGTCATGGGAACATCGCCATGGCCGGTAATAAAGATGATCGGGATGTGGATGTTAGCCTCAGCCAGGTCGCGCTGAAACTCAAGCCCGCTCACATCCGGCAGCCGCACGTCGAGCACCAGGCATGCCGGGGCTTCCGGACGCTCGCGGCTAAGAAACTCGCGCGTAGATCCGAATGTCTCCACTCGCAAGCCTACGGATGCAATGAGCTTTCTAACAGCGTCACGGACCGCCTCATCGTCGTCGATCACAAATACAAACGGATCGGAATCCGTCATAAGGCGGTTCCAGTGTCGGCCGGCAGAGTGAATTGAAGCGTTGCGCCGAAATCGCTGTTCGCGCTAGCCCACAGCCGGCCACCGTGAGCCTCGATGATAGAGGAACTGATGGAAAGGCCCATTCCCGTCCCTTGGGCCTTGGTCGTAAAGAACGTGTCGAAAATTCGTCTCTCATTCTTGGGGGATATTCCGATACCGGAGTCTCGCACGGCGACCAGCACCTCATTGGAGGCCAGCCTCTCCGACCGTATCACGATATGTCGCGGCCTTTCGGTAACAGCGGACATTGCTTCGATGCCATTCTGGACCAGATTTACAAGCACCTGCTGCAATTGGACGCGGTCGCCCGTTGCGGCCGGCAGGTCGTCAGCCAACTCCGTCTGTAGCGCAACCTGGTTTCTGGTTGTCTCCGCCTGCATAAGAGCGCTAACCTCGGCGATCAGCTCGTTTACATGGACCCTCGTTCTTTCAGGAGGGCCCTTTGTGAACATAGCGCGGATCCTCCGGACTACATCACTCGCGCGCGTCCCCTGTTGAGCGATGCAGTCGACTGCAATGCGCGCCTCCTCCAGATTCGGCGGTTCGCTGGAAAGCCACATCGAGCACGCATCGGCGTTGGTAACAACTGCAGCGAGGGGCTGGTTTACCTCGTGGGAGATAGAGGCCGCCAGCGCGCCCAGCGCGCTGATCCGTGTCACGCGAGCGAGCTCGGCCTGCGCCTCGTAATATGCATCTTCGGCGCGCTTGCGCTCGGCGATTTCCTCCAACAGCTGCTCATTGCTCTGTTTGAGGTCGGCCGTCCGCTCCTCGACTCTCAGTTGAAGTTCATCGCGGGCATGTTGAAGTTCGGTCTCCGCTTGTTTTCGCCATGAACTAAACCAACCTACCAGGGCCGAAGATGCTGCGAACTCAATGAATATGGGTAAAGACTCCCGGTTCACGGCAAATGAATAAATCGGGGGCATGAAGAAGTAGGCAACCGCCACAGTGCTGAGGATCACCGCGAGCGAGCCGGCCCACTTTCCACCAAACCAGGTACCGGCCACTACAGCCACATAGAAGAAAACATATCCAGCCGTCGAAACAACACCTTGCAGAAGGAGTGTCACGCCCAAGGCGGCTGCCACAAGCGCAATGGCCAGTGCACACTGAAGGAGCGCGGACGTCAAGCGGCGCGCGTGGAAGATGGTTTCCACCTGAGTCATGGATTCTGAATGAGCTTTCTCGATGTTACCTCGATCGGCGAACTAGCTGTTCAAACGCAATTGACCGTCACCGGAGGCATTCCTTTTGTTGGAAATCGTACGTTTAGGCCCTGGCGGACGGCGGGGCTGCGACCCGGACGGCGAGTTCCGGACCGTCGCGGACACCGCCGCCAAGCCGCGCCCGTGTCACGGGGCGATCAATGCGTCGAACAGTTACGTCGTAGCTTCACGGCCCCGGTCCGTCGCGGTAGTTGGCCGCGCCGTGAATCCTTCCAAAGTACTGAAGACATGTGCATATCGTTGGCAGTTATGAATAGCCGCTCCTGGTTCGCAAATTGCCTTTAGAGCGTTGTAAGGCGATTACGGGCGTCTAAGACTCACGGTCGCACGTAAAACATCGCCTAACTAAATTGTTTAATGGAGAAAATGAGATGACGAAGTTACAAACGAAAGTGTTATTGTTGGCCGGCCTCGGAGCCCTGGCACTGTTGCCTGGCGCCAAGGCCGATGCGAGGAACCAGAAAACAGTATTTACCTTCAGTGGTCCGGTGGAGATTCCGGGACAAATACTGCCTGCCGGGACGTATGTTTTCAAGCTGCACAACTCCGATTCGTACCGGCACATCGTTCAAGTCTTTAACAAGGATGAAAACCACGTATTCGGCACGTTCATCGCGATTCCCGATTACCGTCTTCACCCTTCGAGCGAATCCATCATCAACTTTCACGAGCGGGCCGCCGGGTCGCCGGTAGCCATCAAAGCGTGGTTTTACCCCGGAACAACCTATGGTCACGAATTTGTGTATCCGAAGACCAAGGCCGTCGAGTTAGCAAAGGCGAACAACACTCCCGTCCCCGCCATGCCAACCGAGTTGACGCCAGACACAACGATTCCTGACGTCAACATCGACGGGCCCGAAGTTGAAGCCCTGGAGAAGGCTCCTGTGATGGCCGAAAAGCCGACCGGAGAAGAAGTCGGCGTCGCCCAAGTATTCCTGATCGCACTCACCCCGGCTGCCGCGCAGTCTACCGAATTGCCTGAAACCCTGCCCACTACCGCAACGCCGTTGCCGCTCATCGGTCTCATCGGCTTGCTGTCGCTGGGAACCGCGATCGTTCTGCGGATCACTGCGGCAAGGGTGAATTGACTCGGGGCCCGATTGTCGACCCTGGTGCGGAGCTGCGTATGAACGGCACTCCTTTACATCGAGCCCGGAACTTATCTCGGTTCCGGGCTCTTCCCATCTTATTGCAGGCCATGTGCGCAGTCTCCGGACACTCGCAAGAAGCTGCGCCAACTGAGACTTATCCATCGAGTACTAAGATCTCAGTAGATGTGCGGTTGGTAGTCCTGCACACGAGTGTCTGGAACAATAGAGGCAGCACTGTCTCGGGACTTCAGGAGCGGAACTTCAGAGTGGATGAAGATGGTCAGCCGCAAGTCATCCGAGCGTTTCACATTGAGGACGTCCCCGTAGCTGTCGGGCTGGTAGTTGACAATAGCGGAAGTATGACGAAGAAACGGTCCGAAGTCACCGCCGCGGCAGTGGCGTTCGCTCGCTCGAGTAATCAGGCCGACCAGATGTTCATCGTCAACTTCAATGAGAATGTTACCTTCGGTCTTCCCGATACGAAACTGTTTTCCGCGTCAGTTGCCGAACTGGAACGCGCGCTTTTAAAGCCTGCCCCGCCAGGTAGGACAGCCCTATATGACGCAATCAGTGGCGCGCGTGCCCACGTGCAAAAGAGCGGCAACGAAAGCAAAGTGCTCGTGGTGATCAGCGACGGCGGAGACAATGCAAGCAGGCGCACGCTAAACCAGGTCTTACAGGATATCGCGCGATTCGAGGTCACAGTTTATACGATTGGCCTCTTCGATGAGGATGATCCGGACATCAATCCTCAAGTCCTGCGGCGCATCGCCAAAGCCAGTGGAGGTGAAGTTTTCCTGCCAAGGATTCCGGCCGATGCGGTCCAGATTTGCGAGCGCATCGCCAGAGACATTCGCACCCAGTACACCATTTCCTACTCGCCGTCGAATCAGACGTTCGATGGCGGGCGCCGCAGCATCAAGGTGAGTGTCACTGGAAACCACGGCGCAAAGTTGCAGGCTCGGACGAGGCCGGGTTACATTGCATCGCCGGATGGACCGGCTGCCAAAGAAGGTCGCCGATGAGGCGCTTGGCCAACGTTTTCGCGGCGTTCGGCATGCTGGCCTTAGCCTATTGGGCATTTGAGTTTGCAAAGGGGCGGTTGTACCAAACCATTGAGGCACGCCGCTTTGCCCGCGAACGGCTGACTGTACAACGCCCCACGGACAAACCTTCCCCATTCCAATCCGCCACCCCAGTGGAGCGGCCACTATATCCGGACATTGGATCGGCCGTTGCGGTACTGGCGATTCCTCGCCTGGGTCTTTCGACGATCGTGGTCGAAGGCGCAGAGGAGCGCGAGTTGAAGCTTGGTCCGGGACACATTCGGGGCACATCATTGCCGGGCGGCGGCGGCAATGTGGGAGTGGCCGGCCATAGAGACACGTTCTTCCGTCCACTGCGGCGCATACGCAAAGATGACACGATCCAGGTGACCACTCACGCGCAGGAATACCATTACAAAGTCGTCTCGACGGAGATCGTCGAGCCAGCCGAAATCCAAGTACTGTACCCGACCGTACACGAGACGCTGACGCTGGTCACTTGCTATCCATTCGAGTTTGTCGGACCGGCGCCCAAGCGATTCATTGTTAAGGCTGAGTGCGTGGACTGCTTACAGTGGAACCCGAAAACCACAGAAGGCTTGAGATGAGCGCGGCTGTTCTATTTGCGCTGGAAGACGAGGGTGATCGGCTTCTCGTCCGCCTTGAGCACGGTGGCCATCAGGTCGCCATCCGCCGCAAGAGTGTAGCTTTCCACTGTAACTGCGCGGGATTGCGTGGTGGTCACCTTCAGGACATCGTGATCCCACCTGGTCTTGCTCTTGAGGTCTTTGCCGGTGTGAATGGTCGCGTTGTTCTCGGCGTCGGTGATATCGCGGTAGAAGTAGGTCTCGGTGGCGCCCTCATATACGAAATTGCGTTGGACAATGATGATGCCATCCCGACTGCTGATCGTCACCGTGCCGGTTTGAACGACCGACTGGCCGGCAAAATCGCTCTTGGCAGGTTCCAGCGTCCATGTGCCGTTCATGGCGCTGTGGTCGCGCGCGAAAGCGGAGCACGCGACGAGGACAGTCGTCACGATGGCTCCGGTAATTACACTCGTTGAGTAAGTTTTCATGCTTTCCTTCCAAGGGTTGCCGTTTGGAACGGCATCGTATTGCAGCGTCGGGAACGTGAGTGCACGCACGGCGCCGTTCCGAAAACCGTGACCGTAGCGGAAATGCAGTCGTTGACGGTGACGAGGGAAATAGCGGCCTGACCATACCCGGTCGCATGACCATATGTGGTTAGTGCCCTTGCCGCCCCACTTAGAGTCGGCGGGGCGACCCGGACCGCGGCGGGGCGGCTTCAGTTGGCGTGGCGACTTAGTTGGTGTGCAGACTTAGTTCTCTGTGGGCGTCTTCTCGACGTGGTCGATGACTATTAACTCTACCGGTCCTTTTTTCGGTTCCAGTCTGAGCCCGAGTTGCGCTTGGATGGCGCCGAAGATATCGAGGAGAGGCTCAGCGTCGGGCGGACCTGCCGCCGGCGCCCCTCCTCCACCACCCGGAGGCGGCGGGGGTGGCGGCAGCGGGCCCATCGGCCCATTCATTCCCTCCGGCGAGAATGTCAGGGTGAAATCGTATTTCGCCTTTAGCGCGGTGGCGTCCGTTACTGTACGGCTCAATTGGTTTGTCAGGCGGCTCGCCAGGTCCTGCATAGTCTGCTGTTGACCGATGAAGCGGGCGCGGCCGTTCATCATGATCATGAACAAGCCCCCTCGTCCCGCGAGTTGTGGCAGGATCGGAAAGCCGTCCGGACCGATCTTGGGCTGCGAGGGTAATGGAGACGGGGGCGGCGGCGCGTCACCCTCGTCTTTGGGGGCGGGGAGTTCCGCCGCTTCCTTCATTTTCGGCCCGCCCTTGGCCACAACCAGCGAGTACATCGGTAGCTCTTTGGTTTCCCGATGGACTGTCATTTTGAATCGTTCCGCCAGCAGGTTTTGCAGCATCGCCCGGAACTGCTCCTTCGTGGTGTCCGGCGGCATAGTCGCGGTAATATCGAACCTTTCCGTATCCAGCCATCCCGGTCCGACGATCTGAAAATTCTTCACGTCGTAGGCATTCATCAAGATGTTCTTCAGGCTCATATACGGATAGTGAATCCGGCCGGGATCCTTTGTCCCGGGGCCCCCGGTAGGCCCCGCCATCATGATCATGCCCCGTCCGTCAGGCGTCGGCGGCGCTGCCGGCTTGACGGAAGCTGCATCGAAGGTAAGGGACTTGTCCGCGGTTTGACCGTAGGCCAAGCACCCGGTGACCATCGCCAAGCCTATCCGTAATGTTGCTGCGAGCATCTCAGACTCCTCCGTGTGACTGGTCTGGGCCATTCCGCGTCCGATCGGGATCAGGCCCGGCACCGAGCTTACTAATTAATTAGTACAAGTTTGGTCGGATGTCAAGCACGGGCTACCGGAATCGAACGTTCGCGAAATACGATCTGCGCCGAACCGCGACCGGCTCCCTGCGTGGCGGCGGTTGGACCGAAGTGCGTTCACACGATTGTGAACGCGGCACGCACGCACGAGTGCGTGCGCCACGACGCGGTGCAAGCGCTTTCAAGCGTGTCATAATATCGGAATCCCCGTGGCTTCCATCAATCGCAGGCAACTTCTCCAGCAAGCCGGCGCCGCCGCTCTACTGGCGCCCATCGGCCGAGCCCAAGCTCTCTCCAACTCGCAGATCGCCGGGCGCGATATCGAGATTCAAATCGCAACCGTCAGCCCGCATACGTTCCGTCTCACCATTTTTCCGCTGGAAAACGGACAGCCGGGTGCGGTCGCGGACGACGGTTCGCTGGTTCAGGCTTCGTGGGGCGCGCCCACTGTCAAACTGCGCGGCCCGCTCAAGGCGCAGGTGGTGAAAGCGGGGGGCGTCGCCATTCACATCGCGCCCGACCCGCTTTCGTTCACGGTGAAAAATGCGCAGAACGAAGCCATTCAGCAGCTTTCCGTGGATAAGGAAACCGCGGTGGTGTCGTTCCATACAGGCAGCGCTCCCATCCTCGGGTTGGGCGAAGGCGGCCCGCAATTCGACCGCCGCGGACAGACCTTTGACAACCGCAGCGGACAGGGCGGCTATCAGCTGCGGACCCACGGCGGGCGCGTGCCGATTCCGTTTATTATCGGAGCCTCAGGGTGGGCCATGTTCGTGCATCAACCCTTCGGCACGTTCGATTTCACCGGGGCCGAAAGCAAATTCACGCCGCTCTATCCAACAACCGCCGTCTTCACTCCGCCCGCCGCGCAAGGCCAGCGGCCTACGCCCCCCGCGCACGCACCGCTGCCCATCGATCTCTTCTTCACTTCATCGCGCGAACCCGCCACGATCATGGCCGAATACGCACGCCTCACTGGTCACGCCGAGCTGCCCCCTCTGTGGAGCTTCGGATACCAGCAGTCGCACCGCACTCTGGCAAGCCGCGAAGAGGTGCTGCAAGAGGCCAAGACTTTCCGCGAAAAGAAGCTGCCGCTCGACGCGTTGATCTATCTCAGCACCGGCTTCTGCCCATCCGGATGGAACACTAACAACGGTGAGTTCACTTTCAACCAGAAGGTGTTTCCCGATCCTAAAGCGATGTTCGATCAGTTACACGAAGATCGCATCAAGGTGGTGCTGCATGTCGCTTATCCTACCGGTATCTCACAGATGTCGGGCACGGCGAAGGACCCGTGCGACCCGAACATCCGCGCCGAGCGACAGACCAGTTGTTACTGGGACATGCACCGTTCCGTCTTCGCGCTGGGCGCGGATGGATGGTGGCCGGATGAAGGCGACGCGCTCAATACGCCCGGCCGCCTGGTCCGAAACCGCATGTATTGGGAAGCACCGCAGCTCGAACGCCCCAACGAGCGGCCTTACGCGCTGCACCGCAACGCCTATGCAGGCATGCAGCGCTACGCTTCATTTCTCTGGTCGGGCGACGTGGATTCGCGGTGGGAGACGCTGGCTAACCACATACCCGACGCGGTCAACACTTGTCTCTCAGGCATTCCCTATTGGGGAACCGATATCGGCGGCTTTGTCCCCACGGCCGAGTACACAGGGGAGTTATACGTTCGCTGGTTCCAGTTCGGCGCATTCAACCCGCTTTTCCGGTCGCACGGCCGCATCTGGCCTCTGCATCTGCCGTGGGGTTGGAATACCGGACAGCCAAGCGACCTGGTGATGCGCGAGACTCCCAGTTACCACCCCGACCCCAGCGTGTTTCACAATGCGCAGGTGGAACCTATTTGCCGCAAGTATCTCAACTTACGGTACCAGTTGATGCCCTATCTCTATAGCGCGGTTCACGAATGCACGCAGACTGGGATGCCCGTCATCCGCGCGCTCTGGCTGCACTATCCAGACGACGCTACAGCCGTGGCGCGCGGCGATGAGTATCTTTGGGGGCGCGATATGTTAGTCGCTCCGGTGGTGGAAAAGGGCGCTACTTCGCGCAAGGTCTATCTACCAAAGGGCACATGGCACGATTTCTGGACTAATGAGCGCCAGGAAGGCGGCCAAGAAATCACGCGTATTGTCGACCTGGAAACTACGCCGTTATATGTGCGCGGCGGAGCGATTATTCCGATGGACCCGATCCGCCAGTATACGGCCGAAAGGACGGACGCCCCCACCGATCTCAAAGTGTATCCGGGCGCCGACGGCAGCTTCCTGCTGTATGACGATGACGGCGCCACCTTTAACCATCGCAAAGGTGAATGGACGGCGATCAAGATGACTTACAACGACGCTCGCCGGACATTGGCGTTGCGCGCGGCCCATGGCTCGCCGAAGCGGACTTTCAGCGTCGGCGGGCGGATTGTTCATTTCGATGGGCGGGCGCAGGAAATCAAACTGTGAGATGTTATGCGGCTGGCGGCCCGCAAGGCGGTTGATCTAACAAGCTTCCCCGAATACAGCGCCGCGGCGGTTGCGAGCCCAATTCCGGATTCCGGCGAACCGACGCCATTCGGGTGTCGGCCGCGAGCTGTTGGCTAAGATGCGCCAAGATGTGCCGGGACTTGAATATCGATTCGCGTGACCTTTGAGAGGTGAGCCAATGTCCGCTCTAACCTATCCCGCAAGATTTGCGGCCGGAGGCGACGGTCGCACTCTGGTCGAGTTCGTCGATCTCCCACGGGTCGCCACCGATGGCAAAGACGATCATGAGGCAACAGCGCCAGTCCCGAGGGCCGCGCATCCGCCCTACTCCACGCGGTAGTTCGGCGCTTCCTTGGTAATGATCACGTCGTGAACGTGGCCTTCACGCAATCCCGCCGGGGAAATCCGCAGGAAGCGCGCTTTCCGCTGCAACTCGCCGATGTCGCTCGCGCCGCAGTATCCCATGCCGGACTTCAGGCCGCCGACCAGCTGGTAAACAAAATCGGACAGCGGGCCTTTCGACGCAACCCGGCCTTCGATGCCTTCCGGCACCAGCTTTGCGTTCGGGTCCTGCTCATAGCGGTTGGCCTGGCCCGCCGACATCGCGCCCAAAGAGCCCATGCCGCGGTAGGTCTTGAACGTGCGGCCCTGATACAGAATGGTCTCGCCGGGGCTTTCGTCGGTGCCCGCCAGCAGGCTGCCGATCATCACCGCGTCGGCGCCGGCCGCAATGGCCTTGGTGATATCGCCGGAGAACTTGATGCCGCCATCGGCAATCAGCGGAATGCCCGCTTCGCGGCTGGCGCGCGAGCACTCGGAAATCGCCGTGATCTGCGGCACGCCCGCGCCGGAAACCACGCGCGTGGTGCAGATGGATCCAGGCCCGATGCCCACCTTGATGCCATCCACATCCAGCGCCGCGAGCTCCCTGGCGCCTTCGTAGGTGGCCACATTGCCGGCCGCGAGCTGCACTTGCGGCAGCTTGCACCGGATGTTCTTAATCGCCGCCATCACGCGGGTGGTGTGGCCGTGGGCGGTATCGATGGCGAGTACATCTACTTTTTTCGCGACCAGGGCCTGCGCGCGCTCCAGGTAATCGCCGGTGGCGCCGATGGCTGCGCCCACGCGGAGGCGCCCCTGGCTATCCTTGGCGGCAAGGGGGTATTTCAACTTCTTTTGAATGTCCTTGACGGTGATCAGGCCCTTCAGGTTGTAATGGTCGTCCACCACCAGCAGTTTTTCCACGCGGTGCTGGTGCAGAATGGCCTCGGCCTGTTCGAGCGTGGTGCCCACGGGAACGGTGACCAGGTTCTCCTTGGTCATCACATCGGAGATGGGCACATCGAAGCGGGTTTCAAAGCGGAGATCGCGGTTGGTGAGAATGCCCACCAGCTTGCCGCCCTTGGTGACCGGCACGCCGGAGATGCGGTAGCGGCTCATCAGGGCGCGCGCGGCGGCGATGTTCTCTTCCGGACCGATGGTGATGGGGTCGACGATCATGCCGCTCTCACTGCGCTTGACGCGGTCGACCTCTTCAGCCTGCCGTTCGATGGACATGTTGCGATGCACGATGCCGATGCCGCCCTGCTGCGCCAGCGCGATGGCGAGATGCGATTCGGTGACGGTGTCCATGGCGGCCGAGGCGATGGGAATGTTGAGGGTGATGTCGCGCGTGAAACTGCTGCGGGTATCGGTTTCGGCAGGCAATACTTCGCTACGGGCCGGCTCGAGCAAAACATCATCGAATGTCAGGCCCTCAATCAGTACGTCTTGAAGCATAGGGATGTCTAACCATCATAACGTGGGAACAGCCGCGCCCGATTTGCGGGGCAGATTGTTAATTCTGTGGAGGATTGTGGCCGCCGCTTGGCGACCGGTTAGTTTAGATGTGCGGGGTGATGCGAGACGGCGGCCACGCGATCCATTCCGCCGTCTTCCATACCACCGGAGGCGGCGAAATATTTCACGGCGTATGTCGCTTGACGGCGCGCGCCAACTTCGTTCAAGGCCGTGTCTGGACTCAAACGACTTCACATAAGGTATCGAGCCGCCGGAATCTAGCCCCAGCCTGTACAGGTTGTTATAATCCCGAAGTCGGGAGAACAAATGGACTATAGAAACTTGGGAAGCGCGGGACTGAAGGTGTCGTCTCTATGTTTCGGGTTGGCGACGCTTGGTGGAGGCAACGAGTTTTTTAAGGCGTGGGGTTCGACCGGCGTCAAAGAGGCGAAGAGACTGCTCGGCGTTTGTCTGGATGCCGGCATCAACGTTTTCGACACCGCGGATATCTACTCGGACGGCTTGTCCGAGGAGGTCTTCGGACAGGCAATTAAGGGGAAGCGCAACGACCTGTTGATTTCAACCAAGGCGACCTTCCGCCTCGGCAAAGGCCCGAACGATGTCGGCTCGTCCCGCTACCATCTGGTCGAGGCGTGCGAGGGCAGCCTCAAGCGGCTGGGTACGGATCATATCGACATCTATCACATGCACGGCTTCGATGCGCTGACGCCGGTGGATGAGGCGCTGTACACGCTGGATACGCTGGTGCGCAGCGGCAAGGTGCGCTATATCGCCTGCTCGAACTTCTCGGGCTGGCACCTGATGAAGTCGCTCGCCGTCTCCGACAGGTATGGCTGGGCCAGGTATGTTTCCCATCAGGTCTACTACTCTCTGGTGGGGCGCGATTATGAGACGGAGCTGATGCCGCTAGCGCTCGATCAGAAGGTGGGTGCGATGGTTTGGAGCCCGCTAGGGTGGGGGCGGCTGACGGGCAAGGTCCGCCGCGGGCAGCCGCTGCCGAAGCAAAGCCGCTTGCACCTTACGGCTGAGATGGGGCCTCCGGTTCCCCAGGATTACCTTCATAAGGTTGTTGAGGCAATCGACGAGGTAGCCAAGGAGACCGGAAAGACGGTTCCGCAAATTGCCCTGAACTGGCTGCTGCGCAAGCCGACGATTTCCACCATCGTGATTGGCGCGCGTAATGAAGAGCAACTGAAACAGAATATCGCCGCCGAGGGATGGAAGCTAACGCCGGAACAGGTGGCGAAACTGGATGAAGCTAGCGCGCCGCCGATTCCTTATCCTTACTGGCACCAGCGCCAGTTTGTGGATCGAAATCCGTTGCCGCCGGCGGTCGGGCAATGAGCTTGGCTTTCTCGCCAAAGCGGGAAAACCCCTGGCTGTCGGGCCGCCTCGCCGCCCGGAGCGAATGATTCGCGAACAATTGAGGATAGGGCGAGGCGCGACCAGGGGGTCGCGCGCCGACGGCGCGTCCGCCCTACTTTTGATGTGCTTTTCCTGACTTTATTATGGCGATGAATCCTCGGCGCCTCCGCCGGCATCAAAACGTCATTACGGGTATGGGGTATTTCGGTATGTCTTCCTCGGCGATTGCAGTTGCGGAAGTGGACGAATCTACGGCGGAGCGCTATGAATCCCTGTTTCGGATCGCCACGGCGATTCGGGCCCAGCGAGACCCGCGGGAGTTGTTCGGCGTCCTGGTTCACGAACTGGGCCAGGTAGTTCATTTCGACGCCATTGCGCAGTTTGACGAAGGTTCGAACAAGGTCGATCTGCACCTGGGTCCCGGTTGCCTGAAAACGCACGACTGCCCGTCGGAAATCGATAAAGAAGAGACCATCGCCGCCTGGGTATACGAGCATCAGGAAACGCTGGTTTTGGCGACGCTCGACCGCGAGACGCGCTTTCCGGCCTCCACCCGAATCATGCAGCAGGCAGGGCTGCAATCGGTGTGCGCATTTCCGCTGACTACCGCGCATCGCCGGCTGGGGAGCCTGGTGATCGCCAGCGTGGAGCGCACCGCCTATTCGCCCGAGGAGATCCGATTTTGCGGTTTGGTGGCTAATCAGATCGCCCTGGCGATGGACGACGCCGTCAACTTTCGCGCGTCGCAACAGGCCCAGGAACGCCTGCAACTGCTGCTCGACTTGACGAATCGCGTGGTATCGAATCTCAATCTGCGCGACGTGCTGCGCGAGGTTTCCGCGAACATCCGCCGCGTGATGCAGTGCGATGGAGCCGGAATCGCATTGCCCGGCCGCGAGGATGGGAAGCTGCGCATTTACGCCCTGGATTTCCCCGACAACCCGAGACACATCGAAGAAGGTTACGAGCCGCCCGCCGACGAGAAAGCGAGTTCGGCAAAAGTCTTCCGCAGCGGCGAGGCGGTGGTTCTTTCGCGCGAGGATCTGGAACGCGAACCTTTGCCACACTTCGATATTCAGTCGCTGGCGCATGTGCCCCTGAAAGGCCGCGGCGGAATTGTGGGCGTGCTGTCGCTCGGAACCCGCCGCGAAAACGCGTTTTCGGCGGACGATCTGGCGTTTCTCACTCAGATTGCGCAGCAGGTGGCCATCGCGGTGGAAAACGCGATGGCGTACCGTGAGGTTTCCGATCTCAAGAATAAACTAGCGCAGGAAAACCTGTACCTCGAAGACGAAATTCGCAGCGAGCTGAAATTCGAAGAGATCGTCGGCAAGAGCGAGGCGTTGCGGCGGGTGCTGCAGCAGGTGGAAACGGTGGCTCCGACGGATTCCACGGTCCTCATCTACGGTGAAACCGGCACGGGCAAGGAACTGGTTGCGCGCGCGCTGCATGACCTGAGCGCGCGCCAAGGGAACGCCTTCGTGAAGCTGAATTGCGCGGCGATTCCGACCGGTCTGCTGGAAAGCGAATTGTTCGGACACGAGCGCGGCGCTTTCACCGGCGCGATTTCCCAGCGGGTGGGCCGTTTCGAGCTGGCCAATCGCGGCACCATGTTCCTGGACGAAATCGGCGAAGTGCCTCTCGAGCTGCAACCCAAGCTGCTGCGCGTGCTGCAGGAGCGCGAGTTTGAGCGTCTGGGCTCCACACGAACGCTACGCACAGATGCGCGGCTGATCGCCGCGACCAATCGCGATCTGGAGACGTTGGTGAGCGAGCAGAGATTCCGCTCCGACCTCTACTATCGCCTCAACGTATTTCCGATCCGCGTCCCGGCGCTGCGCGAGCGCCCGGAAGATATTCCTCTGCTGGTGCGCCACTTTGTGCAGCAGTTTAGCCGCCGGCTCGGTAAGACCATCGAGACCATCCCGTCGGAGACCATGACCACGCTGGTCAAGTACCCATGGCCGGGGAACATTCGCGAGTTGCAGAACGTGATCGAGCGCGCCGCGATCCTGACTACCGGCCCGATTTTGAGGGTCCCGAGCGACGGCCTGCGTGTGCCGAATCACGCGCCGGTCCCGGTTGTGGGCACGCCGGGGAATCAGCAGGTTGCTCATGGCGGCCCGAACCGCAACATGCGCTCAGAGCTGGACGATGCCGAGCGCCGGCAGATTCTGGCCGCGCTCGAGCAAGCCGCTTGGACTGTCGCAGGACCGAACGGCGCCGCCGCGCTATTGGGCATGAAGCGATCGACCCTGCAGTCGCGGATACAGAAGTTGGGGATCCGGATCTCTCGCACCGGAGCGTAAGTCACTCGTCGGTTGGGCAGCTGTAGGTCCGGCCAAGCCGTACTCCGAGTCCCCGCTGATTTCAGTAAGTCAGTTTAAGCGCGAGTTGGATCTGTCGCGGAGTGTTCAGCTGGCTCGATACGATCCCGAAGGTATTGCCCGCAGTGGTGCTGGCCGTCAGGCTATTCCGCGTCCGATCCGATCGCACGCGGGACATGGGAGCAGGGCCCCTGCGTCGTAGGTGCGGCCTTGTCCCGAGCAACGCTGGCAGCCGTCCGGACCGAAGTCAAGCGGAGTAGCTTTCGCAAAGTTTGGCAGCTACGAAGCCGATTGCCGGCTCCGCCCACCGCCAAATCCAGTGACTCTCTGTCGTGGCTCGAGACGCTCGCGGCTACAACCCGAAGGCCTTGCGGATCTTCTCCAGGAAGTCCGCCACTCTCACGCGCGCATCGCCGCCGCCCAACGCCTCAAACGGGACGTAGCCGCGATATCCGGCGCGGTCCATGATCGCCTTGATCTTCGCCAGGTCCGTGGGCTCCTCTTTGCCGTCGCGGCCCACGTTCTCCTTGATCTGCCACGACACCGCGTAGGGCACTAACTTCTCGATCTCGGCGTACGGGTCGCCCGAACGGAGGCTGCCAATATCCAGAATGCTGCCGAACCAGTCGGAACCCACCGCGTCGATCACGCGGATGGTCTCGGCTGCAGTCTTGAGAAAGTCGTTATGCTGCTGGAGGGCGACCACCACGCCGTGTTCCTTGCCGAACATGGCGCACTCTTTGAAATCGGCGACCATCCATTCCAGTGCTTCGTCGAAGCTATGCCCCGCGGGGCGCGTCGGACCGGAGAAGACGCGGATCACCGGAGCGCCCAGTTTGCTCGCCACCACGATCCAGTCCTTCACCATCTGCACGTCTTTCTTGCGCGCGCCTGCGTCCGCCACCGCGAAGTCATTGCGCACGCCGGTGCCGCTGATAGCGACGCCGTTCACGAAGGCGGTCCGCTTCAACGCGTAGATGTAGTCGTCGGCCGGGACTTTGGGATAACCGGGAAAGTAGTAACCGGTCGGGTCCAGGGCGTCGACGCCATGCTGCGCGCAGAAATGCACGGCATCCGTGAGCGTCATGCTGCCATCGCGCAGGGCCTTGTCGAACGAGTAAGCGTTCAGTCCCAGTTTGAGCTTGACTCCGGATTCGCGTACGACGCCTGCTGGCGCGGCAACGGCCGGCGCAGGAATGGCAACCGCGGCCGCCAGGCTGGCGGAGCGGGTCAGGAATTTGCGGCGATCAATCGTGATCATAAGAGGCTCTCCTACTCCTCCAAGTATCGAATAACCGTGGCGTGAGAAGAAAACCCGGCAATTACGCCAGGGCCTTCTTGCAAAACTCCACGCACTTCGCAATCTCAGTCATCAGATCCGAACCCGCCGGAACCGCGTACTCCATCTCGATCACACCCGGGAAACGATACTTCTCCTTCTGCATCAGTTTCAGAGTCTCCTAAATGGGCGTGTCACCCATGCCCCACGGAATATTCGGCCCGTTATTCAGCTTGCGATCCTTGAGGTGAATGTGAGTGACGCGGTCGTGGTACGCGCCCAGCCGCTTGGTGTGGCTCAACGGAATTTCGCAGGAGATGGCATTCGCGCCCGCCGTCCTGGCAAGCCCGAACATGTAATCGATTTCCTCGTCGGAGAACGTCTCGATAGCCTCTACCTTGACGATCTCGATCTTGACGCCGGCGTCCTCGTACTTCCCGCGGAAGGCCTTGACCGTGTCCATAGATGCAGCCAGGAGCCAGTTGCGCAGCTCATCCGCCGCGGCTTTCCGGGCCGCTTGCCGCTCGGGCGTCAGCGGCGCGCGCCCGCCACGAGGCGCCGCCTGGCTTGTCCAAGGTGTCGTCCCAGGCGCTGCCGCCGCGC
>Ga0208193_1000309_pt1 | contig 30355 bp, 27 predicted proteins | sample June2015DPH_17_2_FD_184716 | JGI IMG/M metagenome (GOLD analysis project Ga0208193, IMG submission 184716) | Peatland microbial communities from SPRUCE experiment site at the Marcell Experimental Forest, Minnesota, USA - June2015DPH_17_10... | ecosystem: Environmental > Terrestrial > Soil >... | reverse complement strand
GGATGTGGAAACGGAGCTACGGCAAGGTTCCTTGGGCACCGCCAGACGAAAGGGGCGGCAACAGACAAACCGACCCTATCGCCACCGCGCCACATCTCTACTCCACCGCTCCAGTTATGGAAGACAGAACCTGCGAAGTCAGCTGCGCATCACGCATAAACGCAGCCGCGGCCGTAGCGGGCAGATCATGAAGGTCAACCGCGTGAATCCGCGAAACGAGACACACATATCGCCGCATGGGCGCTGCTTCCTGCGCCGTGACCCAGGAAGCCTCGAGGCCAGCCACAATATCGAGCGGCTCTCCGCGGTGGCAGATCGGGCATGCTGCGCCGGAGCACAGTGCCGCCCATCGATCAGTGTCGTTCCACGCGCTCATATAGGGGACTCTCACAGTGATCACCGCCCAGTACTGGACGGCATAAGATTACATGCTAATTTTTTTTCGCCTCATTGAGAGCCAGAGCTCATGAAGATAAGTTCCGGGCCAAGCGCTAACCATAAAGCGGCGGCTCGTGTCAGGCGGCTTCGGGTCAATAGTGAAGATTGTCGCAGTTGCTATTGCACGCCCGCGAACTAGCGGCGGACGGGGCGAAGGGTCGTCAGAAAGACAATATCTGCGACAATATGAGTGGTGATTGCCGCGATCAATCCAATGCGGACAAATACGACTCCGAGCAGCAAAGACACGAAGTACACAAAAAGCGCATACACCGCTTTCATTCGATTCATGGTCCGGAACCTGCCGGTTTGGAAATGCGCTGCGGTAAACAGGAGGCTAGTGAACCACAGCCCGAGAATCGGCTGTAATGCGCCGCGGAACAGCAACTCCTCTCCAACGCCGGCGCACAAGCTGAACCAGATGGGATTAAACCCGCTCAAATCAACGCGGCTGACGATTTCGACCAGTTGACGACGGAAGCTTTCAAACGCGAAGATGCGATTGATGAGCATCGTAATGGACAACGAAAGCGAGAGACCAATCAAGATGCCGTAGACTACTTGGACTGGCCACGCCATGCCCTGGATGACCAGCGCCCCTAGCGACTGCCTCCCAACGAATTCCATGATCACAAGCGCAATGATGAGCGCTAGGATCGTCATCAATACCATGTCGCGGGGCCGGGCGACCGCCCGGTTTTGACTCTCTACCGAACCAGTAGACACTGTTCAGGCTCCCTTCCGTTCCACGCCGAGATAACTCAAGAACGACCGCGTCAGCTCACGTTGTAAGGTCTTCTCATCCGTAGGAATGAGCCCCTTCCAAACCTTCCGATCTGGCGGGGTCACGACGAGCTCCCACATCGCACCGACTGTCATCACTAGGGAGAGTCCGATGGCGGCTCGTGGACTCGGATGCTTGACCTCTCCGCGACTTTTTACCAAGAGATCAATGCCATACTCCAGCGTGCGCGCTTCGAGTTTCGTCACCTTGCGCCAGAACGGCGTGCTTTCGCGCTCGTGCGCAAACTGACGTACAGCGCGCAGTAGCCCCGCGTTGTTGCGATAGCTGACGAACATACCGTTGATGATTTGCTCTGCCAGTACCGGGAAAGGGATCTCCGTTGCCATCTCAACGGTAACGGATCGACGCAAATCCTTGTCCTGATCCTCGAGCAGTCGAAGAACCATCGTCTCCAGCAACACATCTTTGTTCTTAAATCGCCGGTACACCGCCCCGGGAGTAAGTCCTGCGTGATTCGCAATTCGCGGGATCGTTGCCCCAGCGAGTCCATGCTGACCGAGGACCTCTGCAGCGGCCTGAAGCAATCGCCGCAACGACTCGCGACTGCGGTCTTGTTGCGGCTCCAACGAACGGCCTGGCTTAGGCATGCGCAAATCCTAAATGAACATAGGCAAGTTGTAAATGCGTATCCCCGTTTACATACACCGCTTCAAAGGGGCATCGCCAGGGTGGGTTTTGCGATCCCGATTACTGTCATCCGGCAAGGGCGGGATCGGGCCGACATTGACCGCTCGCCGGTCCGGTCAAAACGAGCGGAGCACTTAAATTTCGTTTTGTGAACGGCAGGCCCGCGCGGGCGCCGGCCCAAGTACAATTGCTATCCGTTTGTATATTACGGTAATATACAAAAATGACAGATCTTTCGAAAGTCATTGGCTTCGAATGGGATGAGGGCAACGCGCGGAAGAACGATCAACATGGCGTCTCGATGGCTGAGGCGGAGCAAGTGTTTTTTAATTCGCCGTTGCTTGTTCTACCTGACCCGAGGCATAGCGAGGCCGAGCTTCGCTTTCATGCCCTCGGCAAGACCAATGAAGGGCGGCGCCTGCACATTACCTTTACGCTGAGAGACGCCGGGCAGTTCATCCGGGTGATATCGGCAAGAGACATGCACCGGAAGGAGCGCGTGATTTATGAACAAGCGTCTTAAGCCCATCCCGAAGTTTGCCAGTGAGGCTGCGGAAAGAGCGTTCTGGGAAAAGAACGACTCGACGGTGTATATGGATTGGAAAAAAGCGCAGGTCGCGGTGCTTCCGAATCTGAAGCCGTCTACCCAGACAATCTCATTGCGGCTACCGCAGCACCTTCTTGACTCGATAAAGTCAGCTGCCAACGCGCGAGATGTGCCATATCAATCTTTGATCAAGGTATGGCTGCAAGAGAAGCTGCAGGACTCGTGATCGGCGAGGAGGCCTTCGGACGGCGACGAAAGCACCGGGACCCTTTCGGCATCTATCGTCGTCTATCGCGCTCAAGCGGCTGCTTTTGGCGGTAGATCTGACGGTAAGTTCGTTGTACGCTTAATAAAAATATAACAGTCTCAGGTGCTTACAGGTGCCGGAGACAATTGAGTGGGAGTGAGGGACCTTTTGCCATCTATCACCCTCTATCGCTGCGAATAGATAACTCATTGAATGACAATGGTTAACCCTTCGAGATCTATCGGCATCTATCGCCTCCAAGCAAATCGTTTTGACGGTAAATCTGACAGTCAAATGCTACCGTATGTCTACGTTGTCAGTTCCCGCAGTCGATGGTGTGCGGGGGTATTGTTGTAGCGAACGGCCAAAACGGGGGCCGGACCAACTCATAACTGCGTCCGGGCCCATAGCTTCTGAAATCGCGAGTCCGTGCTGAGCTCATCGAACGCATGCCACTGCCCCAGTCCCTGAAGGCCCGCGCCGATCCTCAAATCCACCATCTGCGTCAGTAATTCCAGCGCCTGATCGTGTTGGCCGAGACCGATTTCAACCATTGCGGAGAAGACTTGAACAGTTGAGCCCTTGTGTTCCAGATCCTTCAGACGTGCAAGCAGGTCTTTGGCCTCTTGTGTTTCCCCCGCGGAGGCCAGCACGTAGCCCGCCTCACCTAGCGTGTTCGCCGTGCTCGGGTCCAGGACCAGGCCGGCGTGGGCTTCCTTCACCGCGTCCGCGGGATGTCCCGATTCCAATTCGACCAGCGCCAGCGTCTCGTGCGGTTGGCCGAGTTCCGGCTCGAGTTCGATTGCCTGCTGGAGTCTGGCGCGCGCTTCGCTGAAATGGCGCACCGCATACAGGAAGTGTCCTTCGTCGGCATTGGTGACTGCGGAGAGCGGATCGAGTTGTCGTGCCAGCGCGATTTGCGCGAGAGCCTCGTCGTAACGGCCGGCGAAGAACAAATAGTACGCCAGCCAGTGATGTGCCAGGGCATCGTTGGGGTCAAGCTCGATTGCGCGCCGAAATTCAGGCTCGCTGTGCTTCCATTCCGGATTCAAAACGACTGCAACATAACCCAAGGTGGCATGCGCTTCCGCCAGGCCCTCATCCAGCTCCAACGCGCGGTGCGCCGCGGCCGCAGACTTTGCGAAGCTGTCTTGAAACGGAGCGGTTCCGTAAGTAGACAACAGTGCATAGACATTGGCCAGACCCGCATAGGCCGGCGCATAGCTCGGGTCGCGGGCAATGGCTTGTTGATAGTAGTCCTCGGCCTTGGCGAAATCAGCCGCCGTCCGTTTGTTCCAGTGAAAGCGCCCCAGAAGACAGAGGTCGTACACCTGTGGGTCGACCGGACGGGAATTGGCCACCCTGATCTGTTGCAGCCCGAGCGAGCCGCCGATCTGGCTTGCAATCGCCCGCGACACCTCCGCTTCAATCGCCAGAATGTCTTGCAGGCGGCGTTCGTACGTTTGAGCCCATAAATGACGATCCTCGGCCGCGTCGATTAGCTGCACTGTGACCCTCACACGATCTCCCGATCGTGCCACGGAACCTTCCACAACGGCGTCGACTCCCAGTTCCCTCGCAATTTCAGCGATCGATTTGTCGGTGTGCTTGAATCTCATCACCGAACTTCTCGAGATCACCCGCAGCGGCAGCGTCTGCGCGAGATTCGTGATGACCTCTTCGGTAATTCCGTCAGCGAAATATTCCTGACCGGAATCCGGAGACAGGTTTTGCAGCGGCAGCACCGCGAGTGAACGGATCTGGGTGGCGTGGCGCGGTTTGACCTGGGTCGTGTAGATCCAGAATCCCGCGGCGCACACAATTGCGGCGGCGATGAGCGAAAGGAATGGGCCGCGGTGCGCGGGTTTCGCCGCGGCGGCGACAGACGGTACAGGTGAGGCGGTAGCGACCGGCGGGATTGGGTCCATCGCCCGCGCACCGAGATCTGCGGAGACGACGGTGACGGGCACCATGAGGCGGTAGCCTTTTTTTGCGACGGTCTCGATAAATTTAGGATTCTCTGCGGAATCGCCAAGCGCATCCCTCACTTTCTTGATGGCGACGTTGATGCCTTGTTCGTAGTTCACGACGGTCCGGCTGTCCCACATCCGCTCCCGCAGTTGTTCCCGTGTAACCAATTGTTGCGGGTTGTCCAGCAAGGCGCCCAGCAAGAGCAGCGGTTTTTCCTGTAACAATACGATTGAGGCGCCGGTGCGCAGTTGGCTTTCGGCGAGATTCAACTCGAACTGCGCGAATCGATAAACCCTGCTTTTCATACGCCGACCGGCCGCTCCCTGCTGGAAAGCGCTCTCAGAAGCGCGGTTAGAGCTAAATCCCTTGCCCGGGAACTAGCTGTCGACCCCTAATTTATCAGCTGTTCACCGATTAACTCAGAATTTACACGGAATTTATTTCGGGTGAATTGACCGAGTTGTGGCGCATCAGCCATAAGCCCTGTGAATTCGGCGCGCGGCTGCTGCTGTGCCGGCGACCTCTATCTATGTGTTTCGCAAAGTAAAGAGGAAGCAACGTGACCATCATAAGAACGAGAGGGAATATGACAAGAACGAGAGAGCATGCTGTCAGGTGGGTATTCCCGGGGTTAGTTGCAGCGGCAGTTGCGGCGTGCCACGACGGATCCAGCGGTCCCGCCGCCCAAATCAATGTCCCGAATGTCGTGGGCGACACGCAGGCGGTTGCCACGACTGCGATCACAGGGGCCGGCCTGACCGTCGGGACGGTGACGCAGGGGTCCAGCGCCACGGTTGCCAGCGGAAACGTCATCAGTGAGACGCCAGCCGCGGGCAGCAGCGCGGCGAGCGGTTCTTCCGTCGCCCTCATCGTCTCCACCGGCCCGGCATCCGTGTCAGTTCCCAATGTGGTCGGTGACACGCAAGCAGCCGCGACCACCGCGCTCACCGGCGCAGGGCTTACCGTAGGCACGATGACTCAACAGTCGAGCAGCAGCGTGGCTTCGGGAGATGTCATCAGCGAGACCCCGGCCGCCGCGACCAGCGTGGCGAAGGGTTCGGCGGTGGCGCTCGTGGTTTCTTCCGGCCCGCTGACTTACTCCGTCGGCGGAAGGGTCATTGGCCTCACCGGCAACGGGACCGTGCACATCCTCAATGGGGCCGACAATCTTGCGGTCACCGCAAACGGCTCCTTTACCCTCCCCACCGCCGTGGCCGGTGGCGCGAAATACAGCGTGACAGTGGGTGCGGTGCCGAGCAATCAGAGTTGTGCCGCAGCGTCCGGCAGCGGCACGGTGGCAGCAGCCAATGTGACGACTGTGGTCGTCTACTGCACGTACAACGTCGCGGCGGCCACGCTGAAGGCGGCCTATACCAGCGTGGGCGCGGTGTTCGATGACCCGTATATGGGCACGAATAGTCCCTTTGACGACGTGAGCGCAGATTCCTTTGACGGCGTCAGCGCGATCAGTTCGACCTATACCATCAATTTCGCTGGGACGATCGTTCCCGGCCAGACGGCGACCTCAACCTACGCAGTGACGACTGCGAACGCGATCCCCTTGTATACCGACAGCAGCCCGGGCCTGGGGGGCATCGAAGGCGCAAACGGCGACGCGATCGTTGCGACTGAGGGCATGGCGAGCGGAGTCCAACCGGGAATCTATGTAGCCGTGCTGCCCAATACCAATGCCACGACGGTCTCAATCAACGGCAATTACACGCTGGTGGATATCAGCTACCAGCTGAGCAGTGGCAACATGTATGGGTATGTAGGAACGGTCACGTTGAACAATGGAACCGTTACCGGCACCGTCACCCAAAATACGGCCGGAACGATCAGTACCCATGCGGCCAGTGCACAGTGGACTGTCACTAACGGCCTGGTCACCTCGGTGGGTGCGGCCCAAGGTGCGGTCAGCGCCGATGGTGATCTGATCATATTGGCCGACACCAATTCGGGCGACGATCCGTTCGTCAATGTCGCGGTGCGGCAGGGGACCGGAGTTACACAGACGACCTTTGAAGGTGTCTACAGCGTGGCGGAATACGCCGGATCCACGGTCACCGGGATATTCGGCAAGGCCATCACGCTGTTTGCGTACGGCAATGGAACCTTCTTCATCACCCAGACTAAGAACAGCGACGGAACCGTTGGGACGAGCAACGACTCGGGAACCTATACGGTGGCGGCGGACGGCACATTAACGATCACCGATGCCGACGGCATCGTGGTCACTGGTGCGATCAGCGCGGATGGCAATGCACTGGTTCTCGGCAACATTACGAGTAGTCAGACGCCGTCAATCTGGGTGGGGGTGCGCCAATAGACATGCCGCGCCCTTATCAAAACTCGTAGGCCGCCTTGACGTAGTAGAATCCGCCGTTAATACCGAAGGGCGAAAAGGCCGGGTACTGCTCGACCGCAGAATTGTCCACTGCCTTGTTTTCGCGCGCCAGAACATTGCTGTTGAGCTTGTTGGGAAATTTATTAAACAGGTTCTGCGCGCCGATGGACAATTTTAGCGCTTTGGTGAACTGATACCCCCCATCGAGATTGGTAATCAATGTGACGCCGATCTTGTCTTGATAGTACGAAAAATTACCATTGCACCTGCCGTAGGAGCAAACGGTGTACGGGGTACCTGGACCGTTGTCGCCGTCGTCGGTCTGGTATTCCGAGGATGGACCGTAGACTTTCTCCACCCAATTAACGCTCAGCCTGTTCAGGGTAAAAAGGCCGCCCAGGTTGATCACATACTTCGGATTCGTCGTTTGGAGTGCCGAGTAGGCCTCTGCGTCATAGAGTGTGGCTCCTGCGAGCAACGCAGGCGTTGCGGCATACTTGGTGATGACGGTGCTGTCGTAGGCAGCACGGACGGACCAGTCAATCTCTCCGAAGCTGTAATCGTACGGGAAATTGAACACCAAGTCCGCTCCCCGCGTGCGCGTATCAATACCGTTCGCGAACACATTGATACCATAGGACCCACAAATTATGCGCGGCGACGGGCCCGGCGGGCAGGTACCCAATATGGCCGGATCGATGACATCCGAACCATGCGCGTAGCTGGCGATTGCTGCACCGACCCCCGCATAGGCGGCGGTCGGCACTCCGTTGATTTGTCCAGCCAGGTCGCCGCTGCCCACGATGCGATTCGTTATGGATATTTGGTACACATCCAGAGTAGTGCTCAGGTGCTCCGTCGGGCGCCACACGAGGCCCGTGCTAAAATCAACCGACTTCTCGGGCTGTAGCCCGTTGCCGAGACCCAGTAGCTTGCCGGCCGGCGAGTCGGGAGGCAGTTGCACGTAGGCCGCCGCTACTCCGACATTGGTCGAGGAGTAGTACTCTTCGGCCAGAGTCGGCGCCCGGAAGCCGTTACTGACGTTGGCGCGCAATGCGAACTCCGGTGAGAAGTCGTAGCGCGCCGTCAATTTGCCGACCGTCGCGCTGCCGAAGTCGCTGTAATGCTCGAAGCGCGCTGCGGCGTCGATTCGCAATGCGCCGAGCGGTTTGGCAGAGAAATCCGTGTATCCAGCATCGTTGGTCCGCGCGTGAGATGAAGCGTCCAGCGGAGTAAAACCTGGATACGATGACCCACCGCCATCAATATAAGAGATCGGCGGACCGGCACCTATCGAGTAAGTGTCGCGGCGATGTTCAACGCCGAATGCCACGTTTAGGGGTGAGGCGAACCCCAGGTCAAAATTGCGTCGAACGTCTGCCGTGGACGTCCATTGGGTGGCCAGCAAGAAGCCGTCATAAATGTTGCTCAGCATGCCGGCCGCCGCATTGCCGGTGAGGCCGTAGTAACCCGTATTTAACGTGTTCAGTGTGTACAGGCCGTCGTGATCTCCCCCGAAACCAGTGGCCAAGTCCCAGTCCCACCCACCAAACGTTCCCTTGAGGCCTCCGGTAAACTGATAATCATCTTCGTCGTCCGCCTCCTGGGGACTGAAACCATTGGGTTGGGAATACGTGGTCACTCCGGTTGCCCTATCCGTATAAGCAGCCGTACTCGGCATGCGGTAATTCTCGTAGGACGCCGCGTACTTGTGGCCATAGGTGGCAACGAAATACAGCTCCGCCCCGCTGCTAAAAACCCAGCCCGCGTTCAGCGACATTATCTTCTGTTGAACCGCCGCATCGCCGAATATTCTGTTGAGGTTGGGATACCCAGGTACGTTCGCCGCATTTGTGTCGGGATAACCTTCGGCCGCCAAATTGGCCGGAAGCAAGCGCGGATCGATCGCGCCCGAATTGCTGTGGCCGTGATCGCGAAAGTCGCCCGTGATATTGAAATAGGAATCCATGCCCGGCTCGAGACCCACGTTGCCGCTGACGTCTTCGGTCTTTCCGCCACCATCGTTGCCGTATTGTCCATAGGTGCCGGTTAGACTGCCGCCGGATGAGCTCTTCTTCAAAATGATGTTGATCACGCCTGCAATCGCGTCCGAGCCATATTGCGCGGCAGCACCTTCGGTCAGCACTTCCACGTGATCGATCGCATCCAAAGGAATGAAATTGAGGTCGACTCCGGCGCCACCTTGAAAGGGCGTACCTAAATCGACGGCAAGGTTCGCGGTGGTGTGGCGTCGTTTGCCGTTAATCAGCACCAAAACATCGTTGGGGCTCACTCCGCGCAATCGCGCCTGTAGGGTTTGGGCAGCCATATCGTAACCGAATGCCAGCATCTGCAACGACGGAACCAGGGTCACAAGCGCCGACATTAGATCGGCCGCACCGGCGTTCCTCAATGCGGCTGCGCTGATGATTTGAATCGGGGCCGTGCTGTCGACTGCCCTGATTCCGGATTCGCGGGTACCGGTTACGATGACCTCATTCAGAGCGCTCTCGCCTGCCGCGGACGCCGTGTCGGCGCGGGTTTGCGCGGTCTGTAGTGCACCTGCGGCATACATCATCGCTATGGCGGTCCAACGAGTCGCCCGTGCCGGCTTCTTGGAATCAACGACAAATATATTTCCCTGCATATTTTTTCGAGCCGCTTATTGCTGTGGTTTCTCGGAACGCTGTTCTTAACTGTCGTCAATGGTAACGTCTGGGTGTTCGCCGGCGATCTTGGCTCGCGCGGACGGATAGCGGCGCTCCAGCGTGAAGGTGTCGTGGATCAGGGCATGCTTAGCTTTCATCAGCGCCTCTTCTTCTCTGCCGCCTCATCCTCTTCAAGCTGCTCGCCCAGGCGGTCCAGGCCGCTCTCCAACAGGGCCTTGCGCGCCTCGATCCATTTCGTCAATTGGTCCATGGCCCCAAAACGCAGGCGGCAATGCCGCGTACGCCCCTCTTTATAAGAGTGCACCAAGCCGCTGGCCTCCAGGATGCGCAGGTGCTGGGTCACGGCGGTCAAGGTCATGTCCATGGGTTCCGCCAGCTCGCTGAGCGTGGCTGGGCCCCTGGCCAGGCGGTCCACCATGGCCCGGCGGCCCGGCGCGGCCAGGGCATGGAAAAGATCATCGATCGGATACTGAAGCATATACTTCAGTACAACGGCAGCCGCTTCCGCGTCAACATCTATTTAAAAGACTTGCAGTTGCATGTTCACCATTGCTGGGAAGATAGAAATTGTGGCTGCGTTTCGACGGTCACTGGCGATTGGCTTGAGGATTTATTTGGATCTGTCGCCCACTATCGCCACTGAGCGAAGGTTTTGTCGTACTTGCTGACGGTCTTGTGGATATTGCCGCGAAGAAGTTCCATATACGCCAATGAGTTAAGTCACCAGGAGATTACTGAGTGGGAGTGAGCAGGGCGCTTCCCCATTTTGGCACGGCCGGCCGCGGCAGTGAACCCTGAGTTTCCAGGTAAATTTGGCAGAAACTCATTCCATTCCGCCGCTCGCCTGCTCTCGTTGATCCTCCCTACTACAAAGATGATTTGAGAGGGCGGCGCCTGCGCGAATTAATATTCGGCACAGGTGCTCGTCCGATCTTGGTTTGCTGATCGAGTTGTTTGCGTGCGTCCAGCCACGCATAAACTTCGTCCGAATCCCAAACAACGCAACGCGGGGTTAAATAGAACCGTCTTGGAAAATCCTCACGCTGCTCCAACTCGTAAATAGTGGTATTCGACAGCGGCACGATCCTGCGCAGTTCGGCGCGGCGCAGCGCGCGTCTTGGCAGGAGTGTCGATGCAGGTGGGGTCGTAGAGGATGGCACTAAATTGTGGTGCTCGTAGTGATGGGCGAGTTGGCTGGCCGATGAGGCACTGCCTACTTCAGCTTTTTTCTGCCCGGATCGCGTAGAACCGCAGGGCAGCCTCTTCAAAATTCCCGACAAGAAATTCGGCGATCGGTTGCGTATACCAGTTGAATGCCGTACTAACGCGGTAGCGCATCGTCACTCGAAGCTCTGTGCCTGCGTTCACTTTGCGCAACACATATTCGGTGTCGATCACATCGAAATACCGCCCGCCAATCCTCACGTGATCGTCGAGTGCCCCTGATGGAAACGAATCGTTTGCAAACCGATAGGTCCAACGGACACGTCGGTTTGGTTGCCAGTCGGCCGCTATCTGATCGAACCGGATGCCTTTGCCCATCATAATGTGACGCACTTGCGTGCCGTCGGCTAGTACCGTAACCGCGGATAATGGTAGGGGCACGCCTATACGATACATCCATGCAGTGCCGATCTCATCGGACCGAATGTCTTTGGCGACTGTCAGGTGCGTCCAAACTGCCTCGGGACTCGCGGAGATGGTGCGAACTCTTTCGACCGACCGGATGTCTTGCGGGAGCGCAAGATTCTGCTCGAGACCTCCTAGCAGCAGCGGCAAGGCAGCGAAGCTGTAAATGGCGGGCCGCGGCCACCTTGTCCAACGGCACACGGCGCCCATCAAAATCCCTCCGAGGCCGCCCACGAGGCCAAATAGCGGCACCGCGAGAACAGCACAGATGAGACCCTCTACTCGGATCACCATCGTGCCGATTACAAATAGCGCATTGGCGGCGGCGAAGAAATAATAGGACCAGCTCCGGCGCCCCGCGCGCTCCGCCATGTAGACGGTTACTGCCCCGACCACAATCGGCACCAACAGAGTAAATGTGGACATCATGGCGTGATACGGTTCGCCTGGCGTACCAGAGAAAAAGAGACGAAACGCGACGCCGACGAGCGCGCCGCAAATCAGGGGCACGGTCCAGCCAAATCGGACGATCCAGAAGCGGTGAGGTTCCGGGGTGTCAGGAGACGAAGCCATGAACGTCTACTCCTGGTCGTAAAGGAACCTCAGTGGTCGATATCAATTTGCTCTGTCCCACGCGCTTTGCTTCGGTCAGCTCAGGCCGGTAGGGCAGGTCTGATGGCAATCGAAGTTTCGTAACCAGTCCGAGACGCCGAAGCCCCAGGAGAGCCCACCAGCCAGGGTCCCATTCGTGTGGTGCGAGCCCGAGTCGCGCTGATCCCGGAAATGCATGATGGTTGTTGTGCCAACACTCGCCCATGGTCAGAAGCGACGTGAATCGAACGTTGCGGCCCTGAACTGCTGCACCTCGAACCTCACGGTGAATTGCGCCGTTGTTATGTGCCAAATGACCAATCAGCCAATGACCGAACACGCCGGCAGTCACGCGAGCGCAGACCGCCCACCACACGAATCCCCAACCGCCCGCGGCGTAAAGTAGAAACGCTACGGGCACTTGCTGCGCCATCCACGTATGCTCAAGAAACTGATAGAAGCGATCTTTGAAGATTCTTGGCTCAATTCGGATGATCGGCGGCTGGAGCAGCACCAACTCGCAATTCAGCTGCCACCATGCATCCACCCAGGCCGATCGACCGTGTTTCAGGTAGTCGTGGCAACTGGGTAATCGCTGCGCGTAATCGCGCAGCTCGTGTTGACGGAGAAGACCGATCGGGCCCTCGAGTCCGACCTGCACCCCGAGGTACACGAAAAAATATTCAAGCCACTTAGGACACTGGTAGCTATCGTGGACGAGCTTTCGGTGGCTGCCTAGAGAGTGGCCGAATAGGAGCACGGCCGCGGTCGCGACCAGGAACGCGGCAAAGGCAGACCAAGAAAAGGTGATGGCGCCGCCCACAATCGCACCTATCAGCATACCAAGAAACCAAACGGACTTGACGGGCGCATACCGCACCGTGCCGACGCACACCGAATCTAGATTTACCGCGGCGACACGGTGTTGATCGAGATTTGCAGCGATGCCTTCCATAGCAATCCCCGGCTATTCGGTCGCGCGTCGGCGCTTTGCAAGCGCGCGCGATTCGCGCTTGAGCGGGCCAGCTACGGGGCAGATTTCAAATGCATAACCGGTCAGCGTGCTGACGAGGCTACTCGGATTCAACCGATACAGGACTCGTTGTCCCTTTCGCTCGCTAGCGACCAAACCTGCATTCTCGAGTACGGTTAGATGTCTCGACATGGACGGTGCCGTCATCTGAAAGCGAGCTGCGAGTTCGGATGTCGTGAGCTCCGCCTTGGAGAGGTACGCCAGAATTTCCCTGCGAGAGCGGGATGCAAGAGCTTCAAAAATCTTATCGACTGACATGTCTGCATAATATTAGCAAATATGCTAATAGTCAAATATACTAATGCTCGGCCGAAACGAATCCTCTGGGGGCCAGGGGGAAGCGCGCGCCGCTGGAAGGTTAAGGGGCGGGAAGGCAGAACCGTCAGAAGTTATAAGATTATGAAAAACAAGGAAGTAGGGATAAATGTAGATCAAAAAAGACATTGATGCTACAAAAATGTCGATTTAAGTAAACAAAATATATGCGTAAATGTCTATTAAAGGGTATATTTATTGGTCGTAATGTTCCCTATAGTCTACAGGTGATCTGTGACTCGGTATCTTCGAACCAGCAGTGCCCAAATCCTCGACCGCAAGCGCATAGAGCTGCAGGCGGCTGCGGCGGCGCTGCGCCAGCGTCCTGTGAAGGGTTGGGTCCATGCCCTGCGATCGGCACTCGGCATGAGTGTGACCGTGCTTGCTCGGCGCCTCGGCGTCAGCCACTCCACCGTGCTGTCCTATGAAAAAGCCGAGCTAACCGGGCGGATCCAAATCGACACCCTACAGCGCGTGGCGGACGCGCTGGATGCCGAACTCATCATCGCCCTAGTTCCGCGCCAGCCGATCATCGACACGCTGCGGGCGCGCGCGAGAGAGATTGCCCAGCAGGAAATGAGCGCGACCGTACAGAGCATGCGACTCGAGAATCAGGAAGTGACAGCAAGTGAGACTAAGGAGCAATTCGACATTCTCGTAGAGAATCTCGTGCGCGAGCCGAAGAAGCTGTGGCGCTGACCGATCCCCATGCGCCCGGCGCAACACCGCTCACGCCGGTGCAGCTGCGTGGGCTGAGGCTTCCCCTGACCACCCACAGCGAACTGAACGCTGCCGAGCAGGAGAATATTCTGCGCGCTCGTCTATGGGCGCGCGGCGCGCGCTCCATCGCCATGCCGAACATGCTCGCGCGACAATTCGTCGAGCAACTGCATTTGCGCATGTACGGCGATGTGTGGGAATGGGCAGGCACCCAGCGTCAGGTCGACACCAATATCGGCGTACCGTTTCCCCACATCGGCGTAGCCCTGCGCGAGCTCTTCGATGATGCCCGCTATTGGCTCGACCACCGGACATACGAGCCCATGGAATTCGCTGTTCGCTTACACCACAGGCTTGTGTTCATTCATCCCTTTCCCAATGGCAACGGACGCCTGAGCCGCTTCTACGCGGATCTCGCGCTCACTCGCCACTTCGGGCTCAATCGCCTCACATGGGGAGGCGGTGAACTGGATGGTCGGGATCCGCGGCGGCAGGACTACATCGCCGCGCTACAAGCGGCGGACGATCACGACTACCGCTCCCTTCTGGCGTTCGCGCAGACCTAGGGGCCAGCGCGAAAGTGGCTATCGCAAAGAACAAGCTGGGGATACCTATTGCCATCTATCGCCACCAAGCGGCGCACTTTTTCGGACTTCCTGACGGACCTTTGGATGTGGCTTCTAAAATACGCTTTCTCCGTCAATGGCTTGAGACGCCAGGAGATTATTGAGTGGGAGTGATGGGGCTGCCTACAGAGTTTGCCACGGTTCTTGCTTAATACGGAACCCCGTAAACCGGGGCGAAACTGGCAAAAACCCCGGTCCGAAATTTGCAGTTCGATTGCGATGTCTGGGTGCCCGAAGTGTGGCCGACAGTTGTATGTGGTAGTTTCGTCCGATGGATAAGACCATCACACGGTTCAACAGCCTGAAAGCGATGAAGTCTGACGAATATCGGGCCTGGCAGCGCTTGCCAGGACGCGAACGCATTCGCGCAGTCATGGACCTCAACCTTGACCTGTATGCAATGAAGAACCGGGCCGCCGATGCACCAAGACTTCAAAGAACTGTTGTCAGCCTTCAACGCCGGACAGGTTAGATACCTGATTGTCGGCGGATACGCGGTTTCGTATCACGCCCAGCCGCGTGCGACCAAGGACCTGGACACTTGATCGGCGCCGATGCTGAAAACAGCAAAGCCGTATTTGCCGCTCTCGCAAAGTTTGGAGCACCAATCGAAGGCTTGAGCGCCAGGGATTTCGCCGAGCCCGATTACTTCTTTCGCATGGGTACGCCGCCAGTGATGGTAGACATCATGCCGAAAATCACCGGCGTTGAATTCGAGGAGGCATGGAGCCGGCGAGTTGATGTACAAATAGACGATAATTTGTCCGTGCCTTTTATCTCGCGACAGGATCTGTTGGTTGCCAAGCTTGCGGTTGGCCGAGCACAGGATTTGATCGATGTCGATGCTTTACGCGAAAGCAGCCAGAGCCAGGAGATCGATCGGCAGCAAAGTCCCTCTTTTCCCGCCAAGAGCGATCAAAATGAACTTGAGCAAATCAGGAAAGAGGGGCGCGAGGACTGGTCGAAGCAGCGACAGCAGAAGGGTTCGGAAGAGACACTTGAGGAATTGCGAGCGCAGGGCCGTGAAGACTGGCTGAAATTACGGCAACAACAAACGCGAGAGAAATCACGGGATCCCCCTGATCGCTCCGCCGAGAAGGATCAAGATGCCAAGCCAGATGATGTTTCCGGGAGCCCGGAGAAGGGGCTGAATGACGATCTGAGTTAGTCATCGCCTACATGAAGTCGCTACCGCATCTCGTCGTACTGCTCCTCGGAGCCTCGTCGTTCACCGCTGTCGTGGCGGCTGAGCGTGCCTCGTTGTGCCAGGAACTGGCCAAGCAGGTGCGGCAATCGGCGCCCACAGATACGGAAAAAGCGTTGAGCACAGGGCTCGTTATTGCCCAGCCGGAGCCGCCCGACCGCTGGGGGCCGCGCGAAAAAGCGATGAACGCCAGGTTGCGGAAGGCTCTGGAAACGAAGGGCGCGCTGTCCGAAGAAGGGCCCGGCTCGGTCATGGAGCTCGAGCATTTGCCAGATACCTCGGTTTACATGGGCAGCGTCGTGGCGGGAACGGCCGAATGTCAGACCGCGGCGTTCGCCACGCTCACCCCCGACGGCGTCGGGCGCGTCCTGCCCGAGCCAGCTGGTTATATGGGCGCCTGCTGGAACATCCAGGGCAGTCTCGCCAGAGTCCTCGGCCATCCGGCGTACGTGGAAAGTGGGGCGGTTAGTTCGACCTCCGCTGATGTGGTGGTGCGTGTCACCCCGTGGACGGGGCACGACTGGGCATCGCCATGCCAACTCACTGTGGAGTTCAATTACACGATCAAGCTCGCGCAGCAATTCTGCAGCGTGGCAGCGCCCTGCCGTGCGGCCGGCTCGATTGCTCCGGACATCGCGCGTGAGTACGTTGCCTACTATGCCGCAGGTCAGTGGCCGATGCGCTCAATCGATGAGGACATGGTTCCCGATTTCATCGCGGCCGCCGGCAACGCGGGTGGACCACAGGCGCAGGCCGTCGTGAACGCCGGTTGGCAGGTTCTAAAGCGTCGCCAGCAAGCGGAGTACGCCGGTATCTCGCCGTCGTACGGCACGATGGCCAGCGTCTTTCCGACCTTCGGTCACGAAGCGCCGAATGGCGTCTGGGACTATGGCTTTTCTTACGTGAAATTCGTCCTCGTCCCCCTGATGCTGGATGGGCGGCTCTACCTGGGCGCGGTCGGTCACAACGGCGTGGGCTGGCGTGAGGGCTCGAACATCCTCTTTGCCGTGTACCTTGCCCCCGGTGCTGAACAGGACGATCTCGTACCGGTCGCGGGCTTCGTCATCGTGCGCAAACCGAGTGTATTGAAGGGCACCGTGGTCGCCGAGGGCGGGTCTGCCGTCCCCGAAAGGCCCTGAGACAGTGCGGGACCCATATCGATCGCCACCGACGCTGCGCTGTAGGCAGGATTTGCGCCACACGCTTGATGAGTCTTTCGCCATCTATCGGGAAGTTTCGCCCCCAAACGGAACTATCTGTCGGTAGATCTGACGGTAAAAATAAACGACCGGTTCACGAAAGCCAGAATATTCAGCAAGTTAGCAGTGCCGGAGACAATTGAGTGGGAGTGACGGACCTTTCGCCATCTATCGCTATCGATCGCCCTCTATCGAGATCTTCACGGTTACATGGTCAAGTCCATCATGATGCCGCCAAAAGCAATTGTGCGACGCTTCGAGTGTTGGACGTTCGTGACGCTGCATTCCCTCGAAACGTCGGATCGAAACGATTAAACCGCTGATGGATCACGACTTGGCTCCTTCAACTACAACCACGACTTGAGAGGCCGGCGCCTGCGCAATTGAAGATTCGGCGCTGGAGCTCGTCGGATCTTGGTTTGTTGCTCGAGCTGTTTGCGTGAGTCTAGCCATGCATAAACCTCATCCGAATCCCAAACAACGCAGCGCGGAGTTAAATAGAAACGTTTTGGAAAATCTTCCCGTTGCTCCATTTCGTAAATGGTTGTGTACGACAGCGGGATAATCTTGCGCAGTTCGGCGCGTCGTAGGGCGCGTCGTGGCGGGGGAATAGTTGCCGGTGGTGTTGTAGAGGATGGCATTAGGTTGTGGTGCTCGTGATGAAGAGGTGGTAGGAAAGTATTTGGATAAGTGTTAATTATCGTAGTATGGCTACGACTAGGAGCGCTAGATCAAATTGACTTTTATTTTGAAAAGTCATATAAGTCGTAGTATGGCTACGACTGGCACAAGCAAGCTAAACGCGCTCTACACCCGACTCTCACCGGGAGCGCCGCTGACCTCGGAGGACCTAGCGGCGCTAGGCATCTCCGCGGACTTGGCCGTTCATTACGTCCGGGCGGGCTGGCTCACGCGCCTGGCGCGCGGGGTGTATTGCCGCCCGAACGACGCCCTCGGTTTGCATCCCAGTCTGTTGTTGCTGCAGCGCAAGTTCGAGGGGTTGCACGTTGGCGGCAAGTCGGCGCTTGATTGGTATGGTCTGCGCCAGTACGTGTCGCAGCAGCCCGCTCTGCATCTTTATGGCTGGACAGCGAGGCATTTGCCAGAGTGGTTCACAGAGCGCTTTCCGGCTGAATACCACCGAAAGCGGCTGTTCGACGAGCAGCCGAAAGCCTTGCTGCAAGTCGGCTCGTTCGAGAAACGCAGCGGGACGCCGCAGGTTTCTGCGCCGGAGCGCGCTCTGCTGGAGCTGTTGAGCGAAGTCGGCGTGCGCCAGTCGTTGCAGGAAGCCCGCGAACTCGTCGAAAGCGCTTACAGCCTGCGGGCTGACGTGCTGCGTAAGCTGTTGCAGCATTGCACGAGCGTTAAGACCGTGCGGCTGTGCCTCCAGCTTGGTCGCGAAGGCACGCTGCCCTGGGCCGCTAAGCTCGATCCGGCCACATTGCCGACAGGCAGTGAGCGGCCTTGGGTATCCCGGTCGGCCGATGGTTTACTGGTCCTCAAGAGATGAATCAGGCCTATCTCGACACCGCACGCCTGCTGACGCAAGTCGCACCGCTGGTGTTTGCGGACGACACCTTCGCGCTGAAGGGCGGCACGGCGATCAACCTGTTCGTACGCGACATGCCGCGCCTCTCAGTAGACCTTGATCTGGTTTTTCCCGATCACACTCTGTCGCGTGATAAAGCGCTTGCGCGCATCAAGGCGGCACTCCGGCAGGCCGCCGATCGATTGAAGAAGCGAGGATTCCAAACACATGCGTCGGCGGCCGATGCCGGCGAAACCAAACTGCTGGTGCGCAGCGGTCGCATCGAGATCAAGGTCGAAGTCAACTTCGTGATGCGCGGCACGGTGCAGCCCGTGCGCCGCACCTCGCTCACGCCCACGGCCCGTGACGTGCTGATGGCCGACCTGGACATCCCGGTGGTCTCGCTGGAGGATATGTATGGCGGAAAGTTGGTCGCTGCACTGGATCGTCAGCACCCGCGCGACCTCTTCGACGTGATGCTGCTCTTTGCGCACGAGGGCATCACGCCTGGAATCCGCCGCGCATTCGTTGTTTACCTGGCCAGCAGCAACCGGCCCGTTCACGAGGTGCTGTTCCCGCCGCTACGGAACGTCCAGCATGACTACGAACATAACTTCCAGGGCATGACTGCCGAGCCGGTGATGCTTGATGCACTTCTCGTCGCGCGAGAACGTATGGTGCGCGAACTCCAGCAGGGTTTGGATGACGACGAGCGGAGCTTCCTGCATTCGCTAGTCGCAGGCGCGCCCGATTGGTCGTTGCTCAACATCGCACATCTTGAACATCTGCCGGGCATACGTTGGAAGCTGCACAACTTGGCGCATTTACAGAAGACCAATGCGAAGAAGTTTGCCGAGCAGGCTGATGTGCTGGCAGCGAAGCTGCCAGTCGGTACGTCACAAGCGAGACCCAGGGGAGAAGGGTAAGCGCTGCGATGGCAAAAGGTCTAACGGACAGCTGGAGAGGGCCAGTGCGACTCGGAGATAAAACTTGTTGTCATCGTCATCCATGACGGTCACCTCATTCCGTGATGGGCACAACGCGCCAAGTTCCACGTTGAGATCGTGGGGATAATGCGAATCCTCAGTAGCCGGATATTTGGCTTCGACCGGGTGATAACGAAACTGAGTCAGTCACTCGCAATAAATCAACTGAGTCTGACTCAGGATCGGGACCGTCACGCCAGGTGTGGAAGCACGCTCGGAACGAGTCGCGCACCTAAACCAGCTTCAATTTCGCCGCGTTCGCGCCATTTGCAGTGAAAAGTGCCGGCGTGCTTGTCTCGTCCAACGAGACCGACTCAATCGCGATGACGCCTTATCGAGCAGCGTCGGCCAAAGGCCAAATTTCTGCACGGCGGCAAGCGAGCAGACCGTGTATACGGCGCCCCATCCACCCGCCTGAAGCACGTAGAAGAGGCTGGCCTTGGAGACCTCTCTGCCCGACGCAAAAGTAATGGAAGGAGGAATCGTGGCGGGCAGATCAGCGTCGTCCGAGCGTCTGGGGGTCATGAAGTCGCCTCGGTGTGTCATCGAATACAGTGTACCGCGCCGTGCACCAAGTAAGATCTTTGTCTTGTGTCGGTCCGCTTCGTCGCGGATTTAGTCCGGTTCGTCTGGAAATTTTGAGTATCGCTGGGTCCGCAAGGCTCGCTGATGAGGTGCTGCCCGCGCGTCGTCATCATCGCGCCGGGCATCACAAAAAGCGCCGCGGCACCACCAAACAATCGCGCGGCAGCCCCGGCTGGGACTAGCCAGTTCATCTCTCGTCAAGAAAGGTCATTCGGCACTGGCAGCAAGTGGGGTCGGGGGTAAGGGGGTCGCGTTCGCTTTCATAAATCTTGATGAAAGGGAACGCGACCCCCTTACCCCGACCCCCCTCCGACGCCGGCTGTCGAGTGCGCTCTAGCCGAGGGTGACTTGAACGAGACGGGTCGTCACCAGCGCAGTGCTTCATCCGCGACGTGGTCGCCCGCAGTTCCTTGATCAGCAGGCAGCAATGTATGCTTTCGGCGGTCCAAATCGGCGGACAAAGATCTAGGGAAATTTATACGCGACTACAACACTGCCGCAGCGGCGGCAAAAGGGGAAAGGATCATGAAACTTCGCAGTTTACTGAGACTAGATGTCGGAGCGGTGTCAACCCGGTATAGCCGTTCACTCGGCGCACTCGCCGCAGCGGCCTGCCTAGCGCTGGCCGGAACGGCACTCGCGAGCGGCTCTTCTTCCAGCACGCCGCTGATCAGCGGTCCTATCAACGAAAACAACACGGTCTCTATCGGAAGCGTTCCGATGCAGGCACTGCAAACCGTCATCAACGGAATCAGTGACCCGCACTCGTCCACCTATCGTCAGTTTCTGACTTCGGATGAAGTCGCAAAGTTTGGCCCCGCCGAGACCGACATCGCCACGGTCGTCACCTGGCGGACCGAAAAAAATGATTTCGCCCTTCGCTAGAATCCGACCGAAGATCCTTCTCTGCAGAAGAAGAGACCAGAACAACAGGTGTGAAATCAAATGAGTGCGAATGATATCTCAAAGGACCTTGAGTTCCCTGCTGCGCCTGCCGTAAGTGCAAATCGTCGCGAGGTTTTGCTCGCCTTGAGTTTAGGCATGACCGCGCCGCTGTTGGGCTGCGGCGGAGGTGGAGGTGGAGGCGCAGGGTCAGCCGCTGCGGCCGCTCCTCCGTCCTCGACCACACCACCGACGCCGACACCGACGCCGACGCCGACGCCGACACCGACACCGACGCCGACGCCGACACCGACACCGACGCCGACACCGACACCGACGCCGACACCGCTGGACATCACGCCGACCGTCACCTTTGACGCGACCGCAACATCCGGCTTGACGACCCATGACGCCTATTTGACCGGCTCCTCCGCCGTCAATCCCGCATTTACTTTCACCGGCGCCGCACCTTCCTTGATTACGCAGCTGGGTCCGACATATCCGCGGCTGACCATGGTCAGTGCGGCCAAAGCAAACGCGGATACATTTGCGGCGGGCACGGTCTACACGACTTTCTACCACACAGGCACGATGCTCGATGTCATCCAATACGGCATCAGCGACAACGTAATCGTGTATATCAACGACGCCTTTGTCGCGCGCTATGGCCTGGCGTTTGCGTCCGGAACGGCGCAGGGTGGCGGCGCAAGCACCATCACGTTGGCCTCCTCCGCATCGACCGTCTCCGGTTATTACAACCAATACTATGTGCGGATCGCAGGCGGAACCGGCGTGCTCAATGAAGCCAGGCAAGTGACCGGCTACGACGGCACAACTCTCATCGCTACCATGGACTCCGCGTGGACTACGCCCCCCGACGCCACCACGCAATACGTCATACAAGAAGGTACTCAACCCTTCGTCATGGACGGCTCCACGGGTTCGATCAAGTACCTGCATTTCAGATGGAATGTTTCCGGTCAACGCAAGATCACCATTGAGCAAGGAGTCTTTGCCGGTGTCAGCTCGGATGGAACGATTTCGCCTGCGCCGCCTCTCGCCACGACGCCGTTCATGGCAGTCGGCGATAGCTTTTGGGAAGGTGACGCCGCCCCAAACAACGATCCGAATCTGATCGATGTCTTTGCCGCCGCCATGAACTGGCAGACGATGAATCTCGGTCAAGGAGGTACGGGTTTCATAGCCACTTTCCCGGAGCGCTTGAATTTTCAAGATCGGATCGCGCCCCCTGCAGAGGCTTGGCGGGTCTCGCTCGCGGCCACCGGCGGCACTTTCACAATCAGTGTGGCTTTGGGCGGTGTGACCAACACCACCACGGCGCTCAGCCCTAGCTCTGGTACGCTTCAATCCGATATCCAAACTGCGCTGAATGCGCTGGCCAATGTGACGTCGGCCAGCGGAAACTTTGCTGTGGTACGCGGCGATTTTTCGACACCGCTGATAATCGTCGGTCACGGAATACCCGGTGCGACCTTGAGTGTCGACAGCAGCCAACTGACGGGTGGGGCAATCAGCGTCCTGGGCGCGTACCTGGGAGACGTGGCCGAAAACGTGCCTACCGACTCGACCGGCAAAGCGTTGCCGTTTTTCCTGCTGGTGTCGGGATCTGGAAACGATTCAAGCAGTACCGATGCCGAAGTGAAATCGGCGGCGACTTACGTTGCGCAACAGATTGTCGCCCGATTCCCCACCGCGAGCACGATATTCGTCGGCGTGCTGGGTGATTGCAACGCGGATACAAACTTGATCGGCGCGACCGATGTCTCCCGCAATGCTGCCATTGCGGCGGGGGCGGCTCTTCTGCCAATGATCAATGGAAAAGTGCCTTTTATCGACACGTACGCCGCAGGCATCGGCGCGCCAAAAATCATCAACGGACTCGGCACGGTGGCCGACCCGGTGCCTGGAACCAACTCGTATTTGAAGAGCATCACCCTGCCGGGACACCCGACCGGCGCGGGCGCGCAATTCCTGGCAAACTGGTTGGCGCCAAGGGTGCAGAGCTTGACGGGTTAGCGGCCCGGGGCCTCGACATCAAAGAGCTGCCTCCTTCGCCAACTATCGGCTGCGATCGAAAACAGAATATAAGCCATTGTTCTTCTCTCGCCTTCTATCGAATATCCCCCACTTTAGGTCTCATAAAGTGGACTTTAAGCCTAATAAGGTCTATTTTATGCAACCTTATGAAAGGCACGAAAAATAAATCGATCCTGCCGCTGCGCCTCCGGCGGGCCATTGCCAAGCTGGGCGCTGACATTGCTGTAGCGCGGCGTAAGCGCTCTTTTACCGTAGGCATGATGGCCGAGCGAATAGGCGTTCATAAAAATACTTACCTGAAAGTTGAGAAAGGCGACCCGAGTGTTTCCTTCGGAATTTACGCCATGGCCCTCTTCGTTCTGGGGCTATCCGATGCTTTAACCGCTCTAGCCGATCCTGGCCGGGATGACACCGGTCTCCTGCTCGACGCAGATTACCTGCCGAAACGCGTCCGTCCGCCTAAGGAACCCCAAGCATTATGAAGCGCACGATCGGCGTCTTTCTCGGCGACGCAAATCGCCGCGTTGGCGCGCTTCGCTTTGATAGCCAAGGCGCTCGTCAAAATGCGGCTTTCGAATACGACCGTGAATGGCTCGCCGCTTCGGATCGCTTCGCACTCGAACCCGATCTGCCTTTAGTTGCAGGCGCACAATTTCACAAGCCACCCAGCCGCGAAGCATCCATATTTCATGGCGCCATAACCGATACCGAACCGGACGGCTGGGCGCGTCGCGTCATTCTCCGTGACCACGCCAAGCGCCGCGCATTAGCTCGAGCGGCCGGAGAAGCGCGGGACAGCCAGCCGCTCAACCCTATCGACCTTCTCCTCGCGGTCGATGATGTCAATCGCGTGGGAGCGCTTCGATTCCAAGATGAGGAAGGTGTTTTCCAACGTGCGATCGGAGAGGGACGGCGAACCGCACCTCCGCTGATCGAGCTGTCTACGCTGATGACGGCTAGCCGGGCGGTCGAGACCAACACCGAAACGGCAGAAGACCTTGCTTACCTTCGCGGTCGAGGAACTTCGCTTGGGGGAATGCGACCAAAATGCTCTGTCATCGACGATGACGGCGCGCTCAGCATCGGCAAATTTCCCAGCGTCGAGGATGAACGGCCCGTCACCAAGGGCGAGGTCTTGGCGATGCAATTAGCTAAGGCAGCAGGGATCAATGCTTCTCAGGTGCGGCTCATTGACAGCGACGGTATCCCCGTCACTCTCATTCGTAGATTTGATCGTACCGCCAAGGGGAGACTCATGTACGTCTCCGCCGCAACACTGCTCGGTGCGGACGTCGGTGCAGCCACAGAACATACCTACACCGAGATTGTCGATGCAATTCGTCAGCAAGGAGCAGACGCGCAAGCCGATATCGAAGAGCTTTGGCGCCGAATCGCCTTCTCCATCCTAATTAACAACGTTGACGATCACCTACACAATCATGGTTTTCTTCATGTCGCAAAAGATCAATGGCGACTATCACCCGCATTCGATATCAATCCTTTCCCCGATCGTCTGCGCGAGCTGAAAACATGGATCTCCGAAGATGCAGGCCCAGCCGCTTCGATCGAAGCTCTGATGGCGGTTGCGTCCTATTTCAAGCTGGACAGGAAAGATGCGGTTCAGATACTTGCAGAGGTCGAACGGACGGTTTCAACTTGGCGCGTGCGTGGCCGCGAGCTTGGAATGAGCGTAGGGGAACTCGAGCAATTCGCCGATGCTTTTGAGCACCGTGAGCGAGAGGTAGCGCAATCAATCATTCTGGTCAACAGGGGATAGGGAAGGAACGGGTTGGCCCCCAGCGAGGTGTCGTGGTATCCAGTCACCAGATGGAAGCTCATCATCAATGAGCCGGTGGAGATTGACTCTTGATTCCTCGCGCATACATTCAGGCGAGGAGCGTCACCGCTCCTTGGCCCGATTCGCGACAGGTCGAACAAGATCTGGTGATGAACGGCCGAATCCTGTTGAGCAGTGCCGAAAACTGGCGGAGCCACTTTGGGATAAATCGAGCCGCCATCGTGATCAATCCCGCTTGTCCCGAGATAGACCGCATGGACATCTACGACGCAGCGCCTCGGTGGCGCTTCGACAAAGCCTGCAGCGGGATGATGCGCAAAATCGAATCGCGGTAGGCAGCGCTCGAATGCAGGCAAACCCCGGAGCTCAAGGTCAAGGCAAATGTTCCATGACCTGCCACTTCGGCATATGACACCGCGGCGGCATTCACCAGCAGCGACCGTTCGATGCGCATGAAGCCGAACTCTGCAAGCTGCGCCGACAGACGCTTGACCGAATCCCGGCTGAGGTATTCCACTTTGCCGGCGCGCAGGGTGACGTAGTTCCCGTCCGCCTCGATATAGTCGATCGACTTCGGATCGAGCGGATACAGCCGTCGTTGCCGCTCACCCACCAAAAACCGCGGCGACACAGGCGCCGTGTGGCCGAGCTCCGGGAACTGCGAAGTAAATCGACCGTACCCGGGCAAGGCATGGTCGAATCGATGACGGACGCGAGTCATTGCCCGGTCAAATCGCTCGGCAGTCACCGGCGTCACCAAGTAATCAATTGCACCTTCCGCGAATGCCCTGACCGCATGGTCAGGGCACTTCGAAACCATGATGCCCAAAAGATGGGTGTCCGCCCCCACCGCCCGCAAGAGCTCGAAGCCCGACATATCCGGCAACTCCACATCCAGCAGCATAATATCCGGGTTGAGTTTGCCTGCTGCGTCAATGGCAGCGAGGCCGCAGGCGGCTTCGCCGACCACTTGTACATCATCGTTGCGCTCACAGAGCCGGATCAGGCTGTCTCGCGCAGGAGCTTGGTCATCAACTATCAATATTTTCATGTGCGTTCCCGGACGTGGTCACGTAGAAGAGCACCATGTTTGATACCAATTCTGTGTTAAAGAAGCGGCGGGCTGCCACGGTGTCACCTCTGACCGGTGCTCACTGCAGAGGGAAAGCTGGACTGCGCACCGAAGTAGCACTCGATGGCCTCCAACTTGCCATCTCTTAGCCGGATATACTCCACGTTGCGGAAAGTCTTACCGTTCTTGGTACGACAAACGTACATCACAAGCGCCTCGTTGCCGCTGCCAAATACCCGCTGCAAATCGAACCGCTCTACAAAATTAATCTGTGATTCCCAGCACCGCGTTTTGAAAACGCTCTTACTGATGTGGTCGTCGTTGTTTGCGCTGGTAAATGTGAAGTCGTCCGCCAACAGGACGTCGACCGGGTGCCAGTCCTTTTGCTCCCACGCCGCATACCATTTGCGGATGGTCCGTTCGTTTTCCGGACTCAGTCCCGTCTCTGCGCGCGCACTCGCAGTTTGTGGAATGGCCGCCGCTGCAGCCAGGGCGCAGGCACCTGCCTCGAGCATCGTTCGGCGCGACATTGTTCTGTTTCTCATGGCTCATTTCTCCCTTACATTACCCGGCCTTCGAGCGGGCGGTTTTCGGCGTGGTCAGTTCTTTCGGCTGGTCTTTTTCCTCGGATGGCGGAACAGTAGTTCAACATAGCGACGCAGGTGGTCGATGCTGGCTTCGACCACCCGGACGCTGCCCTTGGCCTTCGCCAGAATGAATGCGCCCTGCAGCACGGCCTGTGTGTGCAGTGCGAGGCTTTCGACTGTCCATGGCGCGCGGATGTGGTAAAGCCTGATTGCATCGGCAATGTCGCGTTCCAATTCGGCGGCATGACCGCCGATGGATGCATCGCAGGCGTGTCGAATGTCGGGGTGGGTTCCGTATGCCTCCTGAACCATCGTGCCGGCGAGACAGGTGAACTCTGCAATCTCACCGCGCAGCATTGCCTTGCGAAAATCGAGGTAGCCGAGGATGCGATCAAGCGGATCGTCGAATCGATGGTAGGGAGCGGCGGCGAAAAGCGCGGCGCTCAAGTCCGACCAGTGATTCGCGGCCGCGACCGCGAGCGAGTCCTTGCTCGGAAAGTGGTGAAAGAACGCACCCTTCGTCACGCCGGCACTGGCACAGAGTTCGTCAACGGATGTTGCGGCGTAGCCCTTCTGGCGGATGATCGAGATGGCCGCATCCAGAAGCTTGCTGCGCGCACCACCCGGCCGTGACGGCTCAATAGCTTGCGGACTCATACGCGCAGCATACCAACCAGTTGGTATGTCGTCAAGACGGGCCAAGCGAATCCGCCGGCGCGTCCTGTAATTCTCAGTATCACCGATCAACGCAATGAGTGAAGAAGAGGCGGCCCCGACCCGGGCCGCCTTTGAGTATCGGCGATCTAGAATTTGGCCGTGAATGCCATGTAGATATTCCTTCCGAGAATATCGTAGGTCGGGAAAGAGTTCGCACCGCCGCCGTTGCCCGCAATATCGTCTTCGGGGAGGATCGGGGGATCCTTGTCGAGCAAGTTATTGCACCCCGCGCGCAACTCGATGTTCTTCTGAACATGCCAGACGGCGGCGAGATCCAAGTAGCTGTAGCCGGGAATTCTGGCGTTGTAGGGATTGTAGTAGGGTGGGCCGTTGTCCGCCCCGTTTTCCTCGACTCCCGCCAGCAACGGATTGGTGGAATTATTATCGAAACTCGTCGGACCGATGAAGCGCCACTGCAAGGAGAACAACACGTCCCACGGCGTCTCCCAGCCAATGCGCAGATTATGCCGCCAACGCGGGTTCACGGAACCCGACAAGCCGGTGGAACAGGTGGATCCGAAGAGACCGGCGCAATCGTAGCTCGGACCGCCCGGGTAGGGCGTGAAGGTGCTGTGCTGCAGCCACGAGCCGTTGAATCCCGTGACTATGCTCCCCCAGCCGCTCGGGAGCTCGTACTTGTGATTCACGAGCAAGTCGATGCCCGAGACGATCGATGTGCCGGCGTTCATTTCCTGCTGAACGACGTAGCCGCCGTTTGCCACCGTCGAGCCGTTGATCGAGCCCGTCGAAGAACGGACGATCTGCTTGCAGTCGAAAGGATTGGCGTCGTCCAGGCAGCCATCGAGGATCACCCCAATCGGTAGTGATGTGATTACGCCCTCGAGATGGATATGAAAGTAGTCGATGCTCGCGTTGAAGTTCGGCAAGTCGGTGGGTGCGATCGTGAGTCCGATGGACCATGTCGTTGCCACTTCGGGCTTGAGCGCCGAGTTGCCTTCGATCTCCTCACTGCACTCACCGGACACGCATTGCCCAATGGTACCCGTGTACTTCGTCCCGCCATTGGTGATGGCCCCGTACTGCGCCGCCGTCACGCCCGAATGCGCGCACTGGGCCAGCGAGGCGCTCGGCGCGGTGTACGTACCCGTGGAGGCGTTGAATATCGGCGCGCACGGATCGGTGGCGACGGAGACTTCCCCTCCGACCGAGGGGGCATTGTACAGTTCGACCAGGTTTGGCGCGCGCACTGCGCGATCGAAAGAGAAGCGCATGCGCGCATCCTTGATGGGCGCGTACTGCACTTCGAACTTGTAGGTATTGGTCACCCCTGCCGTGCTGTAATTCGACCAGCGGTAGCCTGCGTCCGCGGTGAGATCGTATGCTCCCGGCGCATCCTGCACGAGCGGCGCGCGAAACTCGGCAAAGGTCTCGCCGACATCATAGCCCGCGTTGGTCGGTACCGAGGCGCCGCCGAATCCAGCCAGGAGGCCGGACAGCTCGGCACCGTCCGGTGAGAAAGTTACACTCTCCTTGCGGTATTCGGCGCCTACGTTGATACCTACTCCATCCTTGGCAAAGGGCGAGATGACCCCATACTTGCTCAAGTCGCCGGTGACGTCAGCATGCGTGATTTCCTCCGTGTTGTTGCCGTCGGAAGTGCCGGGCGTGTCGAGGTAAGCGAGCTGCGCTGGAGTGACGCCTCCCGTCTGGAAGATGTTATACGGCACACATGTGCCGCCGGAGACGCAGGCCGGCTGCCCTTTCGCGCCGGTCGTCGCCTGCAGAGCGTTAGCGATCGATTGATAGCTCAGATAGTTGAGGTTCGCGGCGAACGCTGTTACGTAGTAATACGATGCATAGGCATCGTAGGTGAATCCCGGTGCGATGTCGCCCGTCAAGCCGCCCACGAAGCGGAAGTTGGTGTGCTCATAATCGGAAGTTCGTCCGCCGCCTTCGATATTGCGCCGTCCGATATTCACATCGGCACTGACTGATCCCGGATTGAGTTTATCGGCTGCGATCTGCGCGGGCGTACAGATGATGCCGGCCTGCTGTGCGCTCAGCAGAGGATTGCTGCAATTGATGAGATAGTTGCCGTCGGAAGTAAGCGGATTGCCCGACTGGAACAGCCCTGCCGGTGCGACCTGCGCAATGGTCTTGTCATCCATGAAGCTGAACTCGACATACGGCTTGATATTGTCATTCAGGTCATCATGCGCGAAGAAGCCGGCATTGTAGCGTTTGTCTTCCCGCTGCAGGTATTCGTAGCCGTTGAAATTGAATACGCCGGGGGGGCTGGAACCGGCTTGTGGCCAAGGCAAGAACTGGTTCCCCACCACGGTAAAGGAGTTGCCGAAGCCCGGAGCGCCCTTGGTCGGGATGAATATATTCGAGTTCGAGCTACCGAGACACTCGTCGCCATTGGTGACCCGCGCGGCACCGGTCAGCCCATTCGATACCAGCTCGCAATCCGAGAAGTCGCGTGCCGAACCGGGGACCGCCGCTTGATCGTGATAGACGAAATAGCCGGTCACATTGCCGTTTCCGTCCGCGAAGTTCGAGCCCATGATGACGGAGAGGTCGTGCTTGTTCCCATCACGAATGCTCCCCGTCGGCGGCGTGGCCGCGGTGAACCCCGTCACGGGGTCGTTGTGTGACAGGAGATCCTCAATATAGCCGTTATGTTGATCGTGTTGGTTGAACCCATATTGACCGTCCACCTCGATACCCTGAAAGTCTTTCTTCATGATGAAATTGACGACGCCGGCGATCGCATCGGACCCATAGGTGGCCGAGGCGCCGCCCGTTACCACATCGATCCGCTCCACCAACTGGGACGGAATCTGGTCGATATCGGGCGCAGGGTTGGAGTTGGTCGTGCTCGGATCACCGACCCCCAAGCGCCGGCCATCGACGAGCACCAGGGTCCGTTGAGGACCGAGTCCTCGAAGGTCTACGGTCGAGAAGCCACCCGTGGAGGTCAAGGGACTCGACTGATTGCCGGAGTCGTTGCCTGCATTGATGCTGTTTTGCGGCAGCGAGTTCAGCATGTCGATGGTGTCGGTAAACCCGGAGAGCTTGATGTCCTTGCTAGTCACCACCGTGATAGGGCTCGTGGCGGTGATGTTCGCCGGCACGGGAATGCGCGACCCGGTGACGATGACCTCTTGCAGCGTCGCCTCCGGTGCAGCGGTTGTCGCGGGTGCCTGCTGC
>Ga0208193_1000308_pt1 | contig 30444 bp, 22 predicted proteins | sample June2015DPH_17_2_FD_184716 | JGI IMG/M metagenome (GOLD analysis project Ga0208193, IMG submission 184716) | Peatland microbial communities from SPRUCE experiment site at the Marcell Experimental Forest, Minnesota, USA - June2015DPH_17_10... | ecosystem: Environmental > Terrestrial > Soil >... | reverse complement strand
CGTTCATCGGCGTTTATCGGCGGCCAATGCCTCTTTTCGATTTTTGGTCTCTGCCTTCCCGTGTGAATGATGCTCGCATCACAAAACAAAGCATTATGGAAATGTTTTATCGAAACGTTATACTAGTTTGTGGGGCAGCCAATCCTGGCTGCAGCCGGCTTTCAGCCGGCTCTCTTCGCCTAGTGATACCTCGGTTTCGGCCGAAAAAACGCTCCCATCAGGGAGTCCACGCTCCGTGTGAACGCGCTTCGCCGATGGTATCCTTCTAATTGGCATGCCCACGAGCGAACCGATCAGCGTGAGCGAGTATCTACACACGAGCTACAGCCCCGACTGCGACTATGTCGATGGCCTCGTATTGGAGCGCAACTCTGGAGAGTGGGATCACGCCAACCTACAAGGGGCGTTGATCGCCTTCCTCTGGAACCGCCGCAAGCCGTGGAACATCCAGGCCGTTCCCGAATGGCGTGTGCAAGTCGCCCCGACCCGCTTCCGCATTCCCGACGTTTGCGTAATCCTAGGCCAGTGGGAACAAGAGCCCATCCTCCGCAAGCCGCCATTCATCTGCATCGAAGTGCTATCCAGTGACAACCCGCTGTCGCGGCTGCAAGAACGCGTAATCGACTATATTACCTTCGGCGTTCCCTACGTCTGGATCGTCGACCCGCGCACCCGCAAAGGTTATAACTGCACTCCCCAAGCCATAACCGAAACCGCAGTCTTCCGCACCGAAAATCCCGAGCTCATCGTACCGTTGGATGCGGTTTTCGAATTCTAACGCGCCGGCCGCGCTCCTCGGCCTCACCGCGCTATTCCTGCTCGGCCTCTTCTCCACTGAGCTAGCCGACTCCGACGCATGGTGGCACCTCAAAACCGGCCAGTACATCGTCACCCACCATCGCCTTCCCTACCCCGATCCCTTCGCTTACACCACAGCCCTCGCCAAACCCGCCTACGCCGGCGAGGCCGCCACGCAGCGCTTCAATCTGACCCATGAGTGGCTCGCGCAGGCTCTCATGTATCTCATCGCGAGCGCCGGCGGATTGGGCGCCGTAGTTCTGTGGAAGGCGCTCCTCCTCACCCTCTGCTGCGGCCTCACCGCGTCCATCGCGCGCCGCCGCACCAACTCCTGGTCGTGGGGAATCGCGGCCGCTCTTGCCGCAGCCCCCGCGCTCGTCGATTTCGCGCATGACCGCCCCAGCCTGCTCAGCTACGCTTTCCCGTTCGTCTTCATGGCCATCCTCGAAACGCGCCGCCGCTTGTGGCTGCTTCCAATCCTGGCGTTGATCTGGGCCAATTGCCACGGTGGCTTCTTTCTCGGATGGGTGGTCTGCGCGGCCTATTGCGCCGAAGCGCTGCTCACCCGCGCGCCCGATGCACGGCGCATTCTGGCCTTCAGCGGCGCCGCCGTGCTCGTCTCCGGACTCAATCCGAACGGCTTCAACGTGGTGACCACACTCGTCAGTTACCGGCAAAGTCCGCTTACCGCCACGCTCATGGAATGGTCGCGGCCCGGCTTCTGGGGCGAGCCGTACGCGTTTTTCCTCCTGCTTTATGGCGCCGCCGCCGCGCTCGCGATCTCCTGGAAGCGCGTGCGCATCGCGGACTGGCTCCTATTCGCCGCCTTCGCCGCCGCGTCGCTCGCCGCATTCCGCAACCTGCCGCTCGCCGCATTCCGCAACCTGCCGCTGATGGCGCTGCTCGCGCCCATCTTGATCGCCACTTACTTTCCGTGGCAGCGCAAGCTGCAAGCAATGTGGAAGCGCACGCCGCCGGCCATGGCGCATTACGCCCAATACGCCGCTGCCGCGGCACTCGCATGCGCCCTGGTTTGGGGAATCGCCCGCGGCGCCTTCTTCCAACTCCGCGCGGCCGAATGGCGGTATCCAGCCGGCGCTGCCGATTTTCTGCGCCAGCACGGCATCGCCACCCGCCTCTTCAATACCTACGAAGACGGCGGCTATTTCATCTGGCGCGGCATGCCCGTTTTCATCGATGGCCGCTCCCTGAGCGAAAACGTCTTCCAGGACTATCGCCTGATCATGGGCACGCCGCCCGGCGACCGGCGCCGCGACGATACTTTGTTCAGGTATCAAATCGGCGCCATCGCCATCAACGCCTTCGAATACAACTCCGGCGTACTCTATCCGCTGGCCTTGGCGCTCTCGCAACCCGCCGAATCCGACTGGAAGTTAGTCTACGACGATCCCGCTGCGATGGTCTTTCTGCGCGACCCACCGCCCGGCACTCCCGTACTCAACAGGGCCCAAGTCTTCGACCACCTCGAATCCGAGTGCGCGCTGCACGTGACCCGCGACCCGGCATTTCCGCTTTGCGCCCGCACCCTGGGCGAATTCTTTCTACAAGCCGGCGACCGCGTCCGCGCCCGCCGCAACCTCGCGCTATACCTCGAGCACCCCTACGGTGACGATCCGCAAGCGCGCCAGCAATATCTGCAACTGATCCAGTCGCAGTAAGATCTACTACCACTGGAGCACCTTCCAAACTAACCGGCTGCGCAAAGCGGCATGACCCAAGCTGTCTCGCGATGCAGCCATTGTGTCTCACCCGAGGGGCGCCTTCTTGAGCGTGGGTCGCTCCATACTCTATCGGGCGCTTGCCGCGCTTGACACTCCGCATAGCGGCGCGGCGGAATGCCGCCAACAGCCGCGCCGACGCCAAGCCGAAGACCTCAGAAGTCGACCCGCAAAGCGAGTTGTCCCGTGCGATTGCCGCCCAAGCCTTGGGGCAGTGCGCTTTGCAAGACCCCGAAGTTAGAGGGGTTACCAACGTTCAGCGCGGGCGGCGCGTAATTGGTGTGATTCAAAACATTGGTGAAGGTAACTTCGAAGCGCAGCCGCACTCTCTCTCCGATCTGGAACACCTTGGCCAGACCCATGTTCACGTTGACCATGCCAGGGCCCTGCAGGTTACCGAGACCGCAGCTCCCAAACCGCCCGGCGTTGGCGGGCGGTAGAGCGAAGGCGTTGATGTTGAAGAAGTTTTGCGAAGTCTGGTTAGCGTATGGGTTTCCTATGCAATCCGGACGCGCAATGGCCCCGCCGGTGGTTCGCTCGATCATATCGGTGTTCGATTGATCGTCGGCCGCCGGCATCGTGGCCGTCAGCCACTGGCCGGATTGGATCGTCGTAACTGTGCTGAGATTCCAGCCTCCCAGAACGGGGTTCAGGAACTTAGGTCCCTGCAAAAAACGCCCCTGTCCGAACGGCAACTGGTACACGCCCGTCAGCAGGAAGCGCTGCGTCGGCATGCCCACCACGTTGCCGCGGTCGTACTTTGTGTCATAAGCATTGGCAATTTCCACGGCGTAGGGCTCTTCGCCTGCGTATGCGGTTGGCGCATCGGTGTTTTGCGCGTCGCTGATATTCTTCGTGAAAGTGTAGTTTGCCTGGAACGTCAGCCCGCGCGACACTCTATGGGTGAATTCCACAATACCCGACTCATAGTTTTGATTGCCGATGCTTTCACACTCCATCAACAGAAGCCAGTTCTGGAAGGGCGCACGGGGATCGACGACTGAGTATCCGTTGTCCGGAATGTTGTAGGGGGTCGTGCTCGCCGGAATTTGGTTCCGGTCTATCGTGATGGGAAGATGGTAGCCGCCTTGGCCGGTGTAGCTCAACCGGACCGTCGTGTTGGGTGTCACTTCCCGTTCCACGGTCAAGTTCCATTGCGCTGACGAAGGATCCTTCCAGTGCGGATTGTTTGCCTCCTCGAAATCGCCGCCGCCTAAAGTTGCCGGCGCGCCCGGAGGGGACGTTTGCGGAAACTGGAACGCCGCAACACCGTTCGTGACAGAATTGTTGAAGGTGAGTAGATCCGAGAGAGCGATGATGCCGCTGTTGAAAGACATGGGGCCAAGAGTCGTCATGGTATAGATGCCGAAGCCGGCGCGAATCACCGTCTGGTTGTTGTTGAACGGCCGCCAGGCCATACTGACGCGCGGGTCGAAATCGTGCCAATTCCAATCCCGGAGGCCTTGCGGAAGCCCCGCCTGGCTCGCCGTCTCGATGTTCGAACACGGCAGCAGCGAGGTCTTATCCGCAAGCGAACACGCGTTGAATCCTTGAAGAAATCCAGTGTATATCTGCTGGTAGGTAGGATTGTTTGCGATAAAGGGATAGAATTTGTCCGGAACGACGACGGTCACGTTGTTTCCCTTCGTAAGATAGGTAGCTATATCGCCATTGCTTTCCTGAAACGGCGGAAGCAATTCCCACCGTAACCCGGCATTGACCGTGAGATGACTGTTCACCTGCCATGTGTCTTGACCGTATACGCCCCATTGGGTGGTGAGTGCGTTCATTTGCGGGCCTGTGACCGCGAAGTAAGACGGGTTCGGCATGCCGAGCAGAAAATCGCCCAGGGAGTAGTTCGTGAGCGCACCGCTGAAAGTGAAGTCGCCAAAGTCGTCGGACGGCAAGTAGTACATGAGGCCGTTGAAACGCTCTCTGCGGATATCCACGCCAAATCGGAGCGTATGCTTGTGCAAGATCTTAGTGATATTGTCGGTAAATTGCATGTTCCCCGAAATGGTTGGTCCAACCCGGTCCTGCCCGATCGAGGTAACCGAGCCATCGGCGAAATTGAAGGTCGGGAAGGCATCGCTCGTGGGATGCGCGGCGATGTTTACCGCATGATCGAAGACCAGCCCGAGTTGAGAAATAGCCTGGGACCCTTGGATCGGGAAGGTGTCGTTTTCAGCGTAGTTTGTGAATCCAAAGCGGAATTCGTTCAGTAGCGTTGGAGTGATGGAGTAGTTGTAGGAAACTACCAGGCTGCGGTTTCGTTCGTTAGCTCCATCGTTGGGCAGGAAATTGTTCGCGGGCGCTATGACGCCGGCGTCATTATATTCGGTGTAAAAGTTGTTTTTGGCGCTGAAGCGGACATAGATCTGCTGCTTGGCGGTGATGTTGTGATCCAATCTGATATCGAAGCCGTTGGAGTTCGATGGGGTTGGCACTAGCGTCTGATAGTTGTAAGAGGGGTTCAGGACACCCAGGTTGGCGTTCGGCAAAGGATAGTACTTCAGAATGTTCTGAGCCACGGGATTGATGCAGGATGGGCACGAGCCGGTCGGGATCGTGTTGTTGTCAAAAGCCGTACCGGTGAAGGGATTCAGCAGAGGACCGTTCCCAAGACCAGCCACGAGGTCGTTTAGATTGCCGCTTCTATCCGCCACCGACGGCACCAGAAGCTGCTCCGGATAAGACTGGGTTTTTCGGTTCCCCTCATAATCCACGAAGAAAAACGTCTTGTCTCGCCCATGATAAACGCTGGGGATTGTGACAGGGCCGCCCAGGCTGCCGCCGAAGGTGTTAAAGGTCCGCGGCGCCTTGGTAGTGAAATTCAGAACGCTGGCATCGAGTCCGCTATCCTGAAAATATTCAAACGCGCTGCCATGCAATCGATTGGTTCCGCCCTTGGTCACAAAAGTCACGTCGCCGATCTGGGCGAATTCCGCATTGTTGTTGAACGCGGTGACTTTCATCTCAGCGATGTTTTCCATGGATGGGTAGGCGTCCGCCAGCGCGCCATTCAGGCGCACGTTGGCCGTCGAAATTCCATCCACGGAGAAGCCCGTCTGGGCCGCCGTTGCGCCGCCCACCGCAATATTCCCCTGCGTGTCCGTCGTCACGGAGGCAGATACGGCCAGAGCCGCCAGAGGGCTGGAGGACACGCTTCGGGAGTTGATGGGCAGCTGGGATATGTCGGCATTGATCTTGGAATCGCTAAGCGTAGCGTTTTCCGTATTCACCGCCGCGGCCGCTGCGGTCACCTCGACCTGCAGGCTTGTCGCGGCCAAGGCAAACCTTAGATCCAGACGAATGTCCTGTCTCGCCGCCAATTCCACCTTGTCGACTACAGCCAGGGAGAAACCCTCTTTCGCGCCCTGCAGACGGTAGTGTCCTGGCTTGACATTCTGGAATACGAAATTCCCCGAGCTGTCACTGAGGGTCGAGACGTCCGTATTCTCATCCTCATTGTGCAACTTGACTATCACCTCTGGGAGGGCGGCGCCGGTTTGGTCCTGCGTAGCTCCGCGGATGCTTCCAAAGGTGGACTGCGCCCTCAGCCCCGGTGAAAGGATCGACGTGCACGCAAATGCGCAGACCACAAAGGCTAGGTTTCTAATCGTTCTAAAAGTTTGCGAGTTCATTTGGCTCTCCTTGTTCGTGACCAGGCGGACACACATATCCTGTTCGCTTGGACCAATGTCATTCGGCGTTCACTGAATGGAAATCTCAACGAGGAGGCGGACGTGACGGCTACTCAGATGTCCCCTTCGCCTGGCCCGTGTCCAGGAGTTCACTGACTGAAAATCTCAACGAGGAGGTGGACGTGAGTGCTTATGGAGTTGGATTTTAAACCCCATCGTGTTAGGAAGGCGTTAGGAAGGTATAAAGAATATGTAAAGGCCCTGAAAATATCCGAGTCAAGTTTTGAGTGGTGTCATTTTGAGTGGTGTCATATAGACACGAGTCCAAAGCCGCTTACTTCCACGACGTCATTGATCGGTTGGTATAGACACCGCTTGCGGAGTGGACTGTCATTGCGCAAAATGGTCGTGCGTTGGGGTCGAGTGACCCGCCACGCCACTCCATCGGAATTGGCAGAGATTAGCCGGGTAAGTGAAACGATCTGGGAAATGGCGCATCGGCTGACTAACTGGCGCGAAATCCCCTCCCCGCCAGCAAGCGTCCAAGAGCTGCGGCTCTGGGAGTGGACACCGGACAATCGAGATTAGGCCTGAATTCCCGCCAATTCCACAGCCCCCCCAAAAACCCGTTCACAGCACTTCCGGATTTATTTTTCGCCCCTTTCCGCCCATTCTTAAAGCACTTAGCCTAAGCCCCTCCCTCCAGCCACAAAATCGCCTGCTAGCCTCAAATCGAGGCTCTTATGGCAACTCCTAAACAAACCGCGGCCAACCGCGCGAACGCACAAAATTCCTCCGGACCCCGCACCACCGCCGGCAAGGCCACCTCCCGTTTCAACGCTCTCAAGCACGGCATCTACGCCGTCCACCAGATCATGTTCGACGAAAAACCCGAGGATCTCGCCGAGCTCGCCGCCGAATACCACGAACACCACCGCCCCGCCGACGCCGATCAGCGCTTCCTGGTCGACACGCTCGTCCACAACGAATGGCGCCTCCGCCGCACACGCCGCGTCGAAGCCAATCTCTGGTACCACGCCTACGACGCCTGCTTGGTAAAAAATATCGAGACCACCCTGACATGCACTTCCGGCGACGCCTTCGCCACCGATTCCTACACCTTCGAGCGTCTCCAGTTGGTGGCGCGGGGCCATGCCCTGCGTTGTCCACAACCCGAGTCCGAGTCCGAACCCCGACCCCCACTCGCAACCACCCGCTCCCGCCCCACCCCCGCAACCCAAACAATCGAAAACCACTTCCGCGAATTTGGGTTCGTTCCGTCAAAACCCGAAAACGCCATCCCCCGCAGCCCCCAAACCCGCGGTTGTCCACCCGGATGGCGCGCCCTCAGCCAACCCGCTGGCCGGCCAACAGACCCCGGCAAGCCCCGCGGAAGCCCAGCCGGCATCCTCCGACCGCCTTCCCAAACCCGATGGAAGCAATTGATGGCGCCAGCGATCCCCAGGCGCGCAGTTAGCCGTGGATCAGATACATCACCCACCCGCCAACCAGCGTAGTGACCGCACAGCAGAGCAAGAGGTATGTCGCAACGTACATGCGTTCCCGCAAGGAGCGATTCCCGATCAACGCCATGGCGCAGCAAAGCAGCACGGCGACCAGCATACTGAACATGAGGTGCGTCATCAGCGCGCTTCCGCCTTTCGCGATTCGAGCGCGTTGGACACCGCCAGCAGGTTGAACAGGCCTGCCAAAGTCAGCAGTGTGGTCCCGTACTCGTGCAGGCGTCCGTCCAGGAAGGAATGCGTGCCGCCGAGAAACTGCGCCAGCAGAAACGGGCCGCCGGCGAACACTTTGGCCAGCGCTCCGGCTTGGAACAGCAATGCCGTCAAGCTGTCCAAGCCCTGAAGTTCGACGGGTTGGGGCCATTGATATCCGCCGTGGAGCGCCAGGCCGGCGCCGAACGTAATCGTGACCAGGGCTGCGAAGCCGGCGAACTGCGCGTATCGGCGCATCAGCAGAAACGCCCCTCCCGGGATCAGCCATCCCGCGACTGCGAGCCCCACGGCCCTCACTCCGCGCCTCCGGCTTCCTGCGCGGATTGGGAGCGCGGAACCATCAGGGTCCGTTCCCATCTCGTCCGTGTGAAAAAATGTTGGGTCACATCGAGTAGGTGAGTCAGAGACCACTCTTCCAGGTCGGCCGTGGGCGCATCGTATGACCAGTAGACAAACAGCGGCTTGCCGATCACATAGCTGCGCGGCACGAATCCCCAATAGCGGCTGTCTTCGGAATTCTCGCGGTTGTCGCCGAGCACGAAGAGGGTTTGCGGAGGCACAATCACCTCGCCATTAATAACATGCCTCGCGAACATGTCGCGGCCTCGCGGAGTAGTATTGGCTTCCGGCGCCAGCGGGAAATTGTCTCGATAAGCGTCGGGGTAAGTCGCGATATGCTGCACATAGGGTTCAGTTAGCCGCCGGCCGTTGCGGATCACTTGTTGTCTGTCGAGACGGATGTGGTCGCCAGGCATGCCGATCACTCGCTTGACGTAAGTCTGGCGTATGTCTTCCGGGTAGAGGAAGACCAGGATATCGCCGCGTTCCGGCTCATGATATGGCAGTATGTGGGGTCCAATGGATCCAGCCTTGGCGTAAGTCATGCGGTCCACCAGCATGTGATCGCCCACGCGGATCGTGCCCTCCATCGAGCCTGTAGGAACCACATAGGCCTGCACCAGAGTGGTGGTGGCAAAGAGGTAGATGGCGATGGTGACCGCCCACTCGGTGACGAAGTTCCGGGGAGTCTTCTTGCGGCCGGCCGACCACACCGCGACCCCTCTTTCGCTGACTGTGGTGGTAAGCCAATCGGCCGCAATATGGGTCGCGAAGCGAAGCTTGGACAAGCGGCCGGAAGCGCGCGCCATTTCGCGGCAGCGGTCGCGGAAAACCTGCTGCATGGCGATGCCATATTGCAGGCGAAAGTCACGGGGGTATGCGTATAGAAGGATAGAGTAAATGCGGCAGAACATATTAATCGGTCCGGATTGGGGCGTCATACATTACCTCCAGCTAGTTTGGTTCTGGCTACCATCACCGCGCCGGCGAGTCGCTCCGCTTCGGCGTGAACCACGCGTTTTCCCAGCCGGGTCATACGGTAGTAGCGCCGGCGTTCGTCATCGAGCGCCGGGTCGGGGCGTTCGTCGGACTCCTCCACCAGCCCCGCTGCGAGCATCCGCTTCAGGCATCCATAGAGCGTTCCCGGCCCCAGTTGGAGTACGCCGCCGGTTTGGCGCGCCACGTCCTGCATAATGCCGTAGCCGTGCCGTTCCTCGTCGGCCAAGGCCAGCAGGATATGGAAAACCGGCGGACTGAGTGGACCTGGTTCGTGTGGTGTTTGCGGTTCTGGCATGAATACATCCGTTACGGATATATTAACGGATAGACCGTCCGCTGTCAATAGGTAGCGTATGCTTTAGCTTGCCCGGCAGACCAAATCGTGGCCTTGCAACAAATCGTGGCGCACGCACTCGTGCGTGCAGCGTTCACACTCGTGTGAACGCGCTCTTCGATTCGAAGCCGCTAAGCGAACAGTTGTCGCAGCTATCCGATTTGACATTCCATCCGGATAAGTTTTAGTGTCGTGATGAGGTGAGAATTGCTGCGGCGTGATCTCTTAAAGGCCTGCGCCATCGCGCCGGCGCTCACGGCCCGCCTCACGGGCGCCGCCGATACGCGATACGATGCATCGTGGGAATCCATCGACCGGCGTCCGACCCCGCAGTGGCACACGGACGCCAAGTTCGGCATCTTCATTCACTGGGGCGTCTACTCCGTGCCTGCATATGCGGCGGTGGGTGTCAAAGGCGAGAACCCCTATGCCGAGTGGTACTGGAATTCTTTGACCAACGGCATGAAAGCGAGCGGACCTTCCGGCAACGGAGCGATGACTTGGGCGTACCATAAGCGTGTCTACGGCGCGAAGTTTCCTTACTTCGATTTCGCGCCCATGTTCCGCGCCGAAAATTACGATCCCGACCACTGGGCCGATGTTTTCGCCCGCTCCGGCGCCCGCTACGTGGCGCTCACTTCGAAGCATCACGAAGGCTTCGCTCTCTGGCGCAGCGCCGATGCCAACCGCGCGTGGAGCCGCCCGTGGAACGCCGTGGACACTGGCCCCCGGCGCGACGTGCTGCTCGACCTGATGGAGGCCGGCCGCCGCAAGGGTCTCAAAATGGGCATCTACTATTCGCTCTACGAATGGTACAACCCGCTCTGGCTGACCGATAAGAAGCGCTACGTAACCGAGCACATGATTCCGCAATTCAAGGACGTAGTCACGCACGCGCGCCCCAGCATCATCTTCTCCGACGGCGAATGGGAGCTCCCCAGCGCGGAATGGCATTCGCCCGAGTTGCTGGCCTGGCTCTTCAACGAATCGCCTGTGCGCGACGACGTAGTCATCGACGATCGCTGGGGCAAAGACACGCGTCACAAGCACGGCGGCTACTACACCACCGAATACACGGCCGGCATGTCTGGCGGCAGCCACCCCTGGGAAGAGAGCCGCGGCATGGGCGAATCCTACGGCTACAATCGCATGGAGACCTTCAAGGACTATCACACCGGCCGCGAGCTGCTGCTGATGCTCATCGATATCGTGAGCCGCGGCGGCAATCTGCTGCTCGACATCGGTCCCACGGGCGATGGCCGCATCCCTGTGATCATGGAAGAGCGCCTCACCGAGATCGGCGATTGGCTGCGCCCCAACGGCGAAGCCATCTACGGTACGCGCGCGTGGCGCAATGCCCGCCAGTGGAGCGCCGGCAGCATTCCCAAGCTTGAGGAGAAGGAATTCCGCGCCGAATACGACATCCGAAAAATGGTGGACAGCCCGCCCGCCGGCGCCGCCCGCGTCGAGGCGTTCCTGACGAGTAAGAGCGATGCGCTGTACGCTATCGTTCCGCGCCGGCCCGTGGGTGATCTCTCGATCGACGACATACAAGCGCCCTCGGGCGTACATGTCACTCTGCTCGAAGCGGCGACGCCCATCGACTCGAAGCTGCAGGGGCGTAAGCTGACGCTCCGCATTCCCGAGCGGCTCTCGGCGAGTCTGCCGCAGGGCGAAGCCTATGTCTTCAAGATCGCGGGGGCGCGCTGACTATGCGACTGCTTCGGCTCACGCTGCTCACGGCCCTCACTGCCATGGCGGCCGGCAACTCTCTGGATTATCTCAATCACAATCGCCCGGTCCTCGACGCTCACAACTGTTATCCCTACGAGGGCCAGTGGAAAGACCGCATAGATCGCGCACTCTCGACCGGCTTTCCCGTAATCATCGAGCAGGACCTCGCATGGTACCCTGGCTCGGATGGCGCGCAGGGGCGCGTCGTGGTGTCTCATCAGGCCAAAACCAGCGGTTCCGAGCCACAGTTGCGCGATTACTTCTTCGAGGGGGTGAGACCGATCGTCGAAGATGCCCTGCGCCGCAATGATCGCTCGCAATGGCCCCTCATCGTTCTGCACTTCGATTTCAAAGATGTGCAGGCGCCCCTGTTGCACGCCGTCTGGCAGTTGCTGGGTGAATACCAGGATTGGATCACCACCGCCGCCAAGACCGCCGACCCGCGAGTGCTCTCCCCGTTCGAGCCCAAACCGCTGCTCGTGATCACCGAGGATTCCGACGCGCAGGAGGAAGTCTTCTTCAACCAGGTTCCGGTCGGCTCCAAGCTGCGTCTCTTCGGCTCCGCCCACACCGAACCCGTTCCTGGCGGCAAAGAGCGCAATCACCTGTTAGCCACCTTGCCGCCCGAAAAGCTGCTCGCCGCTCCGCCCACTAACTACCGCCGCTGGTGGAACACCTCCTGGTTCGTCGTCGAAGAGGGAGGCCAGCACGAGGCCGGCGATTGGACGCCGGCCGACAACCGCCGCCTGCGCGCGCTGGTGGACTACGCGCACCAGATGGGCTATTGGATTCGCATCTACACCCTCGATGGCTTCGGCCCCGGCGGCGACGTTGGCGGGTGGGGCGAGGGCTACAACTTCGGATCCCGCAGCGCCGTCGAGGCCCGTTGGAAAGCCGCTCTGGACGCCGGCGTCAACCTCATCGCCACCGATCAATACGAAGACCTGGCCGCCTTCATGAAGAAGCGCAACTAATAAATCACTTGTTCACTTGGTGCCAGCAAAGATACGCGGAGCCCCGCCGCAGCCGACGGCCAGTGCCCGCTCGCACCCAATCGTGGCGCACGCACTTATGCGTGCAGCGTTCACACTCGTGTGAACGCGCTTCGAATCGGTCTGCCCGCCGAACTGGCCGCGCAGGAAGCAGCAGCAGCGGCAGCCGGTGGCAGAGGTGGTCGGACCCGCCCGTCAGAAATCGAATCGCGCGGCCAGTTGCAGAAAGCGGGACTGGCCGGCGCCCGTAATCAACCCATACCCGGGCGAATTGAAGTATGGCGTCCCGGCAGAGGTAGCGGCAACAGTCAACGATCCGGAGGGAGCCGAGAAGTTAGTATGGTTCAGAACGTTGTATGCCTCCAACCGGATGGTGAACTTCAAATGCTCTCTAAGATCGAATGCCCTGCCGACTGCGATGTTCGTATCCACTTGGCCTGGGGCGCGCACCACATCGCGGCCCAAATTGCCTATCGAGGTAGGAAGCTCTTGCACGCGCGATGCGCCGGACCCGGAGAAGTAAGGACCCGTAGGGACAAGCGGGAAGTTGGATGCGCTGGCGGGCAGCAGGTACTGAATGCCCGTGCCGTTCGGCGCTTCGGCAGTGAGCAGACTCGCGCCCGCGCCGGTGTAGTCGGGCCGCTGCTGGCCGCTCGCGTTCTGAGCGGCATTCTCGTTGGTTTGCCCTATGTAGACGGGCAGCCCGTTGTGGACGGTCAACATCGGAATAATCAGGAAGCCGCGCACCCACTTGTTGCCTTTGGTCCGGTATTGGATTGCAGTAGTGAAATCGTTGGGGCGGTCGAACTCGCTGAGTCCCTTGTTGATGTTCAAAAACTGTTGCGGGAACTCTCCCAAGTTGAGGCCGGAAGGTTGGGAGAAGCTATAGATGCCGCTGGCGTCGTCGAGTGACTTCGATCGCGTGTAGTTGGCGACAAAAGCTAGGTTGTCTCCAAATTGGCGGCGGACGCTGGCCTGCAGGGCCTCATAAGTGGAAGTTCCTTCGAAATTCAGCGAGTTGAAGCCGCCGATGTTAGGATATTGCCGCGCCTCCTGGGTCGCCAAAGTGGTATTGGTGTTCGCCAGCGCGGTATCGATGGCCACATTGTATGGCGGATAGTTAGTCGGTAGATTGACGGCCAAGTGCACGCCGTGAGAACCGACGTAATTCACATCGGCAATGACGCCCTTGGGAAGCTGCCGCTCGACGCCCAGGTTCCACTCCTCGGCATAGGGCTGTTTGACTTCCGTGAAGCCGTCATAATCCGTCAGAGTCAGGGGATTCGATGGACTGTTGAATTGAGCGATGTTAGCTTGCGGATTCGAAGGGTTGTTGGTTACCACGGATGGCATTCCCTGAGATAGTGAGAAGGGTTGGGGAATGCCCGTGCCCAGATTCGGGAAGGCCTGCTCCACGTTATAGCCTGGGAACAGCACCTGGCCGCCTAGATCGGAGAAGATTCCGGCATAGAAGATGCCGACCCCGCCGCGAATCACTGTCTTGGGAGCGACGGTGTAAGCGATGCCGACTCTGGGCGCAAAGTCGGTCTTGGGCGCGGTCAGGTTGAGTGTGTCCGAGACCCCATTCTGGCCTGCGAAGAGTATCTCCCCAGTGGTGGGGTCCACGCGGGAGTATTCGTTGTGGGCCGCGGTGAAGGGAGATTCGTATTCCCAACGAAGACCGAAATTCAACGTCAGGTTCGGCCGGATTTTCCAGGCGTCCTGAATGTACAGCCCCAGGTTGTAGTTGCGCCTGCCGATCAAAGGCTGAGGGAGTGAGTAGGACGAAGTCTTGATATCGCCCAGCAGAAAGTCCGCCAGCGAGTTGATAGCGTCGCCCGAGGTATTCTTAGGAGAGGTGATGGAGCCGTCGAAAGTATAGCTGCCGTTCACGTCGGCGATAGGGTTGAAGTCGTCGAACTCATTCTTGCGGAGCTGCACGCCGAATTGAAGCAAGTGATTTCCGATCGACTTATTGTTATTGACTGAGAACTGATAGTTGTTATCGATCTGCGTGCGCAGCGTATTGCTATTGGTGCCGAGCGGCGTGGTAAATCCGTCGATGTTGAATTCCGGCGTCGCTACGCCAAACTGGTTGGCGATGCCCAGCGTCTGCAGGTCGTTGATGCCGTCGCTCGGCGGAAGAATCTCGGAGTTATTGCGGAAATAGCCAAACCGGATATCGGTGATAAAGGTCGGGCTCCACGTTTGCGTCAGGCCGATGGTATTCTCATAGCCGGTAGTAGCGGTATTTCCGACCTCATACTCCAGAGGACTTCCCGGAAGAGCGGGAGCCAGCGGGGAGTAGTCGTTGAAATGGACGAATGTTACGAACAGGCGGGTGCGGTCGGAAATGGTTTCGTCGATGCGAGCCATTCCAGTGTTATTAGTGGGATGGCTCGAACCAACCGAGACAAAGTTGTTGGTTACAATGTTATCGGTCTTGTTGAGAGTGCCACCCGAGTTAGGCGCTGGAACCAGACTTAAAATCTTGAGCGCCGCCGGATTCAGCAGATTGGTGGGAATGACGTTGCCGGGAAACGGGGTATGCGTAGTTGGATTGTCGACAATCGTGGGAGAAGCGGAAAAGTTACCGGCCGCATACGCGCCGTAGGGCAGCGAGGATTGGTTGTTATACGGCGACGCCTGGATCAGGCCTTCGTAATTGATGAAGAAGAAGGTTCTGTTCTTCCCCTTGTAGACCTTTGGAATCGAAAGAGGCCCGCCCAGTTTGCCGCCGAACAGATTGTAGCGGTCTTCCGGACGCTTCTTGCCTTCAAGGTTGTTGAAGTAGTTATTGGCGTCCATCGCCTCATTGCGGAAGTAGCCGTACGCCGCTCCATGGTAGACGTTGCTCCCGGATGCCGTGATCAGCGTGACTATGGCGCCGGAGGTTCTGCCGTATTCCGCCGAGTAGTCGGACGTGAGCACTTTGAACTCCCCGATCGCGTCAGTCGGCGGCAATGTTTGCGGGCCGCCCGTGGAGCCGGTGACCACCGAAACGCCGTCAATCAGGAAGTCGCTGTTGAGCGTGCGGCTGCCGTTGATCGATAGCTGAGACGTGCTCAAGCCGCCTTGGCTGGTCATGTCGCCGCCGGAGGAAACGCCCGCCGAGAGGGCCAGCAGGTTGAGAACGGCGCGGCTGGGAAGAGGCATATCCTGAATCTGCGACGGCGTGATCACGTTGCCCAGAGAGGCAGTCTCAGTGGCTAACTGCCCCGCGGTGGACCCTTCCACGGTAACTGTCTCGGCCACTGCGCCCAGTTGCAGAGTGACATCGATATCGGCGCGCTGATCCACCGCGAGGGTGATGTTCGATATCTGTGTCTGCTTGAAACCGGGAGCGGCCACAGCGAGCTTGTAGTGGCCCACAGGCAGGTCGGGGGCCCGGTAGACTCCGCTTTCATTGGTCTTGCCGGTCCAGACGTTTACACCTGTATCGGCGTTAGTAATGGTGAGAGTCGCCGCGGCGACCGGCGCCTTGGTGGGATCGGTGACAGTTCCGGAGATGATGCCGGTAAGACTCTGGGCCCAGGCGAAGGACCCGAAAACGATGGCTAAGCTGGCAAGACAGCCGATCAGCAGACGCGAGGCAACGTGGCGCGACTTCATACAGTGACTCCTCTAAAGTTTGAGTACAACCCCATAGCATTCCACATTGTGAAATGCTATACTTCACATTCTGCTCCGAGTGTATGATCATTATGACTAATGTGTCAACACCCAAAACGGGCTGTTTTTGTGAAAATACCTGGATAGCGGCTAAAGACCCAGATGTTGCATACACTGAAGCGGCGGCGGCTTTCGATCCTGACCTTGGGGGTTCTGGCGGCGGTAGCTCGCGGTCAAAACCCGGCCGTGCAGACGAAGGATGAGTTCGCCGACCCCAAGCTCTGCATTGGCTGTCACGCCGGCATCTACGACACCTACCGGCACACTGGTATGGCGAGATCGTTCTATCGGCCTGGTCCGGCCAACACTATCGAAGATTACGGCAAGGGCATTCCCTTCTACCATGCGCCCACACAAGCGTATTACGCCATGGCGCAGCGCGCCGGCAAGTACTTCCAGCAGCGGTGGCAGATAGCCGCCGATGGGAAACCAGTCTACCGGCAGGAGTGGCAAATCGACTTCGTAATGGGCTCAGGCAATCATGTCCGAACCTATTTGCACCGCGGCGCGAGCGGAGTGCTGATAGAGCTTCCGCTGGCTTGGTACGCCGAAAAGGGCGGCTACTGGGCGATGAATCCGGGATACGATACGGACCGCTTCATCACGCCGCGAAAGATCGCCTACGAGTGTATGTTTTGCCACGACAGTTATCCGCGTATTCCCGCCGGCCATGAGCGTGCGAACAGCGTGCCGGCGTATCTGGACCCTATTCCGGAGGGCATCGATTGCCAACGCTGCCATGGCGCCGGCGGCAGACACGTGCAGGCCGCTCAGGCGCAGGGCGCGCGCCCGGAGGATATACGGCGGACGATCGTGAATCCCGCCCGCTTGAGTGGTGACCGGCAGATGGAGGTCTGCATGCAGTGTCACCTGCAAACCACCAGCCTGCGCCTTCCGGCTGCTATCCGGCGATTCGACCGCGGACCATTCTCCTACCGCGCCGGTCAGCCGCTGAGCGACTTCCTGCTGTTCTTCGACCGCGCAGCCGTCACTGCTCCGCCCGCTGCCGTGAGTCAGCCGAAGTTTGAGATTGTAAGTTCGGTAGTGCGCCTGCGCGAGTCTCAGTGTTTCTTACAAAGCAAGGGCGCGCTGACTTGCTTGACGTGTCACAATCCGCATCGGATTCCTCGCGGAGAGGAAGCGGCCGGGCATTACAACACCGTTTGCCGCCAGTGTCATACCAGCGCGTTCGATAGTCAGGTGGCGGCGGCTAAGCATGCCTCCGCTACAGATTGCGTGAGTTGTCACATGCCGAAGCGAAGGACGGACGACGTGGTACACGCGGTAATCACCGATCACCTGATCCAGCGCCGGAAGCCATCCAAAGACCTGCTGGCGGAGATCCCCGAATACCACGAAACCGGCAAGACGGCCTATCACGGCGAGGTGGTTCCATATTACCCCAGGCATCTGGCGCCGACCGGCGGCGACCAATTGTATCTGGCAGTAGCTCAAGTGGAACACGCGAGTAACTTGAGTCAAGGCATCGAACAGTTAACCAGAGAGATCGAGAAACAAGAGCCGCGGAGCGCAGAATTCTACCTCGGATTGGGTGAAGCGTGGCGAAGCCAGGGCGACGCGTCGAAGGCTGTCACGGCTTACGAACAAGCCGTGGAGCGCGACCCCCGGTCCGCGTGGACGCTACGCAGGCTGTCAGACGCTCTGGAAGCATTGGGACAGTTGCCGCGGGCCGCCGATGCCCTGAACCGTGCGATCCAGGCGGCCCCGGACGATGCCAGGGGATGGTATGCACTCGGCGAGCTGTATTCGCGCGCGGGCCGCCATGCCGACGAAATCCGCGCCTTCCGAAGATCGGTGGAGCTCGATCCCGACCTGCCGGAGGCCTACAACAACCTGGGCAGCGCCCAGGCCGAAACGGGCAACCCGAAAGACGCGGAGGCGTCGTTTCTCTCGGCGCTCCGTGTGCAACCCGATTTCGCGGATGCGCAGGCCAATCTGGGGACGCTGCTCGCTTCAGAAGGCGAACTGTCCCAGGCCGCCGATCATTTCGAGCGGTCGTTGAAGGCCAAGCCGGACAACCCCCTGGCGCGCTGCAATTTCGCTGTGGCGCTGGCCCGCTTGAACCGCCTGGCAGACGCCAGACGGCAGCTCGATCTCGCGCTTCAAACAGACCCGAATCTGCCGGAAGCGCATGAGCTGTTAGGCGGTGTCCTGCAGAACCAAAACCATGTGGAAGCAGCCATCGGCGAGTACCAGGAAGCCTTGCGGCTGCGTCCCGATTTCAGCCGCGCCCATCTGGACCTGGGAACCGCTCTCGCCGAAAAGGGGGATTTGAAAGGCGCCGTGGAACAACTTCAGAGGGCTGCCAGCGGACCCGATCCCGCGGTAAAGCAGCGGGCCCTCGAAGCATTGAGGCAACTTACAAAGCAATAGGCGGAGCACCCTCAAGCAGCAGTGCTTGGCCTGGGGATCACAAGGCCGCAGACTGAGCCGGCGCGTCTTCCTCGTCCGCTAATTCCTCGGTGTCAATTGCGCCGCTCTGCTTCATGATCTTGCGCGCCTTCTCTTCGCCTACCTTGGTCACACCGTGAACCGTAATCAGCGAGCCGCCGCGCTTCACTCCCTCAGAGTAAAACCCGGCTTCGCCCTCGGAGATGGCGTGCTCTCTCAGAAGTCCGACGATGCCTCCTGCAGCCGCGCCCACGCTCAGACCGCCAAGAGCCATGGCCAGCGAGCCCGCGGCGATTTGGCGCCGGTTCCCCTGAGAGACCCCAGACCGGGTGTTTCGTGGCCCCCAGTGTCACCAGCAACGAACCTCACCTCGTCGCGGCAGAACCCGCTTGCGAGAAGCTTCAGCGCACGGTGCGCCGCCATCCATTAGTGCAGGCTTGGCCGCAACTGAATGTACAATGCTCGTTTCTCCCCGGATTTGATACGGAACGGTGTGCCTCGCGGGCCGCCATGTACCGAGAAACGCCATAGTTGGTATCCGGGCGCGCGTACCTCAAGCTCCAAGTCTGCGTCGGGCGGGATTAAGGTCGTGAACTGCCTGCCTATCGGCTGGTCGAAATATCGCCCGTTGTCAGTCAAAAGACGGATCCGAAGTACTGCGTTCTGACCCGCCCCAGTCATGAGGTCCGTGATCGGATATACAGGCAGGCCTGTAACCGAATCTTGGAGCTTCCCTGTAAGGGTTCCAGCTTTGGGACCGATGATCACCGGGACACTCGCGGCGGGGGCTTGGGGTGACAGGGTCACAACGGGACCGCTGTCTTTACTGAAGAGATTGTCACAGATCTCGCGATAGCCCTCGGCTTGTTTACGCGCGCATACTACATACTTGCCCCACGCGAGCCGGCCAAACCAGAATTTGCCCTCCCGGTCGGTTTGATCAGACCGGGCTGCGGCCCCGCTCGGGCGGTCGATTCGGATGCACCCTAACTGTTACATCAGCCACCGGCTCTCCCCGCTGGGTTATGACAGTGCCGCTGATGACGCCGGTATGTTTCTCCTCTTGCGGCTGTTGCTGTCCACTCTGTTTCTTAGCCGGCGCGCAGGCCGAAACACATCCGATGATCACCACGGCGAAAACACGGCGCCGCTGTGGGCGAAGGGCGCCGAGACCAGTGACGCGCCGGGACGCCGACCGCGGCTGCATAGCCTGCCTCACAGTTCTATCGGAACCGCACTTTGACGTCCGGCCGGTTTTCCAGGTGCGTCGTCTCGATGAAGCGCACCCGCGACGGCGTCGAGTTCATCACGATGGATTGCGTGTGCGCGCCATCGCCGGTGAAGCGCACGCCGCGCAGCAGGTTTCCATCGGTCACGCCGCTGGCCGCGAACACCAGCGTCTTGCCCGGCGCCAGCTCCGGCGTAGTGTAAATACGGTTCGGATCGTGAATCCCCATCGCCTGCATGCGCTCTTTCTGCGCATCGTCTTTCACTACCAGCCGCCCCAGAATCTCGCCGTTCAGGCAGCGTAGCGCCGCCGCCGTCAGTACGCCTTCCGGCGCGCCGCCCGACCCCATCACCGCATGTACGCCCGTGCCCGCCACCGCCGCGGCGATGCCGGCTGAGAGATCGCCGTCCGAGATCAGCCGGATGCGCGCGCCCGCCCCGCGAATATCGGCGATCAGCTGCTGGTGGCGCGGCCGGTCGAGCACCACCACCACCAGATCGTCCACGCCCCGCTGCAGGCGGCGCGCGATGGATTTCAGATTCTGCCTCACCGGCGCGTCCAGGTCCACCGCGCCCTTCGCAGCCGGACCCACGACGATCTTCTCCATGTAACAATCCGGTGCGTGCAGCAGCCCGCCGGATTCCGCCGCCGCCAGCACTGTGATGGCCCCGGCGCCGCCGGTACAGCAGAGGTTCGTGCCCTCGAGCGGGTCCACCGCAATATCCACCGTCATGTGCTCGCCATCGCCAGACGCCCGCGCCGCGCCCACTTTCTCCCCGATATACAGCATGGGCGCCTGGTCGCGCTCACCTTCCCCGATGACGATTGTGCCGTCGATCGGTATCGTATCGAGCGACCGCCGCATCGATTCCACCGCCGCGTGATCGGACCCGCCCGGGTCGCCCATGCCCATGGTGCGCGCCGAGGCGATGGCCGCGTCTTCCACTACGCGTAATACTTCCAGGGAAAGGTCGAACATGTGGTAGCTTTCTCCTCATGGACGATAATACAGTGCTTGTGCTGGCCGACCCAGCCGACCCGCTGCTAGCGATGCTTGCGGACCTGCCCGAGAAGACCGGAATTGCCGTCGGAAACTCGCCCGAAGCCTTTGAGCGCGCGGCTCCCGACGCCACCGTCATCTTCAACTGGTCGGGGTCGCGCGCGCTGCTCGGCAAGGTCTTTGCGATGGCTCCGAAAGTCCGCTGGGTGCACTCGCGCTCGGCCGGTCTCGACAGCCTCCTTTTCCCCGAACTGGTGGAAAGCCCCGTGCCTCTGACCAATGGGACCGGCGTTTTCAGCCAGTCGCTGGGCGAATTCGCGCTCGCCGCGATTCTTTACTTCGCGAAGGATTTCCGCCGCATGATTCGCAACCAGATGGCTGGGCGCTGGGAGCAGTTCGACATTACCGAAATTTCCGGACAGACCGTGGGCATCATAGGTTATGGCGATATCGGCCGCGCCGTGGCCACGCGCGTCCGCGCCATGGGCATGCGCGTCCTGGCGGTGAAACGGCACGGGCCGCCGCTATACAATGTGGACCCGCTGGTGGACCAGATCTATGCGCCGGAGCACCGCATCGAGATGATCTCCCGCTGCGACTATATCGTGGCCTCCGCGCCGCTCACTCCCGAAACGCGCGGCATGATCGGCGAGGCCGAGTTCGCGGCGATGAAGCCTTCGGCGGTGGTGATCAACGTCGGCCGCGGCCCCGTGATCGACGAAGACGCCATGCTCAAGGCGCTTACCGGGGGACGAATCAAAGGCGCGGGCCTCGACGTATTCACGCACGAGCCCTTGCCGGACGGGCACCCGTTCTATCGACTGGAGAACGTGCTGCTCTCGCCGCACTGCGCCGACCACACGGCCGATTGGCTGGAGCAGGCGATGCGATTCTTCGTGGAAAACTTCGAAAGGTTTCGCAAGGGAGAGCCGCTGAGGAACGTGGTGAACAAGAAGCTGGGATATTGAACTAATCCGCGCCGATCCTTTCATTTAGTTTGTCAAGTTCTTTGCGAAACAAAGGATTTTGCGGATAGTTCCGGGCCAATTCCTGCAGCAGCTTCTGGGCATCGCGCGGCCGCTTCTCGCGCAGCGCCACGATGCCCAGCAGAATCTTGGCGAAGGGTTTCAGGTAATGCCCTTCGCTGGCCACCAGCTCCAAATTGGAAATACCGGTCTTCTTGTCGCCGCTGACGTTGTCGAAATGTACGAACCATCGGAGGAAGAACGGGAGGCTTCCCACCATGTATTCCGAGAACCCCGCGGCGAGATAAGCGTCGTAGAATTTCGGGTCGAGCTTCAACAACCGCTGCGCATAGTTATTCGATCTCTTGGCAGGCGCCAGACTCAGGATTTGATGCTTCTCTACCAGCGCCATATAGTCGGTGGTGACGCCCTGCGAGATACACATGGATAGAAGCGCCATCTTGTCGTTGGGATCGGCCTCGAGCGCGGCGTCGGCGCGCGCCTGCGCTTCCTCCACGGCTTTGAGAAACTTCGCGCGAACCGCCGGGTCGGGCGCGCTCGCCTTCTTAGCGACGATCCTTTTATCGTCGATGAGAAATTCGCTTTCCAAGATACCGAGCCGGTCCAGTTCGTAGAACAAGTAGCCCGACGCGCGCACCGAATATGGCAGCGGCTCCTGCGGATGCGCGGCAATGTAAGTATCGACCGCCTGTTGCGCAGCCGGAAAGTTGAAGTTATACAAATCGGCAAATGCGTTGTCAAGCAGGGTGGCGTCCGCCGCGGCGCATAAGCGCGGCGCCAGAATCAACGCAAGCAAACACCATCGGCCCGACACGTTTGGCATACCTGGTATCCTCTTATACTTTTTATACTTTACCGCTTATACTTTACCGCCGCCGCTCAGCCACGATCGTAATCTGCATATCGCGAGCCTGCCGCACCAGTTGCTGGACAGTAGTCTCCTTGAATCGCTTGAACCAGGGCAGCGGCGCCGAGCGGCCCATGAAGATCTGCGTAACCCGCTCTTTGCGCGCGAACTCCGCAATGGCCTGCGCCACAGACTCCCCTTCCACAATGTGCGTTTCAATACGCAAATTGCGAGCGAAACTCATATGGCGCGCGACAGTTTCATCCATCGACGGGCCACGCGCAACATGCAGTGCCAGACATCCTGCCTGCAAGTAGTCGGCCACTCGCCGCGCGCGCCGGATCAACATCGCCGAAGAGGGCCGCCCGGTGAGGCAGATCAGGATGCGTTCCGTCTCAATCACGGACGCCTGACCCGCCGGCGGGGCCTCGAGTTTATCTTCCAACTCATGCGCCGCGTGCCGCATGGCCATCTCGCGCAACGCCGTGAGGTTGCTTTCGATGAAGAAGTTCTCCATCGCTTTCTGCGCCTTTTCCGGCGCGTAGACTACGCCGCGCTCCAACCGGTTGCGCAGCGCCCGCGGCGTCAAATCGACGAAGATCACTTCATCGGCGGCATCGACTACCCAATCGGGGACGGTTTCGCGCACGCGGATGCCGGTGACGTCCCAAACCTGGTCGTTCAGGCTTTCCAGATGCTGCACGTTGAGCGTTGTCAACACGTCGATTCCCGCATCGAGCAGGGCGTCCACGTCCTGCCACCGCTTCAAGCGCTCGCTGCCGGGAACGTTAGTGTGGGCGAATTCGTCCACCACCGCGACCGCGGGCTTGCGGCGCAGAATCGCCTCGCTATCCATCTCCTCGAATTGCGTACCCGCGTATGCCACCTTGCGCCGCGGAACTATCTCCATGCCCTCGGTCTTCGCGATGGTCTCCTTACGCCCGTGCGGCTCGAAGTACCCGATGACGAGATCGACGCCTTTTTGCCGGAGCAACTGCGCTTCTTCCAGCATACGGTACGTCTTGCCCACGCCGGCCGCGTAGCCCAAATAGATCTTGAGCTTGCCTCTCATTCCGCGTCTCTATGCGGGAAGATGCGTACGTCGAACTCGTCGGCTGCGTCGATCAACCGGTCCACGGGACTGCGCATAAAAGGCGCGTGCGCATCGCGCAAACTGTGGCCCAGGAACAATTGGGTGATGCGCTGTTCCCGTCCGAAATCGAGAATGGCCTCCACGAAATCGGCCCCGTCCAGGCAATGCACCTCGGCGCCCATCTCGCGCGCCATGGCCATGTGGTGCTCCAACCGCGCACGGTCTTCCGGGTCAAGCTCGGGTTGCTCCACGTAGGCCGCGAGCAGCGCGCCATGGAACCGGGTGGCATTGCGGTATCCGCTGCGCAGCATCTCGACGGCGCTGCTCTTCGGCGTCAGGCACACCAGGATGCGTTCCTGCGCGCCCCATCGCGCGGTGACGCCGTGCTCATCGAGGTATTCCTGTAATTGCCGGTCGATGACGTCGGCGGCCAGCAGCAGCGCCAGCTCGCGCAGCTCGGAAAGTTGCCGCGCGTCCGGCATGTTGGCTGGGGCGGCGCCTTCGAGCAGGGCCTCCGGCGGCGCATCCACCACCTCGATTTCGTCCGCTTCCTGCAGAAACGCCTGCGGAATGCTGTGGGTGGCGCGCTTGTGAGTGATGCGCTCGACCGCGTCCTGCTGCTCGCGGATATGCTGGACGTTGATGGCGGTGATGACGCTGATGCCGCGGTCGAGCAGATCGCGCACATCCTGCCAGCGCTGGGGATTGCGGCTGCCGGGCGGATTGCTTTGCGCCAGCCCGTCGATGAGACACAGCTGCGGGTGGCGCCGGAACACGGCGACCAGATCGATGGCGCCCTGATCTTCCTGCGGTATGATTTCGAGGCGATCGACCACCGCCTGGATATCGGGACCGGCGGGCTGTTGCAGCGCCACCACGACTACGTCTTGTCCACGCGCCTTCCGCCGCCTGCCTTCGTCGAACATGCGCAACGATTTGCCTACACGCGGCGCATAGCCGAGAAATACCTTCAGCCGCCCGCGCCCCTCGCGGCGCTCGCCCGCTTCCACGCGGCGCAGCAGCTCGCCGGGATCGGGCCGGCGGTCTTCACGCTTCGTCATGCGGCTTAGTGGAGCCCGTCGAAACGCCGGATCATGCGTTTGAAGAAGCTGTAAGTCGCCGTACTTCTTCCCAGCGTCACATCGGCGTGCATGGACTCGCTGGCCGCGAGGTCGAACTTCACCGAGGACTCCGTCATCAACTGGGCGCTGTCCGAATAGGCCGCTACCCAATAATGGCCCGGTGTGAGACCGTGCACTGCAAAGGCGCCATCGGCGCCGCTGGTGGTTGTAAGGTGCGAGTTCTCATCCGCTTTATGGATGAACACCTGCGCGCCGGCGAACGGCTTGCCCTCGGCCGTCCACACGATTCCGCGAATCTCGCCGGCCGGCTGGCCGAAACCGGCCATCGGGATAGCCAGCAGAGCTAGGGTGAGTATTAGCCTCATACTCCGTTTATACCGCAATTGAGGGCCAGGCTTCCTGGCCTGTTGCCGTCGCACGCGGGAATTGAGGTGCAGCGTTCGGCATGTCAAAACGGCAGGCCAGGAGGCCTGTCCCACCAGACACTAGAAGAACAGGATTACGTCGCTCGATAGCGTGAGCTGGCTCCTCCTGGTTCCGTTATCGTACGGCGACGCATCGTATGCATGTTCAAACCGGAGCTCCGGACGGAACAGAATGGTGGACCCTACCCAGTGGCCCCAGCCCAACAGGTGCTCGGTGTAAGGCGTGCGATATCCGGTTCGCTGGCCTCGCATATCGTCAAAGTATTCGTTCCGGATACTGATGTAGTTATGCGTCGAGATCCGATACTCCTGGTAGTTGACGATCGCCCATTCCGGAGCGTAACAAGTCACTTCGTAAGCGTGATTGCAGATTGCCCCATTGGCGCCGTTAATCAGGAGAGACGACGCGGCGGGGTTATTCACATTGGGCGTGTGGGCCTCATATTGATACCAGGTCTCGGTGGAACTGTGCCATTTGCCCTCGGCGCTGTACTTGTGATACCAGGTGGCGTAGTAGGCTGTCAGGTTGTTATATCCGTAGCGTCCGTCGTTCAGAGTGTTGTCGCAGACGTAGACATTGTCTAGACCGGTACGCCAGGTATAACCCAGGCAGGCGTTGCCGGTGAGTTTGCGATATTTGCTCCACGGAGCCGTCTCGCAGCCAGCAGAGACGCCAAGCTGGAGGAGCCAATGGTTACTCAGCTTGGTCGTAGTATTGATCCCGGTCTGCGTATAGCAATCGAATGTGTACAGCAGAGAGTGGCTGTAAGTGTAGTTATTGGGCGCCAACTGCGCTTCGATGTCCGGCAAGGAGATATAGCGTCCGACGCGAATATCCATCCCTTGCGCAACATATGGTATGTATAAGTCGAAGTAAACCATCGGCATATCGAAGCCGTTCTCCTGGTTTTTACCCAGAAGCTGATTGTCGAACCAACCCGTAGCCGTGGTGAAACGGTAGTCCAGGCCATAAAGGGCGGAGATGCGAAAACCCCAGTCGATATGGTCGGTCTGGACCGTGTCCGGCTGGCGTTCGATGTAAAGCACCTCCTGGTCGAGCTCAATGCTATTCCCTCTGACGGCGTAGGCTTCGGGAAAGTTCGAGTAACCGGGCTCTTTTGAGGTACTGACATTAGCGCCGGCATTGAGCCAGCCGTAAATCTGAATGCCAGTCTTTTTCCACCAGTCGCCATTCGAGCCGCCCCAGATGGCGGTCATTAGCGGGCCGGCCTGCGTCCACGGCTGGCCGATGGTCACGCTGCCGCCATAAGGCCATACCGTAAAAGGAAACGGCGGATTGGTAACCGGCGCCGCAAAGCCGCGAAACTTGGGAGCCGGACCGCTGCTGCCGGAAGAGGGCTTCCAATCGTCCTTGTATGCCCGGATGAACCTCCGGAAGAATCCGCCCGGCGGCGCTACGGGCGCAACGGCTGGCGCCGCGGGAGGCGTCGCGGATGCAGGCTTCGCAGGGTCCTGGAAGGCGATGTTCACGCTAATGCTTTCGTTCGCGGCCAGTTCCACGGTGTTCTCGGGCGGGCTTACAAATCCATCCTTGCTCGCCATCAGCTCGTATCGCCCAGGCGTTAGGCCGGCCACCGTGAAAGCGCCGTCATCGCCGCTGGTAGCGGCGCGGCCGGCGCCGCCATTCAAGGCATGCACGATAACCTGTACATCCGCCAGAGGCTCCCCACCGGGGCCGCGGGTAGTACCGCGAATGTTGGAGGGCGCCAATGAGCTTTCATCCAGTTCAGTACTGACCGCAGCCGGCTGGGCAAAGCAGGTAGCCGCGTAGAGCACCCCCACAAAAATAGAGGCTGTATATGTTCTGTAACGCTTCATTGGTGTCTCCCGTCTCTTGCAACCTGCGTGCCACGAAGGAGGCGAGCGAACAAGCAAGGCAATTGCAGTATAGGACACAAGGTATAAAAAAGTCATAAAGATTAGACGAGACTTTCGTAATGGCGGCATTGCGCGTACCGAATGCAACATATGAGGCTCCCAAAAAGAATTTTCTTGACACGCGAGGCAGTTTCTTGTTCCACTTGCCTTTTAGCTCTGGCAGCGCCCCGTTTGGCCGAGAGCTGTTGACATCGCTGTCAGCCATTTCACACGCGCCCCGCCTGCGCCGCCCGCATCCCGACTCACGGAAATCAGGAGAAAGTAATGATGACAAAGGCCCTTGTATGGCGTATTCCAACTTTGGCTTTGCTGGGCATTCTGGCAATGCCCTGTCTTGCGGACGACCCGCCAAAAAGCGACCCATCGGGCATTGCGACGGGAGATAAGACCAGCGTGGTCGATGCCGCCGGCAATCCTTTTGTGGCGCCGGCGCCGGCGGATAAGACTGCGCCGGATTACCTCAAGAACAAGAAGGATTACGAAGACTACCAAGCCCAGGCAGCCAAGGAACCGCTCGCGGTCAAGCTTGCCGACTCGGTGGGTCATCTGCGCATCGCCACCAATTTCGCCTGGACCCTCAATACCGGATACCTGGTTCTCTTCATGCAGTGCGGCTTTGCCCTGCTCACTTGCGGATTGGTGCGGAAGAAGAATGCCGCCCACCTTATGATGCTGAATTTCGCGGCCTACGTTTTCGCATTCGTCGCCTATTACGCAGTGGGGTACGCGTTCCAGTTCGGGGCCGTAGCAGTGAATGCCGCTCCCGCCAATTTGGGCGGCGCGGCCACGCTAAACCACTTCCTGGTGGGCGGAGGCCTATGGGGATTTCTGGGCGGCAAAGGCTTTTTTCTAACAGGTCCCGCTTATGATGCGAGTAGTAACTGCCTGATACTGTTCGAAGTGGTCTTCATGGAAACCGCCGGCTATATTATCGTCGGCGCAATCTGCGAGCGCATCACGTTCTGGGCGTTTCTGTTATGCGAGCTTTTCGTGGGCGCGATTCTCTATCCCATATTCGGCTGCTGGGTCTGGGGCGGCGGATGGTTATCGCAGGTGGGTAACACGCTGAACCTGGGTCACGGCTATGTGGATTTTGCCGGATCTACCGTAGTCCATGCGGTAGGCGGGTTCTGCGCCATGGCGCTGGCGGTGATTCTGGGACCGCGCCTCGGCAAGTACGGCAAAGATGGAAAGCCGCGAGCGTTCCCCGCGCACAACCTGGTCTATGTGGTGACTGGCACCTTCATTCTTCTCTTTGGCTGGATGGGCTTCAACCCCGGCTCGACTCTCGGGGCGACGGACCTGCGCATTTCCGTGGTAGCTGTAAACACCAACCTGGCGGCGATTGCCGGATCGGCGGCGTCGATGCTGCTGTGGTACTTCCTGTTTGGTAAACCCGACGTCACCATGGCATGTAACGGGATGCTTGCCGGGTTGGTGGCCATTACCGCGCCTTGCGCCTTTGTGTCTCCCACTTCGGCGGTAGTTATCGGCGTATTAGCGGGAATCCTGGTATGTCTAGGCGTGCTTTTTAACGAGCGGGTCACTAAGATCGACGACCCCTGCGGCGCTATCTCCGTGCATGGCTTTTGCGGCTGGCTGGGGGCAGTCTCAGTCGGCATCTTTGCCGATGGGACCTACGGCGCCGGGTGGAACGGGGTGGGCGCCGCGGCGTACCTTGGCCATTCCGGTCAAGGCGTCACCGGCTTGCTCTATGGAGACACGCGCCAGTTTCTGTGCCAACTCGGCGGCGCGACCCTGTGCGCTCTTTGGGCCTTCGGCGCGACTTACGTGGTCTTCTCCGCGGTGAACAAGTTTAAGTCCATGCGCGTTCCGCCAGAGGTGGAACTGGAAGGTCTTGACGTGCCTGAATTCGGTATGACCGCGTACCCAGAAGACGCGCTGGTAGCCCACGAATACTAATCGAATGATCGCGGTACTGGCGATAGCGGTGATCCTCCTCGCGGCCGGCGCACTCACTACGGCCATGGCGATTGGCGGCAACATCATTCTGATCGTGCTCGGGCTATTGCTGGCGGCAACCTCTATGGAACTATTCCGGATGTCGCACGCCGGTACGAAGTAACGACTGTAAGTCGACTCCGGCGAATCGCGAGACGAAGAGAGCCGGCTGAAAGCCGGCTGCAGCCAGGATTGGCTGCCCCACAAAAAATCGCATGGACGCTCTCACACTGTTCGGGCTGGTTGCTGTCACCGCAATGCTGGTTTGTTACACGCTGGAGAAGCGCAGCCATTGGTTCATATTGGCATTTGCCTTTTCCTGCGCAATGGGTTCGATATACGGCTTCCTTCAGGGCGCCTGGCCGTTCGGTCTGGTGGAATCGATCTGGTGCGTAGTGGCAGTGCGGCGTTGGTGGACCGCAAGACGATAACTGCCGCGCCGCGGCCTGCAAGGCGCTACGGCAAAGCGCTACGGCAATACGGTAAGGCCGCGACTCTCGTCGATGAGCACCCGCTGGTTGGCGGCCACATTCCTGAACTGTTGTTTGGCGCCGCTGGGCCAGACCACCTCCAGACTCGCGGAAGCATCCGGGCCCAGGCCGAAGGTAAGCGCCAGATCGCTTTGCGAACAGTAACTGGATCCGCTGCGCACCATGTTCCACTGCTTTCCGCCGGCGCTCTCGACGCGGACCACGGCGCCGATGCCGTCGCGATTCGATCGCGCACCGGCAAGCCGAACGCTCAGCCAATGGTTGCGGTTGCCGCCGTCGTTGCGGAGCAAGACTGGCGGTCCATCGTTGGTGGAGATCAGGACGTCCAGGTCGCCGTCGTGGTCGAAATCGGCATAGGCCGCGCCGCGCGCCACGATGGCTTTGGAGAAAGCCGGTCCCACCTGGGAACTGACATTTTCGAACTGGCGATTCCCCAAATTGCGGAATAACAGCGGAGGCTCCTTATAACTGACGTTGGACTGCACGCGCCCGATCTGGTCTTCGATATGGCCATTGGCCGCCAGGATATCCGGATAGCCGTCGAGATCGTAATCGAAGAAGAAGACGCCGAAGGTAAGCGAGTGCAGGCTGCTGAGGCCCACCGGGGAAGACGGGGCCTCATCCACGAACAGCCCGTTGCCTTCGTTGTGGTAGAGAGCCAGCATCTGGTTGGAGAAGTTGCCCACCACCAGATGGGGCCGGCCGCTGCGGTCGTAATCGGCTGCATCGGCGCCCATGGCTCCACGAGCGACGCCGTCCTCGCCGTACGCCACCCCGGCAGCTACGCCCTCCTCTTGGAACGCGCCGTTGCCAAGGTTGCGGTAGAGTTTATTGGGCTGAGTATCGTTGGCTATGAAGAGGTCCGGCCATCCGTCGCCGTTGTAGTCGAGCACGGTAACGCCGAGCGACTTACTTGTGGGGTCGCCCAGTCCGGCTTTCTCGGTGACATCCTCAAAGCGGCCGTTGCCCAGGTTATGAAACAGGCGCGAGCGAGTACCTTTGTAAGACTCGGGCGTGCAGTAGGACTTGGCG
>Ga0208193_1000307_pt1 | contig 30457 bp, 22 predicted proteins | sample June2015DPH_17_2_FD_184716 | JGI IMG/M metagenome (GOLD analysis project Ga0208193, IMG submission 184716) | Peatland microbial communities from SPRUCE experiment site at the Marcell Experimental Forest, Minnesota, USA - June2015DPH_17_10... | ecosystem: Environmental > Terrestrial > Soil >... | reverse complement strand
GACCGTACGCGGAGCCAACGCCATCATCGCTCTGCGTTGTTGCCGTTTCAATCAGAGGTTCGAAGACTTTTGGGCCGAAAGCCGCGCCGCCTGATTCCCCCGCCTCTCACTTCTATGTCTCGCACCCTGTTAGTCGCAGGCGTTGGACAAGGGCCAAGAACTATGCTATTACTCCGGTCATGCCCGTAAGACTCTGCGGCGTCTTCTTTCTGATCGCTGGTTGCAGGTTGTTCGGCCAGCAGCGGAACGACAATCCTGCCATTGCGGAACCCACGATCAGGCTCAACGTCCGGCAAGTGCTGGTTCCGGTAATTGTGACGGACAAAAAGGGCCAGCCGATTACAGGGCTGCGGGCGTCCGATTTTCAGGTATCGGAAGATGGCGTGCCACAGAAGATCGTGGCATTCACGAAAGAGACCGCGACCTCTGCGACCAATGCCGGCGTTGAGCGCGCGCCGATGCCACCCGCATCTGCCGTCAACATACCGGAGCCGGCTAAAGATTCCCCGTCCGCTCCTGCGGCGCCAGGACGTATCTGGGTCATATGCTTTGACGCGCTGCATACCTCGTTTGCAAGCTTCACGCGAGCGAGGACGGCCGTTGAGAAATTATTCGACCAGGGACGCGAAGCCGGGGATCGCTTCGTGCTGCTCAGCCTCGGACGCCCGCTTCGGGTTATTCAGCCCGCGACCGGCGACGTTTCGGTGATTCGCGCAAAACTCGATAGCAATGAGTTTACGAGTATAATCGGGGGCTCCGAGACGGCCCAATTGGTAAACGCAGTGAACGATGTGCGGAGGCGTATGGACACCTACTGCGCAGGATGCCCTTGCGGCCGCGACGCCAACAACAATAAGAGCACCTGCGATGTCGAACGGCAGCACATCAAGCTGGATCTGGATGCCCGGTCCGACCAGTTCGCCATGTTCGATAAAGCATTTTTCACGGGGTTGAAGAGCGTGGTGGGGGAGTTGGCGAAGATCGACGGGCGCCACACACTGGTTCTGGTTTCCGATGGCTTCACATTGATGCCGGGCAAAGAACTGTACGCCACGGCATCGGCCTATTTGCCCAACAGCCCCTATTTCAAATTTGATCCGGCGCCAAACATGCAGCCCGCTCTCGATGAGAGTTTGAAGGTGGCCGCCGCGCGCGATATCGTGGTCAGCACGATTGATGCGCGCGGCGTCTATTCATCGTCATTTCGTCCCGGCGGATTGAGCGATGCCAGTAATCCGGCGCCGGGAGCTACCGGAAGACAAGAGGTCCTCTCAAGGGGATCGGACCCCCTTCGCGGTGGGACCTTGCTGGAAGAGACGGATTCCAAATGGAACTCGGTTCAGCAGGACAACGGAAGCGTACTGGCGCAACTGGCCGAAGCCACCGGCGGCATCTATTTCCATGACAACAACGACTTGTTCAAGGGATTTCGCGAGGCGCTGGAGGACCGGAGCCAATCCTACATGCTCGCCTACGTTCCGAGCAACCCGGCGGCTGACGGCAAGTTCCGCCATATTACGGTTTCTGTGAATGCTGCCGGAGTGAAACCCGAAAACACGATCATGCGAAATAAATCGGGATATTGGGCCGAAGGGGCGAAAGATCAACGATAGGTAAACGGCCCGGAGGATACATCGAGTGGCCGCGCGGGCGCGACACGACGTCGAGGGCTTACGTTCAGCAGGCCCGCCAAGGTGATTGGCCCCTGTTTCCGGGCCCCCCGACGATACGCCCACTGGTCCGGATAAACGCCGCGCCATTAGCCGGGAGTTCGGGCCGAGTCACAGTTGGCTGGCCGCAACACAGCCGGCTGCAAAAGTTCCATAGCCGGCAGCGCCAGCAACACTCCCCCTTGCGTTACGTCGCAGACGGCTTGAAATGGATGTACGTAGATAGATATAGCTTCGCACCACTTACTTCGCCCGGTTCACATCCTAAGCGATGCTCTGGATTTGTCAGCCATCAAGACCGACCGGATTCGCTACTTCTAGTGTGCAGCGTCCAAGTGGTTACCCTGTGGACGGCTCCTCTTCACCGTTGAGTTCCGGGACGCTACAGTTTGGTCAGATTGGTTCAACTTCGGTCGTGTGGGCTTGCTGGCGTGCGATTGCCGTCAGCTCCCCCAGCCATGCTGGCCGACAGTCGGGCTCTGAGAAAGGTTCAGGACAGTCCGCGCTTACGGCACCGGCGCCTGCCCCGCCACCGCCGTGCCCCACCACTTGGGCAGGTTCGTCTTAGTGTCCCCAAGGATCTCCAGAATGCCGCGCCTGTCTTCCGGCGACAGAGCTGCGAACTTAGCACCCCTGTCGTATCCGCTCAGTATCCCGTACAACCTGCGGTAAACGCGCTCACGCACCAGATCGGGCAGCGCGTCGAACGCGGCGCTATAGATCATGTAACTCAACGGATAGCGAAACAGGCGCGTATTGAGGTCGAAATCGCGCAGGCTGCGTCCACGGCGGTCGCGGGGGCCGCGCAGCGGGAACGTCCTGGTGAAGGCGCCGGCCCCTTCCACCGGCTCTCGTAAACGCGCCTCGTCGGCAAACAGCATGTAGTCGACAATGGGCTCGATATCCGGCTCGCCTCCGATGCGCGCCTCCCAGCCCAGGCGGGTGATCAGGTTCGTCATCTGCGTCTGATGCTCGAAGGTCATCAGCGCCACAATGTCACTGAGAGGCGTCAGATATCCGGCGGGGTTGAACTTGACGGTGAGCTTCTCTAACGCGGCCGGTTCGGCGGGGTCTGGAGCCACGGCGTTGGCGCGGTCCGCCTGCTCGCCGTGCGCAGCGCTGACATACCACCCGCCCCAGCGGTCGCCAAACGGCGTGCGGTGATCGGTAATGATGGCGGCCGTCGCGGAGGGCTGCCCGGCGGAATTCGGATACACCGAACCCACGAAAATTCCGGGTACGCCCAGCGTCGCGGGACCCTGGTGGCACCTCAGGCAAACCTGCTGGCGCGTGAAGACGGGCTTCTCCGCGTTGAACGTATAGAAGACCACTCCCTGCCGTGGATCGAACGCGGCGACTTCCATCGACGGGCTGCCGCGCACCCAGCCGACGGCCACGTCATCGTTGAAATAGATGGCGCGCGGATTGCGCGGAGAGATCTTGTCGGCTTGAAAACTGGTCTTCGAAAAGACCAGCAGCTGCGAATCGTGACTGACACCGAGGCGTTGCAGTAAGTCCGATAAGTCGCCGACGCTGGAGTTAGTCAGGCGAGTAACTGCATTATCAAGCGGCGACTGGAAGTACTGAATAGCGGGATGATCGAGAGGCAGACTAGCCGGGTAAGGTAAGACAGGCCTCCCGGCCTGTCCTTCCGATGTACTAACCGCACTTACAACACAGAGACAGGCCAGGAGGCCTGTCCTACATTCCACCGCGGCCTCGGCCAGCGGCAGCCGGCACATCCGGCAGATACTCAACTTCCTTAAAGCCCATCGCCACCGCCAGCTTATCCAGGCGATCCTTATCGGCCTGCTCGACCGGGCTCAAAACTCGGTTGTAAATATTAGCCTTGCTCTGCACCACGCACTGATCCGACCGGCAGTTATGCGAGTTAGGCGATCCCAGCTTTTCCAGCAGCGCCACGGTCTCCAGATGCGGCTGACCAAAGCGCGTGGGGCCGTTCGCCATGTCCGCGACGAAGTCCCCGGCCTTGCTCTTCACATCCACCTTGGCGCCCTTCGAAACCAGGTAGTTCACCATCTCGTTGTTGCCCAGATAGGCAGCGCCGTGCAGCGGAGTGAAGCCGCGGTTATCGGTAGCGTTCACGTCGTTGCCCAGCTCCACGCAATACTTCACGGCATCCACCAGCGGGACCGGCGCGTTCACGCTCCAGTTCGCCGCCCAGCCGATGCCGGCAGCAGCGTGCAGCGGCGTATCGCCCGATGTGGTGGGCATCTTTGGATCGGCCCCATGCTCCACCAGCAGGCGCATCGCGGCCACGTCGCTCGATTGCGCGGCGCGCCAGAAAGCGGTGGCGCCGGCGGGGTCGATCCATGTGTAATCGTTGGTGAACGAGCGGAACCACAGCTTCTCGCCCACCTGCGCATTCACCTTGGCGCCGTGTTCGATCTCAGCCTTCATCAAGTCCAGATAGGTCGCCTTTTCCTGGTCCGTGCTGGGCTGCGGGAACCAGGTGTGCGGCGCCCATTGCACGTCGATGGTGGCGTAGAGAGCCGGAAGATCGGCATTGGTAGCCAGGTTCGGGTCGGCGCCATGATCCAGAAAATACTTGGCCATATCCAGGTGGCCGTTCGTGATCGCCATCACCAGCGGGCTATACTTATCGCCGTTCAGCGCGTTCAGGTTGGCCCCGGCTTCCACCAGCGCGCGCGCGGTATCCGTATGGCCTTCGCGGGCCGCATAGAGCAGCGCGGTCATGCCACCCATTACTTCAGCGCCAACGCGGCGGGGAGCGCGTGCGGCGATGTCGCCGGCCTTAGCCTTGGGAATCGCAAAACGGGCTTCGGCGGACTTCAGCCCGATAGAGCGCGCCAGCAGGTCCAGGTCCGATTCGGCGGTGGCCTTCGCAGTTTTCGCGGCAGCCGCGGCGGCCTCCGCATCGTTAGCGGCGTCTTCCTCGTCGGCATTCTTAGCGGGCGCGGCACTGGCAGCCGCGGCGCCTCTGCCTCTGCCGCCACGTCCGCCTCTGCCACCCGCGGCCGCGCCCGCAGCCGGAGTTTCCACCACGTTGCCGTCCTGATCGAAACGGACTCGCTCCAGCTTGGCGACATTGCTGGCGATATTCACATCGGCGCCGTGTTGCGCCAGGAACTTGACCGCGTCCACGCGATTGAGCGCGGCGGCGAACATCAAGGCCGTCTGCCCGTGAACGGATTCCCTCGCGTTGATTTCGGCGCCATGATCCAGCAGCGCCTTGAGCGCGCCCACGCTGCCCGATGCGGCCGCAGTCATCAGAGCGGTTGTGCCATTCGGCTTGGCCGACTTGGCGTTCGCGCCGGCGTTCAACAGAGCCTCGACGATAGCCGCATTGCCGCTGGTGCATGCCATAAAGAGCGGCGTCACGCCGCCCTCGCGCGTAGCGGCGTTCACATTGGCGCCGGCCGCCAGCAGCAGCTTCACCATTTCCAGGTCTTCATTGGATGCCGCCCAGTGCAGCGCAGTGGCCCCATCGCCCTGCGGCGCGTTGACCTCCACTTTCTGCTGCAGCAGGGATTTCACCGCGGCCCGGTCGCCTTGCATGGCGGCATCCGCCAGGCGCGTATCGCTGCCCGCCGCGGAAAGCAACAGCGCGACCAACAGCGCACCCGCTAAATGTTTAACCCTCATTAACGCCCCCTGGATTTGTAGCCTGGATTCGTGGCGCACGCACTCCTGCGTGCAGCGTTCACACTCGTGTGAACGCGCTTAGTCCCATCATCTAAACCAAAGCCCATCGCAACCTAAATCGCCACCGTCCCGTTGCTATCGCCGAAGCTTTCGGCCTTCACGCCCACCTTCTGCAACATCGTCAGCAGCACATTCGCCGTGGGCGTCTCATCCTTGGTAACAATATGCAGATTGCCCTTCACCTTGCCGCTGGCATGCCCCGCCAGGAACAACGGCACGCGCTTATGGTTGTGCACGTTGGAATCGCCCATAGGGCTGCCATAGAGCACTAGCGAGTGATCCAGCAGGTTGCCGTCGCCATCCGGCGTATTCTTCAACTTCTCAAGGAAGTAAGGAATCAAGCTCACGTGATACCGGTTGAGCTTAGCGAACTCGGCGATTCTCGCGGGTGTCTCGCCATGGTGTGAGCACGGATGGAACGGCGTCTTGACTCCGCTCTCAGGCCACACGCGTCCGCTCACATCGCGGCTCAACTTGAATGCCGAAACCCGCGTGGTCTCCGTCATGAACGCCAGCGCCTGCAGATCGAACATCAGTTTCACGTGCTCTTCGTAGGAATCGGGCACGCCCAGCGGCGCGGCGGGCAGCGCGCGCGCTTCGCCGCTGGCATTATACTTTTCGATCCGCTCGATGCGGCGCTCAATCTCGCGCACGTCGTCCAGATACGCGTTCAGGCGGTTGCGGTCGCTCTGCCCCAGGCCCTTCTGCAAACGCGATACATCATGCGAGATCCAATCGAGAATGCTGCGGTTCACCTTCTGCCGCGCCAATCGCTCTTGCGGCGTGCCGCCCTCGCCGAAGAGGTTCTCAAAGGCCATGCGCGGGTCCAGCGTCATCGGCAACGGAGCGGTAGGAGACGCCCAACTGATCGTATCGGCGTACACGCAGGCATAGCCGTAGTCGCACGCGCCGGAGGCATCCACCATCTCGATGCAAAGCTGAATGGAAGGCAGCGGCGTATCCTGACCCAACTGCTGCGCGTAGATCTGGTCGATGGACGCACCCACGTAATAGTCCGACCCCTCGGTCATCTTCGGATGCGCGGCGGTGAGGTAAACCGCGCTCGATCGGAAATGGTCGGCGCCCTCTTCGGCGGCGGCCCATGCCGTGGCGGGATGCAGATCGGTGTTGCTGACAATCGTGATGTAATCGCGATAGGGCGCGAGCGGCTCCAGCGTCTGGCTGAATTCGAAATCGGCGCCCTCCTTTTCCGGCGACCAATAGTGCTTGGTGGTGCCTTCCCCGGTGCTGCCGGCGGCCCCGTGTACCATTTCGATGCACGCGAGGCGGGTCTGCGGCGACGCCGCCGTCTTGCCGATGGGCGTCTGCGCGGGAACCATGGAATCGAGCAGCGGGAGCGACAACGCTACCCCCATGCCCCGCAGGACTTCGCGCCGGGAAATGTGCTTCTTAGTTATGAACGGCATTTTCCACCCTCCTCGCCGCGGCCAGATTGGTGGTCGCAGGCGCGGTCTCTTCCGCTCTTCGCATCTGGAAGGGCGGGCTCTTCACGATTCCCATGATAAACGACGAGAAGCGGTTGTTGCTGCGCGCCGCCGCACGGTCGATGCCGCGCACCGCGGGCATGTCGGGGCTTTCCAGCACGCGGCCCAGTGCGTAGGCCAAAAGGTTCTCGGTGAACGTTCCGAGGAACGCGTCGGAATGGTTCAACAGCGCCTGGCGAAGGCCGATGGGTCCATCCAGCTTGGCGCCGTCGAACATCTCGCCCGACGGATCGATGCGGAACCCGCTGTCGTTGGTGCGCCACACGCCCACCGCGTCGAAGTTCTCCAGCGAGAAGCCGATGGGGTCCATCATCTTGTGGCAGCCCGCGCACGCCGCGTTCGCGCGATGTTCCTGCATGCGTTCGCGCACCGACAAAAGCTTGGCCGCGTGGCCCGTGCGGCTATCGGCGTTCTCGGGCAGCGCGGGCACATTGGGTGGCGCCGGCGGCGGCGGCGTGCCCAGCAGCACTTCCATTACATATTTGCCGCGCTGCACGGGGGAGGTGCGGATGGCGGTTGAGGTCAGCGTGAGTATGCTGCCGTGGCCCAGCAACCCGAAGCGGTTCGGATCGGTAACCGTGACGCGTCGGAAGCGATTGCCCAGAATGTTCGGGATGCCATAATGCTTGGCCAGGCGTTCGTCGACGAAAGTATAGTCCGCCGTCAGAAGTTCCACCACGTTGCGGTCTTCGCGCATGACGCTCTCGAACAGCATCTCGGTTTCGCGCCGGAAAGAATCTGTCAGCGTAGCGTCGAAATCCGGGAACAGCAACAGATCGGGGGTGACTCCCTTCAAGTTCTGCAGGTGCAGCCACTCGGAGGCGAAGTTGGTGGTGAGCGCTTCCGATCGCGGGTCGGCCAGCATGCGCTTGACCTGTTTTTCGAGCACCAGCGGATCGCGGAGCTTGCCTTGGCTGGCGACGGTGAGAAGCTGATCGTCGGGCGGGCGGCTCCACAAGAAGAACGAAAGGCGCGAGGCCAGTTCTAGATCGCCAATGCGGAAATTCCGTCCGGGCGTCGTGTTCGCAGGAACGTGCTCGAAGCGGAAGACGAATTCGGGATTCGATATCATCGCCTGAATGGCCGTGCGGATTCCGCTTTCGAAATCGCCCTCATTGCGGCCCGACTGGTAGAAATTCAGCAGCTCTTCCAGGTCGTTGCCAGTGGCCGGACGGCGATACGCCTGGCGCGCCAGCGCCGCGATAATCTGCTTGGCGCACGGAATCTCGTCGGCGCCGGGCGCGGGACGGCAGGTGAAGATCTTGTGACGGCTGGGCGTATCCGAAACGCCTTCCACCTTGACCGGGCCGGTGATGCTCAACTCGTGCAGGTGCGGCAGCGTGGTCATACCTGGCAGCGAGCCGATTTGGACCTCCACCAGGCTCTGCTCCACCATCCTGTACTCGTCCTCGATCGGGCCGTCGGCGAGCTGAATGAAAGACGCCGAAATTCTTTGCGGTCCGGCCTTCACTTGGATCGGCGGCGTCTTCATGCCGTCCTTCGCCAGCGTCATGGAAGGGTTCACGTCCAGCATCGCGACCTTAACGCCATTCACCGCGATTTCGACCTGGTGGCCTTTACCTTGATTCTGGCCGAAGAGCGCACCGGTGGCGGCGTAGTAGAAGCCGATTTTGAAGATGTATTCGCCGTCGGCGGGGAAATCGTGAACGATGGACATTCCGCCGCGCGTGCCGATGGGCGTGCCTTCCACGTGGCGGGTTTGCGCGGTGATCCGCGGGATGGAGTAAGTTGAGGTCAGCGCCAGCGCCGCCGAGTCGCCCACGGCCTCGCGGCTGATGCGGCCGGCTGCACGGATGTAGCCTTCCATCAGCGCTGGAGAAATGGTGAGCGCATCGGCCATATTATCGAAGCCATGGCTCATATCGTCGGTGGGAAGCAGGCCGGATACGTCGACATCGACATCCAGCAGGTCGTGAATCGCGTTGGCGTATTCAGTTCGATTGAGCCGGTGTAGCGCCGGGCGGCCGGGGTTGGGATGCAGGGCGGCGGCTTGATCGATAGCGCTTTCCAGCGATGCGGCGAAGGATTTGAGGACCGCTGGTTTGGGCCGCGGCATCCCGGGAGGAGGCATGAGGCCGACGCGCAGCTTGCGGATCATTTTCTCGGCTAGATCCGCGCTGCGCGGGATGTGCGCAAGGTCCAGTTTGGTGAGCGACATCCCGCCGGATTTGGTTTGGTCGTTGTGACAGTAGGCGCAATATTGATTCAGGAAGGCGCGCTGTGCGGCAGCGGTTGAAAATGACGCCGCGACCGAAGCGGGAGCCGCTTGCGGATGAAGGGCCGCGGTTTGCGCAAAAGAGAATGCGGGTGCGGCGGCCAGCAAACTGCTGAAAATAAGGACGGCTTTCAAATGGTTCTCCAACGTAGAGCGCCTGATAGCATCCCGGGGCTGATTATAGTAAGCGCGGAGGACAGTGTCAAGGGCATGAAGGGGCGAAATCGCTTGGGGTAAACGAGATAGCAAGGTTGGCCAGGCAAGGTCAGTCGGATTTTTCCACGGTTTTGTGGAAAAGTCTGTGGGAAATCAGAACGGAACGTGCGATGCGCCTTTTCTGTAATGGTTCTGTGACGCTATGCACACGATTACAGCAACGGTGCATTTACCCGTTCAAGCCCCTCAAAACAATGTGCGTCGCCGCCCGGATGGCTTTCACTCAGCGTGAGCGGCCATACGCTGTTATACATAGACGTCTGCGCATCGCGGCGCCATGACACTCGCCGGGCGACTTGCCTTCCGCAGGCCGTTCTGAATCGTAACCGGCGCGCTACTGCAGCGCGGGCAGATCCTCCCGAGGGATTAGCAGACGAATCGACCGGCCCTTCCCCGGAGTTCGTTCGATGAAGCCTTTGGCTTCCAACGTCAGCACCATCTGATGCACCGATGGCGGCGACACCCTGAAATAGTTCTGCATGTCAGATTCGGCTGGAGCGACTCCGTGCATCTTCGTGTAGAAGAAAATGAACGCCAGGTACTGCCCCTGTTTCTCGCTATATGGCTTCTTCGTCATTGCCGTCCGATTGTACGCAACCGCCGGACAAAAACGCCAGCGTCGCATCCCAAGCATCATCTCTCGTCAATGCTTGGACGACGGAACCCGTTGTTAACGCTTCGCCCCTACCCTCCGTCTCTATTTCGTCATTATCATGATTCCAGCGATGCTGGCGCCGCAAGAACCCACCGATGACGACGGCCTGATCCGCGCCGCGGCCGCGGGCGACCGCCCGGCGTTCGGGGAACTCTACATCCGCTATGCGCGCATGGTCCACGGAATCCTGCTGGCGCGCGTTCCGCCGGGCGATGCCGAAGACCTGGTGCAGGACGTGTTTCTCTCCGCCATGAAGCAACTCGGTAAGCTGCGTACAGCCGCGGCGTTTCGCGGTTGGCTGGGAGCCATCGCCCGCAACCGCGCTATGGACTACTTTCGCGGCGCGCGCGAAGAGGCGCCGCTCGACGAACGCGTGGCTCCCGTTCGCGGCGCCGGCGCGGAATCGTTCGCGGCCCTCGATGCCATCCGCAACTTGCCCGAAGCTTACCGCGAGACGCTGACCATGCGCTTGGTGGAAGGCATGACTGGGCCGGAAATCGCGCGGCAGACCGGCTTGACGCCGGATTCGGTGCGCGTTAATCTTTGCCGCGGCATGAAGCTGTTGCGCGAGGCGCTGGGAGGCGGAAAGGAAAAATGAACGACGATTACCTGTGGGACCAATCCGGGCCGCCGGATCCGGAAATTGTGCGCCTGGAAGAGACGCTCGCGCCGTTCCGGTATCGCACTCGCCCGTGGGACCTCCGAAGCGCCCCTCGCAATGTTCCGCGCGGCCCCGCAGGGAAGCGGTGGCGATGGATCGCTGCCGCCGCGGCCGTGATCGCCGGCGCTATCGCGGTTCGCCTGATGATGCCGCCGGCGCAACCTACCGGATGGCGCATAGACAGCACTGCCGGCGTGGCGCAAGTCGGGCGCGGGCAGGCCGTAGTCGCGAGCCATGTACGGCACGGCGACGTCCTTCGCACCGGCGCGGACGCTCAGATGGCGCTTTCCGCCGAAGATATCGGCAGAATCGAAATCGGCCCGCAATCCGAGCTGCGCGCCTCTACGGATCGCCAGGTCACGTTGAATCGCGGCATGCTGCACGCCTTTATCTGGGCGCCGCCGCGCGAGTTCGTGGTGAATACGCCATCCTCGCGCGCCGTCGATCTGGGCTGCGAATATACCTTGAACGTGGATTCCACCGGCAACGGCCTCGTCCGCGTGCTGCTCGGCTGGGTGGCGTTTCAGTTTCACGATAACGAATCGTTCATCCCCGCCGGCGCCGAATGCATCACGCGCAAAACCGCGGGCCCGGGCATCCCATTTTATGAGGACGCTCCCGAAGCGTTGCGCGCGTCGTTGGCGCGGTTCGAGCAGGGCGATGCTGCTTCGCTCGGCGGCATTCTCTCTTCCGCCCGCTCGCGCGATGGCATCACGCTCTGGCACCTGCTGACGCGCGTCCCCGCGCAGGATCGCGACGCCGTGTTCGACCGCTTCGCGCAGTTGGTCACCCTACCGCCCGAAGTTACCCGCGAAGGCATGATGCGCAAAGACGGCCACATGATCGACCTGTGCTGGAATGCGCTGAAACTGGAAAACGCCGATTGGTGGAGAGGTTGGGAGCGGCGCTGGAATTAGCCGCATGACAAACGGTTCACCGGCGTAAGACTGGCACTGATAGGATGAAGACGTAGGGGAATTCTTATGACAGTGATTGAGCTTCCGGATGAACAGGCGGCGCTGAAAGCGAAGGCAGAGGTGTGGACTTGCAATACTTGCCGGAGGGCCTGCATCTGGCCGGACGCCGAAAAGCCCACCGAGAATTGACCATTCGTAGCGCACGCACTTTGCGCACACTCTGCGTGCAGCGTTCACAATCGTGTGAACGCGCGTTCCAATCTGCGAAGTTGATACCTCCAACCAATACGGAAAATGTTTTGGGCCGCCGATGAACGCGGATAAACGCCGATAAAACAAAAGGCAATTCTTATCGGCGTTCATCGGCGTTTATCGGCGGCCAGCGCCTCTTCTCGATTTTGGTTTCTGCCCAGGCGTAGACACTAGTCCGCCCGCGCCTCTGAATGACTCTACATTCCCAGTATCTCCTTGTGCCAAACCGCCAACACCAGCGCCGCCACGCCCAGGAACGTGCCGAATGGTAATTCGTATGTGCCGAACTCCCTGCCGGTGGCTTTGATATACAAGCTGCCCAGAATCGACCCGCTCACCCCGCCGAGAATCAGCGTCCACAGTGCGCCCGGCAATCCCATGAAGCTGCCCACCATGGCGATCAGCTTGACGTCCCCAAGGCCCAGGCCCTCCTTGTGGCGGATTCTGAAATAGATCTCGCCGGCCGCCCACAGCAGGAATGCAGGCAGTAAAGATCCGAAGGCGGCTTCTGTAACCCACCTCGCCACGCCGGTCAGGTCTTTGTGCAGCGCTACGTAGACTAGCAACGAACCGAAATCGGACGGCGTCGGCACGAACAGCGCGAAGAGGAAACCGAGCGCCAGTCCGCCCAGCGTGAATTCGTCGGGCAGAATGCGCTCTTCCAGGTCGGAGAAGATCAACCCCACCAGCAGCGCCGCCAGCACGCACATTTTGAGCGCGGCCACAGTCGGCCCCAGCGCATAGACGAAATAAAAGAACAGCGCCGCCGTCAGCAATTCCACGATCGGGTAGCGCACCGGAATTCTCGCCTTGCAATGCCGGCAACGGCCGCGCAGCAGCAGAAAGCTCAGCACCGGTACGTTGTCGTACCAGGCAATCATCTCGCCGCAACTCGGGCAGTGCGACCGCGGACGCACCACGGAAAGGTCGCGCGGCCAGCGATAGATGCACACGTTGAGAAAGCTGCCCATCAGCAGACCGAACAGCAGCGCGAGTAATGCTTCAATCATTGGCGCTCCGGAAAGACAGGCCGGGAGGGCTGTCCTACATCGAGCACCTTCGAGTAGACGTCCATGGTCCGGCGCACCATATGATCCACTGTAAACTTTTCCAGCACCGTTCGCCGCGCCGCCTCGCCCATGCGCCGCGCCAGGTCGCCGCCATCCATCAGCGTGCGAATCGCGGCCGCGATGGATGCGGCATCGTTTTCCACCAGCAGTCCGTTCTCGCCATGCCGAATCGCCTCCGGCAATCCGCCTATTCTGCTCGCCACCACCGGCACGCCGGCCCCCATCGCCAGCAGCGCCGCCGACCCCAGCCCTTCGCTGTGCGTGATGTATACAAAGATCGCGGCCCGGCGCAGATCGCGCTCCAGGTCGGTGGAAAAGTTCAGCGCCACTCCCGCCAGCCGCGCCGCTTCCATCACCAGCGGCGCGCCCTTCCGCGGATCGCCCGCGTTGGCCGGCGCTACCACTTTCGGCCCTTGCGCCTGTTCCAAAATTGGAACTCCGTCGTACACTACGTCGATTCTTTCCCCGGGAACGCCGCTCGCCGTCAGCACGGATTTTACGAACTCCGAGACCGCCACATACCGCTTCGCTCTGGAATATTTCCAGCGCGACCGCACAGCGAAGGCCACACGCCGCGCAACCACGAGCGGCTTCCTGGCTACGATGCCGGTAATGGCGCCAATCGTGTGTGTGCGCGCATCGTGGGCGTGAATCAAATCGTGGCGTCCCGCCAGCATTGCGGCGTGCGCCAGTCCCAGCGGCTCCACGTGCAAACCGATATTGTCCGCGGCTTTTAGGGCTGCCTGAAAGAGCGGCGAGCCGGCGCGCGCCAGCAGCGTCTGCTCCACCCCCATGGCCGCCAGCCCCTCAATCAGACGCAGCGCCTGCCACTGGCCTCCGCGCATCTCCTTGCCCGAATCCAGGTGCAGAATACGCATCAGCTCATGTTTCTCGCTTTGGCGTACTTCAGAAATGTGTAGAAGGCCGCCATGTAGGCGATGGCCAGCCCTTCGCGCCCGTCCAAGAAGCCGCGCTGGAACACGTAGCTCTTCAGGAACGTCCACGGGGGGTCGAAGAGCATGCGCCAGAGCGGCGCCTGAACATTGCGCGATGCCAGCTCCTGCGCGGCCAGGGTGGTGTACTTTTCGATGGACTTGACGTGCTCGGAAAGAGAGTCGCAGGTGAAGTGCAGAATGTTGCTTTCCAGTCTGCCCACGCGGCCTGTCACCTGCACGCTCTCGTGAACGAAATCGCCCAGGAACTTTCCTTTGCGCCGGTCGTAGAGGCGGATTTTGCGGTCCGGATACCAGCCCGAATGCAAAATCCATCGACCCAGATAGCGCGCCAGGCGCGGCATGGAGTAGCCGTCGTCGCGCGGCCCGGTCTTCTTCAGGTTCCAGATCTCAGCTTCCAGCGCCTCGCTCAGCGCCTCATCGGCATCGAGTGAAAGTATCCAATCGTGCGACGCCTGTTCGGCGGCCCAGTTCTTCTGCCCGGCGTACCCGCGCCACCCCGCGCCAATCACGCGCGCGCCCAGTTTTTCCGCCAGCTCCTCGGTGCGGTCGGTCGACCCGCTATCCAGAATCAAAATCTCATCGCAGCATCGCAGGCTCTCAATGGCGCGCGCGATGTTGCGTTCCTCGTTGAGCGTGATGATGGTGGCCGTAATTTTCATTCCGGCTTTTAAAGCGCGCCCTCCGCGATGGGTGCATACGTGAAGCACAGCAGGAACACCACCAGCGCGACCCACGCCAGTTTGCGCCGCCCCGCGCCCAATTCAGCCGCGTCATAAATGGAAGGGTGCCGCCGGCCCAGAATCAGCAGCGCCACGCCCCAGAAGTACCAGCCCTGCCAGAAGATTCCCAGTGGGATCAGGCAAACGCATGCCGCTATCGAGACCAGCTTATGCCGCCGCGGGAAGAACGAGTAGAGAATGTGTCCGCCGTCAAGCTGTCCGATGGGCAGCAGGTTCATTGCCGTGGCGAGCATCCCCACCCACGCCGCGCGCGCCACCGGATGCAGATAGACGTCGCTCGATTTTAGCCCCGGAAAAATGGCGCGCTGCAAAATCCACTCGAGCCCCGGGATGCCGAATTGCAGCTCGCCCTGATGCCCGATGCCCGGAATCGCCTTCGAGAACGCGATCCCGATGGCCAGCGCCGGCAGCAGAAACACAAACCCCGCCAGCGGCCCCGCCGCGCCGATATCGAAAAGAATGCGCTTCGAGTAAATGGGCGAGCGCACGCGGATGAACGCGCCGAAAGTCCCCAGCACCGGCGACGGCAGAAAGTACGGCAGGCTGGCATCCACCCCGTGATACATCGCGGCGAGGTAGTGCCCGAATTCGTGAGCCAGCAGGATGGTCAGCAGCGTCAGCGAAAACGGCAGCCCGCCCAGCAGCATTGCCGGATGCCGCCACAACAGCGGATACATGTCGATGCTGCGGCTGAGGTCGAACGGCACGTTGCGGTTGAAGCTGTACTGCATGGCCGCCCCCACCGTGGTGGTGGAGAGCAGCGTCAACGCAAACAGCAGCGCGTAGAGCCAATAGCGCTCGCGCGGGCGGTACGCCGGGAGGCGATACGCCTCGTAAATCTGCGGCGCCGGAAAAATATCCCTGGATGACACGATAAGGCCACGATAGAGCCACGCCAAGCCGCGGGCAGTAATCTACTGCAGCGTCTGCAGCTCCTTGCCGGGCTTGAAGCGCACGGCCTTGCCCGGGGGAATAGAAACCTCCGCCCCCGTCCGCGGATTTCGCCCGATGCCGGTCTTCCTCGGCTTCACGTTGAACACCCCAAAGCCTCGCAGCTCGATACGGTCGCCTTGTTCGAGCGCGCGCTTCATGCTCTCAAACACGGTCTCCACGGCCATTTCGGCCTTGGTCTTGGTGATGCCGGTCCGGCTGACAACTTCGTTGATGATATCGAGCTTGATCAAGTAAGCCTCCTGTCCGGGCGTTTGGCGAAATTGGTTCCCTACCGGTCAACCACATGATAAGATTGAATTTATACTCATGTCAAGCGCGGGTCTGCCGGAATCCCCCCAGGCGGTTTCGAGCGACGTATTCCGCCGGGCTTGCGGCCGGTTCGCAACCGGCGTCGCCATTGCCGGCGCAATCGACGCCAGCGGCGCGCCCCACGGACTTACAGTCAGCTCGTTTTCTTCCGTTTCCCTCGACCCTCCGCTCATCCTCATCTGCCTCGGACACGCCATCGCCGCCATCGACGTCTTTCGACAGTCGCGCCATTTCGGCTTGAGCGTCTTGCGGGAAGATCAAGGCGAGCTTTCCGAGCGCTTCGCCATGCGCGTCGACGACCGTTTCGAATCGCTCGCGTGGCGCCGCGGCGAAACCGGCGTTCCCTTGCTCGACGGCGCACTGGCCGCCATTGAGTGCGAAACGCGCCACCGTGTGGCCGCCGGCGACCACGATATTTTCATCGCGGAAATGCTGCGCGCCACCGTCGGCGAAGGCCGGCCGCTGATCCATTTCGCCAGTGAATACAGCCGACTGGCATAGACTGAACATTTATGACCAATCCCCTCGCTTACCTGCACGATCAGCTCGAAGAGTGGAAGCGCGACGGCGTCTACCAGCGCCTGCGCATTCTGCAATCCGCCAGCGCCGCCGAATCCCGCTTCGACGGCAGAGAGGTGATCAACCTCGCCTCCAACAATTATCTGGGCCTCACCACCCACCCCAAACTGCGCGAAGCCGCCATCGACGCCGTCAAACGCTTCGGCGTTGGTTCCGGCGCCGTGCGCACCATCTCCGGCACTATGACGCTGCACATGCAACTGGAAGAGCGCATCGCCGCTTTCAAGAACGTGGAAGCCTGCGTGGTATTCCAATCCGGCTTCGCCGCCAACGCGGGCACGGTTTCCGCCCTTCTCGGCCCCGAGGATCACATTATTTCCGACGAGTTGAACCACGCCAGCATCATTGATGGATGCCGCTTGTCGAGGGCGAAGATTCGCGTGTTTCCGCATAAGGATGTAGCAGCGGCCGAGAAGATTCTCGCCGAGTTGGACGGCGTTGCCGGCAGAAAGCTGCTGATCTCCGACGGTGTTTTCAGCATGGATGGCGACATCGGCCCGCTGCCCGGCTTGGTGGAGGCCGCCGAACGGCACGGCGCCATCATGATGGTGGACGACGCGCACTCCTCCGGCGTACTGGGCAAGGCGGGCCGCGGAACTATCGATCATTTCGGTTTGCACGGACGCGTTCACGTGCAGGTAGGGACTCTCTCGAAAGCTATCGGCGTATTGGGCGGCTACGTCTGCGGCACCCGCGACCTGATCGAGTTTCTATATCACCGCGCGCGTCCGTTTCTGTTTTCGACGTCGCATCCGCCTGCGGTAGCGGCCGCATGTCTGGCGGCGTTCGATGTGCTGGAGCAGGAGCCCGAGCGAATTCAAAATCTTTGGGATAACACTAAGTACTTCAAGCAAGGATTAGTCGCCGCCGGATTCAATACAGGCATGAGCGAGACACCGATCACGCCGGTGATTGTGGGCGAAGCCAAGACGGCGCACGCATTGTCTAACGGGCTGTTTGAAGAAGGCGTGCTGGCGCTGGGGATCGGATTTCCCGTGGTGGCGAAGGGAAAGGCGCGAGTCCGGACCATTGTGACAGCGACGCACACGCGCGACGAGTTAAACGGCGCGCTGGAAGCCTTCCGGAAAGTGGGGCACAAACTCGGAATCGTTGCGTAAGGTAGTACTGCGAAATTCTCCGCCAACGTGGTTTGTCGAGCGGCCGCTCACCCGCAAAACGGCCGCTCACCCCGGAGAAAGCGAGACACTGGGTTGTCGGCCGCGCCAGCCCCGCCATCTCTTAATCGATCGATTCGAAAAGCTTAGAACTCAAATCGCAGCGTGGTTGCCATCTGGCGGGGCGAATAAGTCGCCGTATACTGCCCCGTTTGCGTGTTGGTGTTGACCGCCCCGGAGAAGGTATACGTCGTGCCAATGGTCGAGAACTCGGTGTGATTGAAGACGTTGAAAGCCTCGATACGGGCCGACAGCCTGTACCTTCCGTCCCTCCCGATTTTGACAATCTTCTGCAATGCCACGTTCCAATTGGACCAGGACGGTTGCCGCAGAATGTTCTCGCCGATATTACCGAACGTTCCAGCCGGGGCCATGCCGAATGCGGCGGTATTGAAATTGGAGTAGAAGCTCTGCGTAAAGTTGGTCGGATTGGCTATCTCCTGGCAACGCGCACCGCCGCCGGACAGGGATGGATCCGAGTTGGCGGGTCCCGCGGAAACCGAGGTACAGGTTGGAGTGACGGGCGCCCCGGTCTGGAATATGGTAACGCCGGAAAGCACCCAGTTATCGAGCACGTGTTTCATCACGCCGAGGTGGTTGCCCGGCCCGGGCAGGTTGTACGAGTAGTTAATCGCCAGTACGTCAGACCGGTCGTTAGATAGCGGCCCATAGAACCACGCGCGCTGACTGTGATAGTTATCCCAACTTTGAGTTCCCAGAGCCTTGGAGAACGTGTAAGAAGCGCCGAACTGGACCCCATGTCGCAACCTGTGCTGCGCCTGCACTTGTAGCGCGTTGTAATTCAAGCTCGAGAGACTGTCGCTGGTTTCCGTGATGCTTCCCATTCCCGGATAAGCAGTTCGCAGCAGATTCGCGTTGACCTCCGTGTTGTTGAATACATTCGCGGGGTTCGCATACGCAAACTCCGGAATCGGGTTGATCTGCAGGCTCTGCCGCGCGTCGCGGGCGTTGTCGTACACATAAGCGACATCGACAACCGTACTGAATCCGATATCCCTCTGGATGGTGAAATTGGCCTCGTCGGAGTGAGCCGGCTTTTGGTTGCCTTCGTTAACCGAGGCTGTCGTCGGCGATATTGCTTCGGCGGCCGCAGCCTGCGGGATTTGACTGATATAGCCGTAATAGACAACGGGAGTATAGACCACTGGGGCCGCGCCACTCTCGCCGGCCTGTCCACCCAGATTCAAGAGGTTTTGGAAAACTCCGAAACCGGCGCGAATCGCCGTCTTACCGTCTCCAAAGACGTCCCAGGCGAAACCGATGCGCGGTACGGGATAAATGTATGGCGTCAATTCAAAGAAGCGGCCATTTCCGGTGAGCCCGTCAATATGCATACCGTCCACGGGATTTCCAACGCCCGGGACCAGCGTGCCCACTAACGAAGAATAGGTGGTAGCGCCGTTCTGTGGGTCAATCGCCACGGACTTGCCGCCAACGATCGCCGGCGCGTAAATCACGGGCGCCTGAGCCGGATTCCACAACTGCGGGAAGAAATCCGCGAAGGCCCCGTAATCTTCGTGCATGGTGCCCTGGTGCTCGAAACGGACGCCTATATCGAGCGTGAACCGCCGGCTCACCCGCCAGTTATCCTGAATATACGCTGCATCCAGCCAGTAGTAAACATTTGGCGATTTGATATTGGTTGCCTCGGTGTAAGTCTGATAGATGCCCAGGAGCGCATTCGCGTAGCCATCGCCGCTGTCCAGCGGATTGTTTACGGAACTGCCGAAATTGAAAGAGCCCGCATAGTTGTATCCGGCGTTGGGCTCAACCTTCGACTGATACTCCGCGTACCCGCCCGCTTTGATATTGTGGTTGCCGATCACTTTACTGAAATTGTCCTGCAGGGTGTAGTTGTCGTTGAAGTTCTTATAGGGAATCTCGTCGTTGCCGGTAGTGCTCGGATTAAAGGAATCCGGGTTATCCACGTTACCGCCGGCATATGTAGCAGTCGGAAGGTAGTTTATGTAGGTATCGAAACAACTCTGATTTCCGTTCTCCGTGCAATAGTTCAGCGGCGTCGTTCTCAACGTTGGCGGGTTAAAACTGCTCGTGCGGAGAAATGGGGGCACATTCTGATAAAAGCCGTAATTGACGTGCCCTAGTCCGAACACAAACTCATTCACGGTGGTTGGCGTTAGCGTGTGAACCAGATGGGCGGTGAAGGCATAACCTGGAGTGTACTGGACCTGCCCGCCCGCCACGCCCACTGCGATCGTCTCGGGAGTCAGCGCGTTATCGTAGTCGTCGGATACCCGAAGGAACAGGTTCATGTTGCTTTTGATCAGGTAGTCGAGCCGCACGGTTTCGTCCCGGCGCTTATGGTACCCGCTGCTGTCGTTATCGATTAAGTTGGCGCTGTAAAGCTGGCCGGGGGCCGGATTCACATATCCGTTGGGCATGGGAAATACGTTTAAGAACTGCAGGCCGGTTGGATCGATCCGGTTCGTGGGAATGATGTTGCCCGGGAAAGGCGCCCCGGTTAGCGGATCGGTAATCGTAATCCGGGTGCCGACCGAATTCACAGTGCTAGAAAAGTTGCCGGCCCGCTCCAACGCCGTTGGCACGTTGGCGGTCCCAGTAGTGGTGGGCACCTTCACCTGGGTGTATTCCTGGGAAGCGAAGAAGAAGAACTTCTCGCGAGTCTTGTTGTACACCTTGGGAATGGTGACTGGGCCGCCAATGCTAAAGCCGCCCACGAAATACCGGTATAGGGGCCGCGCTATATCTTGCCGATTGTCGAAGAAGGTATTGGCGTTCATGTCCTCGTGCCGCCGGTTCCAATAGGCCGTACCGTGAAAGGTCTTCGTACCGCCCTTGCTGATAAAGTTGATGGCCCCGCCGGCCTGCCTCCCGAACTCGGCCTGGTAGGCGCTGGTGCTCACCCTGACTTCGCCGATGGAGTCGAGGTTGGGCGCCACATACGTATCGTTCTGTCCGCCGGCATCGAGGATCGTGATCCCGTCAAGCGTCACATTCTTGTTGCCGGTCGACTGTCCATTGATTCCGATGCCCTGTACCGCAAAGGCGCTGGATAGATCCCTGCTGGCAGTGGTATCCACCACGCCGGGAATGAGATCCATATACCCAAAGACGTCGCGGCCTTTCAAGGCGACTTCGCCCAGTTGCAGTTCGTCGATGGTCGCGCTTCTTTCGCTGCTCGCGGTCTGTACCGCGGTGGCTTGGGCGGTTACCGATACCTGCTCGGTGACCGCGCCGATTTGAAGAGTCAGGGTTCCCAAGTCGCGGGTTTCCGAGGCGGCGATGGTAATGTCGGAAAGCTCAAAGGCCTTGAAGCCGCCGGCATTGATGCGAAGGTTATATACGCCGGGTCCCAGATCGAGGAAGCGGAACAGCCCCCTCTCGTTCGACTGGCTGTTACGAACCTCTCCGGTGGACTTTTCGATCAGGGTAAGTTGGGCGTTGGGAACGAGGGCGTTTCCGGGATCGGCCAACGTGCCGAGTATGGTGCTGCTGATTGTCTGGCCAAAAACGGATATTGCGCCAAACGTCACATAGACAAGAGCGCGCTGCAGGCTCCTTTTCGACATGGAAAACTCCTTATCCTTTTGCGAGATGGGCGCACGCCGTGGAACCAACGTGGCGCCGATATTTAGTTGTTATCGTGAACTATACGTCAGTTTTACACTTGAGTCAAGAGAATCATGCGAGGAATTTGCGAGGAACCATGCGATGAGTTGCCAGGAGTTGCGGGTAGTGGTGAAGAGCCGGAGAGAACGCGCTTTTTTCACACTGCGGCGACGCTCGCTTCTTCAACGCCGCTCTTGGGATGAGCGTCTGCCGCAGATACCGGGCTGGCGAGGACGATGGATGGAGGCGGACTGATCCCAGGGCAAACCGGCGATTGCCGTCCAATTCTCAGAATAGGTGCGCCATAAATCTGAATTGTTGCACGATGAAACTAATTGTGAAGACCCGGAATATTCGATCCGGAACATTCCCGGTGACCCAGGGTTGCTGCGCTTGAAGCTCCGATCTCTTCTAGCCAATGGCTGCCAACGGGCCGCATTGTGGACGCAGTGCGCTTCACGCGAAGGCGAGACGTCGACAAACTTCATGCGCCGTGCCGTCGAAGATCGGCACGGCGCTAACTGGATGCGCACGATCGCTTTGCATCCTGCTTCGCAGGTTGACCCCATCACACGTTGACGTTCGGGTATATCCCCGGGGGGATGTTCGTCTGCCGGCGAAACCGCCGCTTGACTTGGTCGATCCGGCGCACCCGCCAAGTCGATCTCATCCATCCGCTTCATGCCAAGGCCTTCGGCCGCACCTGACACTGTCGAGGGCATGTTAGTGCCGGAGAGTCGCAGTCCATCAAAGCCTCACACAGGGTGTCAACCTCTACCGGGGCGGGGCCGCCGCAGCACCACTTCGGACTATCGTCGCGGTGGCGCCATCCAACCATAGTCTGGAAGATTGCCGAATTGTAACTTCATTCAGCCGGTGAGAGGTGGTGTGAACGTGGCCCTTCATCTTGGGCAATCCGATGTAGACGTCGGCCTCGCGGAGCGGCCCCGGAACTGGAAACTCGTTGCAACTGAACTCCCCGCCGGCCCGCCCCGCCTCCACGATGCCGCAGGCTTGGTATTGATCTTGAGCAGCGCCTTGTCGCCCGGCTTGGCGACATTTTGCATCCCGCCCATCGTCTGGTTGGCGATCTGCCGGATCATGCCCTTGACGGGGTCTAACTGTTCCCTGGTGTACTGTTGACACGCGGCAGCGCGCGCCCCATACACGAGAGTTTGTTCAATGCGCGAACTATACATAATATACATTGTCGCGCCGGTGGTCACGCCGGCGCCAAGGTCTGCCGCATAGCGTCATCAAGATGTCGTCGTGGCGCGCCGGCATGAGATTTGCGAGCGTTGATGCCACCTATCGGATGTTCCGGGTATACTACGGACAAGTCTGGAAGGTTCCGAGTTGACAGGACCCAATCCGATATTCGATTTCGAGATCGATAAGGCCGCCCCGTTTGGCGGTCCCGATTTGCGCGGTGCATACATCGGGGGCGATTCTGTTCGACCGCTCCAAGGGTTGCTATTATTCCCTATTTCCGCGCGCCCGTCGCCGATCTTCCCACGGTCTATTTGGAACGACAGATCATGAGCCGACTCTCCCACAAGGTTATTTTCGCCTGCATGATTGCGTCGAACATGATTCAGGCGCAAACCGATTGGCCTGTTTTCGGACACGACCCGGGCGGGATGCGATATTCGCCTCTCAAGCAGATTAACGCGGGCAATGTAGCCAAGCTGAAGCTGGCCTGGACCTTCGACACGGAAGTGGCAAACATGCCGCCGCCCCCCATCCCGGGAGGCCGCAGGGGTAGCGATTCGGAGCCGGCCGCCGCGGGCCGCGGGGACAGCGAATCGCAGCCGCCCGCCGCCGCCGCCCGCCGCCCGCGCGCGCGCCGGTCCGAAAGCACGCCGCTGGTGATTGGCGACGTGATGTACTTCTCGACCGCCTATAACCGCGTCCTGGCGATGGACCCGGAAACCGGCGCGAAGATTTGGGAATATGAAAGCGCGCACACACCCGCGTTGCGCGGCATCGCTTATTGGCCCGGCACAAAAGATCTGCCTCCGCAGATCGTCTTTGGCACGGGGGACGGCTGGCTGATCTCACTCAATGCGAAAACGGGTAAACCCATTCCCGGTTTCGGCAACGAGGGGTTGGTCAATCTGAAGGTGGGCGTAACCGACCACTTTCCGAATGCCCGGGTCAGCATGTCATCGCCGCCTACTATCTACAAGGATCTGGTGATCACCGGTTCCAGCACGGGAGAGATGCCCGCGCGCGCGGCCAACGGCGACGTTCGCGCCTGGGACATTCACACGGGCAAGCTGGTGTGGACCTTCCATACGATTCCGCGTCCCGGCGAACTGAACCATGACGTCTGGCAAGACGGCGAATGGGAGGACAGGTCCGGCGCCAATTCATGGGGCTTTACGACCGTTGACGTCGAGCGCGGCTTGTTGTTCATCCCCATCGGCACGCCTAACACCGACTTCTACGGCGGCGACCGGAAGGGCTCGAATCTCTACGGCTCCACATTGGTGGCGCTGGAGGCGGCCACCGGCAAATTGAAGTGGTACTTCCAGACGACGCACCATGACAATTGGGATTACGATTTGACAGCCGCTCCCGCGCTGATCACGGTGAACCGCAACGGTAAAAAGATACCCGCGGTAGCGCAGAGTACCAAGCAGGGATATCTGTTCCTCTTTGACCGCCTGACGGGCAAACCGATCTACGACGTGCAAGAGGTCCCGGTAGCCAACGATAACGCGCTCCCGGGAGATTCCAACTGGCCGACGCAACCTATCCCAGTCAAACCGCCGCCTCTGGCGCGCACCTCGTTTAAGCCGGAAGAAATCGCTACGGTAACGCCCGAACACGAAAAGTATTGCAGAGACCTGCTGGCAAGAGAGGGGGGCGCGCTGACTGGCGGGCCGTTCGCGCAATACGGTCCGAAGCTGCGCGTGATCTTCCCCAGTTGGACCGGGGGCGGAAATTGGGGCGGCACATCTTTCGATCCCGAGTTGGGATACATCTTCGTCAGCACCAAGAGTCTGGCAAACTTCAATAAGATGGCGCCGGGACCGAACGGCGCGGGATACGTGCGCGTGGGTCCGGACCATCCGCCGCTAAACATGGGCGACTACTTTTGGGATGGGACAAAGCACTGGCCTTGCCAGCAGCCGCCCTGGGGCGAACTAAGCGCCGTCAATGTCAATACGGGAGACATCGCGTGGAGAGTTCCGCTGGGCTCATTCGAGGAGTTAGACAAGCTGGGGATACCGAAAACCGGTACGCCCACCACCAACAGCGGCTCCATCGCGACCGCCGGCGGCCTGGTTTTCATCGGCGCCACCATTGACGGCAAATTTCGCGCATTCGATTCACGCACCGGCAAAGAGTTGTGGGTGACAGACCAGCACGCCGATACTAACGCCGTGCCGATCAGTTATCGGGGCAAGAGCGGTAAACAATATGTTGCGGTGTTCGCGGCCGGCGGCGATCACCCCGATGCGCTTACGGGAAGGTTATTTGTTTATGCCCTACCTTAGAAGAGTAAGAGGTCAGAAGAATATGAGGCTGGTCTTGTTTCTGTGTCTCACGGCTGCCGCCGCAGCCCAAACATTGCCGGACGGGCCCGGCAAAGCTGTAGTCGAAAGAATGTGCACGCCGTGCCATGGTCTTGAGAACGTCGTCACAGCCAGGATGTCGAAGGATCGCTGGGGCAACATCGTCGACGACATGGTGTCGCGGGGCGCAACCGGTACCGACGAGGACATCGATCAGGTCATCAACTACCTCGCGGCGAATTTCGGCAAGAGCGACGCGAAGAAGGTGAATATCAACAAGGCAAGCGCGGCGGAACTTACGGAGGCATTGGACATCTCAGCGGCGGATGCCGCGGCCATTGTCAGCTACCGTACCGATAAGGGCAGCTTCAAGGAGCTGAAGGACGTGACGAAAGTCCCCGGCATCGATACCAAAAAGATTGAAGCAGCGAAAGACCGCCTCGAGTTCTAGACAGTGACGGCGCTGTTAAACCGGCGTGGCTTAGTACGTGGTTTCAGAAATATGGTCGCGTATTGCAAGGATTCCGCTCCCTCACGGTCGCGGCTCCGATCAGAGCCGCGCGCGCAAGCAAGCGGTGTTTCGATACGTTGGCGAACTTCTGAAAACGGCGTACTTATGTAGCTGGCAGCGGCGTGCTGTCCGCCGCGGTCCCTGGTGTTGTGGACGACGGAAATCGGCACGGCCGAGAGATGGCTTACGCCGTTCCAGTCTTATTGAATCCGTAAGGCGCCCGCTGCGGCCGGCTCAGCATGGCATTGGCTTCGTCGTCATTCTTGAAACGCTCTTTCACGGGATCCCAGTACAACTTGCGCTTGGTCTTCATCGCCATATGGTGCAGCAGGCAGGTCGAGCACGCCCGGTGCGCGATTTCGGCCGGCGCCAGCGTCTCTTTGCGGCTGCGTACGCAGTCGAGCCAGTTCGCGTGATGCTCCTCGGCGGTAGCGAGGTGAATCTCGTTCGGCCCGATCACGCTGTCCAGAATCTTCGGATCGCTCGCCTCCAGCGGCTTCCCCACAGGGCCGCCCGGATCGCTTGCCGTCACGTTTTGCTCGCGCGTCACAAAGATCCAACCCTTCGTGCCGATGAACTTGATCCCGTTTGGATAGTCGCCGGAAATCGACATGGTCATGCCGTTCGCGTACCGCCCTTCCGTCTTGAATTTCCCATGCACGTTCCATAATCCGTGCGCCGGGAATTCGGCGGTCCCCCAGATTTCCACTGGCCCGGTAAGCTCGGTGTTCATTCCCCAGTGGGCAGTATCCACATGGTGGGCTCCCCAACCCGTGATCATACCGGCGCCGAACTGTTCGCAGCGCAGCCATCCCGGCCGGTCGAAGTCCTTCTGTGGATGCACGCGAATTTCCGTGTAGTACACCTCCGGCGTGGTCCCCAGCCAGGCATCGTAGTTCAGGTTCGGTGGAACCGGCATTTCCGCAGCCTCCGGTCCCGAAGGATCGCCCGGCAAGCCGACCTCCACGTGTTTTACATCCCCGATGCGTCCGTTGCGCACCAGCTCGCAAGCCCGGTGAAACTGCTTCCACGAACGCTGCTGCGACCCGATCTGAAAAATCCGCTTCGACGCTCTCACGGCGTCGCTCATGTACCGGCCTTCGGCAATGGTCAGCGAGGCCGGCTTCTGCAGGTACACATCCTTGCCGGCGCGCACCGCATTCACTGCCAGAACGGCGTGCTGGTGGTCCGGCGTCGAGATCACTACGGCATCCACGTCCTTGTTGGCCAGCAGTTCGTGATAGTCGCGATATCCCTTGACGCCATCGTATGGTTTGCCGCCGGTCGAGTAGAAACCGTTCACCAGAACCTTGCCCTGCTCCACGCGATTGGCATCCAGATCGCATACCGCCATAATGCGCGCCAGCTCATACTTCCGGATGGCCGGCAGATCGTGCGTGCGCGAAATGCGCCCCACGCCGATCGCGCCCACGTTTATCCGGTTGCTGGGAGCCGTCTGCCCGAACACGCTGGACGGCACAATCGTGGGGAACCCCGCCGTGACCGCTGCGCCCAAGCCCGTCTTCAAGATCGATCGCCGCGACGGTCTTTGTATCTCTGCCATAAATCCAAGCTCCATCTGTCAGTCTCTCACCCGATTGCCATCACACGAGGCGCGCATTCTTCTGCGCCTTCAGAACCAGTTCCGTGGCCAGCAGCGCCTGCTCCTGATTCTGCGCCACGTGGGTGCGGTTCACTATGTCGCCCACGAACTGCGGTCCGAACGGCAACGCCACCTGACTACAGTCCATATACGTGACTTTTTTCCGGTCCACCAGGAATAGGTGATTGCCGCCCGGGCGCCCGGCAATATCCGCATACTTCCGCAATTCGATGTACCCCTCGGTTCCCAGAATGAAGAGGCGTCCATCGCCCCACACTCCGAGACCATCGGGGGTGAACCAATCCACGCGGACGTATCCCATGCCGCCGTTGCCGTGCAGCATCATGTCGCCGAAGTCCTGGAACTTCGGACGGTGCGGATAATTCACATTCGCAATCTGCGACGCCGTCACATCCGCCACGGTAGACCCGGTGTAATAGACGAACTGGTCGGCCTGGTGCGATCCGATGTCGCACAGGATGCCGCCGTAGCGGGCCGGATCCCAAAACCACTCCGGGCGGCTCTTCTCGTTCACCTGGTGCGGAGCCAGGTTCACAGTCTGCACTACTTTGCCAATTGCGCCCGCCTTCACCAGTTCGCCCGCCTTGACCGCGGCCCTAACCTCAAGCCGCTCGGAGTACATGATGGCGAACATACGATTAGTCTCTTTGACCGCTCGGCGGACTTCGGCAAGCTGTTCGAGAGTCGTGATGCCGGGCTTGTCGCTTAGATAATCCTTCCCGTGCCGCATGACGCGGATGCCGAGCGGCGCGCGCAGGTCCGGGATCGCGGCGGAAGCTACCAGTTGAATGGACGGATCGTTCAGGATCTCATCTTCGCTGGTTGCCGCTTTCACGCCGGGATAGCGCTTCCGATATTCGGCCAGAGTTTCCGCAAGGTTCGAGTGTACCGCCACCAACTCGCCGCCGCCGCGCCGCAACGCGTCGGTGATGCCGTTGATATGATTGTGGTCGATCCCGATCACAGCGAACTTGATCGAGTTTTTGGATGCGGCGTCCTGATAGCTGCTGGCCGCTACTTCGTATGTGACGGGCCCCGCCGGCTGGAATGCCATAGCGATATCCGGCAACCCTCCGGCCACTCCCGCCGTTCCCGCGGCCTTTAGAAGGGAACGCCGGCTCACCTGATTCTTCATCGTCTGCTCTCCACGCCGCTAGTGTATCGCGCTATCTCGAGGCTCTGCTGCCGCCGCAATTGGAAAGAGCGCGTAAGCAGCGGTTCATCCGCTGCGAAATTCACTTGGTATAGGTGGAAACTGTGTCCATATGGCGGCTGGCTAAATCCAGGAACACTGGTGAGTTGGGCGCGTCGGTGTGGCCCGCGCTGTGCTGTCGAAATCCGATGTCGCCATCCAACAGGGCTGTTTCCATGAGCGGGAATTCGGCCGTGCCAGGAACGCTGATCGCGCGGATCGGCGACGCGAACTCAAGAGCGGCGAGTGGACGCTACCGGGCGGCGAATACTGTGCGCACCAGCAGTCGCCCTGGGGCACACTGACGGCCGTAAACGCCAACACCGGCGATATCGCGTGGCGCGTGCCACTCGGCTCGTTTGCGGAGCTCCACGCAAAAGGCGTTCCGAAGACGGGCACGCCGAATATGGGCGGATCCATCGCGACCGCCCGCGGCCTGGTTTTCATCGCCGCAACCGTGGACGCCCGTTTTCGCGCCTTCGATTCCCGCACGGGCAGAGAGCTTTGGGTAACAGATCTCGCCACCGACGCCCAATCGACGCCAATTACTTTCGCAGGGAAGAACGGCAAGCAATACGTCGCTGTGATGGCCAGCGGAAGCGTCCATTATGTCCGCCCCAGCGTCCCCGGCCGCCTGTATGTTTATGCGTTGCCGTGAGGCGTGCGAGCAAATCGAAATAGAGCTTGATGAGCCCGCAATTAGTATCAATCTCGAACTAAAGAGGATAATGAAGATACGCTCATTCCAGCGGCGGCGTCAAGGGCGCGGAAGAAACCGAGCCAGGCGGCCGGCATTCTTTCACCGGCCCGCCAAAACCGCCCATCATGCCTCGTTGCCCCGTAACTCAATCACGTAGTATCTGCACGGAGTACTCCCGGCATTTCGGGCGCTATGCATCTGGTTCGAAGCGAAGTAAATCACCGACCCTGCCTCCGCCGTCTCCGTCTTGCCTTCCAGGTAGGATTCCACCGTTCCCTCAATCACAATCACAATCTCTTCATGCACGTGTTTATGCGGATCATGTGTTTGCGTGCCCGGGCCGAGGATGGTCTCGTGCATTTCCAGATTGAAGCCCAACCGGTTTGCTCCGTAGAAGAAACGGCGCCCCTTCTTCTTCTGGTCGCCTTCATACGGAATCTGGTTGCTGTGGTATACCTTCGATGGCAACGCCGGCGCCGGTTTTTGCTGCGCAGCCGCGTTGGCCGCGGCCAGCGCCGGAAGCAGAGCGGTCAACTCGCGTCGTGAAATGTTCATAACTGAAGTATAGGTCAGCGTTAGCCGTGTTAGTCTCGCAAGATCCGCGACGGCCTGATAACGCGCTCTGCTAGGATCACGCCGGCTCCGGTACCACTTATTCCGCCATGGCGCTGGTATCACGCGACATTCTGCCGGACTGAGGGAAGCCTCATTAGTGATAAGGGTACATAATTCTCTCTTCAAGGAGGCTTTTTCTCATCCGGCTTACAAAAGCGACGCTTCGAAAAGCCTTTCTCGCCGCAGCGGGTGACGCCCTGCTGCTGTTGCCGGCTTTGTCGGTCGGCCCCACCTTTATACCGGACTCCCACATTCCAAGGTTCCACACTCGCAGGATGGCATCCGCTGGGCGACGCCGATCTGCTGCGTGCTGAGAAAACCCTACGGCGCGGAATTCGTGCCGGAACTGATTTACAATCGCTCGGGAGCCGGTTCGCAGGTCTTAGCGAAGGATCTGAATGGGGACGGCGCGCTCGATATCGCGACTTCGACCAACCGGGGGACTTTCATTTTCTGGGGTACTCAAGGTAAGTCGAAATAGTAGACTGTTACGCGGGGGGTAAACCTCGGCGGTGGTGAACTGGCCAGCGAAAGGATAAACTTGAAACCGGGACGCCACAATCGAGGAAGGTCTCCAGAATCCTTTGTTGGGCGTTGCGGCGTTCGTGCTGAGTTGGGTGAACGCGCTACGCGACCAATTGCACCGGCCGGGGATGCAGGTCTCGCCGTTCGCTTTCGACGTCCACTCCGACAACTTGCACCCTTGCGCGCTGCCTAAACCCATGACAATCCCACGACTCGCGAACTGGTATGAGGAATTCCCGGCGGACCAACGGGGAGCGTTTGGAACTAGCTGAAGCGGGCAAGGTGGCGACGCCGCGCCGGCCTTGATAAACTTGGGATAGTCCTCCACTGTTGCGTGGACCGTGGCGCGATGCAGGGTTGCTGAGCCGCGGCAGAGACCATTTTGGAACACTGGCCGCTCCAAGTGAGGAGCAAGTGACAAGAAAGTACTGGAGGCTGTATCACGATGAAGGCTACACAAGAACTGCATGATCTGGGGCAGAGCATCTGGCTGGACAACATCACACGCGATCTGCTGGATAGCGGTACGCTCAAGCGTTACATCGATGAACTTTCCGTTACGGGGCTTACCT
>Ga0208193_1000306_pt1 | contig 30543 bp, 26 predicted proteins | sample June2015DPH_17_2_FD_184716 | JGI IMG/M metagenome (GOLD analysis project Ga0208193, IMG submission 184716) | Peatland microbial communities from SPRUCE experiment site at the Marcell Experimental Forest, Minnesota, USA - June2015DPH_17_10... | ecosystem: Environmental > Terrestrial > Soil >... | reverse complement strand
TTCGGCTGTCGGATACGGTCGCGTTCAAGGGGTTGATGCTCAGTTCGGTCCCGAACTTTGCCTTCGCAATCGGCTATACGTCATCGTCATGGACATTGAAGGTTGGACTGCTGTGCGAGCACTTCATCAGGCTGCTCGATTACATGGATTCGCATGGGCACGATGTGTGCACCCCGGTTGCCGATCCGGGCATGGAGACTCAACCGCTTTTGAAATTTGGCGCGGGCTACGTCCAGCGCTCGCTCAGCGGGCTGCCGCGGCAGGGGACAGCCTTTCCATGGGTCACGACCTGGAACTATGCCTCGGACGTAAAGCTCCTGCGCAAACGTGCCGTGGCGGACAAACATCTTCGATTCACTTCCCGCCGAGAAGCCGCCAATGCAGAGCAACCGGCCCAGGTCGCCACGGCATGAGCGCGTCAGTCACACACTCGGACGCGGATGGCGACGCCGATGCCCACGCCGATCGATTCATCGAAACGACGGACGAAATGAATTTGTGTTTCCGCACGTACGGCGACGAAAAGGGGATGCCGGTATTGCTGATAGCGGGACTGGGTTTGCAGCTCATCTCCTGGCCGGACGAACTGATACGGGCACTCACGTCCGCAGGGTACTTCGTGATCGCAGCCGACAACCGTGACGCCGGACGCTCTTCGCGCGCAAAAACGAAGCCGCCCGGAAAACTCCGGCAGCTGTTCGCAATTCCTCCTGCAGAGAACTACAGCCTGGAGGACATGGCCGATGACATGGTTCATCTGATGCGTCACCTGCAAGCCGACAGGGTGCATGTCGTCGGAATGTCGATGGGCGGCATGATTGCCCAGATTTTGGCGTACAAGTATCCCGAGGAGGTGCTCTCTCTCACCTCGATCTTCTCGACGACGGGGAATTGGCGTGTCGGCCGTCCTGCCACTTCCACTCTCTGGCAAATGTCTCAAGTATCGGCACCACGCTCGAGCGCAGAGGCGATCGCCAATTACGTGTCAATGATGCGCCACATCGGCGATCCGGACAGTGAGGGAATCCAACAGGCGTGGTCCGATTATGCGTTGCGAGCCTGGAAGCGGAATGGAAATCGCCCGAACGCCAGTGGATTCGCCCGGCAGATCGGCGCCATTCACAAATCGGGGGATCGGAGCGCACAACTTCGGCATATCAAAGCGCCGACCCTCGTCCTGCACGGCGACGTTGACCTCATGGTAGATCCAAGCGGCGGCCGTGCGACCGCCGCCGCCATCCCCGGGGCTCATTTCGTCATTATCAAGGGAATGAGGCATCAAATCGACGCGGCCCGGTCCCCTCAGCTGGGCATATTCATCGTTCCTCACCTTCATCGAGCAGATGCCGCGCGACGGAAAAGGCAGCAGTCACTCAATTCGCAAGCGTTGCCATGAAGCTCGAGGATCGCGTTGCGGTCGTCACCGGCGCGGGCGGGGGCATTGGCCGTGCCATCGCGCTCTCGTTGGCCGGAAGGGGTTGTCGCCTCAGCCTGTGCGACATCAGGGAATCCGAGCTCGCGCAGGCCGCACGTGACGCCGCCGCTTTGGGTGTTCGATGCACCCAACATTGCCTGGATGTCGCCGATGCTGCGGCGGTCGCCGATCTTCCGCGCCAAGTGTTGGCCGCTCACGGCAAGGTGAACTTGGTCGTCAACAATGCCGGCGTCGCGCTCGGGGGCAATTTCGATCAGGTGAGCGAAACCGACTTCGATTGGCTCATGCAGGTGAACTTTCACGGTGTGGTGCGAATGACCCGCGCATTTCTACCGCACTTGAAGGCTGCCGATGAAGGACGGATCGTCAACGTGTCCAGCCTCTACGGTCTGGTATCACCTCCCGGGCAATCGGCGTATAGCGCCAGCAAGTTCGCCGTGCGTGGATTTTCCAATGCTCTGCGGCATGAGTTGGAGGGAACGAACGTCGGCGTTACCGTCGTTCATCCGGGCGGGGTGGCCACCTCCATCGCGAAGAATGCCCGGGTTTCGGCGGGCATCGATGCAGAGGAGGTGGAGAGAAGACGCAAGCAAGCCGATCGGCTGCTGCGAATGCCTGCACAACGCGCCGGCGAAATCATCGTTGAGGGAATCGAACGTGATGCCGCGCGGATACTGGTCGGCAACGACGCCAAAATCGTCTCGGTGTTGGAGCGGATCATGCCAGTGAACTACTGGCGCCTTCTCGCGGCGCTGACGGGCCGCGATTGACTGCGTTAGCTCGGCTTCGCGCGCGAATTTCTTATTACCGTATTGGCTGCGCCGGTTCTTACCAATGATCGGGAGGCGGCCGACCGCTTCGTATCAGGGGACCTGCAGCGCCGCTCAGACCCAAGTAGAGGTCCGGCGCAGCGGTACAACCATCGGCCCCGGGAGAAAGCACCGTTGCTCCCACAGGCAAGTTGGCCGCGTGTGATTCCAACTTGAAGACCGCCGTACCTTCGTCCACCTCGTCGAACATGGCCACGTAGATCATATTGACGTGCGCGGCCAATAACTGCCGAATCGCGCTCCATTCGAACCGGCCGCAATTCCGGGGGATTTGATTTACTGGAGCGGCGCGGCCACGGTCCAAGCGCGACAGGTTGGACCAGGAAAAGCCTGGAAAGACTACCGGTAGATAGCCGATGCCCAGGCGGCGGGTTTCTTCAAGATCAGGGACGACGCGCTGCGCGACGAACTTGGCCGCGCCGGCGGCATCGTTGTAACGTCCCGTGGACCACGGGCTCAGAATGTCGAATTGGCGGTATACCGTGGCCCATGCATGCTCCCGTTTTGAGGAACCATCCAACGTACGCCACTCGGGTGGAACACCGCCAATCAGCGTGACCGCTTCAAGACCGCTTTCGCCTCGCTCGAGGTTCGCTTGCAGTGCGGACACCTCTTCTGGACGACCCGGCCGGTCCAAGAAACCAAATCCCCAAATCTCCAGCACGGGTTTCCCACGCTCGCGAATATATTGAGGACTCGCCGTGACATGCAAATCAGCCGTCAGATGGTGCCAATCGCGCTCGATGTCTTGCGTCACCGTCGCGGGGTTGCCGCCGGAGACATCATAGGTGACATAAAACCCTCGCCCATGATGTTCAGCCGCTGCAACCTCGTTGGCGATCAGATGATCAGAGCGCGCGCGTATCTGAGGCTGCGTGGTGTTGACGACAAACCGCTGTACCGCGGCCCCGTCGATTCCGTATTGGGCCATCCATCGAAAGTGCAGATCGACGGCACCGATGGATTGCGCCGAATACACTGAAATGCGGCTACCGTCCGGGCGTCTAAGATCGGTCTCACAGAGCGAGTCTGGTGGATACTCTGCCGTATCGGGCATCAATTCCACTCGCAGGTGTGCTGCGTCGGGAACGTTATCGCGAAACCAATGGATCCAAGACGTATTTCCTGCAAAATCACCGGGACAGCCGAACCAACCCTGATAACCGGCGATGACCTCTCCTGAAAGTCCGCTGGACGCCTGGGCCTTCGGGGGATTGTCGAGCGCTGCGAGCGCGAGCATCACGGCCGCGACAAGACTGAATCGCGCGGCAATACCACCCGGCAATGTCATTCGAATGAAGGTGGCCATAGTTTTCGAGAATCTCGAAGGCGGCTTGAGCATCGCAGAGCTCAAGAAACAGTTTGACGGTACTGACGAACAAATCAAGGCGGTATTACATTGCCTGGTATGTGACAGCGCACCCCTAACCTTGATACAGTCCCAAACATATAATTTAAAAGATTCGAGTGAGTCCCATCATGAACGCAATACGGTCCATTGCATCCGGTTTGATGCTTGCAATCCTTGCGTCGCAGGCCTGGGCGCAGCAATCGTCAACCACGGTGCCGCCTCCGCCGGAGGGATCCATTGCGCAGCATGTGGGCTGGCCGGTCGCCAAGAACGCCAGTGATGTCGACTCCGTGGACCACCTCGTGGCTGCGCTTTATGACGTGATCTCCGGACCTGCGGGCCAACAGCGCGATTGGGATCGCTTCCGTTCGCTGTTCCTGCCCGATGGCCGGCTCGGTGCGATCCGTGCTGATGCTCCGGCTACAGCCGACCAGCCCGCGCGCAAAAGCGACATCGTCTTCCGCACCCCCGAGGGGTATGTCGAACGCGACGATCCATACTTCAAAACGCATGGCTTCTTCGAGCGCAGCATAGCGAACCGTGTCGAGGAATTCGGCAATCTGGTGCATGTCTGGAGTACATACGAGAGTCGCCATGCATCGGATGATGCGAAGCCGTTCACTCGCGGCGTCAACTCGATTCAGATTGTGCACGCCCAGGGGCGCTACTGGCTGGCGAGCGTTCTGTGGGATGATGAACGACCAGGACTGACGTTGCCTCAGAAGTATCTCAAATGACAGAGCAACCGATAACGGCGGGCTCCGCCGCCGAGTTCACGTGCCGTTGTAGTCCCAGGTTCCTGTTCGACGTTCACTTTGTGCGCCCCGGTCCGATCCAATCAGACCTATCGGCGGGTGTGAACGCCCAACTCCTTCTTTCATGATTTTCGAAATGCCCGCTCTCGGTGCAGCCATGGCGAGTTCGGTTGACATGAATCGCTCTACAAACGAAACAAATGCGCGGGCCTTCGTGCCTGCGAGGCGCCCCGTCGGGTAAACCGCGGACAGAGTAGTCGGCGGCAAGGTCCAGTCCTGCAAAATCGCCACGACCTTTCCGGATCTCAGCTCGGGCGAAAAATTCCATTCCGAAGACACGGCCAACGCCATATCGCAATTCACCGCCTCCCGCATGCCCTCCGCCGCGGTCACTTTCAACCTTCCTTGGAGAACCACAGACACCTCCGCAGTGGCCTTTCGAAAAGTCCAGGTCCTCCTGGGCTCACCTCCGCTGCCTGGCGAATAGATGACCGACCGATGACTGGCGAGTTCGCCCGGGGACGTGGGAGTCCCATGGCGTAGAAGATACGCAGGAGTGGCCACGACGATGCGGCGGCCCTCCGCTATCCGGCGCGCGGTCATATTGGAATTCGGCATCGCCCCCGTACGCAACGCAACATCGACGCCCTCGTTCACGAGATCCAAGTAACGGTCGTCGAGGACGAGCTCAATCTCGAGCTCGGGGTGTTCGGCCAGGAATACCGACAAATAGGGAATGACGTGGAGCCGTCCAAAGCAAACCGATGTCGAGACGCGAAGGTTCCCCGAGAGTCCGCGCGCGTTCCCTCGCGCCGCCAGAACGGCCTCGTCGGCCTCTTCAATCGTCCGCTTCGCTCGCTCATAGAAAATCCGGCCCGCCTCGGTCGGGACCACACTGCGCGTCGAGCGCATCAGCAAACTGACTCCCAGCCATTCCTCGAGCTGGACGACAGCTTTCGAAACCGCCGGCTGTCCGATCTGTTGGTTCCGCGCTACGGCGGAAAACGAGCCGGTATCGACGACACGCACGAAGATGTCCAATGCGGCGAGTCTGTCCATTAGCGCGGCGGCTTTTTGCGCGAGGCAATCGATTCCGGCTGCATTGTGCTCTCCCTTCAGACAGATCTGTCTGAGGTTGTTGAATCATACAGACCTGTCTGGTATAGTCAACCCGTGTCCAAACAAGCTTTGAATCGGCCGCAACGCCCGGCAGCATCGGCGAGTTCGCGGCTATCGGCGCGAGAGCGACTGTTGGCCGCGGCGGATGAATTGTTCTACGGGGGCGGTATCAACCTCGTAGGCATCGACCGTGTGATCGAACATGCGGGGGTTGCGAAGGCGTCCCTCTACGATTGTTTCGGCAGTAAGGAAGAGCTCATTCGCTCTTACCTGCAGGCACGCAATGAAATCCGACAGGCGCGGATCCGTGATCGCCTCTCACGCCACACCACGCCGCTCGACAAGATATTGAGCATCTTCGAGCTTCAGGCCGAAGTTGTCGCGCAGCCCAATTTTCGCGGCTGTGCTTTTCTGCGCGCCGGCGCCGACGCCGATGAGGGCGGCAAGATCAAGCAGGTCTGCGACCAGTCACGCGCCTTCGTCCGCATGCAATTCACCGAGCTGGCGCGAGAGGCTGGAGTTCGCGACCCCGAGGGGCTCGGCGAACAGCTGGTGCTCCTATACGACGGCGCCACAGTTGCCGCTCAGGCTGACGGTAACCGGAAGGCTCCAATCGCCGCGCAGGCGCTGGCGCGGCAGCTCGTGACTGCCGCTTCGCCGCGATCACGAGATCGACGAAGTAACAAAAAGCGCAACGACGCGCGCCTCGGGGAATCTGGCGCCTAGGACACGGGCGAGCCCTCAGACGGTCGCACAGTACGGTCGTACACATCGGACATCAAGTCATCCATTGGAATGAGCCATATCCCGTTTCGGCGGCTTCTGCTCGCTCGTTGAAATAGATAGCTTAGCCGCAACGAAACGCCATCCGGTTTCGGGCACGAGCAGTCAAGTTGTCTTGATCACGGCGGTATCAGTGCGATGTGGATTGTCAAGGTAGCGTTAAAAAGACCCTATACGTTCATCATGTTGGCGGTCTTGATCGTGCTCATGGGCGGCTACGCCATTTTGAAAACCCCGACGGACATTTTCCCGAATATCCGCATACCGATCGCAGCGGTGATCTGGCGCTACACGGGCATCCTGCCGGAGGAAATGGCCAATCGCATCGTGCTGTTCTCCGAGCGCATTGCGCAAACGACCGTCAACGATGTGGAGCACACGGAATCGCAATCGGTCAACAGTGTGGCGGTGGTCAAATATTTCTTTCAACCTGACGTTGACCAGGATCAATCGTTGGCGCAAATCATCGGGGTCTCTCAGACGGAGCTGACTTACTCGCCGCCGGGTACGCAGCCGCCCTTCGTGCTCTCCTACAGTGCGTCGAGCGTGCCGATCTTACAGCTCGCCTTGTCGAGCGACACCTTGTCGGAGGCGCTGATCTATGATCTGGGCAACACCATCCTGCGTACTCAGCTCGCCACGGTCGCCGGGGCGTCGATTCCGTTCCCGTACGGCGGCAAGCAGCGTCAAGTCCAGGTGGACCTGGATCCCCAGTCGCTGCGCGCGAACGGCTTGTCGGCCAATGACGTGGTCAACGCCATCGGCGCTCAGAACCTTATCTTGCCGGCCGGCACGGAAAAGATTGGACCGCTGGAATACTTCGTCAAACTGAACGCAAGTCCTACGCAAATCGAGGACCTGAACAACATGCCGGTGCGCGCTCAAAACGGCACCGTCACCTATGTTCACGACGTCGCGAACGTGCGCGACGGGTACTCGCCTCAGACCAACATCGTGAGGGTGGACGGCCGGCGCTCCGTTCTCATGAGCGTTCTGAAAACCGGGAAAGCTTCGACCATCGACATCATCAACAACATCAACCAGAAGCTGCCGCAGATCCGCACATCGCTTCCGGGCGGCCTCAAGATAGAGCCGACGAGTGACCAGTCGATATTCGTGCGCTCCGCCATCTCGGGCGTCATACGCGAAGCCACCATCGCGGGGGCATTGACCGGCCTGTTGATTCTGCTGTTCCTCGGCAGCTGGCGCAGCACCTTGATCATCACGATCTCGATCCCGTTGTCGATTCTGGCGTCGATCGCCTGTTTGTCGGCGCTCGGCGAGACCATCAACATCATGACCTTGGGAGGCCTCGCGCTGGCGGTGGGCATTCTGGTGGACGATGCGACGGTCACCATCGAGAATATCAACTACCACCTCGAGAGCGGCAAGGACGTCGAGACAGCGATCCTCGACGGCGCAAATCAGATTGCGCTGCCGGCGCTCGTGTCGACTCTGTGCATTTGCATCGTGTTCATCCCTATGTTCCTGCTCGCCGGGATCGCGAAGTTTCTGTTCATCCCTCTGGCGGAAGCCGTGGTATTCGCCATGCTGGCGTCCTACCTGCTGTCGCGCACGCTGGTTCCGACGCTTGCCAAGTACTGGCTCAAGACGCACGATCATGGGTCTCGCAAGAGCCCGGTGGGTGTCCTCGCGCGCTGGCAGACGGGCTTCGAACAAGGGTTCGAGCGGCTGCGTGAGCGCTACAAGGTGCTGCTCAAGTCCGCCTTGCACGGCGGCCCGCGCTTCGGCGCCATTTTCTTGGGCTGCATGGCGGCTACCGCTTTGCTCGCCTTTCCTTTGGGACCTCTGCCGGGTCTCGGACAGGACTTCTTTCCGGCCGTCGACGGCGGGCAGATCAAGCTGCACATGCGCGCGCGCACCGGCACACGCATCGAGGAAACGGCGGCGCTTTGCGATGCGGTAGAGGCGACGATTCGCGAGCTCATTCCGGCCGCGGAGATCGTCAATGTCGTGGACAACATTGGATTGCCCTATAGCGGCATCAACCTGGCATATAGCACGTCGGCTCCTGTCGGTCCGGGCGACGCGGACATCTATGTCAACCTGTCGAAGGGGCACAAACCGACCGCGGGCTATGTACGCGCGCTGCGCTCCGAGCTGGCTGCAACGTATCCGTCCGCCAATTTCGCGTTCCTGCCGGCCGATATGATTGGCCAGATATTGAATTTCGGCCTGCCGTCGCCGATCGACATTCAAGTGGTCGGATTCAACGTGTCGGGCAATCGCGATTTTGCCGACCAATTGCTGCAGAAGCTGCGCGGCGTCCCCGGTGCAGTCGATCTACACATCCAGCAATCCGGGGACTACCCGCAGTTCAACGTGGACGTCGATCGAGGCAAGGCGGAGCTGGTGGGCCTCACCGAGCAGGCGGTCGCGAATAACTTGCTCGTCTCGCTGTCCGGGAGCTTTCAGACCGCGCCCTCGTTTTGGATCGATCCAAAGAGCGGAACCCAGTACCAGGTCGCCGCCCAGACGCCTCAATTCCGCCTGGAAAATCTCAACGATCTCGGCAATACACCCTTGAACGGACCGCATGGCGCATCGCAGATATTGTCGAGCATCGCGAGCATCCACCGCAGCGTCGCGCCCGCGGTGGTCAGTCACTATAACGCGACGCCCGTCATCGATATCTATGGGTCGGTGCAAGGGAGCGATCTGGGATTCGTCGCTTCTCAGATCAATAAGATCGTCGAGTCGGCGAAGAAGGGGTTGCCCAAAGGCTCCCACGTCGAGGTGCGCGGTCAGGTACAAACGATGAAGGACTCCTTCAACGGATTGCTCATCGGTTTGGTGGGCGCCATCGTGCTCGTTTACATGCTGATCGTCGTCAATTTTCAATCGCTCCGCGATCCCTTCATCATCATCACCGCGTTGCCGGCTGCCCTCGCCGGGATCGTATGGATGCTGTTTCTTACCCACACCAGCGTAAGCGTGCCGGCGCTCACCGGAGCGATCATGTGCATGGGCGTCGCGACCGCGAACAGCGTGCTCGTGGTCAGTTTCGCGCGAGAGCGCTTGAACGCCGGTGACGATGCGTTCGAGGCCGCGTTGCAAGCGGGAGTCACCCGTTTGCGGCCGGTATTGATGACCGCAACGGCGATGATCATCGGCATGATTCCGATGGCCCTGGGACTCGGCGATGGCGGTGAGCAGAATGCTCCGCTCGGACGCGCCGTGATCGGGGGACTCATCTTCGCCACCGTCGCCACGCTATTTTTCGTTCCGACCGTGTTTTCCATCGTTCATGGACGAAAATCGCTGCTCACTCATTCAGGAGAGAACGCCCGTGTCTGAGACGTCGCCCGTGGTTCCGCAACATAGCTACACGCGCAAGATAAACCCTTATTTCTTGGTGCTGCTGGTCGTTGCGCTGGTCCTCGCGGCGTGGGGGGAAATCGATAGAGTCCACGCGCGCAACTCTTTGGGCAGGCAGACCGCCAGCGGTGCCGTGCCGACCGTGGTCACGATCAATCCCAACCGCACGGACGTGGGCGAGGAGTTGATATTGCCGGGTACCGTGCAGGCTTACGTCGAAGCGCCCATCTATGCGCGCACCAACGGCTACCTCAAGGCTTGGTATACGGATATCGGCAGCGTGGTGAAGAAGGGTCAGCTATTGGCCGAGATCGAGACTCCCGAGGTCGATCAACAGCTTACACAGGCGATCGCGGACCTCGCCACCGCCCGGGCCAACGAAACCCTCGCGAATACGACCAACGCGCGTTGGCAGGAGCTGCTGCGGACCGAGTCGGTGTCGAAACAGGACGCCGACGAAAAGACCGGCGAGGCCGCGGCCAAAAAAGCCGCCGCCGAAGCTGCCGCCGCCAACGTGTCACGTCTGCGCGACTTGGAGTCGTTCAAGCGGGTCATAGCACCCTTCGACGGGGTCATCACCGCCCGCAATACCGACATCGGTGCGTTGATCAACGCCGGTCAAAGCGCGGGTACCGAGTTGTTTCGGTTGGCCGACACGCATGAGCTGCGGATCTATGTGCAGGTGCCCGAGCCCTATGCCGGAGTCGCGAAGCCGGGTCTCGACGCGGAGCTCGAATTCAGCGAGCAGCAGGGCAAAGCCTACAAGGCGACCGTGGTCCGCACCTCGAATGCACTGGATCCGGGTTTAAGGACCCTGCAGGTCGAACTTCAACTGGATAACACCTCGCGTGAGCTCTTCCCCGGCGCGTACGCCGAAGTCCACTTCAAATTGGCCGGCAACGTGCAATCGCTGCGTTTGCCGGCCAATACCGTGCTGTTTCGTGCGGCCGGGCTGCAGGTGGCGACGGTCGATGCCCAGCATCACGTACAATTGAAGAGCATCGTGCAGGGACGAGACTTCGGCAAGACCATCGAGGTGCTGTCCGGACTTGGCGCGGACGATGCAGTGGTACTCAATCCGCCGGATTCGATCATCGACGGGGTAACCGTGCGTGTGGCGCCACCGCCGCCTGACCATGCTCCGCCCGACCAGGCTTCCAAGCGTCAGGCCAAGGCGACATGACAGGAGCGGCGCGCGCAGCGACTTTCGTGTTGGCGGCGGCTGTCGCCGCGTGTTCTTTTGCGCCGACCTATCATGTGCCCGCCAGCTCCCCGCCTGCGCATACTTATCCTGAGGTGGGTGATTGGCAGGTGGCGGCGCCGACCGACGATCAGGCGCGCGGCGCTTGGTGGACGGTGTTCCAGGACCCGCTGCTCAACGATCTGGAGGACCGGGTGGGCAGCGCGAATCAGAACCTGAAGGCTGCCTTCGCCCGTCTTCAGGAGGCACGGGCGGCGACGCGCATCGCGCACGCGGATCTTTTCCCCACCCTGGATGTGGGATCGTCTGCCACGCGACAACGCGTTTCGCCGAATTCACCGAATTACCTGCCGGGCCACGATCCGACGTTGAATAACTTCGATCTCGAGGCGGACCTGTCGTACGAGATCGATCTTTGGGGACGCGTGCGCAACACGGTGAATGCGGCGAAAGCCAATCAGCAGGCAAGTGCCGCGGATCTCGCGGGTGTTGATCTCGCGCTGCATGCTGAATTGGCCGCCGACTACTACACGTTGAGAAGCGAAGACGCGGAACAACTGTTGCTCGAGAAGACCGTGGACGATTACTCCAGGTCGCTCGAGCTGACGCAGCGTCTCTACAAAGGTGGCGCAGCGGCCGTGGCCGATGTCGATCAAGCTCAGGCGCAACTCGAAACGGCGCGTACACAGGCGGCCGACATCGCTCTGCAGCGCGCTCAAACCGAGCATGCGATCGCGGTGTTGGTCGGGGAGAACCCCACCCGATTCCATCTCGATCCGCATCCGCTGCCGGACGAGACCGCGCCGCCGCCGATCGATCTCGGCTTGCCCTCGACACTGCTCGAGCGCCGACCCGATGTCGCGGCTGCGGAGAGGCGGGTGGCCGCCGCCAACGCACAGATCGGAGTCGCCCGTGCCGCGTACTTTCCCGTGTTCAGGCTCGGGGCAGCCACGGGCTTCGATAGCACCCAGACCTCGACCTGGTTGAACGCGCCGAGCCGGCTCTGGTCCGTGGGTCCGTCCGGGTTGCTCACGGTTTTCGATGCCGGGCGGCACAGGGCGCAGTCCGCACAGGCGCATGCACAGTACGACGAACAGGTGGCCGATTATCGCAATACCGTGCTCACCGCCTATCAAGAGGTGGAAGACAACCTGGCCGCGTTGCATCGGCTCGAGCAAGAGAGCGTCAGCGAGGCGGCGGCAGTGACGGCGACCGGCAAGGCGCTCGAACAGGCGCAGTATCGCTACAAGGCGGGGCTCGTAACCTACCTCGAAGTGGCCACCACGGAGACCACGGCTCTGCAGGCGCAACTGAACCGCTTCGATATCCTGAATCGGCGCATGGATGCGAGCGTGCTGCTGGTCAAGGCGCTCGGCGGCGGCTACTACCGTGTCGATGGTGAAATGACGGCGCGCTGACGGTCAGGCCTTCATCAGGCTGCCGACCCAATCGTTCTTTCCAGGTGAACGCCATTTATGGATATGATGACGAGTCATATCTGAGAGCATTGGCGCTCGGGGGAAGTTCGATGCGTTTGGCTGCAGTGACGTTGACGGCGTTGGGTCTATTGGGGGGGGTGGGCTGCACGGCGCGGCAGTATGCACCGAAGTCCACGACCTTCAGCGTCAGTTTCCCGGCGTCTGTCGGCGAGGCTCCCGTGGATGGCCACGTGATTTTATTACTGAGCAAGGATATGACGCGCGAGCCGCGCACCCACGTCGAAGAGGGGGAAATGCTCGCGGTGCCGTTCGTCTTCGGCCTCGATGTCGACGCCCTTGCTCCAGGCCAGGCCGTGGTACTGGACGATCATGCTTTCGGCTGGCCGGCAGCGCATTTGTCGGCGGTTCCCACCGGCGACTACTACGTTCAGGCCGTGTTGAATCGGTACGAGGAATTTCATTTGGCAGATGGCCGCTCCTTGAAATTGGCGCCCGACAAGGGGGAGGGGCAGCAATGGGCCACCAAACCAGGTAACTTCTATTCAAAGCCGGTGCGGCTTCACATCGATCAGGCCCAACCGCAGAGAGCCGATTTGCTCCTCGACCAGAAGATTCCGCCGATTGCCGAGAAGCGCGATACGGAGTTCGTGCGTCACATCAGGATTCGCAGTGAATTATTGTCGAAGTTTTGGGGTCGGGACGTGTACTTGGGTGCCCACATTCTCGTGCCGCAGGGCTTCGATGCGCACCCCGATGCGCATTATCCGTTGATGGTGTTTCACGGGCACTTTCCGGAAGATATCTCGGAATTCAGCACGGATCCGCCGGATCCCAACTTGAAGCCCGACTACTCGCAGCGTTTTCATCTCGCGGGGTATAATCGCATTCAGCAACAGGAAGCATACTCGTTCTACCAGAAGTGGATCTCCGCGGACTTCCCGCGTTTTCTGGTGGTCGAAATTCAGCATGCAAACCCCTATTACGATGACAGTTATGCGGTGAATTCAGCGAATCTGGGTCCCTACGGCGATGCCATCAACAAGGAACTGATCCCGGAAATCGAAAAGCGCTTCCGCGGTATCGGCCAGGGTTGGGCCCGATTCACGTATGGCGGTTCAACGGGCGGTTGGGAGGCGTTGGCCACGCAGGTCTTTTATCCGGACATGTACAACGGCGCCTTTGCCGCTTGCCCGGATCCGATCGACTTTCATGCCTATACGGTGATCAACCTGTATAAGGACGACAATGCGTACGCGCTGGCCGGCGAAGCCTCGTCCGCGGAGCGTCCCGCATTCCGGAATTATCTGGGGGATGTCTTTGCTACGCAGCGCGACACGAACTACCTCGAGCTAACGCAGGGCACCCATGGCCGGTCCGGCGATCAATACGACATCTGGCAGGCGGTGTTCGGCCCCGTTGGCCCGGACGGGTATCCAAAGCCTATTTTCGACAAACGAACAGGCGTGATCGACCACAGTGTGGCCGACTATTGGCGTGATCACTTTGATCTTATCCACATCATCGAGCGGGATTGGGCGACTCTGGCGCCGAAACTGCAGGGCAAGATCCATATTTACGTGGGCACCGGAGACAACTACTTCTTGACCGATTCCGTGTACTTCGCGCAGGAGAAGCTCGACGCCCTGTCGCCGCCTTATGGCGGGAGCGTGTCCTATGGCGATCGTGCCGAGCACTGCTGGAACGGAGACCCCAAGCTCGCCAATGCTTACTCGCGTTTGCATTACGACGTTCAGTACTTGCCCTTGATCTTGGAGCGGATCAAGACCAGTGCACCCAAGGGTGCGGATTTGAAGAGCTGGCGCTACTGAGCGCCGACCAGTCGGCCCAGCACAGGGATTGCAGTGTACCTTTTCAATGCCCTAATTCATTTCGGGTCAGTTGTGATGTTGGCAGTGGCCGCCCTGTTACCGATCGTTGACCCGTTGGGCGGGGCACCCATCTTTCTGGCCATGACCGCCGGGCTCACCTCGGAGGAGCGACGCCGGATGGCGAATGTGATTGCGGTCAACAGCTTTTTCCTGCTCCTCGCCTCGGCGCTGATCGGCGCCTATGTGCTGGACTTCTTCGGCGTGTCAATTCCCTCAGTGCAAGTCGCCGGCGGCATCGTAGTTTTTCTGATCGGGTGGTCATTGCTGAATGGCCCGAATTCGCCGCCGGCACTCGATCGCGATAAGCAGTCGGTAACTCCCGACGACCTGAGTCAGACGGCATTCTATCCGATGACCATGCCGCTCACCGTCGGCCCCGGGTCAATATCCGTCGCGCTTACGCTCGGTGCCAATCCACCTCCTGGATTTCGGCCATTGCTGCTAACGGCGCTGGCGCACGCGGTCGGTATATTGCTCGTTGCCGTCGGGGTGTACTTCTGCTACCGCTACGCTGATCGAATCCTCCACAAATTGGGTCCGACAGGTACGAGCGTGGTGGTGCGCCTGACCGCGTTCATTCTGCTGTGTATCGGTGTCCAGATCTGTTGGAACGGTGTCCATGGGCTCATCGCGACGGGCTTTCCCGAAGCTATCCATCGCTGATCCAGATTGCAATATCCGTAATTGACGGTGAGCGACTGATCAATGGTTGGTAGAATCCACCCACACGCGGAGCCTAAAAGGGAGTTCTGGTGCCCCGGGCCGGAGTCGAACTGACAACCTACCGCTTAGGAGGCTGTATAACTGCAAAAAACGGCGTGACACGCCTGATTGTTGCCTGCTTGATTGCGACAGCCCTGCAGGCTTGCGAATCGACCAGTCTGGGCATGACGCAAATCGGAGGTCTCCCGAGGCCGGGGCTGTTCACGTCCTTCTCGCTGCCGGATACCGCAAATCTAACACCGAGTCGCGACCCCGCGGCAGATCGCCGCCCGTTTCCCAAACGCGGGATCGTCTATACCAGGCGCGCAGGATTCATCGATCTCGCACACGTCTTCAATACCGCGGTCCTCGCGAACGAGGCCACGAAAACCATTGAGGCGGCGCTACACGAAAACCGAAGGGTGATTCAGTTGCGCGAATTCGACCGCAGTCGGGTGACCCTGACCTTGGACGGAGCAATCCCTGACTCCGAGCAGGGCATCCGCGCCGAGGCCCGTGCTGCAGGCGCGTGCGTGCTGTACGACCTGATGACATGGCACGAAATCATCACCTGGTTCGGCTACAAGTCCACCTATGTGTGGCCGGAGAAGCCGTCGGCTTTCACGTACGAGGACACTGTGTCGAACCTGGTGGGCGTGGACGTTTTCGAGCGCATACCGGGTGAAGCCACGCCGTCAAAGCTGGGCGCGGCGCTCAGGGACGATTTAAACGACCTGGGACTCGTCGATAGGCAGCTGGCGTCGCGAGCAGTTCACAGTGTGAAAGGGACCTGGTGGAGAACGTGGCTCTCTAATACCAGACGGATGGTCGATATCGGTCAGAACGGCGCACCGATCAACCCCTGGTTGGTGCCCGGCACCAGCAAAGACGGACTGCATGATGAACGAGGTCCAGTGGCTTTCACCGACCCTTGTACCGAGATGCCAGGTGCCTATTCGCTGCGCATCGTGCCCCCGTCCTGGACATTACATCGGATTCGATGGTCCGCGCCTGCGACCCCCAGGGCGATCGATCCGAGCAAGGACTTTGATCCGCTGATGGACGTGATTGCCACTCAGATCAAGCAACAGCTCGGCCCGGATGCGACTGCGCCCAACTAGACCTCGACCACACGATTGCGCAGCTCGCCGATCCGATCGATGCTCGCGAGCATTTCATCCCCACCGTGCAGAAACTGCGGCGGGTTCATTGCGAAGCCGACCCCCGAGGGCGTACCGGTCGCGATGATATCGCCGGGCTCGAGCGTCATGCCGGCCGACAACTGCGCGATGATGGTCGGGATGTCGAAGATCATCTGCTCGACGCGCGCCCGCTGCCGTTCCTGCCCGTTGACCGACATCGACAGCTCGAGCGTTCGCGGATCGCCGATCGCATCCCGTGTCACGATGCACGGACCGAGCGGCAAGGTCGTATCCAGCGACTTGCCCTTGAACCATTGATCGTGCCGTCGCTGCAGATCGCGCGCGGTTACGTCGTTCGCAATGGTGTAGCCGAACACGAAATCGTAGGCGCTGGCCGCAGCAATATCACGACCGGTCCTGCCGATGACGACCGCGAGCTCGACCTCATAGTCGAGCCGCTGAGTCAGCTTCGGATCAAGTCGCACTTCAGCACCCGGGCCGATGAGCGCGTGAGTTGCCTTGGTAAAGAACTGCGGCGCTTCCGGCGGCTTCTCGTCCCATTTCATCGCACGGGCGTTGACCCCCTCCTTGATATGGTCCAGGTAGTTGCGGCCGACGCAGAAGGCATTGCGCGGCAACACCGGAATCGGCGCCAGTGTCTGCACCTGCGAGAGAGGTATCACCGCTTTGCCGCCATCACCGGCCAGCGCCTGCAGCCGCCTGCAGGCCGCAAGCGCAGCCTCACCGCCGCGAATGATCGCGAGCATCGACGACAAATCCGGCTTTTCGCCGGCAAGCTCGGCGGCGGCAGCCAGATTGAGGACGCTGCCGGCATTCACGATGCCGGCCAATACCCGCTCCTGGTATCGAAAGCTGATGAATCTCAAAGGGTGTGTCCGTGAAATGCGACTGTCCGCGGCGGTCCGTTTTGATCGCGGATGGGAGCAAATTTTTGGGTATCCTTGACATAGTAAGCGCACCAGTACCCTGGTCCACCGCCGGGGACCTTTACAAGCTCCTTCTTCCAGTGAGGCGGCGCCGGATCCTCTTTCTGAAACCCGTTGACGTATATCAGGAAATGTCCATCCCAACGAACCGCCGCGTATTGCCGGTAAAATTGCGAACTTAGCAGTACCGATCCCTCGCTTTTCAAATCAGCGGCAAGCAGTGGATCGAGAATTCGCTCGAGCGTGTCAAGATCACTGGCGGAAGGCTCCCAAGATCCGTTCACTCCGCTCACGGGACCACAGTAGTCGACGAGTTTTTTTGCCGCTGCGCCGGTCAACACGACACGCCACCTGGGATTCATTGGCGAGCCACGGTCTGGCTCGGCTGCTTCAGCGGCCGAACGACAAGTCACTGCGGGCAGCAAGAGCTGGGCGAACAACGCAACGATCATCGCCAGACAGGTACGTGACCATCTGCTGCGCATGCGCGTCACCTAACCTCCAAGTTGAGCGGCGCGATCCGCGCCAAGGCACTGTATCGACACTGAATTCCCCTAGGTAGTTCAACGGGACTGTATCAAGTTTGGGGGTGCGCTGTCACAAACCAGGCGATTCCGACGCCGGCGTTTCGATACAACGGTCTTCGATGGCGCTCGGCGCCGGCAGCGCACCGATGGCCATCATTGGTTCTCGAGGTACGCAGCAATTCCCTCTGCGAGGGCCGAGAACGTGACCGAGCATCGTGGATTGCCCCGCATGTCCTCGTGCATTGCGATCCAAGTGTCGAGGGCAAGGGAAAACTTACGAGGGAGTATCCGGACCAGGTTCGCATCTCTTTTGCCCAAGGCCGATTGACAGATGCCAATGCCAAATCCGGCGCGAATGGCGGCCAGCTGCGCCAGGTCGCTGTCGGCCCGGAATGCCAAGCTCGAGCGCGCGAATGCGCCAAACCGATTCTGCAGGCGCCGAATCATCTCGTTCTCGCGATCATATCCAATGAGTGTATGGCCGTTTAGCTCCTGCAGCGTTTTCGGCGTCCCGAATCGCTCGAGGTAGTTCTGGTGTGCATGCATCCCCACGTCGATTCCCCCGATGCGCTTTGCGACCAGTGCGGCCTGGGTCGGAGGCACCATACGCACGGCAATGTCGGCCTCTCGATGAAGTAAGTCATCGATCCGGTTCGACAACATCAGCTCGACACTCAATTCAGGATGCTTGCGCCTTAGATTCGCGAGAATTGGCGGCAAGACCTCAACGCCGATGACCTCGCTCGCGGTCACCCGAACCGTGCCGCGAACCAGCTCTCCGTGACTGTCGGCCGCCCGCCGCAGCGCTGCCGCGGTGGCGCTCAAGCCAGCCGCGTAGGGCTTGAGCTCGAGAGCGGCATCGGTGGCAGCGTAGCCGTCGAAAGATCGCGTGAACAGCTTCAAGCCTAGAGCCTTCTCCAAGCCATCGATATGTCGGCCCACGGTGGGTTGCCCGAGGCCCAACGCCCGGGCGGCCCCCGACAGCGATCCATGCTCCATCACGCTCAAGAAGGAGCGGTACCACTCCCAGTCCGGTTCGATTTTGGTATTCATATTTGGATAGCCGCTAGCCAATTCTAGCCAATTTCAATTAGCCAGGTCCAGCGGCACACTGGCATCACTCGGGCGCAATTACCGCCCGCCTATAAACAGCAGACTTTTAAGGAGAATCGGTCATGTCAAAAGTTGCACTCTTCGGCGCCGCCGGCGCGATTGGCCAGAGCATCGCGAGCACTCTGAGCTCGAAAGGCCGGCCTTATCGGGTCGTGGGTCGTTCGGAGGGCTCCCTTCGCACGGCGTTCGGCCACGATCCCCTCGCCGAGATCGTCAGCTGGAATCCGGATTCACCGGAATCGGTTCAGGTGGCCGCGAGCGGCATTGAGACGCTCATCTATCTGGTAGGGGTCAACTACTGGCAGTTCGAACTGCACCCTCAGTTGATGCAAAAAACCCTCGATGGCGCGATCGCGGCGGGGGTCAAGCAGATCGTGCTGATCGGCACGGTATATCCCTACGGCCGGGCGCAAAGCGAACGGGTGCGGGAGGACCATGCGCGCAGTCCGCACACCTTCAAAGGCCGGATGCGCAAAGCTCAAGAAGATTTGCTGATGCAAGCCGCGGCCGGCGGACGGATCAAGGCGACGGTGCTGCGACTCCCCGATTTCTATGGGCCGGGTGTGGAAGCAAGCTTGATCCACGGCGCAGCGAACGCCGCGGTGAATGGCGGTACGGCCGATATGGTCGGCCCGATCGACCGTCCGCATGAGTTCGTCTTCGTTCCGGACGTCGGGCCTGTCGTCGTCAAGCTCCTGAATACTCCCGCCGCCTACGGCAAGATTTGGAACTTCGCGGGGGCGGGTACCACGAGCCAGCGCGAACTGGTGGCGGAGATGGAGCGCCAGGTGGGCCACCCGATCAAGCGGCGCGTCGCGGGCAAGACCATGCTGCGGCTCATCGGCTTGTTCAAGCCCCTCATGCGAGAGATGGTCGAGATGCACTACCTGCAGACCGATCCCGTCATCATGGACGACACCGCGCTACAGCAACTGATCGGACCGATCCGCAAGACGCCTTACGCGGAGGGCGTGCGCCAGACCCTGGCCGCACTGGAATCCAAGCGGGCACGAGCGGCCGGCGCCGCCTTGGCATAGGTCCACTGATGGAGGCACGGCGCCGCGTCCGACAATCCCTCTAGGTCCTTCCCTACAGCAGGGGCCGCCGACAGCGGATAAAATTCGATCAAGCCGTTGGGCGGACGCTGGCGGGAAGGAAAGGTGGCTAGCGCGAGGACACATACGCCCATGCATGCTAAAACCCCCGACCGGACAGGATTGAACTTGGGCATCGTGAGACTCGCGCAGCGGACGATTGCTGCATGGTTTTCGCACGACGCAGCGAGCATGGGCGCGTCCCTATCCTTCTATACGCTATTTTCCATCGCGCCTGTCCTGCTGATTGCCACCTGGACTGCGGGCGCAATTCTCGACAAGGATGTCGTCCATCGCCAGATAGTCGCGCAAATGCGCAATCTCATCGGAGATGCGGGCGCGGGTGCCGTGGGTGCGCTGCTGACGGGATCGGCGACGCATTTGGGCAGCGGTGTCTTTGCCAGCGTCATCGGCATAGTGTCTCTTCTAATCGGTGCGACCAGTGTATTCGCGGAGCTTCAGCATGCGCTGGATCGTGTGTGGGGCAGCTTCGCGAGCAATAACGCCGCGCGCGGCGGCAGGAGCGGTGTATGGCAATATCTGCGTACCCGGCTTCTTTCCTTCGGGCTCATATTGTGCGTGGGGTTCCTGCTGCTCGTCTCATTGGTCGTGAGTGCGGCGCTGGCCGCGATAGCCGCCTGGTTCGAAACTCTCATGGTGCAATGGCAGGGCGTTCTCTGGGCAGTCGATACGGTAATGGGACTTGGCATTGCAACCTTGCTGTTCGCCATGATTTTCAAATTCCTGCCTCGCGCGACGGTTGCATGGGGAGATGTGTGGATCGGCGCGTTGGTTACTGCAGCGCTATTCGGCGTCGGCAAAGCATTGATCGGTGTGTATCTGAGTAAAAGTGTGTTCATGAGCGGCTACGGGGTGGCAGGGTCGTTTTTGATACTTCTGTTGTGGATCTATTATTCCGCGCAAATATTTTTACTAGGTGCCGAATTCACCCGGGCGTTCGCTTATGAATATGGGTCGTTACGTGCGAGTTGAAGGCAACGTCTGCAGCGACACTACTCGAGCAAGCTCCGCAGGAACTGCTCGAGTCGAGCCGGGCACATCATGGAGTTGCGGGTAGTTTTGCGGCGCGGCGGATCGCTCGAAACATTCCGCTCCGATCCGACTGCCACCGGCGCCGGCCCGTGATCGATAACAGCGTCTTTGCGCTGTTGGGATCTATGCAAGCGACGCGCGAAGAAGGATCGAACAGCAGCCGTTCACCGAGCAGCCGGCCGGCTTCGAGGGGCTCGATCGTTTCGAAACCCATGGTCCATTCCGGAAATTCGCGCTCAGGAACCGGTTCTCGCAGAATCATCCGCAACTTGCGCTCATCGGCTGAAATCGCGCGGGATGCGGAATCGATGTCCGCCGCTGTGCCTTCGAGCAGCAATAACAGACAACCACCCACGTACAACATCATGCCCGAAATGTCATTCTGACGATTCGCCTTGCGTACCTCATTTAGAAATTTAACAGTGTCGTGTTCCGGAAGTTCCGGCGACGCGGCACCTAGGTAGATAACGTGGATGAGATCTTCCATACCAACCCCTTGGGCTCGAGTGGCGCTAGCTTAGAGGCATCCCTCTCAGAATTGTGGGTCGGGTAATTATTTTTGAGACGCATTTGGTGCTGCTGCAAATTAAATTGCGTCACGCGGTGTGCAGTGTAGGGGGCCACCCTACAAGACCGCCCCTCCAGACTGAGCTTGTGCACCGCACCGATGCACCCCCAAGAATGCGAAGTTAAGGATTCCTTAACAGTCCGTCAGCTATTGCGTTTGTTGTCAGCCCTTGTGAGTCGCACTCTGCGGCTAGCCCGGTCGCCATAGCCAGTTGATCTTCATCGAAGCACGCGGGCTCGGGTTGAAGATTATTTTGATCGAGCGTGTCGAATCACTGATCGCCTATTCGTCTTTGAAACAGCGGCGACCGAATCAGGAGACCACCGATGGCTCAGAGGAGACCAACTTGAAATCCAATTGTGATGGCACGGTAAGTCGCACCATGGCTGAACCCCGGGGAAGGGCGTCCCAAACATCGGCTGCCTGGCTGACACGTGGTGTCACAGGGCTACGGGCTGTCGCGCCATATGCAGCCATTGAGTTGCTGTTGCCGGGCGGCTCTCTGATCGCATTTGGGCTTTGGCTCTATCAACGAATAGTCAAAAGAAGAATGCCGACGCCGGCGAACTCATTGCTCAGCGCGACTGTCATCGTGCCCGGCGCCACATTGGGACCGCGACCGCGATCGTGATCAGTTTCAATACGAGTAGATCTTTCACGTACAACTGTCATTGAAGGAGTCGATCATGAAGATGTTAGCTGCTGCCACGGCCCTTCTGTTCAACGTCTCTCTCGGAAGCGCCCTTTCTGTTCCCGCCGGTGCGGATACCACTGACATTCCCTCAGTCACCGTGAAATTCGCGGATCTCGATATCTCGCGTCCCGCTGGTGCGACGAAGCTTTACGGCCGGATTCAAGGGGCCGCCAAAATGGTGTGCTCGGCCTATGACCGTAGCAACTTCGCTGCGCAAGCGAATTTTAAAGCATGCGTTAGTGACGCCATTGGCCGCGCCGTCGCAAAGGTCGAGAGCCCTGCGCTGAATATGGTCTACCGCGCCAAGACGGGTGCCATCGCACCGACCCGTCTTGCCAGCTCGGGAACGCCTTAGCATTTCACACGTATTCGAGCAACGGCCGCGGCGGTGGTGGATTGCGTGACCGTACGCCAACTTCGGAGTACGCTTACGCACAGATTGAATGCCGGCCTGGGGCGCTTTGCCAGGCTGGCTGATGTGTACATCCGCGAGACCCGAACCATGAATATGCACGTTGTCGAATGCGCTGGGGAGTTCTCGAAGCTGCGGTTCGGTAAGCATATCTTGGCCTCCCTCTTGTCGATGGCGCTGCTGTCTGTGGCATGGCCTCAAGCTCCGGCAACGGACATGCAAGTACCGCCGGCGTCCGGGCCGGCTTACGCGCAACAATCTCCCGAGCAGTTGCAGCAGCTGGTCGCACCGATCGCGCTGTATCCGGACTCTCTGGTGGCGCAGATTCTGGCTGCCGCCGCGTTTCCCGAACAAATCGTGTTGGCTGACAGGTGGGCGCAAGCGAATTCCAATCTGACGGGCGAAGCTCTCGGTCAGGCGGTGGATCAGCAATCCTGGGACCCGAGCGTCAAGGCGCTCGCTGCCTTTCCGACCGTGCTCGGGAATATGGACAAGAACCTGTCTTGGACGTCATCCTTGGGCGACGCCTATTACAATCAGCAATCGGATGTAATGAATGCCGTGCAAGTGATGCGGCAGCGGGCGCAGGCGGCGGGGAATTTGAAGAGTACGCCGCAGCAATCCGTGGTGTCGTCTGAAGACTCGACCATCCTCATTGACCCCGCGAGTCCCGATGTCGTTTACGTCCCCGCATACGATCCGTGGCTGGTTTACGGTGATCCGGTCCCGGCGTGGCCGTATTGGTACCCATATCCGGGCATCTGGTACGGCGGCCCCTATCTCTCATTCGGAATCGGATTCGGGATCGGCTTTTTTGGAGGTTTCGGATGGGGCTGGGGCCATTGGGGATTCGACTGGCACAACCGATACCCTGTGTTTGACCACAACAGGTATTTTTCCCGGAGCAACACGTTCTACAACCGCAACGCTTATTATCGCGGAGGCGGCGAGCGGGGCGTGGCAAGCAACGTGGCGCGCGGTGCGGGCGGTATTCGCGGCGGGGGCGAGGAGCGCGGGGGAAATGCCGAACGTGCCGGCGGCGAGGAGCGCGGGGGAAATGCCGACCGCTCCGGTGGCAGCTATGATAGACCAGGGGCAGCCGGCGATCCTTTCGGGGGACACGATGAGGCGGCCCGGGGATACGCGGCGGAATCCCACGGCGAGAGCGGGATGCGCTCAGGCGCGTTCAGCGGCTACGATCACGGCGGCCAGACCATGGGATTCTCCTCACGAGGAAGTTCCAGCTTCGGGGGCGGTCACGCCGGCGGTGGGGGCCACGCTGGTGGCGGCGGACACCGTTAGTCGAAAATTCATATGAAGAGGTTCCTTATGCCGCGAACGAGGCAAAGCATCGACACGGGTCGTGGGGTTGATCTGCCTAAATTGGCTGCGTGTGCCGTCCTCTTGATTGTGAGCTTTCCGCTCCGCTCCATGGCGCAGCAACCGGGCCAAAAGGTGTTTGCAACCGCCGAAGAGGCCAGCAACACCTTGGTCATGGCCATGCAGAACAACGACGAGAAGGCGATACTCGATTTGCTGGGCGCCGACGGGAAGCAGATCGTCTCCTCGGGAGATGAGGCTGAGGACGCGCGTACCCGCGCTGATTTTGTCCAGGCCTATCGGGAGATGCACCGCTTGGTGAACGAACCGGACGGAACCACGAAATTGTATATCGGTGCGAAGAACTGGCCGACGCCCATACCACTCGTGCACAAAAGCGCCTCGTGGTATTTCGACACCGACGCGGGCAAGGAGGAGATTCTATACCGCAGGGTCGGCCGGAACGAATTATCGACGATTCGCATTTGCCAGGAACTCGCGGCGGCGGAAAAAGACTATCGACGCATGCAGCCCGAGGAGTATGCAGAGAAAATCTTGAGCGATCCAGGGCGGCGCAACGGCCTATATTGGCCGGCGGCGGGCGGCCCTAAAAGCCCCATTGGGCCGCTGGTGGCATCCGCTGCTGCCGAACGATCTCCCTTCCGCGGTTACTACTTCCATATTCTGACGCAGCAGGGGAAACATGCCCCGGGTGGCGCGAAGAGCTATATCGCGAATGGCAAGATGACCGAGGGATTCGCCTTCGTGGCCTATCCTGCCGAGTACCGCTCCTCCGGTGTAATGACTTTCATCGTCGGCGGCGATGGGGTCGTGTATGAGAGGGATCTCGGCAAAGAAACCGTGGTCCTCGCCAAAGCCATGAAGCAATTTGATCCCGATGCCAATTGGCATAAGACTGAAGGGATGCAGGCGAAAACCGCCGGCAAGTAGGGGACCCAGTAGCAGGGGGCGTTCTCCCCCTCCGCAAGCGAAACCAGCAGCTTGCGAAATGATGCATCAACAAAGTACGCATTGTTCGGTACGCCCGAAGCCAATTAGAGTTGGTGCATACATGGGAAAAAGACGCGCTCGCGCGGGCGTGTCCCGTACCGTAGGAACGCCAAGATGAAAGCAACACAATTCCTTTATCGCGTCGGTCAAAGCCTCTGGCTCGACAACATCACTCGCGATCTGCTCACGAGCGGCACTCTGAAGCGCTACATCGACGAATTATCGATCACTGGGCTGACCTCGAACCCGACGATCTTCGATCAGGCGATCAAGAACAGCACGGCGTACGACGATGCGATCCGCAGGCGCTTGGGCGCAGGCGCGTCAGGCGAGCGCCTGTTCTTCGAGATTGCGCTGGAAGACGTCATCGAGGCGGCAGACTTGTTTCGCCCGGTCCATGAACGGACTTCCGGAGTCGATGGCTGGGTTTCACTCGAGGTTTCGCCGCTTCTTGCTCACAATACGCAGACGACCCTGAGTGAGACCAAGGATCTGCATGCACGCGTCGGCCGCCCCAATGTCTTCATCAAGATCCCGGGAACGGCCGAAGGATTGCCCGCGGTTGAAGAAGCCATTTTCGCAGGCATTCCGGTCAATGTGACGCTGCTGTTCTCCCCCAAGCAATATGCGGCGGCGGCCGAGGCGTATCTGCGGGGGATCGAGCGCAGAATCGCGGCAGGTTTGAATGCCAACGTCGGTTCGGTTGCGTCGCTGTTTATCAGCCGGTGGGACGTTGCGGTGGCGGGGAAGGTGCCGGCGAGTCTCGCCAACACGCTGGGAATCGCGATTGGGCAGCGAACATACTCGGTGTATTCGAAGGTTCTGCAGTCCGCACGTTGGCGGCGAGCGTTCAACGCTGGTGCACGTCCGCAGCGACTTCTCTTTGCCAGCACGGGCACGAAGGACCCGAAGGCTTCCGACATCCTGTACATCAAGGAGCTCATGGCGCCGCTCACCGTCAACACGATGCCGGAAGGCACGCTCAAGGCGTTCGCCGATCATGGCGAGGTGGGTTCGGAGCTGAGCGCGGACGGTGGCGACTCCGAGCGGGTGCTTGCCGGGTTCCGCAAGCCTGGTGTGGACCTCGACGCGCTTGCAGGGAAGCTCCAGGAGGAGGGGGCGGCAGCGTTCGTCGCGTCTTGGAACGAGCTGCTCGGTGTCATCGCCTCAAAGAGCGCATCGCTCACGAAAGCGAGCTGAGAGTCGGACTCACCACTATGGCCATGCGCCGATTTGAGGTAGTCTGAACCGGTGCAAATCACCACGACGAACGTTGAACTGACTATTGACGGCTTTCCCTGCCGAACGTACGTCGCAGCGCCGAAGCCCGCGCAGTCGGGCGCCACCTATCCCGGAATCGTTTTGTACTCGGAGATATTTCAGCTGACTGGGCCGATCTGCCGGGCGGCAAACCGATTGGCCGGGCATGGTTTCGTGGTGGCGGCACCCGAGATTTACCATCGTACGTGTCCTCCCGGTCTGGTAATCGCTTATGACGATCCAGGTCGCATGCACGGCAATTATCTTGCCCATACCACCCCCGTAGCGCATTTCGATGCGACGGCCCGCGCCGTTTTCGACCACTTCGAAGCCCGCAACGATGTGAAGCATGATCTCTCACGCCCGGCGTTCGGCGCCATGGGGTTTTGCATCGGCGGACATCTTGCGCTTCGAGCAGCACTGGATCCGAGATGCCGCGCAGCGGTGTGTGCATATCCCACCGGCCTGCAGGACGGAAACCTTGGAGCGGATCCGGATGCCGGCACGCTTGCTCGCCTCTCCGAGATCAAGGCAGAGTTACTACTCGTGTTCGGCGACGTAGACCCCCATGTCCCGGCGCCTGCCCGCCACATCGTCCGCTCAGCGCTGGAAACGTCCGGCGTGCAGCATACGTATCTTGAACTACCCGGCGAGCATGCTTTCATGCGGGACGAGGGCGCGCGTTACGATCCGGAGATGGCTGACCGCGTCTTCGTCGAGGCCATCGCGTTGTATCGCCGCACTCTCGCATGAATCAATCGCTATACGACGTTCCCCTGCGGCGGATCGACGGCTCTGCCGGCCGGCTCGCCGATTACCGCGGCCGTGTGCTGCTCGTGGTCAACGTGGCATCCAAATGCGGCCTGACGCCGCAATATGCCGGTCTGGAATCTCTGTACCAGCGCAAGCACGCCGACGGTTTGGAAATCCTGGGCTTTCCGGCGAATAATTTCATGGGCCAGGAACCGGGAAGCGACGGTGAGATCGCGGATTTCTGTTCGGTCAACTACGATGTACATTTCCAGCTGTTCTCGAAGATCTCAGTGGCCGGGACGGATCAACATCCCCTGTACGCGGGTTTAATTGCGGCGCAGCCGACCGCAACCGGGGGCGGGCCGTTCCGCGAGAGGCTGAAGAGCCATGGGATCGCCGCGGAAAATCCTGCCGACGTGCTTTGGAACTTCGAAAAATTTCTGCTCAGCCGCAAAGGCGAAGTAGTCGCCCGTTTTGCACCCGACGTAGCGGCGGATGACCCACGGCTGGTCGCCGCGATCGATGCGGAGCTGGCAAAGGCCAATTGAGGAACAACTACAACGGAGATCACCATGCGCCACCCAATGTCCGTCATGACTGCCTCGCGTGCCTTGATACCTGGCATTCTCGCTGCCGCCGTTCTGACGACCGCCGCGCCTGCCGCTCCCGCCGCCTTTGGTGCCGACGGTAAGATCGTCGTGACCGACACGTCATTCGGCTGTATGACTCACCTCAAGCCGGTGCGCGGATTCTTTGTCGGCAATCTGCTGGGTGACGAGCAGGGTACGCTCAAGGTAGCCCTCTCCAAAACCGGAGGCGTGTATCCGCCGGGTTCGGTCGTGCAGTTGGTGCCCACCGAGGTGATGGTCAAGCAACCGGCCGGGTTCAATGCGGTCACCCGGGATTGGGAGTTCTTCGAGCTGGATGTGTCGAAGAGCGGTTCAGTGATCCGTAAGCGTGGCGTTGCCGATGTCGTCAACCGATTCGGCGGGAACTGCTTCGGCTGCCATATCAAGGCGCATTCGGAGTGGGACTTGATCTGCGAGACCACGCATGGTTGCGATCCAATTCCGCTGACGCCGGCGATGCTCAAGGCCCTGCAGGACACCGATCCGCGTTGCGCCGGTTCAGAGAACGTGTCTGCAGCAGATGCCGCGGCTCTGAAGGCGCTGGCCGACCTGCAGAAGCGTCCGCCGCCGAAGTAGGCGGCGGATGGTGCTCATGGCAGAGCTGGAAAAAGCGGCGGGTCTTTACGCTGCCGGGTGGTCTGTTCGAAGTCGTAGGCGTAGCGGATCAGCGCGGCTTCTCCAAAGGCCGGGGCCAGGATCGTCAGTCCGGCGGGCAGGCTGCCGTGCGTGAATCCCATGGGAACGGTGATGGCGGGGAAGCCGGTCTGCGGCGCGAGTACCTGGCTGTTGTCGCCTGCGGGGCTGGTGGTGTCACCGACCTTGCGGGGAGGGTTGCTCCAGGTGGGGTAGACGATGGCGTCGAGACGATCCTTTCTCATCGCCGCGAGTAGCGCGTTGCGGAAGGTGATCTTTGCGGGATCGTGGTAGACATCGGCGCAGGGAGAACGGCGGTTATCTTTCTGCGGGGGTGCAATCGATGCCTTGATTTCCTCTTCGATGTAGGGCAGGTAAAGACCAGACGCAACGATGGATTTGAGATCGTGGTAGGGCGCGTTGGGGTGATGCACGAGATAGGCGTTCAGGTCAGCTTCGAAGTCCCCGCACCAGAGATTTTTTTCAAGTTCATCGTAACCCGGAATGGTAAATGGCTCGACGAGCGTCGCGCCTTCCTGCTGTAAAGTTTTGAGAGCCTGTTCTGTGAGGGCCTTTACTTCGGGGTCGGTCTTGTCTGTCTCGAAGTACTGGCGGAAGACGCCGATGCGTGCACCTTTGAGTCCGTGGCGGTCCAGGTACTGGGTATAGTCAACGTCGGCAGGATGAGGGAATTGCGCAGCGGCAATCGCGGTTATGGGGTCCGCCGGATCCGGCCCGGCGACTACCGTCAGCAATGCTGCGACATCGGCCACCGTGCGCGCCATAGGGCCGCCGACGTCGTTATGGGCGAAGAGGGGAATGATGCCGGACCTGCTGGTGAGACCGATGGTAGGTCGGATGCCAACCAGCGCGTCATGCGACGAAGGGCCGCGGATGGAATTACCGGTATCAGTGCCCAGGCCGGCCTCGCCGAGGCTGGCTGCAACGGCGGCTGCGGTTCCTCCGCTCGATCCAGCGGGAACGCGAGTAAGGTCATAAGGATTGCGGGTGATACCTGCAATGGAGCTGGAGGTGAGATAAGGGCTGAAAGCCCACTCGGCCATATTCGTCTTGGCGAGGATGATCGCCCCGGCCGCTCGAAGCCTGGCAACCATGGTGGCGTCGTGCTCGGGAAGGAATCCTTTCATCGCCAGCGAACCGCCGGTGGTCTGGAGCCCTGCGGTGTCGTAGTTGTCCTTGATGAGCACGGCGATGCCGCCCAACGGGGGAAGCTTGTGCGTGGCGGCGACGCTGCGATCACAAGCATCGGCCTCGGAGAGTGCCTCTGGATTGACGAGGACGATGGAGTTGAGTCGCAGACCGCCGATGGGTGTCTGGTCGTAGGCGCGGATGCGAGCCAAGTAGCTCTCGACGACGGCGCGACAGGTGGTACGGCCTTCGCGAATGGCAGCCTGGGTTTCGGCGATGGTTGCGCCGACGACGTTGAATGACCCGGCGGGCGACCGCGCATGCGCACACGCTGCAAATGTCAGGGGAAGCAGGGCTAGAACTTGAAATAAGCGCGGCATCATATGCGGATCTGTTCTTGTTGGCGGAGCCGCTGATTATCACCAGCGCGATCACCTGTGACAACCATGAGTCCCGCCAACGTACGGTCACCCGATCGTTCGAGCGGTGACCCAGCGTAATGTGCCCGTCACATTCTTCGCAATTTTGCACAATTCTGCATTCGCAACATGCGTAAACAAATATATCCAAAATGGCAAATGCTGATATACACTCGCAAAAATCGCACAAACTCCAATGCATGCATGATCGCCCAACGCTGGCGGTCAGAGCCTGGTCGAAACGGGATGATACGAAGCTCACATGACGAATGCCAAAAACGGGAGGCAGGTATGAGGTTGAAGCGAGGGGTGCGTAATCGGAGCGGTCGCCGCAACGGCAAGGTGGTTGCGTTGAGTGCTTTGCTGTCGCCGTTGGGAATTTCGGCGGTTCATGGCCAGGACACGCAGGATGCGACCAAACTCGATGAGATCATCGTCACCGCCCAAAGGCGTGCGGAATCGCTCGATAAAGTGCCGGTGAGCGTCACCGCGTACTCCCAGAAAACCATGGATGAGCTCCATATCCAGTCCTTCGACGATCTCGCCAGCGTGGTGCCGGGCTTATCCTTTACCACCGTGGGAAACAGCCAGCAGCAATCCAATACGGACGTTGCCATTCGCGGCATATACAGCAACGGCAACTCTCCGACGACCGGCATTTATATCGACGAGACGCCCATTGCGGTTCGACAGAACGTCGCCGCCGGCTTCTCCGGCAGCCCCCACCCCGATATCTTCGACTTGGATCGCATCGAAGTGTTGCGCGGCCCGCAGGGCACTTTGTTCGGTTCCAGCGCGATGGGCGGCGTCATCCGCTTCATCACGCCTGCGCCCAACCTGGAGGACTCCAGCGGCTACTCCAAGGCGGAATTCAGCTACACCGACCGTGGGGCACCGAGCTACGCAGTGGGACTGGCCTATGGAGCTCCGATCGTTCAGGGAGTGGCCGGTTTCAGGGTGAGCGGATGGTTTCACT
>Ga0208193_1000305_pt1 | contig 30661 bp, 31 predicted proteins | sample June2015DPH_17_2_FD_184716 | JGI IMG/M metagenome (GOLD analysis project Ga0208193, IMG submission 184716) | Peatland microbial communities from SPRUCE experiment site at the Marcell Experimental Forest, Minnesota, USA - June2015DPH_17_10... | ecosystem: Environmental > Terrestrial > Soil >... | reverse complement strand
CTAGGGCGTGTCATCAAATGAGCCATATAGTAGAAGCGGCGAGGTGTATTGCAGCGAGGAAGTTCCTGGCGGTTTTGTCGTAGCGGGTGGCGATACCTCGGAAGAGTTTGAGTTTGGCGAAGAAGTTTTCAATCAGGTGGCGGGCTTTGTAGAGTTCTTTATCGTATTCCCGCTGCACCTTTCGGTTCGCTTTTGGCGGGATGACGGCCTGTTTACCAGCTTGTTGCAGGGGTTCGAGCACCGGCTTGTCGGCGTCGAAGCCCTTGTCGGCGATCACTGTGTCGGCTTCCAGTTGAGGCAGCAGGGCATCTGCTCCGTCCAAATCACAGGCCTGGCCTTCGGTGAGATGGAAGCCAAGCGGGTTGCCGAGCGCATCGACCGTGGCGTGGATCTTGGTGCTCAGTCCGCCTTTGCTGCGGCCGATGGCTTCTGAGCCGCCCCCTTTTTGCGCGCCCCAGCGCTGTGCTGGTGGGCGCGCACGATGGTGGAATCGATCATGGCATATTCGTTGTCGGCGTCCTTGGCCAGATGGTCGAAAACAGCCTTCCAAACGCCGCGAGCCGCCCATCGACTGAACCGTGTATGCACTACGCGAAAGTCGCCAAACCGCTCCGGCAGATCGCGCCACGGTATCCCGGCCCGATAGCGATACTACACCGCTTCTACAAATAACCGATTGTCCCGCGCCGGGCGGCCCACCATCCCTTCACGTCCGGGCAACAAATCCTTGATCCGATCCCACTGATCGTCCCGTAATCCATAGCGCCTTACAGTCATGACCTCAAGCTAAAATCTGCCCAGGCTCCGCGCATATAACCAATTAGATGACACGCCCTAGAACATCTCTCCCGCAGGTATAAAGTTCGGGTGCCCCACCCTCGTCGTGTATTTGTTTTTGCGGCCAGGCTGGGTTCGCTCCACAGCAAGAGGAGAAATGCCCTTTTCCTTCGCCCCTTGTCCCTCGTAAAGTCCACCACCCTTTCGTAACCCCACCTCCTTCAGAAACTTTGCATGCAATTAACCCCATTTGTGCTCTACTCAGAATCAGCAGAAGAAAAAGCCACGGCCCGAATCCCCAAAAGGATTCGGGCCGTAGCTCATTCAAGGCAACCCCGAAATTTTTTTTCGGGGGGTATCTCACCAAAGTAACCTCTCATGATAATCAATTAGTAAACACTGTAAATCAACGATAAATTACACAAAAACAATCACATAGCGGCATAATTTCCCACTCTTCGGAAAACAGCCTGCCCGGGAAAACAAAAAGCGAAAGTTGTTCCAGCAAAATCCTCAAACGCTGCCGTCCCAGGCCGCAACATTCGAGCATCTCTCCCGAAGGTATAAAGTTCGGATGCCCCACCCGGTTTACTTATTTTCCGATGATATCGATGGCGACGGTTGCCGTTTTTGGCGGCATGCATTGTTGCTGGTCGCATGCCTGATAGCGAAGCTTTGCTTCGACGAGGTGATCGCCTGGGGCCGCGGTGATGCGGGCCTGGATGGCGAAGTCGCCTGTGTAGACGCTGAGTTTGCTTTCGGGGTCTGCGGGGAGCGTGAAGTCGGTTCCCTGCGGATAGGTTGCGGCGTCGAGCTTGACGCCTGATTCGGCGGGAATGCTGAGCGCGGTTGGGATGAGCGACTCGTCTTTGGGGGAATGCGAGTTGACGTGCAGGCCCGGCGCGACGCGGAAGTGAAGCACAACGGCTGTGGACTTGCCCGCAGGGGCGGTGATCTGCTCAGGATAGAGATACTGGACGGCTTCCTGCTTGAGGGGAAGACGGTCGGACTTGGCTGGATCCGAAAACTGGGCTTGCAGAGACTGGCTGGGGGATTGCGCCGCCGTGCAGCAGATGGCTGTGGAGCAAACTATCCGAAGCCATGCGGATCGTGTGAGCAACATTACTTCCCTGCCTGGGCTGTGGTCTTTGCGAGGGATTTCTGGATCTTGCCTTCGATTTCGTCCTTGGAGACGATGCCGGTCTGCGTGGCGACGATGATGCCATTGCGATCGACATAGAAGGATGAAGGCATGGCGTCGAGGCCGCCGTAATCCTTGGCGATGCTGTCACCATTGATGAGCACGGGATATTGCATGTGCTGCTGCTGGGCGAACTTGCTGATGGCGGCTTTGTCCTTGGCCCAGCCGTCCTTGTCGTCGTCGGTGAGATTATCGGCTTCAGAGGAGATGCCCAGGATTTCGAAGCCTTTGGACGCGTATTGCTGGCGGAGCTCGACGAGCCAGGGAGTTTCAAGCTTGCAGGGGCCGCACCAAGTGGCCCAGAAGTTGATGAGCACGGCTTTGCCTTTGTAGTCGGCGAGCGAGACTTTTTTACCGTTGAGATCCTGGAGAGTGAAGCTGGGCGCGGGTTTGTTGAGCAGCGGCGAGGGAGGGCCGTCGTCGCCGCCGATGACGAGCTCGGGCGGCATGGTGGCGGCCATGACTTTATCCGCGGCCTGGCGGCGGTACTCGAAGTTAGCCCAACCTGCCCAGGCGAAGCCGGCGAGGACGAAGAGGGTGATGCCGAGGACGATGGTATTGCGCTTCACTAGACTGAACCTCGTGGGATTGAACCCTGTGATCCATTGTACGGCGGGAGAGATTGGGAACGATAGAATGGATAACCAATGCGACAAAAGAATGACAAGAATTGTGCGGACGAGCGGATGACACCGGCTGATCTGGTGCGGACAGAGGCTGCGGCGCTGATGGCGCTTGCGGAGCGGCTGGATGGGCCGATGGCTGAGCTGTTTTCGCAGGCGGTGGAGCTGATTATGCGCTGCGGGACGGTGAATGGCCGCATTGTGGTGACCGGAATGGGCAAGAGCGGGATTATTGCGCAGAAGATTGCGGCAACGCTCAGCTCGACTGGATCGCCGGCGCTGTTTCTGCATCCGGCGGAGGCGGTGCATGGGGACCTGGGCGTGCTGATGCCGGGCGATGTAGTGATTGCGCTTTCCGCGAGCGGCGAGACCGAGGAGATTCTGCGGTTGCTGCCGGTGCTGAAGCGCAAGGGTGATGCGCTGGTGAGCTTCTGCTGCGATCTGGGCTCGACGCTGGCAACTGCGAGCGATGTGGCGCTGGACTGCGGCGTGGAGCGCGAGGCGTGCGGAATGAATCTTGCGCCGACGGCCAGCACAACGGCCATGCTGGCACTGGGCGATGCGCTGGCGATTGCCGTGAGCCTGCGAAAGGGATTCAAGGCGGAGGATTTTGCCGATCTGCACCCAGGCGGCAAGCTGGGCAAGAAGCTGGCGAAGGTTCGCGAGCTGATGCATGCGGGCGATGCGGTGCCGGTGGTGAGGCCGGGAACGCCGATGACGGATGTGATCTATGAGATGTCATCGAAAAAATTGGGGATTGCGACTGTACAGGAAGATGGAAAGCTGCGGGGCGTGATCAGCGATGGGGACCTGCGACGGCTGCTGGAACGCGAGGGCGGCGCGGCGCTGAGCAGGACTGCCGGCGAGGCTATGCATGAGCAGCCGGCGACGATTGCGGCGGATGAGTTGGCTGCGCGAGCGTTGGCGATTCTGGAAGAGCGGAAGATTACTTCGCTGATTGTGGTGGATGATGCGGGGCGCGTGGAGGGTGTGGTGCATCTGCATGATTTGTGGGGGATGGAGTTGATTTAGAAACAAATTGTCAAAAAACAGTGGTCGGTGGTCAGTCCGATACGAGGAGGAATTAATGGCCGTCGTCTTTAAGCGAGTTCCTTACGAAACGCTCAATAGCCGTCAAAAGGAAACGTATAACTTTCAAAAGCTCTCGGCTGTTTTAGCGGAGTTCGGTTATTTGACAATTCGCCTGAGCGACGATTGGAATGGGGCCGATTTCATTGCTCAACACTTCGAAACAAAGGAATTTCTCAAAGTCCAACTCAAGAGCCGGTTGACTTTCGACAAGAAATACCACGACAAAGACTTGCATATCTGCTTCAAAGATGGTGATCAAGGCGATTGGTATCTATACAACCACCAGGAATTATTGGAAAAGGTCATCCGGCAAATCGAGGAATCGAAGACCTGGAAAGACGACAGAACATATCACTACCCAAGTCTCTCAAGGGAGATGAAGGAGCTTTTGAAGCCATATCGCATTCCCATTTCAGAAGCCTCCGTGGTTCGCTTATGAAATTCCAAGGCAACTTGATCCGTGAGATCCGATTGGCTGTATCATTTTGATCTAGGAGTACTTCGCATGACTACCCAAATCGTTCGCGTAGGAAACACGCTTACGGTCGAGATTCCCGATGAACTTGCTGCGCAAGCTGAGTTAACTCCGGGCCAAGCTGTCGAGTGGGTGTCGAATGGAAGCGGCAGCATTTCTCTTGTGAAGCAGTCGAACGTGTCCTCGAAGCCAAGGAAGAGAAAGACGCTTGAGGAACTCCTGGAGGGGGTTCCCGAAGGAACGCGCATTCCGGAAAACGATTGGGGATCTCCCCGTGGGGCTGAAGTTTGGTAGAGCCATACTGCCCCGACAGTGGCGACTTCATCTGGATTAACTTCGATCCACAGGCAGGACATGAGCAGGCTGGTCATCGGCCTGCGATTGTACTGTCACCAAGGTCATTCAATCGCAGGGTCTCGCTGGCATTTATCTGTCCAATCACTTCCAAACGGAAGGATTATCCCTTTGAAGTCATGCTGCCGCCGCACCCGCGATTGAAGGGGGTCGTGCTGTGTGAGCATTTGCGAAGCCTGGATTGGCAGGCCCGCAAGGCGACGTTCATCGGCAAAGCGCCAGAGAACCTTCTTATAGAGATTCGGGACGTGGTTGCCGCAATCGCAGGCATAGATTTCGAGTGATCGAGTGGTGTGTATTCAGTTTTCTGAGATTTAGTCCATATTGACACGCTGCCATTCCCGTCCTACGCTGGCAATATGCAAATCGAGCTCACACCCGAGCAAAATTCCTTCATAGACCTGGGAATCCAGCAGGGGCGCTTTCAGAACTCGGAAGAAGCGGTACAGCAGGCCTTGGCGCTTTGGGAAAAAAGGGAGCGCGCCCGCATTGAATTGTTTGCTTCGCTCGGCGAAGCACAAAGGTCTCTCGATGCCGGCGAAGGTGAGGAATACACCATCGAAACCTTGCCTAAATTAGCCGAATCTGTCAAAGCATGGGGCAGGGCGAGGCTCGCCGGAAAATAGTGCGCGTAAGGCTCTCAAAACAGGCCAGGGTCGACCTGAACGAAATCTGGCTCTACATCGCGAATTCAAGCAGCGATGCGGACACGGCAGATCGTCTCACAGAGGCCGTCTCCGAGTGTCTTGCACTACTTGGCCGATTTCCTTATCTCGGAAAGAGTCTCCAAGACAGCACCTATCAAAATGTACGTACATTTCCGGTGCAGAATTACGTCATTTTTTATGAAGTTCTGCCCGGTAAGGTTCGCATTCTGCGGATTATTCACAGCAGCCGTGATGCCTTCGCGGTGTTTGCCGGGGAATAGAGTTGATTCAGTCCTCCATTGACATGCAGCCGCAACAGTCCTACGCTTTCTACATGCGAATCGAGCTTACCCAAGCAGAGCTGATGGCGCGCCGCTCATCCAAAGTGCGACCTCCCTGCCTTTGCGCCCTTGCCCAGTAACGCCCAGTAAAATAATCCCTGACTCAGTTGTTTCCACGCGCCATTGAACTGGCGGGAAAGTTTGCGCGTTTTTCTATGCATCGTTGGTCAAAGATTTTTGTTCCTACTCTTCGCGAGGCCCCGGCGGATGCCGAAGTGGCCAGCCACAAATTTCTACTGCGTTCGGGCTATATACGGCAGCTTGGCGCGGGAATTTACAACTATCTCTTTCTTGGGCAGCGGTCGCTAAACAAGATCATCGCGATTGTGCGCGACGAGATGGACAAGATCGGGCAGGAGTTTCTGCTGCCGGGCATTTTGCCGAAGGAGCTATGGGTCGAGAGCGGACGCTGGACGGGCATGGGCGACAACATGTTCCGGCTTAAAGACCGCAAGGGCGCGGAGTTGTGCCTGGGCATGACGCACGAAGAGATTGTGACGGGGATTGCGCGCAATGAGCTGCGAAGCTACAAGCAGCTTCCGCAGATCTGGTATCAGATACAGACGAAGTATCGCGATGAGCCGCGACCGAAGAGCGGATTGCTGCGCGTGCGGCAGTTCACGATGAAGGATTCGTATTCATTTGACCTGAATGCGGCCGGGCTGGACACGAGCTACAAGCTGCATGATCAGGCGTATCGCAATATCTTTACGCGGAGCGGGCTGAAGTTTGTGGTTGTGGAGGCGGATTCTGGCGCGATGGGTGGCTCGCAGTCGCAGGAGTTCATGGTGTATACGGATGCGGGCGAGGACCTGATTGTAAGCTGCCCGGTGTGCGGGTATGCGGCGAATCTGGAGAAGGCGACTTCACGACTGGAGCCGGTGACCGAGATGGAGCCGACCGGCGACGGTATGCCGGAGCTGGTACACACGCCGGGGTGTGCGGCGATTGCGGATGTGGCGGCGTTCTTCAAGATTTCACCGGCTAGCGACATCAAGTGCGTGGCGTATATGGCGTTGAAGCATGGTGGACCAGACTCGAAAAACGGGAGCAAGCCGGATACGTGGCATGGCGTGGCGGCGTTTCTGCGCGGCGACCACCAGGTAAATGAGACAAAGCTGCTGGGCGCGATTGGCGCTGCGGAGCTGCGAACGATGCAGGCTGAGGAGCTGGAAAAATATCTGCATGGACCGGCGGGATACCTGGGACCGGTGGGGTTGCAGCATGATGCGAAGCCGCTAGGTGAGGGACTGACGGTTGTTGTCGACAAGTCACTGGAGGGCCGGAAGAACCTGGTCTGCGGCGCGAACAAGCAGGACTATCACCTGCGGAATGTGACGCCGGGGCGGGATTTTACGTGGACGCTGAGCGCCGATATTCGCAGCGTGAACGAAGGCGAGGCTTGTCCCGTAGATAACTGTGACGGCAAGCTGGTTGTGGGCAAAGCCGTGGAGGTTGGGCACATCTTCAAGCTCGGTGACAGGTATACGCAGTCCATGGGCGCGCGGGTGCTGGACGAGAACGGCAAGGAAGTAACGCCGATCATGGGCTGCTACGGAATCGGCATCGAGCGCATTCTGACGGCTGCGATTGAGCAATCGAATGATGCGAATGGGTTCTGGCTGCCGAGTTCGATTGCGCCGTTCCAGGTGGTGGTAACGGTGACGAATATTGCTGATGCTGCTCTAAAAGAAGCGGGCGAGAAGCTGGCTATTGCACTGGAAGATGCCGGAATCGACGTGGTGCTGGATGACCGCGACGAGCGTGCGGGAGTCAAATTCAAAGATGCCGACCTTGTCGGGATTCCGTACCGCATCAACGTAGGCAAGAAGGCGGCGAGCGGATTGGTGGAGCTGGTATCGCGCGCGAAGGCGCAGAGCACGGACGTGGCGCTGGATGCGATTGTGCATGAGGTTAAGGCGCGGATTGCCGAAGAACAGCTATTAGCTGTCAGCTCTTAGCTTTCAGCTCATTGGTGATGGATTGAACTTGTCGCGAAAGAATCAATCGAGGGATGGCTCGAATTACGGATGAATAAGCTAAAGGCTAATAGCTAGCGGCTGTATTACAGGAGCGGCGATGGCGTTGAAAATAAAAATTAAATCTGTGGCGGGTAAGGGCTCGCTGACATCGCTGATTCTGCGCATCCTGCTGATCTGTGTTGCGGTAGTGGCGATTGTCGTGCTGACCATAGGCGGTATTGTTTATTTCAAATACGGCAGCATTGTGGATGCACGTCTGAAGCAGCCGTTATTTACCGATACGGCGAAGATTTTTGCGGCTCCGCGCGAGGTGCGCGCAGGACAAAAACTGAGCGTAAGGCTGATTGCCGATGAACTGCGGGAGGCTGGCTACTCAGAGCAAGGTGCGCAAAAGGATTCACCGCTGGGAATGTATCGCGAGTCGGGCCAGTCAATCACGGTGTATCCGGGACCGCAGTCGTATCATGCGCCGGACAATGCGACGATCCATGTGTCCGGCGGCGTGGTGGAATCCATGACGGACGATCATGGAGAGCAGTTGAGCAGCTATGAGCTGGAGCCACTGCTGATCACGGGTTTGAGCGAGGACGCGAACCGCACGAAGCGCAGGCTGATTACATACGACGAGATTCCGCAGAACCTGGTGCATGCGGTGCTGGCAATTGAGGACCGGCGGTTCTTTGAGCACAGCGGCGTGAACTACATCAGCATGGCAGGATGGGCATGGCACAACCTGATTGGAGATCGCAAGCATCGAGGCGGAGCATCGACGCTTACGATGCAACTGGCGAAGCTATTGTTTGTTGCGGATAACGGGACCATCCGATACAAGGTCACGCAGATCATGGTGGCCTTTCACCTGGAGCACCACTTTACGAAGCAGCAGATTTTTGAAGCGTATGCGAACCAGATCAACCTGGGCCAGCGCGGCAGTTTTTCAATTGATGGCTTTGGTGAGGCAGCGCAGTCGTATTTCGGCAAGGACTTGCAGCAACTGGATCTGGCGCAGAGCGCGATGCTGGCGGGCATAGTTCAGCGGCCAAACTACTTTAACCCCTGGCGTCATGCGGATCGCACGATTGAGCGGCGCAACCTGGTGCTGGATTCCATGGTGGAGACCGGCGCGATTACCAAGGATGAGGCGGAGCACGCGAAGGCGGAGCCGCTGAAGCTGGCCACCGGCAGCGTGGATGCGAGCGAAGCGCCGTACTTTGTGGATCTGGTGCATGAGCAGTTGCTGGACAAGCTGGGCGACCGTGGAGCGAATCTGAATGGGCTGCGAATTTATACAACGCTCGATCCGGATTTGCAGCGTACAGCTACCACGGCTGTTGAGAGCACAATCCACCAAGTGGATGAGCAGGTGGACAAGAAGCACGCGAGGGACAAGAAGGCAGGCAAATCGTATCCATATCCGCAGGTAGCGCTGGTGGCATTGAATCCGCACACTGGACAGGTGCTGGCGATGGTTGGCGGCAGGAGCTATGGAACATCGCAGCTGAATCATGCGACGGCGAAGCGGCCAACGGGCTCGATCTTCAAGCCGTTTGTGTATGCCAGCGCCTTTGCGACCGCGGTGGAAGGCACGATGCTGACGGGCCAGGACAGATTGTTTTCGCCTGTTACGATGCTGAACGATGCGCAGTCAACGTACAACGTGGGCGGGCAAGAGTACACGCCGCGCAACTTCGAGAGTGAGTACTACGGTGAGATCACGGCACGCTTCGCGCTGATGCGGTCAGACAATAATGCGACGATCAGCCTGGCCTCCATGGTGGGATTTGACCGTGTGGCCGCGCTGGCACGCGCGGCAGGCGTGAAGAGCGCTCGGGGAACACCGTCGATGGCGATTGGCACCTACGATGCAACGCCGCTCGATATGGCGGGAGCATACACGACTTTTGCGAACCAGGGGCTGCACATTGATCCCTGGATGCTGGCCAGCGTGCGGGCATCTTCCGGCGATGTGATTTCGGACTACACGCCGACTTCTACGCAGATACTCGATCCACGCGCGGCCTTTTTAATCACGAGCATGATGCAGGATGTGCTGCGCGGCAAGGGTACTGGCGCAGCGGTGCGCAGTATGGGCTTTATTTCGCCGGCGGCGGGCAAGACCGGAACTGACCACGATGCGTGGTTTGCGGGGTACACGAGCAATCTGATCTGCATTGTGTGGGTCGGCAACGATGACTACACGGATATCAAGCTGCAAGGCGCGGAGGCGGCTGCACCAATCTGGGCGGCGTTTATGAAGAAGGCTGTGCAGCTACCGCAGTACTCGGACACAAAAGAATTTTCACCACCGGATGGCGTGCAGATTGTGAGCCTGGATAAGACCACCAATCTGCTGGCGGATGAAACCTGCCCGGATGATTACTCTGCTGCATTTCTCAATGGCACGGCGCCTACCGATACGTGCGATCATCCGCCGGACAAGCGGAATATCTTTCAGAAGATATTTGGGCTGGGAAAATAAGCCGGGAAAATCAAGCCGCAGTTATTGCAATTCGCTGGGATGAGTTTCCGGCTGCGTTGCAAGCGACGGAATGCGACGAAGATTCATTCCGAGCGGGCCAGCATGAAAGCCTGCATCCATGAGAAAACGCGCGAGCGGATGAACTGCGATGGGCAGGCCGTTCACGGTGGAGATCAACATGCCGAGACGCTCGCCGGCTTGCAGGCGCTGCTGACCGCGGGCGAAGAGAAAGTGTGCGAAACCTGAGGCTACGTGCGTGCGATCCGGCTCGTCTGTGGGCAGAAAGACGAGCAGGTTCGGATTGTCGCGACGGAGCCATGCGATGAGCTCGCCGTTGCGAAGAATGACTTCCGCGTAGGCGGCGCGGGTGAGAATGCGCGGAGCGGATTCGGCATCCTGCTGCGCGACGGACGGGCTGGGCCAGGGCAACACTGAACCGTACGGATTGGCGGGATCGGTAGCTGCGATGTGTACGAATTCCGCTTTGTCCAGATCGGCAGCGGTGCGGAGGCGACGTAGAAGATCGACTGCGGATGGCAACGCGAACTGCGTTGCGCCGAGACCGGCTACAAAGTAGCCGCGGCGGATGCGCCCGCTTTCTTCAAGAGCCTTGAGGACGTCATAGACGGCGCTGAAACCGCCGGGGATGTTTTCCGCGGATGCGTGCTCGCGCATGAGAACACCGTAGCGCTGGAGCAGTTGCAGCGCGAGAGCATGACTACGCTCCGTGGCGGATTGCTGCACGTTATTGCGTGCGACAAGCGACCAGCGGCCCTGCGCTTCCGGCGGAGTGATGCGACGGGAGCGGAATGCAACGCCAGTGTGCGCGACGCGATGCGGGCGAGTGCTCTCTGGCGGGGCGATATAAGCGCGGAGCGCGTGCAGTGAATCATTGGTGACGAGGCCACGCCAGACGAGGTTCCAGAGCGCATCGATGGAATCACCGGAAAAGCCGGAACCAACGGCTTGATGCAGCGGCTCAAAGAAGCTTGCGCCAGAGGCTTCGAGCGTGGCGAGGAGAGTTTCTTCACGCTGGGAAAGCGGGTCGGACTGCTGGTGCGGGTGGATGAGCAGAGATAGTTTATCGGTGAGATAGAGCGCGACGCGGCCGTCACGCGAGCCGAGCGATTCAACGCCGGTCCAGACGACTTCCCCGGCAGCGATAAGCGTGTCGAGCTGGGATGGATCATAGTTGGCGACGCGGGCAGGAAGAATAGAGGATTCGAGAAGAGATGCGGGCAACGGTGCGCCCTGCAGGCTTTCGATGGCATCGAGGAGCACGTCGAGATTGCGGCGCGTATGCGTGAGGCCCTGCCAGTGCGTGAGGAAGCGGGCGAATGTTGACTGCGAGACCGGTTCCACTTCTTTACGAAGGCGCGCGAGGGATTTCTGGCGGATGTGACGAAGGATCTCGACATCGCACCACTCACGGTGAACGCCGGAAGGACGGAATTCGCCTTCGAGAATGCGGCCCTCCTGCGCGAGTTGATGGAAGACGGGTTCGATCTTATCTGTGTCGAGGCCTAAGCGAGCTGCGGCTTCACGCGTGGTGAACGGACCGTGCGTGCGGGCGTAACGACGGAGGAGTTCGAGCAGAGGCTGCGCAACCGAAGGAAGAAGTGAAGCGGGAATACCTTTGGGCAGACTAACTCCGAGTGCGTCGCGGTATCGTGCAGCATCTTCGACGGCGATGAGGCGCGGCTGGCCAGCGATGGGCAGCTCTACCAGCCGGCGTGAGCGGAGAAGTTTGTCGATGTGAACCAGGAGTTCGGGCGCGGCGATGCGTTGTGCGAGCTCATCGCAAGAGAGATCGCCGAGCTTGAGCAGCAGATCGTGGATGCCATCGGCGGAACGGGCGCGAGTGGTTTCCGTAAGACACTGCGCTGAGGATTCCACTTCACGGATCGCATCTGGATCGAGAAGCTCTCGCAGGTCGGCGTCCCCGAGCAGATCGCGAAGTTGATCCTGATCGATGGTGAGAGCCTGAGCGCGGCGTTCGGCGAGAGGAGCGTCAAGATCGTATAGAAAATTGGCAACATAACTGAAGAGCAGTGAAGAGGCAAAGGGTGAGGGCTTGAGCGTGTCAACAACGTGGACGCGGGTATGGCGCTGCTCAATGGAGCGAAGGGTCTCAAGGAGCGCAGGCATGTCGAAGACATCGCGGAGACACTCACGATACGTTTCGAGCAGAATTGGAAAGGATGGATAGCGCGAGGCTACACTGAGCAAATCGTGGGATCGCTTGCGAAGCTGCCAGAGCGGCGAGCGGCGGTTGATGAATTTGCGCGGGAGAAACAGAGCGCGGCCGGCAGCCTCACGGAATCGCCCAGCGAATAGCGCGGTTGCACCGAGCTGATTGAGAACAAGCTGCATTGCCTCAGCCTGAGGAACGAGGAACCAGTCAGCTTCGGGCGGCTTGTCCGTGTCCGGGAAGCGCAGCACGAAGCCGTCATCGCCCCACATCGTTTCGACATCGGTGCGACCGGCTGCGCGAATGCGCGCAGCAACGGCCATGGCCCACGGGATGTGGATGCGACGGCCAAAGGGTGTGAGGACGCAGACACGCCAGTCACCGAGTTCATCGCGAGTGCGTTCAATGACGATGGTGCGATCGTCCGGAACGGCGTCAGTGGCGGCGTGCTGATCGTTCAGGAAAGAGATGAGGCTTTCCGCGGCGACTGGATCGAGATCGTGTTCGGCCACGAGGCGCGTCATTGCGGCGGGACGCGGCATTTCACGCAGCTCGCGAATGAGCGCGCCGATGCGAAGACCGAATTCAAGCGGACGGCCTGCGCCATCGCCCTTCCAGAAAGGCATTTTTCCAGGTTCGCCGGGAGCGGGTTCAACGAGGACGCGATCGTGAGTGATCTCCGCAATGCGCCAAGTGGATGCGCCGAGGATGAAGGTCTCATTGGTATGCGTCTCGAAGACCATCTCTTCATCGAGTTCGCCGACGCGGATTGGCTTGCCTCCTGTTTTTCCACCCGGGCCGTGCGCTAGGAAGACTCCGTAGAGGCCGCGATCCGGAATAGTTCCGGCGTTAAGGATTGCGATACTGGCTGCGCCCTCACGAGGGGTGAGCGTGTTGTGCGTACGATCCCAGGTGATGCGCGGACGGAGATCGGCGAATTCGTCGGAAGGATAGCGGCCGCTGAGAAGATCGAGCACGCCTTCAAAGGAAGATCGCGTAAGACCTGCGAACGGCGCGGCGCTCCGGACGAGGTTGTAGAGAACATCCACACTGATTTCGGGTTCGGGTGGTTTCTGGCCGCGCGCGCGAGGCTGAGCCAGGGCGGGAGGAGCGGCGACTGTGGCGACGATTTGTTGCGCGAGTACGTCGAGCGGATTGCGTGGATAGCGGGTGGATTCGATGTGGCCTTCATGCATGGCGCGCGTGACGGCGGCGCATGCGATGAGATCGGCGCGGAACTTGGGAAAGAGGATACCTTCACTGACGGCATCGACTTGATGGCCGGCGCGGCCAATGCGCTGCATGCCGCTAGCGACGGAGGGTGGAGATTCGATTTGGATGACCAGATCGACTGCGCCCATATCGATGCCGAGCTCAAGCGTGGAGGTGGCACAGAGAGCTTTTATCTGACCGGCCTTGAGCTGTTCTTCAATGATTGCGCGCTGATCTGATGCGAGAGATCCGTGATGTGCGCGGACCAGAGGCTCGCCGGCGAGATCGTTGATTGCACCGGCCAGGCGCTCGGCTGTCTGGCGGCTGTTGACGAAGAGAATCGTGGACTGGCGCGGGCGGATCAACTCCAGCAGGCGCGGATGGATTGCGTTCCAGATGGAGATGCGGCGCGGAGGCTGCGATTCCGTGCCGTCCGCGACGATTTCTGTTTCCTTCAGGCGCGCCATGTCTTCGACAGGAACTTCAATACGAAGCTTGAGGCGCTTGGGCGCGCTGGCATTGACGATGGTGACGGGGCGATAACGAAGTGAGACGGAATCGGAAGTCTCAGAGGACCAGTCAGATTCTGTAAGTGCGGATTCGACGGGGATGGGCGCGGCTGCTTCGACGCCGCCGAGAAAGCGGGCTACTTCTTCGAGCGGACGCTGTGTGGCTGAGAGACCGATGCGCTGCAAAGGCTTTTGAACGATAGCCTCAAGTCGCTCTAAAGAGAGAGCGAGATGCGCGCCGCGCTTGGTGGGGACGAGGGCGTGAATCTCATCGATGATGACTGTGTCAATGCTGCGAAGAGCCTCTGCCGCCTGCGAGGTGAGCATGAGATAGAGCGATTCCGGCGTGGTGATGAGAATGTCAGCGGGATGACGGCGGAATTTTGCGCGCTCGCTGGATGGAGTGTCTCCTGTGCGTATGGCGATGGACGGCTCGTGGAATGGGATGCCGGCATTGCGTGCGGCCTCAGCGATTCCCGCAAGGGGCGTGCGAAGATTACGCTCGACATCGACGGCGAGGGCTTTAAGTGGAGAGATGTAAAGGATGCGGGTGCCTTCGGTGCGACTCTCCAGTTGCGGATGCAGCATGAGGCGGTCAAGACACCAGAGAAAGGCTGTGAGCGTTTTACCGCTGCCGGTGGGAGATAAGATGAGGGCGCTTTCGCCGCGTGCGATCACGGGCCAGCCGATGCGTTGAGGGGCGGTGGGCTGGCCGTAGGTACGCTGGAACCACTCCGCGGTGATGGGATGAAAACAGGCGAAAGGGTCTGTGCCAGGCTCTGCTGCGGGATTGCGTGGACTACGAGCCATGCCCGTTCAGAATACGCCTTGATATCCCATCCTTTCGGTCAAGAACATCGAAAAGGATGGGCAGCTCCAATACTATTCGTCGTAATGCAGAAGGCTGAAGACGTCGTACTCGGGGAAGCGGTCGCGGCCTTTGAGAAAATCGAGTTCCACGGCGAAGGCCAGGCCGGCGATCTCGCCTCCCAACTGCTGAACGAGCTTGACTGTGGCCTCCATGGTGCCTCCGGTGGCGAGCAGATCGTCGACGAGGACCACACGCTGGCCGCGCTGAATGGCGTCAAGATGGATTTCGAGCGTATCGGTTCCGTACTCGAGATCGTAGGTGACGCGGGCCACGGGAGCGGGAAGCTTGCGAGGCTTGCGGACTGGAACGAAGCCGGCGTTGAGCCGGTAGGCAAGTGCGGGTCCGAAGATGAATCCGCGGGCCTCAATACCGAGAACCAGATCGATTTTGCGCTCGATATAATGCGCCGCTAGAGCGTCAATGAGTTGCGCGAAACCGGTCTTATCCTTGAGCAGCGTGGTGATGTCGTAAAACAGAATGCCAGGCTTGGGAAAATCGGGAACGGTGCGGACAAGGGCCTTAAGAGCCTCTACGTTAATTGATTTCGATGTGTCGGACATGATGCGCCGGCTGCTCCTTGAGCGAGTATGTGGAAGAGACTAATGAGATTGAGCCGGCTTCCCTTTCGATTATAAAAGCTGGATACAGGGTTACCATGCGCCCTGGATACGGAAGGCGTCGAGCGATGCGGCTTCGCTGTCATCGAGCATGTGCTCCAGGATGTTGTCTACGCGGCTGCCGCGCGAGCCGCGACGAAGACTGGCGCGCAGATCATTGAGATCCTCTGATTCGCCGGCGGCAACAACCTCTACATCGCCTTCTTCGGTATTGCGGACCCAGCCGCGAAGATTCAACTCGCTGGCTTCACGGTGAACAAACCAGCGAAAACCTACGCCCTGCACGCGACCGCGGATAAGAAAGTGAAGCACCATACAGCGAGTTTGGCAGACGCGGAGGATGGCAGGCAAGCGCGAGGACGTGTGACTAAAAAACGCTTGACACACGCTGGCATTCGAGTTACTTTGCAATATAAAGTGAATCGGCATGGATGACCTGAACAAAGCGCTGGCGGAAATTGGCAGCATTCGCAGGCAACTGGCCCGCAGCACGGAGTTTCGCGGGTATGGACCGGCCACGCTGGCGGCGACGGCTGCGATTGCGCTGTTCGCGGCCTGCATACAAACGCAGTGGGCTCCGGAGGCCGCGCATCATCTGGACCGCTACCTGAGCATCTGGCTTACAACAGCTGCGGTGTCTGCTGCGCTCATCGGCACCCAGATGATTACGCGCGCGCATCGAGTACACTCCGGCATGGCGGATGAGATGATCCGCATTGCCGTAGAGCAGTTTTTACCGTCGCTGGGCGCTGGCGTTCTACTAACGATTGTGCTGGCGCGATTTGTTCCTGGGGCACTGTGGATGCTGCCTGGGCTTTGGCAGGTGTGCTCCGGCATCGGCATCTTTTCTTCGTGCAGATTTTTGCCGCGTCCAATGCTGGCCGCGGGAGCATGGTATTTGCTTTGCGGCCTGCTATGCATTTCGCTGGCTGGAGAGCGCGCATTGACTCCATGGGCCATGGGCATTCCTTATGGCGCGGGACAACTGATCGTTGCCGGGGCGCTATGCCGGAAGGCGCGGGAGGATGCGAATGACGACTAAATCGGCGCGCAGGCAGGCACAAAAGAGTGAGGCGCCTTTTGCCTATGAAGGGTTGGATCGCGTGATTCATGAGCGGGCGCGGCTTGGGATTCTGACTTCGCTGATGACGCATCCCAAGGGGCTTACATTTGGCGATCTGAAACAACTGTGCGCGCTGACGGATGGCAACCTGAGCCGGCATCTGAGCGTGCTGGAAGCGGAAGGCATTGTGGAGACGACGAAGGACGTGGAGCGAAATCGGCCGCTGACGCTGTGCCGCATCACTACGCCGGGGCGCAAGCGATATGTGGAATATCTGACTACGCTGGAGCAGGTAGTGCGCGATGCGGCGGCGAGTAGCAGCGAACAAAACGCGGGTGTGCGCGATCTGATGCCGACGAGGGCATAAAAAATTTGCGCGCTTACTTTGTAATACAAAGTCTAAATCAAAGGAGACAAAATGGGCGCCGTGATTGAAGATGTTTTGAATTTGCAGTCCGCTTCGAAACAACGTTCCATGGGCATAAAACTGATTGTGATTTGTGTACTGGCACTGTTGATGAATATTCCCGGTTTCTTTGTGCAGGGACTTCTGAATGATCGAATCAGCCACAACTCGCCTGTTATTCAACATCCCGATGGCAGCTCGACATTTGCCACTGTGGACTATTACCAGTCTGTGGACCGGTCACTGAAATACATCTTGCTGTTCGAGGGGCTTGTGTTTCTTACATATTTCACCTTTGAGGTGACGAGTAAAAAGCGCATGCATGCTGCGCAGTATGTTCTTGTGGGAGTGGCGCAGGTGATTTTCTATCTGATGCTGCTGTCGCTGGCCGAAAAGATCGGGTTCGATTATGCCTTTCTCATTGCGGGAGCGGCGACGGTAGGGCTTCTTTCAACCAACGCGAGTTGGATCTTTGCCAGCCGAATACAAGGACTGAGAGCTTTCGTTGTTTTCTCGCCACTGTATGGGCTGATTTATGTTCTTCTTCGGCTAAAAGACTACGCGCTGCTGGTTGGCTCGATTGCGAGCTTTGCGGCGGTGGCCACGGCGATGTACTTTACACGGCGGATTGACTGGTACAGCTCGCAGCCGCTCAATGATCCCGGCGATGCAGCTCGGCAGAATGCCGCGTAAAGGTTAAGTCTCAGTTTGAAAAAACTCCCCCTGGCGGTTGAAGGGTTCGAGCAAACCCGAACCCTTCAAAAACATTCCTACGGCTGGCGGTGGTCTTGATTTCGCTGCGCCGGCGTCCTCTGATCGACGATCTCAAACCCCGCGGGGAGCTCGAAGAGCTGCATGTCGGGATCGACAAGGCTGATATCGCTAAGCGTGAAGGTCTGCTTGCCGGTATGGGGACCATCAACGATAGAAGCTAGATTGACGCCGATCTTGTCGGCGTACCAGAACTCGCGAGTGGTGATCATGGGCCTGTCGTTCCCGAAGACGCCGACGTTGAGCGTTGTGGTGTCGCGGAAGCCTCGTGTTTCCATACCTTCAATATCTCGTGCCCCAAGCTCTTCATGGGTGGTGAAGCCGGAGTTGTCAGCCAGGGATCCCGATTGGCCTATGGCCGGATGGGCGGTGGTTTGAGCCCGTTCGGCGAAGGCCTGCAGATAGCAGCGCTGGGGATGCTGCAATAGAAAGCAGTTGTAGAGGGTGTGCTCGTTGGGGTCGGCGATCTGGATGACGTTCTTCTGAGATTTGAACCGCCCATCTTTGGGAACCAGAAGCCAGCGCTCCTCATAGATGCGGCCATTTCGGTCGCGGGCCACCTGACGCTGGTTGATGACGGTGTAGGTTCCGCCGTCGCCGAGGGGGCGCGTCCATTCCGTGTGTACGGTGGCAGTAAACGGAGCATTGACCAGCGGGGGAATATAGATGCTTTGCAGCGTTTCGGTAACGCCGCCGTCACGCATCGTCGTGTTAGCGGCTGCGGTCTGGCCGGATTGAGCGGCAATAAGGGGGCAAAAGACCCCCAACAAGGCAATTCGTGACAGGAAGTTCATGGGCACCTCCAGGCTATGCGTATCCACTATAACCTGAGTCCCGCTCATCCGCTGAAGATGTGAGCGCTAGCGGCGCGCTACACTGAAGGCACGATGATCTTTGTGCTCGATAACTACGACTCGTTTACCTACAACCTTGTTCAGTACCTTGGCGAGCTGGGCGCGAAGGTGGATGTGCGGCGGAACGATGAGTTGACCGTTGATGAGGTAGAAGCGCTCAAGCCTGAGCGTATTCTGCTCTCGCCGGGGCCATGCACGCCGCGTGAGGCGGGTATCCTTGTGCCGCTGATTCAGCGGATGGCGGGCAAGGTTCCGATCTTTGGCGTTTGCCTGGGACACCAGGCGATTGGCGAGGCATTTGGCGGCGAAGTGGTGCGTGCGCGCAAGCTGATGCACGGCAAGACGAGCGATGTGACGCATGACGGGCATGGGATATTTGCCGGGCTGCCGACGCCGCTGACCTGTACGCGGTATCACTCGCTGGTGGTGGCGGAGGAGACGCTTCCCGCGGAGCTGGAAGTGACGGCGCGGACGGGTGAGAGCGATGGAAACGGCACGGTGATTATGGGCTTGCGGCATCGCTCGCTGCCTGTTGAGGGCGTGCAGTTTCACCCGGAGAGCGTGCTGACCGAGGGCGGACGGCAGATGATTCGCAATTTTCTGGGGATGTAATTCCTTTCATGATGGGTGACCAAGTGACGTGCTATCCCAGGTCTCAGAAGCGAGATCTGGGGCACCCGGCATTCCTGGCGCTGCTGGCCTTGAGCTTGACGGCTGTGTGCGGGGCGCAGCAGGCGACGAGTGTCGGGCCGATTGCGATTGTCCCTGTTGATGCTTCTACCAATGTGACCGGCGCGCTGCAGATTACCGCGGGACAGGCGCTGATTGGCGCTAGCGGGAGTGTGACCGCTGGCGGTAAGACTACGGAAGTGATTCTGCCGCATCGCGGCGTGCTGCGGGTCTGTGCTTCTACGACGGTAAAACTGACCTCCGATACAAGTGTGCCGGCGGGCGAGACGCCGGGGTTGATGATGGGACTGGATCGCGGGGCGCTGGAGGCGAGCTTTGCCACGGGGCAGAATGCCGATGTGCTGCAGACGCCGGATTTTCGGATTTTGATCAGTGGCCCGGGTGCTGCGGAGGTCAAGATTCGGCTGGGCGAGCATGGCGACACGTGCGTGGACAATGCGGGCGTGGGTGCGCCTTATGTGCTGGTGAGCAGCGTCTTTGAAGGCGGCGTGTATCGCATACAGGCCGGCGAACGAGTGATGTTTCAGCATGGCAGTGTGCATGAGGTGGTGACAGGCGAAAAGGAATCATGCGGCTGCCCGACTGCGACAAATCCGGACGCACAGCCTGGAGCGAATGAGTTTCCAGTGGCGGCGAGCGAAGGGCTTAGTGTAGCGCCGCCTCCGATTGCGATAGCGCCGCCTGCTGGGGCGCAGAGCAAGGCGCCTGATGCTGCGATTACGACGATGGAGCATAATGCTGCGACTGTTACGCCTGAGCAGCAGGAGAAGGTTGAGCAGCCTCAGGCTGCGCCAGCGCCCGCAGCGGCTCCGGATCAAGCTCCGGCAGCGCCGCAGAAGCCTGCACAGAAATCGCGGCCAAGGTTCTCTGCGCGGGTATGGAACTTCTTCCGGCGGCTCTTCGGCGCGGAGTAAGCGCTATTGCTGCGCAGCCTGCGCCTGCATTGCGGGCTGTTGCGGCGGGGCGCTGTTTGCAGGCGGCTTCGATGCATTTGCCGACACCCCGGCGCTGTGCGTTTCAGGTTGTTGCGGCAGGGCACTCCGCTGCTGGACACTCTGCTGCTGAACTACTGGCGCCGGGGTCGGAGCCTGTAGCGTGGGGGTTGGCTTGGCGAAGTAAAAATTCACGATGATGGTGAGGATTCCAGCCACTTCCGCCACTGTGGCCCCGCCAAGCCAGTTCATGAAGGTCTTATCCAGGTCGAGCACCTTGGCTCCCCAGAGAAAGATGATGGCGAGTGTGGTGGTGGTGGCCAGGACAAAGAGACTTGTCAACGTGATCGCAATGTAGACTCTGGGATCACTTATATGGTTGCTGTGCATAAACCATGCGCCATTCAGCGCAAGAATCAGCAGCACAGCAATAATCAAAGAATAGCCGACCCAATGCCAGCCGTTTACCGGCGTGGTCGTACCATTTGGATTCGGAGCAATCTCAATCTGACCATCGGGCATGACAGCCTCCTTCGTAATTGAAAGACTCGGGGAGCGCAGTTTTTCGCGTGGGATGGATGGTATAGCAATCGCGGGCGCATTGGAAGCAAAAGTTGCGCGAGATTGGAGTTTCCTATTCAGGCATGGAATGTCTGCTATTTTTTGCGTGGGAGTGCCAACTCCGCCCCTGCACAAGCACGTCTTCGATTTCCAGCAGCTGGCTGCCTTGCTCCCAGCGAAAACGCACGAGGCCTGCACGCGCTCCAACCCGAAGCACACCACGTCCGCCCACAAAACGCCCTGGGTTCATAGTTGCCATCTGCACCGCATCCCCCAGCGCAAAGCCGGTATTTGCCGCAACGAAAGCAATCGCGTCCCCAAGCGAAGCAGTCGCTCCAGCCAGATAGCCACTCCCGGCAATGTTGAGCCGCCCATCCGCATGTAGTTCCACTCGTCCGCCAACTGGCGTTTCATACGCACCGGGCGCAAGCCCAGCCACACTCACCAGGTCCGATACCAGAATGGAGCGATGCACCGTCTTCGCGCGCAACATGGCCGTGAGCGTATCTGCCGGCAGATGATGGCCGTCTGCAATGAAGGTGGCCGTCAGCCGATCCTCCGCCAACTGTGCCCAGATCAGGTTTGGATGGCGCGGCAAAAGACTGGCAACGCCATTGCCAAGATGCGTACAGAGCCGCGCGCCTGCCTCCGCTGCCACGCGAATCTGATCCGCGGTAGCGTTCGTGTGTCCCAGTGAGGTGTGAATCCCCTGTGCGGACAAAGCACGGATATACTCCGGCGCGCCTGCGTAGTGCGGCGAAAGCGTCACCATGCCCACAAGGTTGTCGCACGCCGCCTGCCAGCGCACAAACTCGGCAATCTCAGGCGGCCGCACCTCTGTGCGTGGATGCGCGCCGCGCGGCCCATCCTCGGGCGCAATATGCGGACCTTCCACATGCACGCAGGGAATCATCTGTTCGAGCAATGGCTCTGCACGGCGCGCCGCGGCGATGATGCGCAGCTTATGGATAATCTCTTCTTCTGAAGCCGTGATGAGCGTCGGCAGAAACGTGGTGACGCCAGTCGCAAGCAAGCCGCGCGCAAGGCGCTCGATAGCGTCAATCGTGAGATCGTTCGCATTCAAGTCGCAGCCGCGATAGCCGTTCACCTGCAGATCGATCAGCCCCGGCGCAAGCCATGCCGTTTCCTCATCCGGTCCTCGATCAATGGCCGCGATATGTCCATCGGCACAATGCACCATGAGCGATTGTCCGGTGCAGGGGTCGCGTCCAGTCAACGATTTATACATGACGAAATCGGTTTTCATTCCACTCAATCCCGCCAGCGGAGTCAGGGTCAAGATAGAGGCTGCATCGTGGATGTGTGCGCAGCGCCGACGCCGGGCATATAGGATCGATGGGCTCCAGAAGCGCCCTGCGAACAGCATTCCTCTTCATGGCGCCCGGCACAGTGCAGAAGATAGCGCGCCCCGCCAGAAGCCCCGGTATGGTGATCGTGAGCGCGCGAGTCGGCACATCGTCCAGTGTGCGAAAGCATTGATCGTCCACCTGCTGCTGACGGCACTGCGCATCCAGCAGCACAGCCTTCACCGTGAGCGGATCTTCAAACTTCGCAGGAGGATCGTTAAAAGCAAGATGCCCATTTGTCCCGATGCCGCAGCAGACAATATCAACAGGCGCAGCGTTGAGCTTCGCGGCGTAATTGTCGGCTGCCTCCGCGGCATCCATGCCGGGTTCAATCAAATGCACTGCAGTAAAAGGGAGATGATCGAAAATCGCGCGGCGCAGCCACAGGCCAAAGCGCTGCGGCGCATCCGCGGCCAGCCCCATGTATTCATCCATGTGAAAGGCCGTCACGCGCCTCCAGTCCACATCCTTCTCCGCGCGCAGAGCGGCCAGCATCTCACTCTGGCTCGGTGCGGCCGCAAACACCATGCGCACATGCGGCTGTCGCTCCAGGCACGCGCGGATCTCACACGCAATATCCGCGGCTGCGCGCACGCCCATCGCATCGCGGGATTCCGCGACATGAACAGCAAGCGCATCGAACTGGGACTCTTCCCGCTCCGTCATCTCATTCCACAAAAAAATTACAACAGCTTCACTGCCCCGATTTCGTTGCCTGCATCAACTGATAAAAGCGCTCGGGATGCCTAGCTAATGAAGCCGAATAAGCCGCTGCCTGCTTCCATTGAAAAATCATCTGGTCCTTTGGCCGAAGATAGGGCAGAAGCTCTGTCTTCGCCCTCGAAAGCGGAGATCTACCGTGGTCCCAATCCCTGCTCAATGCCTCCTCCAACATTTGATCATGGTCTGCAATGACCTTGATCAACAAATCCGCTTCATCTCGCGCCTGCGGCTTTTCGGCGCGATGTTCCAGAATTACCGCCTCACGCCAGAACATTCTTTCCAGATACTCAACGCTCAGCGCAAATGCCTGAAAATCACCGAGGTTTTTCATCACCAGCGGTTCCAACTCAACCAGCAGGCTGCGCAGCCGCGTAAAGGGATTCGGCTGCGGACTCCCATCCTTCAACAAGGCTGCAAGCTGTTCGTCGCTGCTCCACGGAACCGGCAGATGCAGCCCCATCCAGGAAGCTGTCTCCCGATCTTTTATAGAAGGTGCGGCAGCGTAGATGCTCTCAAACGCGTGGCCCCAGCTTTCATTCCATTCCGCGCCGTAGTGTTTCTCCACAAAGCGATGAAATCCCGACGTCTGCGCCGTTGCCGTTCCTTGCTGGAAGGCGACAGCGGCATAGGCAAATCCGTCCCAGATCGAGTTCTGAATGTACCGGCTTGGTACCCAGTTTGTCAGGATCACTCCCAGCGATCCCGGAGCATCTTCTTCAAGATAAGCCTGGGCATACGCGTCGATGTTTCGCAACTGCTCCACGCCAACACGCGCACCCCATTTGTAATTCACCAGCGCCGGCGCCCCAATGGCGCGAGAGCCGTTGGCAACCACCTTGAGCAGAGTCTCCCGCACTCGTGCCGAGCTGTTATCCGAGTAGTTCCAATCCATGATGAGAATGTTTTTGTTGAGCTGGCCAAGAACCTCCGGCTCTTTGTGCAGCACGACATCGCCCCACACAATCCATTCCTTCCCCAACGCCTGGGCGATGTGATTCAACGAATTCAGATATTCCGCCCATATCTGAGCCCGGGTCTTCGTCTGCAGCGCCTTGCGTGAAAGCGCCGAGCCGCCCCAGTTCACCTCATCGCAACCACCATGGAGATACTTCGATGGAAAGATCGAAGCCACTTCGCGATACAGCTTCTCAAAAAGCTGCAGCGTCTCCGGATGGACCGGAATGATGCCCGTGAATTCGGAGATGCCCTGCGGATCGTTATCCAGCAGATGCGCGTATGCCGGAGCACGCGTAATGTATCCCGTGTGGCCGAATGACTCAAGCTCCGGAATCAAATCCACGCCATGACTCTGCGCATACTCCGCCAGCCCTTTTAACTGCTCAGGCGTAAGCGCATCGGTGTGCGCTGCAAGATCGGGAACGGAGGCGAAGCGGATTGCGCTTCCCTGGTCGTCCGCCAGCCGGAACTGGAGCGCATTGAGCTCCCACTCTGCGCAGAACTCGATCACCCGCCGGTAGTACTCCACGGATTCCGGTAGGCGACCCGCGTCTACCATCAGTCCTCGCATCGCTCCGCGGCCCGTAGCCTTGCCTGTATCGGCAAACAGCCGCGCACCCACAGCCATGCTGGTTGTCGTCACACCAGCTCCGAAGAGAAATTCACGCCTGCTCCTGTTTCTCATCTCTGATTTCCAGCTCCTTTTCCGTGAATCGCAGGTTCTGGTGTAGTGTCTCACTCGCAGTCCCGATGCACTCCAACCGGTTCCGCTCTCGCTTCTGGCATACACTGCATTCAATGCAATGGACACGCATTCTCACCAGCCTCCTCTTGGGAGCAGCCGGAGCCTCCCTTTCTTTGACGCACTCGGCTTCAAGCTGCTGGTCAAAGCGCTTCTGCAACACCCTCTCGAACAACGCGCGGAAATGCGAAAAATGCGCCCGCCAGTGGAGCGCATACGGCGATCGCCGAAACCACAGGCCACCAAAGATATGGCACGATGCTTGCGCCAGATGCGCCCACAAGGACCGCAATCAATCCATTCGCAATATAGCCAAGTACCAGCCCTAAAAGAGCTCCCGGTATGGATTCGAGAAGCGTTTCCTGCAGCAGAAATTTAACAATATAGCTGTCGGAAGCGCCAAGAATGCGGAGGATTCCGAGATCTCGGCTTCTCGTCACCACGTCCACATACTTCATCAGCGCGGCAATGCCAAAGCCGATCCAGAACACAGTTGTCAGAAGAGTGGAAATCCAGTGTGCAATGAGCGCTCGTCCACCGCCGTCAGGCGTGACATGAGCGGTGCCAATCTGCGCCAGAAGAACACCAGTCTCAATCGCAACAACAAGCCCGGATTGCAGAATTCTCGCAGGGTTATCCTTCGCATTGGCGAGGATCAGCGGGTGGATCAATCGGCGGCTCGACATGAAAAGTGGCACAGAATCGAATCCAAATTATAGGGGAACCGGCATCGGATTTCACGAAAATGGGCAGCCCTCGCAGGCTGCCCATCTCATTTACGTCTCTGCTGTCCGCTCAGGCGTAAATCCCTCGTTGCCGAATCGTAAACGCCACCCGGTCAATCGCCAGCATGTACGCTGCAATGCGGTTGTTCACGTTATGCGATTCCGCATAACGCAGCACATCCTCAAAGCTAGCGCGCAGAATCGTCTCCAGCTCCTCATTCACCCTGGACTCCGGCCAGAAGTAGCCCTGCCGGTCCTGCACCCACTCAAAGTAGCTCGCCGTCACGCCGCCCGAGTTGGCCAGAATATCCGGCACCACAAAGATCCGCTTGTCGGCCAGAATCTCATCCGCCACCGCCGTCGTCGGCCCGTTCGCGCCTTCCACAAGAATCCGCGCCCGCAGTTGTTCCGCATTGCGGCTCGTAATCACGTTCTCCATCGCCGCCGGCACCAGAATCTCGCACTCCCGTGTAATCAGCTCATCGCTCGGCGTCGCCTCCGCGCCCTTGAAGCCCAGAGTCGTGCCGTTGCGGTACTTGAACTCCGTCAGTTGGTGAATGTCGATCCCGTTCGGGTTGTACAGGCCGCCATCCTTCTCCGCAATGCCGATGATCTTGTACCCATTCTCCATCAGCAGCCGTGCACCGTTCGATCCAACATTCCCGAATCCCTGCACAATCACGCGGCAACCCTCGCGCTGCATATTCAGGTAGCGCAGGCTCTCGTTGCAGGCCACCATCACGCCGCGACCCGTCGCCTCCGTGCGTCCGCGGCTGCCGCCCATACTGATCGGCTTGCCCGTCACCACGCTCGTCACTGTCTGCCGCATGTGCATTGAGTAGGTGTCCATGATCCACGCCATCGTCTGCTCATTCGTGTTCATGTCCGGCGCGGGCACATCTTTTTCGGGCCCAATAAAGTCGATAATCTCTGACGTGTACCGCCGCGTCATGCGCTCCAGCTCACCGCGGCTCATCTTCGATGGCTCGCAGATCACGCCGCCCTTTGCGCCGCCAAACGGAATGTTCACCACCGCGCACTTCCACGTCATCCAGCTAGCCAGCGCGCGAATCTCGTCCAGGGTTATATCCGGCGAATATCGAATACCGCCCTTGGCCGGCCCACGCGCCTGCGAGTGCTGCACGCGATAGCCCGTAAACATCTCAATCTTTCCGTTGTCCATCATCACCGGAAAGTGAACAATCACCTCGCGCGAAGGCGAACTCAGAACCTTCCAGATTCCTTCATCCAGGTTCAGCTTGCGCGCCGCAAATTCAAACCGTGCATTCTGCGCTTCCCAGGGATTGATCTCCCGATCCAGAGTCACGGTCGATGTTAGAGTCGCCATAATCCTTCTTCGAATCCTTTCGCCCGCCGCATCCTGCTGTCACAGCAAGGCTTGTTGGCCAGAACAGAAGCCTTTCTGCTCTCGCCGTTTCTGAAAACCCGCATAATTCGGGGCTTTGGGTGTTCTATTGAGTCAAATCGGCCCAAACCCTGCTGAGTCTAGTCCCCCAATATAGGTCAGTCAAGCCGCCAGTACCATTCCGGACACGGCCCACACGCAACAAAATATGGAACTATGGCATCCGAGTACGCCCCATGCTACGCTCAAAGCCATGAAGCAGTCGGGAATCCGGTCCGGCCCGCGGCTGGCTGCATGAGCGATAGATGGCTTGCATCCTGGAAAACAAGATGATTCAAGTTGAACTCAAACCCGAAATCGAAGCGCGGCTTGTCGCCGAGGCGCATGAGCACGGCATCGAGCCGTCCGTCTATGCCGGCAATGTCATCGAACATGCCTACCGCCAGCGCAGCGGTTACCGGAAGCCTGCGCGCACTCCGCAAGAGGCACGCGAATGGCTCGACTCTCGCGCGCAGTACTCCGCAAAAATCCCTCAGCTCCCCGAAGAAGCATTCAGCCGTGAAAGCTTCTATCAGGATCACGAGTAAATGCTTCTCGATAGCTGCCTGGTGATACCAATGTCCTGCTTCGCATTCCCAGCCGTACATATCCGCGCCATCAGGCCGTAGATGCTGCGCTCTCCAAACTGGCGATTCAAGGAACGACCCTTTATTACACGCACCAGAACATTGCCGAGTTCTGGAATGCAATAACGCGTCCGCGCGAGCGTAACGGATTTGGGTTGACCGTTCCGGACGCCGACCGTGAAGTCGCCTTGATCGAAGAGGGCATGGAACTGCTGCCGGATAGCGCAGCGGTCTATCGGGAGTGGAGAAGAATCGTGGTGCAATGCAATGTTTCCGGCGTGCATGTTCATGATGCCCGGCTTGCCGCTGCCATGTATGCCCACGGAATCACGCATATTCTCACATTCAATGGTCGCGATTTCGAGCGCTTCCATGGATTGACAGCCGTTGACCCCAGCACTGTTTAAGCAGTCGGTCTGAGAAAACTTGGGCCGTCGCACTGCTTTTGCCTTTTCAATCCACTGCCACCTGTAACCCGTCACCTGTAAACTGATCCTCGTGAAGCAAGCCAGCCTATCCGTCCAACCCTCCCGCAAGGAATTTGTCGCTCTCGCCAAAGAGCACACCCTCGTTCCCGTCTGCCGCAGGCTCGTCGCAGACCTCGAAACCCCCGTCTCCGCCTTCCTGCGCGCCGCCTGGCAACAGCCTGAGTGCTTCCTCCTCGAATCCGTCGAAGGCGGCGAGCAGGTAGGCCGCTACACCTTCATCGGCCTCTCGCCATACAAGCGCGTCGTCGCCCGCGGTCGCCAGATCACCATTACGGAAGGCAAACGCACCACCCACATCGAGGGCGACGTCTTCACCGTCCTCCGCGATGCCCTCAGTGGCCACAAACCCGCGCGCCTCAAAGACCTGCCGCCCTTCACCGCCGGAGCAGTCGGCTTCTTTGCGTATGACGCAGTCCGCCTCATCGAGCGCCTGCCCAATCAGGCCAAAGATGAGCTCGGCGTCCCCGACGCCTGCCTGCTCTTCTTCGATGAGGTCCTCGCCTTCGACCACGTTCGCAAAGAAATCTGGCTCGTCATCACCGCGGACGTGACTCTCACCAGCCCAGCCGACGCCTACGAAAAAGCCGTCAAGCGCCTCAAGCACCTCGAAAAGCGGCTCTCCGAGCCTTTACCCAAGTTGCGCGTCAATAAGTCGGCAGGCAAGCTAAAGATCAAGCACCGCACCCGCAAGCAGGACTTCCTCACCGCAGTCGAAAAGATCCGCGAATACATCGCCGCCGGAGACGTCTTCCAGACCGTCCTCTCGCAGCGCTTCGACATCGAGCCCGGTATCGACACATTTCAGGTCTACCGTGCACTCCGCACCGTCAACCCCAGTCCCTATCTGTACTTCCTGCGTTTCGCGCTGGAGGGAAACCAGGCGCTTGAGATCGCCGGTTCCTCACCGGAGCTATTGGTCAAGGTCAACAACGGCAAAATTGAGTACCGCCCCATCGCCGGCACGCGCCCTCGCGGAGCCACGGAAGAAGCCGACGACGCTCTCGCCCGCGAGATGATGGCCGACGAAAAGGAGCGCGCCGAGCACGTCATGCTCGTCGATCTTGGCCGCAACGACGTAGGCCGCGTCTCGGACTTCGGCTCCGTCAAGGTTGACAAGCTCATGTACGTCGAGCGCTACTCGCACGTCATGCACATTGTCAGCAAAATCGAAGGCAAACTCCGCTCTGGCCTCACCGCTGTCGACGCACTCCGCGCCTGTTTTCCAGCCGGCACACTCTCCGGCGCACCAAAGGTCCGAGCCATGGAAATCATCGAAGAGCTGGAGCCCGCCCGCCGCGGCGTCTACGGCGGCGCAGTCCTCTACGCAGATTTCTCCGGCAATCTCGATTCCTGCATCGCCATCCGCTCCCTCACCGTGAAAGACGGCAAGGGAACAGTTCAGGCCGGTGCCGGCATCGTAGCCGACTCCGTCCCCGAGTTGGAATACGAGGAGTCCATCAACAAATCCCAGGCCGTCATCCGCGCCATCGAACGCGCCCGCGAACTTTAATCATCACTGTCCGCTGCACCTGCTCACCTCACCCACCACCGATTTGTCATCCCATCGGTAAACCGAAAGACGCTGTCAAGAGCAGAGCAAGGCGTAGACCCTGGCGATGCCTACGCCGTCATCTTCGAGACCACCCCGCAGTCAGTTCTCCGTGCGCCCAACACCGTCCAGATAGCCGTGGCGGGAAATAACCCGAGTGGGGGCGGCTGCGTGCGCGACCTGAGCAGGTGTCCCGCTATTCCCTTCACCATCCCCGGCGGCAGCCTCCAGACGCATTCGCGCCCTTCAGGCTTGGGAACCTGCAGGTAGCTGGTCATTTCGTTGCGGGTGGAAATCAACTCATTGACGAGCGATTTGAGGTCTTTTTTGCGGGAATCTTCGGCTGGTGGTCTACCGAACAGCAACAGAACAGGCGCAGAGCAACTTCTTTGGTTTCAAGGAATTGTTCATGTCCTGGTGGGCGGTCAGGGATTCGAACCCCGGACCCCTTGCTTGTAAGTCGGAACAAGGGTTTTTCTCTCACCGCCTACCAATATCTCTAAATACTACAAATTCATGACATTACAGCCACTCCACCCCATACGCGACTTCTCTGAATATCACTCATTTTCTGCCTAGACTACCCGCAATTTCCACCGCAATAATTTGGCTTTAGCTATACCGTTTGTCGATTCCAAGCGCAAGCCGCCTTTCACCGATGAACGACGCGCCTTGGCCACCTTCATCACAAGTCCACCATGCATCCATTGGCCCCCGAAACAGGTCTTGTGGAAGTCTCCGTTTCGCAGTTCCGTTTTCCCAAACGGTGACACAAAGAGTCGGCTCCTGTTTTATACCGGCGCGGCCCGATAAAGCATCTTCCCATCGCTCCTCTTCACTTCGACCGTCATCGGTGCGGGCGTACAACACGGCCTCTTTTGGGAAAGTGTTATACCTCACCAGTGAAACAAGTGCGGCAAGCCGCGTATTTCGATATTCGGATGACCGGACCATCATGCCCTCCCCGACAAAGAATTTGGACTCGATCTGCGATGCATCGGCAATGCCGGTTTCCGTGTTGACTGGCATCGTGAAACCCAGGTTCCCGTACATGGAACCCAGCATGACGTGCGGCTCCATCAGGTTCACAGTCTCGGAAAACAGGACGATGGCGCAAAGCTGGTCGGAAAATTCGCCGCTGAACTTGCGCATCCCCGCTACGATGTGACTGCGAATTGGTGCATGCGGATCGAATTGGCCGAATGATCCCATCCCCTCGAATGGAGAATTCCGTATATCTTTCACCTCAAGGTAAATCTTTCCGTGCGTAGGGTGATCGATAACGTAATCGATGAGCTTGGTTGTGAAACTCAGTGGCGGCTCGTGATTGAACGGAATTTTCTCTTTATTCAGATACTCTTCGAATGCAAGTTCTCCCGGCGTCTTTTCGTTCACCGCGCATACCTCCTCGGCTTCTATCGTAGCGGCCCAGTCGGCAAGCACCTTGCGGATCGCGCTTTAACTTCAAGG
>Ga0208193_1000302_pt1 | contig 30775 bp, 22 predicted proteins | sample June2015DPH_17_2_FD_184716 | JGI IMG/M metagenome (GOLD analysis project Ga0208193, IMG submission 184716) | Peatland microbial communities from SPRUCE experiment site at the Marcell Experimental Forest, Minnesota, USA - June2015DPH_17_10... | ecosystem: Environmental > Terrestrial > Soil >... | reverse complement strand
GCTCGCCTTTACGATCTCTCCGACGACGGCCTCGAACACGCCCGCCAGATCGCCTTGAAGGAAGGCCGCGCCGAGGCGCCGCTCGGCGATGGGCGCATGACATTGGTGCGCGTCGGCAGCCGCGCAGATGTCGGTCTGCTTGCCTTGATCACGCCTGCCGCAAAAGCCGAGGCACGCGAGGAGACACGTCAAGAAGCTGCCATTCTGCCCACGGACGTGTTTGCGTCAGAATTCGAGCAGCCGGAGATGCCGACTGAAGCCGCGGCTGCAACCGCCGCGCACGGTCCGCAAACCGGCGCGGCAGCCGACGATGCGCCGGCGGATATCCCTGACGTTGGACCGTCAACGCTTGAAGCGCAGCCGATCGCCGACCAATCCCCGCCCGAATCGCCCGCGCCACAGCCGCGCCGCTATCCGTTGCGCTTCATGTGGCAGATGGATGCCGAGGGCCGCTTCTCGCTCGGCTCCGACGCGTTCACCCGTCTGATCGGCGTGCGCACCGCCGCCGGCTTCGGCCGTCCGTGGCAGGAAATCGAGCAGGCTTTCGCCCTCGATCCGGAAGGGCTGGTCGTCAAGGCCATTGCCACACGCGAGACCTGGAGCGGGATTACGTTGAGATGGCCCGCCGATGACGGAAGCCGCCTGGCCGTCGAATTGTCCGGACTGCCGATCCACGATGCCACGCGAAATTTTGTCGGCTACCGGGGCTTTGGCGTCTGCCGCGATCTCGAAGGCCTGACGCGGCTGGAAGCCTTGCGCAGCCAGGAATTCTTCAACGATCCGCCATCTGCGGACATGATCTCGCCCGAAATTGGCCTAGCGCTTGCGGGAACCTGGCCAACGGTCGCGCCTCCGCCTCCCGCTCCCGACACAAGCGTCGATGTGACTGCATCTGCCCCTTCGACCGCACCCTCGTCCGATATGGCCCAACCAACCGATTTGGAAACGCCGGTGGAAACCTCCAACGAAATCCCTGCGGAAGTGACGCCGCCGAACGTCGTTCCGTTCCGCCCCTTGGGCGAGACGCGCACACCGACGCTGACGCCGATTGAAAACGGCGCCTTTAACGAACTCGCCCGGCAATTGTCGGCGCGGCTGGAGGGCGAGAACACCGCGCGCGCCGCCACCGGGCCGTCCGAGCCTTCGCAGGCGGCCGAAAGCCCGCCTGCGGAAGCAGCAACGCCGGAGGCCGTCGTCCAGCCCCCGTCCTGGCTCGCCGAACCCGAGCCGCCGGCGCGTAGCGAGAGCAAGCGCGACAAGACGCTGCTCGACCTGCTGCCGACCGGCGTGATGATCTACCGGCTCGATCGCCTGCTTTACGCCAACCGCGTTTTCCTCGAGCGCATGGGATATGACAGCCTGCATGCGCTGGAGCAGGCAGGCGGCGTCGATGCGCTGTATGTCGAGCCGGGCGTCTCCAACGCCTCCAGCACATCGGACACCGGCACGCCGGTCAGGATTTCTTCCCCGGAGGCCTCGATCGACGGGGCCATTGCTGCACGGCTTCATACCATCAGTTGGGACAACGACAGCGCGCTCGCGCTGATCTTCACGGGTGCGCCTGCGGAAACCGCAGCCCCCTTGCCGGCCATCGAGCCACCGACGCCTGCTGCCGCTCCCGCTCCGGAGCCATCCGCGGCCGGCCATGCCAACGCGGAAGAACTCGCCGCCATTCTCGACACCACCGCCGACGGCATTTTGATGTTCGACGCGCAAGGCAACATCAATTCCTGCAACCGCAGCGCCGAAGCCCTGTTCGGGTATGACGGCGACGAGTTGGTGCAGCGGAATCTCGCCGCGCTGTTCGCGCCGGAGAGCGAGAACGTCGTCAAGCATTATCTTGAAAGCCTCAACGGAAACGGCGTTGCGAGCCTGCTCGAACATGGCCGCGAGGTGCTGGGCCGCGTCCACGGCGGCGGTCTCATTCCGCTGTCGATGACCATGGGGCGGACGCAAGCCAGGGGCCCGAATTTCTTCGCCGTGTTCCGCGATCTTTCGCAAGCCAGGAAGAGCGAGAGCGAATTGCGCGAGGCGCGGCGGTTCGCCGAGCGCTCCGCCAACGCCAAGGCCGATCTGCTGGCGCGGATCAGCCAGGAAGTCCGCAACCCCCTCAACGCCATCATCGGCTTTGCCGAGATGATGATCGGCGAGCGCTTCGGCGCGCTTGGCAACGAGCGCTATGGCGAATACATGAAGGATGTCCGTGCCTCCGGCCAGCGGGTGATCGCCGTCATCGACGATCTCACCAATCTCAGCCGCATCGAGACCGGCAACCTCGACCTCGCGTTCGCCGATCAAAATCTCAACGACATGGTCGAGAGTTGCGTCGCGATGATGCAGTCCCAGGCCAATCGCGAGCGCATCATCATCCGCACCTCGCTGGCGCAGATGCTGCCGCCTGTGGTGGCCGACGGCCCCGCGCTGCGCCAGATCACGATGAACCTGATCGGCAATTCGATCCATCTCGCCAATGCCGGCGGCCAGGTCATTGTTTCGACCGCGCTGACCGATTTCGGCGAAGTGGCGTTGCGAATCCGCGATACCGGGGTGGGGCTCAATGACAACGAAGTGGCGGCCGCGATGGAGCCGTTCCGCGCGCAAGCGCCGCTCGATCAATCGCCGGAAGCCGCGGTCAGCCTGTCGCTGACCAAGGCGCTGGTCGAAGCCAACCGCGCGCAGTTCACGATCAAGACCGGCGCGCGTTCCGGCACCCTGGTCGAAGTGGTGTTTTCGCGGGCGATGGCGAAAACCTAGGGCTTGGCGGGCCCGGTCGCGTGGTTCTGTGGGTTACTCCCGAGCGCCGCGCCCAATCGCTCGAGTTCAAGCGTAAAGCAGAACAACGCGAACAGCATTCCAGCCAGGAGCAGTCCGCGCCGCGCCATCAGCAAGATATCGGCGCTCGGCCCAAGCTCTGGAAGGTGGCGGAAGAAAACCACGGCGAACAGTGCCCCGCCGAAGATGAAGCTCAGGCGTCCCAGAAACAGAAAGATGTGGCTCAGGATGACGCTCGAACCCTGATATGGGATCGGGACGCGTTGCAGGCGAACCCAGTACGCGGCCTGCATGATGACCAAAGCGGCGATCACGGCGACATCATCGCCCCGCAGGTATGGCAGTTGTTGACCGGGATAAAGCGCCAATTGCCTGAAATCGGGCGATACCGTCGCGATCAGGAAGACCGCTCCGACGATTTGAACGGCAAGCAGAGCCAAGTAAATGGTTCGAGCGCCGCGTCGGACATTAACACCCGCCATGTGTATTGCTTCCAGTCGCCGATCGTCAGACAAAAAAAGCGGCGGTCCGCTCGATCAACCAGTAGGCGGCGACCCCACCGATCCCGTAGGCAATGGCACCATCGAGCCGGTCAAACGCCCGCTTGACGAGGCCTGCCTCCAGGAGAAACGACGCAGCGTATCGCGATAGCCAGATCAGCGACAAGACCGCGGCCACGAAGATCAGTTGTCCAACCTCCACCCCGATATTGAAAAACAGCAACGCGACGGGAATCGCATGCTGAGGTAATCCAACCTCGGCCAGCGCTCCGGCAAAACCGAACCCGTGCAACAGACCAAAGCTGAAGGCCACGAGCCACGGCAGCCGCTGCGTGAAACTTGGCTCTCCCCGCCGTGCATTCAGAATTTCGACGGCAACCAGCATGATGCTCAGCGCGATCGTTGCTTCCACGGGCGGCCCCGGGACATTCACAAAACCGAGCGTGGCCGCCGCGAGCGTGATGCTGTGCGCAATCGTGAATGCCGTCACGGTCACGGCGACACGCCGCCAGTCTCGAACAAGAATCACCAGCGCCAGGACAAACAGCAGATGGTCGAAGCCAACCAGGATATGTTCGACGCCAAGGCCCAGATAGGTCGCTGCGACTTCTCCCGCGCCCGGCGCGGCCTGAACAACGAAGGCTGTCCTTGTCGGCGAAAGCCGCTCGGTTTGTATGGCGCCGGCAAGACTTTCGATCCGAACCAATACGTCGGTCGATGTCGCCGACAGGCCCTCGATGGTAACGGCGTATCCGGCGAGGCCGCCATCGCGGCGAATGGTGCGGCGTTCGACATAGGCCCCGTCACCGAACGATGCCCGCGGCGGCCCAACATCCTGGGTGCCCTCAGGCAGCTTGAGGTAAACCGCGAGACGCAGGTCTTCGCCGCGGGCCGGTATCTTGAAAAGCAGGTTGTAGGTGTCCGGCGCAGTCTGCCGTAGTTCAAGATAGCCGGGCCGAAGCTCATCCGAGTGCGCGGGTTGCGCGACCAGCACGGCCAGGGCAGCAAAGAGCGCGAACAAACATTTCATCGGCTGGCTTCCGTCTGCGCTGACGTGGCCGGCGGCTGCTCCACCACGATCTCGTAACGCTCCCGAAGCGAGCGATAGAGCTTCTGTTCCGCCTCCAGCCGGCGTGCATTCGACCATTCGCGGCGGACGGCGTCCCTGATCGCATCGAGCGGCGGGACGCCTCCTTGGATCCGTTCGCTGACATAGACGAAGTGCTGACCGAAACTCGAGGGGATCGGCCCCTGCCAGCGGCCCTGTTCCATCACAGACACGCGTTTGGCAAAAACGTCACCGAATATCCCTTCCAGTTCCGTCAGAGATACCGCATGAAATTCTTCCCCAAGCAGAAAGGGGTCGCCGATTACTTCTGCGTCCGCTGCCGCCGCCGAGAGCACCAGGGTGTCCGAGACCTGCCGGCTATCGCGATCGATCGCCGCGCCGCGCCGCGTCGCGCTCAGAAACACATGGCGAAATGTGAGACGGTCCTCCGTCTTGAAGCGCTCCGGGTTAACCGCAAGATAGGCGGCAAGCTCCGCCTCGCTGGGTTCGGGGACAGACGCATCTTCGGCGAAAAACTCCATTTTCTGACGCACGCGGCGGCGGATGATGACGTCGTCGCGATCGAGGCCGGCCGCCCTGCCCTCGCGGTAAAACACTTCATCGCGAATGTAGTCGTCGATGAGACCTTGCAACTCTTCCTTGCCCGGCGGACGTCGCCATGTGCGAGCGAAACCGTCCGCGAGATTGTCGATCCGGGCGGAAGAAACCACGATCTTTTCGGGCGCGTCAGCTTTCCGGCTGCCGACGAGATGGAAAAGGCCAAACAGAGCCGCGCCCAGCACGAGAAACTGGAACAGCGGCTCTTTCAGCAGCGAGAGTTTCAAGGCGCGCACCTTTTCAAGGCGTTACCAGATCAAGGCGTGTACCAGATCGGCGACGTATAGGCGCGCTCGGTCGTCGTCATCGGGGCTTCCTTCGGCATGGTGACGCCGAAATATTTTGCGTCATAGGCCGTCCAGCGCGGCGTCGGTATTTCGATCACGCGCACGTAGTAGAACGCGCGCAATGCCGGATCGAAGTCGGGATCTTTCCACACCGTAATCATTTCGCCCGCCCCGATGGTATTGGTCCAGGTGGCGTTCGTGACGTCGACCGTGTTGCCGACGGGTATCTTGCTGCGCCCATCGGCCTCGATCTTGCGGCCGCCGGAGACCGCCACATCGTAGATACGCTCTTGCGTTTGGCCGTCCTTGCCGAGCCAGCCCTTGATGATCTGGATGCGATCGAGATTGGCGCCGATCGGATCCTTGAGTGCGGCCACAAGGAAGGTCGGCGATTTACCTTGCGGCGCATTGCCGAGGTCGCCGCCCATCGGCACACCCTTGGTGTAACCAATCTTCGCCGGCATCCGATTGTTGGCGTCGCCAGCTTCAAAGTCCCACCCTCCGAAGAAGCGAACGATCATGCGCGGACCGGTGGTGGCATAGGTTTCCCGGCGTTTCATGGCGTCGAAAATCGCCTCACGGGTATTTTCGGTGGCCCAAACAGCCGCGTAACCGGAAGCCGTCTGCTCCCAGCCCATGATCACAGCCTTGTCGGTCTTTACGAAGGGATGCGTCGCGCGCTCTGGGCTGGGCTCCGACGAAGACGTCTTGCCGAAGAAATTATCCTCCTCGACGGCCGCAAGCCCAGTATGCGCATCGGTGCTGCCGACCAGACCGAACTTGTAGGGATTGACGCCGAGTTCGGCCTCCATCTTGAGGCCGTTCTTGAGTCCGGAGCGGACATATTCGAATTCCAGCATCTCCGGCTTCTTCAATTCGGTGAGGTCAAGGTTGCCCTTGTCCCAGCGCTCGAAGTTGGCGAATTCGTCGTTGGGCGAAAGAAACGGATGGGTCTCGCCGTCGCCCTTGATCTGGGTGGCTTCGTAGAGCGGCTCCCAGCGCATGCGGTTCTCGGCATATTCGCGGTCGATGCGTTTGCCGTTGAACGATTCGATGATCGGAAACATGCGGCCGTTGCTGAGATTGCCGTTATGCGCGAGCGCCAGAATTTCGGCGCCGGTTTTCTCCTCGCACATCGCCATCCACTTCCAAAGGTCGCGCGGATTGGGACTGCCGAGCGGCGGCTGGGTCGTGAACGGCTCGATCAAGCTCGCCTTGGCGCCATTGTCGCGCCAGATCACGTTGCGATGAAGATTGTTTCCTCCGGCATTTGACGTCCATTCATAACCGATGAACGCCGTAAAGCGGCCGGGATCGTTGGCCTCTTCCGCCGCCTTGATCGTCTCGCGCCACGCGCTGCGGTAGGCGGGCGCGCCCGGTGTCGGGAAACCCTTCGGCAACTCGCCTTTGCCGAAACTGGTGATGATATCGATGGCGGCTGTGGCTCCCTGACCGGAATTGATCTGATCATACCATTTCCGCCCCTGCGGCGTTGCCATCAGCACGGGATCGGCGGCCATCAATTGCGGGAAAAATCCCATGCCGTCCGAGTGGTCCGTCACAACCAGAAAATCCAGCGGGCGCGAAAGCTTTGCGCGCTGTCCACTGGAGGCGATCACTTCCTCGCCCTTGGCAAAGCGATAAGCGTCCTTCGGACCGAGCCGCGCGCCGAAGGCGCCCGCGTCCATTGAAAACGAAGTGTGCAGGTGTGTATCGCCGAAGAATGGACGGGTGGGAAAATTGCGCGCGGCATAAGGCGAATAAGGCGGCTTGGCAGGAAATGCCTTCTCGGCCGCATCCCGATCGAGTGTGCCGATGTCGGTGGTGACGGTTTGCTCGGCGGCGAAGGCCGGTATAGCGAGGCTGATCGAGAGCAGGAGGGCGAGACTCGTCTTTTGCAAGCTTGGCACGTGCATCGCTGTCTCCTTTGAGATTTCAACTCAGATCATTCAGGCCGCCCGTTGAAAAATAGGTGATGTGTGCAACGACAAGTTGCCTCAAATTGTCGTCCTTTGGATCGGCAGGGTCAACTGTGATGGCGCAAGCGCTGGAAGGGATTGGATCTGCGCGTTGCCGACGTACAGATTGTGCCACTCAACGGAAAAAAGATCGGGACACCGATCCCCTCCCGGCTGATGCAAATGCGTCAGCCGACCTTCCCTTTTCAAAGGGAGATTCAGCAGTGCCGAAGTCGGCAGGTTACGGCCGCTCTACTTGGCTTTCAGTTTGCCGATCTCGTTCTTCGCTGCGGTAACGATCTCGTCGTTTGTGTGCGCGTGGCCCCACAGGCCCCAGCCGCCTGCCACCGCTTCGGTCAAGAGAACCCAGGTCCGCTGCTTGAGGCCATCGTCGCCCGCGGCCTTGGCCACAAGGTCGGTCAATTGGCTCACCACGGCAATCTGCTTCGGCCGGTCGAGCGCGCCCGCATTGGTGAGAACCTGCACGCGAACGTAATTGCTGTCGCCGTCCACGTTGGAGAGGCTGCCTGCCTTGAGTTCATGGACAAAGGCCGCCGTGTTCTTGCGGAACATGGGAATGTCCGGCACCTGCTCGATCGACTTGACAGTGGCGGCGGCGTCCTTGGCGAGCGCGTGCGGGTCGCTAAAGGTGCCCGCGGTGGCGTAGATATCGATCATCGGCATCGACGGCGCTCCTCAATTGAGACTATGCTGATCATCATAGTTGACTATGACGACCATCATAGTCAAGGGAAATAAGCGGATCCAGGCTTTGGCTGGCAATATCAAGCAGACCATGATCGAGCGCACCGCGGTGCTGCTTGCCAAAAAAGGCCTGCAAGGCGCGTCCTTCAGCGAAATCCTTGAAGCGTCCGGCGCACCGCGTGGCTCGCTCTATCATCATTTCCCCGGCGGCAAGGACGAGTTGGTTCTGGCCGCGCTCGAACATGCCGCAAACCAGGCCCTCGACGTGCTCGATCGGCTGTCCGGACGACCTGCGCGCGAAGTCGCGGAAGGCTTTTTGTCGTTGTGGCGTTCGGTGCTGGCACGATCTGATTTTTCCGCTGGATGCGCGGTCGTCGCGGTGACGGTGGCGGCGGAGTCGGAAGATCTGAGGACGCGGGCAGCCGAGATCCTCCGAAGCTGGCGCGAGAAGCTGGTCACGCTGTTCGTCGCAGGTGGTATCCCGAAAAAAAGGGCGCCCGCCATTGCCGCAAGCCTGGTGGCTGCCTGCGAGGGCGCCGTGATCCTGGCCCGTGCCGAACGCTCATTCGAACCGTTCGATCTGGTTGCAGCCGAACAACTGTCGATGATCGAAACGGCGACGAAATCCGCTTCGTAAGCTAAGCCGCCGTCAGGAAGTCGCCGATCGCGTCCAGGAAAATTTTTGGCGTTTGCAACTGGGGAACGTGGGCACAGCCTGGGATGATTTTCAGGCGCGCGTTTGGCAATAGCGCCGCCAGTTCATGCGACATCGGCGGCGGCGTCGCCTCGTCATGTTCGCCGACCAGCACCAGCACGGGCATTTTAACCTTCGACAGTTCCGGGCGAAGATCGAGCTCGGCGAGTTGCGCACAGGCCGCCTGCAACACCTCCGGATCCGTCTTCAGGAAAGCCTCGCGGCGGCCGGCCATCAGATCGGGATGTGCGGCCTGAAATTCCGGCGCAAACAGCCGGCGCATCGCGACATCCGTGATCGCGGCCAACCCCCTGGCTTTGGACGCCGCTGCCATATTGCGGAAGGCTTCGCGTCCGGCTTCTGAGAACGCCGCGCCGCAGTCGGCGAGGATGAGTTTGCTGGCGACATCCGGATGCCGGATCGCCATTTGCAGCGCGACAAAGCCGCCATAGCCGTTGCCGAGCACGATCGGCTGCTGGCCGGCGGCCGCATCCCGCACCGCTTCCGCCATCCGGTCGGCGACCGCGGCTAAGGCGCCGCTCACGGCTTGCGAGCTGCCAAAACCCGGCAATTCCGGCACGATCACGCGGTGCGAGCGTGAAAGCTCCGGCGCGATGGCATCGAAACTCGCCCGGTCCGACAGCAAGGAGTGAAACAGAAAGAGCGGCGTCCCCTCGCCCGAAAGCGCCGCATTCACCGTGCTGTGAGCAAACAAACGATCCATATGGGTCTCTCTTGATGATCCGAGGTAGGGGCCTCAATGGAGCGGATTGATAAATCAAAGCCCAAGCTTTTCAAGTCCAGGTCGCTTGACGTGATATTTCACGAATGCAAGAAAGGGACGAATTTCGGCGGATTTCGTCATGCTTCTGCGCGACAACGTCTATGAAAGCCTGCGCTCTGATATTCTGAGTTGCCGGCTCGCGCCGGGCGACGACATGCGCGAGCAGGAGCTTGCCGAACGCTATGCCGTCAGCCGCCAGCCGGTCCGCGAGGCTTTGCTGCGGCTGGAACGCGAGCATCTCGTCACCGTGCAGCCGCGCCAGGGCTACCGCGTCAATCCGATCTCGCTGTCGGATGCGCGCGACCTGTTGCGGTTTCGCCTCGCGCTGGAGCCGGCCTGCGTCGCGGAAGCGATCGAGAATGCGCCTGAAAAAGTGCTCACGGCGCTGGACGATTACAGGCGTTTTTCCGGCGATCATGAACACTTCATCGCCTATAACCGCGCCTTCCACTGCGCGCTCGCTGACGCCTCGGGCAACCGTCGCATGGCCGGCGCGCTGTGCGACCTCATTGGACAAGCGGACCGCCTGGTGCGCGTCAGCCTCGCCAACATCAGGGATCATGATCCGACACGATTGGTCGCCGAACATGTCGAAATCATCGAGGCGATGCAGCGCCGCGATATCAGAGGCGCGCAGCGCCTGATCAAGGCCCATATCAGCCAGACCGAAAAACGCGTGTTGCCGGCGCTCAAGCGCAACGCCGTCATCGTGGAGGAACGAAACCCATGAATATTCCGACCAAGCCAGGTTCGGCATCCATCGAATCCACGGCAATTTCGTCGACGGCCGCGAGATCGAAGCGGGCCACGGCGCGGTGCTCGACGTGCGCAACCCGGCCACCGGCGAGGTGATCGCGCAGATCCCGAACTCGACCACTGAGGATATCGACCGCGCCATGAAAAGCGCGCGCGTTGCCTTCGAGGGCAAAGCGTGGGGCGGCATGGACATTCGCGCCCGCGCGCGGCTGGTCAACAAACTCGCGGACGCGTTCGAGGCCAACCTGGACCAACTCTACAAGCTCGAGACACTCAACAACGGCCGCCCGGTCAACGAGACCCGCGCGCAGCTGGCGCGTCTGCCGGATTTCTTCCGCTATTTCGCGGGGCTGGCGCTGGCGCGGCGGGACTCCGTGATCCCGGTCGAGGGTTCTTATCTCAATTACACGCTGCGCACGCCGATCGGCATTGTCGCCAACTGCACGCCGTTCAACCATCCGCTGATGATCCTGTGCAAGTCGCTGGCCGCGGTGCTGGCGTCGGGCTGCGTCACCGTGGTCAAGCCCTCCGAATACACGCCGCTGACGACGTTGCGGCTCGCCAAGATCTTCACCGAAGCGGGTCTTCCGCCGGGCGTGTTCAATGTCGTGCTTGGCCTCGGCCAAAGTGCGGGCAAGATGCTCGCCGAGCATGGCGATATCGACAAGCTGGTTCTGACCGGCGGCACCGAAGCCGGCCGCATCGCCGGAAGTGCCGCGGCGAAAGTGTTCGCGCATCAAACCATGGAACTCGGCGGCAAGACGCCGGTGATGGTGTTCGACGATTACGACATCGACCGCGCGGTGAACTACGCGGCGTTTGGCGCCTTCATCGGCGCAGGGCAAACCTGCATCTGCGCCTCACGCCATCTCGTGCAGGCCTCGATCTACGACGAGTTCGTCGCAAAACTGAAAGCCAAGACCGAGACCATCAAGATCGGCGACCCCTCCGATCCCACTACGCAACTTGGACCCGTGATCTCGGCGCGCCAGCGCGACCGCGTATTGTCCTATTGCAAGTTCGGCCATGAAGACGGCGCGAAGCTTGTCACCGGCGGCGTGGCAGCGAAGATCGCTGGATTCGAGAACGGATACTTCGTCGAGCCCACTGTGTTTGCGGACGTGAAAGCCGACATGCGTATCTTCCAGGAAGAGGTGTTCGGTCCCTTTACTTCCGTGACGCCGTTCAAGGACGAAGCAGACGCGCTGCGCCTTGCCAACGATTCACCGTTTGGGCTGGCGGCCGCGATCCGCACCCGCGACGTCGCACGCGCCCATCGGGTCGCTGCGAGCGTGAAATGCGGCATCGTCTGGATCAACGATCACCACCGGCTCGATCCGGCGTCGCCATGGGGTGGCGTCGGCGATTCCGGCGTCGGCCGCGAATGCGGCACCGAGAGTTTTGAGGATCATTTCAACGTCAAGAGCGTCATGGTCGCAACCGGCGACGCGCCCTTCGACTGGTACCGCGACACGGCAGGCCAGCGGCGGCTGAACTGAACCATAACAATGCCGGCGAACCAAGGCCGCCGGCAAGTCTCAAGGGGGAATTTCATGGCTCTTGCAGTAAACGCCGGCGCACGCCTCGACCGGCTGCCGATCTCGTCGTTTCACTACCGGATTTTCTGGCTGGTCGGCGCCGGGATGTTCTTCGACGGCTATGACCTCTATGTCGCCGGCGGCGTACTCGCATCGCTGATCCAGTCGAAATTTTCGACCTTGCCGGAGAACCTGCAGTTCATTTCACTGACCTTTGTCGGCATGACGGCAGGCGCGCTGATCACCGGCTTTGTCGGCGACAGTTTGGGCCGTCGCTTCACCTATCAAATCAACCTGTTGATCTTTGGCCTCGCTTCACTCGCAGCCGCCTTCGCGCAAGACATGAACCAGCTCATCGCCTGCCGCTTCGTGCAGGGACTTGGGCTTGGCGCCGAAATCGTGGTCGGCTATTCGACGCTGACCGAGTTTGTCCCGCCGAACACACGCGGGCGCTGGCTGTCGATGATGGCGTTTATCGTGGTCGCGGGCTTTCCCGTGACCTCGCTGCTCGGCTACCTCGTGATCCCGAATTTCGGCTGGCGGCCGATGTTCGTCATCGCGGGTCTCGGCTCCCTGTTCGTCTGGTATTTGCGCAAGAACTTGCCGGAGTCACCACGCTGGCTTGAATCGAAGGGCCGCCTTGAGGAGGCCGAGGCCTTGATGCAGGCCATCGAACAGGAGTCATCCGGCGGCAAGCCGCTGCCGCCGGCGGCAACACCCGCGCCTGCCGCGGAGCCCGGCACGACCCATCTGGCCACGCCGTCGCTGCTGCGTCGCCTGATCGTCGGCTCATGGGTGCTGATCACCATCAACACGCTGATCTTCGGCTTTGTGATTTTCCTGCCGCAATTCTTCCTGCGCCAGGGACTGACGATCACCAACTCGCTCGCCTATACGCTGGTGCTGTCGGCGGCGTCACTGGTCGGTTGCGCGCTCGGCGCCTATTTGTCGGACGCCATCGGCCGGCGCTGGAGCATCATCGGCGCCTCCATCCTCACCATCGTCAGCGGTTATATCTACGCCCGTTTCGATGCTGCCTCTGACCCTGCGATCGTGCTCAGCGTCGGCTTTGTCCTCGTCGTTGCGATCTATATTCAGACCGCGATCCTCTACGGCGTCTATACGCCGGAGCTGTTTCCGACCGAGATCCGTCTCAGGGCAAATGGCATCTGCAATTTTTTCGGACGCGGCGCCACTGTGGTTTCGCCGTTCATCGTCGGTAGCCTGATGGCGTCCTACAAATTGCCGGGCGTGGTCTGGCTGATGATCGGTCTGGTGGTGGTGCAGATTGTGGTGGTGTGGGCCTGGGGCGTCGAGCCGCGCAACCGCGGGCTGGAGGAAGTGACTGCGGCGAAGGGGAGCAGGTGAGGGTTTTATCCACCCACGTCATTCCGGGGCGCGAGTGAAACGAGCGAATCCGGAATCTCGAGATTCCGGGTCTGGTCCTTCGGACCATCCCGGAATGACGATTCAGATACAATCGCAATTACGCGTTCTTCAGCGCGACCCGAAACTCAGCCTCGGTCTTCGACCTCACTTCGTCGAGCGTGACGCCGTCGGCGAGCTCGATCAGCGCCATGCCGTCCTTGCCGTGCTTGTCGATGGTGAAGACGGCCAGATCGGTCACCACCATGTCGACCACCCGCTCGCCGGTCAGCGGCAGGTTACACTTCTTCAAGAGCTTCGCGCCGTCCTTGGCGGAATGCTCCATCACCACCACGACGCGCTTGACGCCGGCGACGAGGTCCATCGCGCCGCCCATCCCCTTGACCATCTTGCCCGGGATCATCCAGTTGGCGAGGTCGCCGTTCTCGGCCACCTGCATCGCGCCCAAAATCGAGAGATCGATATGACCGCCGCGCACCATGCCGAAGGACTCGGCGGAGGAGAAATAGCTGGTCGAGGGCAGTTCGCTGACCGTCTGCTTGCCGGCATTGATCAGGTCCGGGTCTTCCTCGCCTTCATACGGGAACGGCCCCATGCCGAGCATGCCGTTCTCGCTTTGCAGGGAGACGTCGATGCCGTCGGGAATGTAGTTGGAAACCAGCGTCGGGATGCCGATGCCGAGATTGACGTAAAAGCCGTCGCGCAATTCCTTGGCGGCGCGGGCGGCCATCTGTTCGCGGGTCCAGGCCATGGGGCTCTCCTGTCGAAATCGGGTTAGGTGGCGGGACGCGGGCGCGTATTGCGGAATTCGATCCGCTTCTTGGCCGTGCCGACCTCGATGATGCGCTTGACGAAAATGCCGGGCGTATGGATGTGATCCGGATCGATCTCGCCGGCCGGCACCAGATGCTCGACTTCGGCGACCGTGACCTTGGCGGCGGTCGCCATCATCGGGTTAAAATTCCGCGCCGTCTTGCGGTAGACGAGGTTGCCGGCGGTATCGCCCTTCCAGGCATGGACGATGGCCAGATCTGCAAACAGCCCACGCTCCATGATGTATTTTTCGCCGTCGAAAACCTTTTCTTCCTTGCCTTCGGCGATCAGCGTGCCGACGCCGGTCTTGGTGTAGAAGGCCGGAATGCCGGCACCGCCGGCGCGGATGCGCTCGGCGAGCGTGCCTTGCGGATTGAATTCGAGTTCGAGTTCGCCGGCGAGGTATTGCTGGGCGAACAGCTTGTTCTCGCCGACGTAGGACGAGATCATCTTCTTGATCTGGCGCGTCTCAAGCAACCGGGAGAGCCCGATCCCGTCGACGCCGGCATTGTTGGAAACCACCGTCAGGTTTTTCACGCCGGAATCGCGGATCGCGTCCGACAAGGTTTCGGCGATGCCGCAGAGGCCGAAACCTCCAGACATGATCATCATGCCGTCCTTGAGGACGCCGTCGAGGGCGGATTTGGCGTCGGGATAGACCTTTTTCATGCGAATAACGACCTGATGGATAAAATGCGGCTGGCCGCGCCAGCCAACTATCGCCTGCCAACTATTAGGCGAAATCTTCGCAGTGCGTCAATGACGGGGGACCGCACCGTCATTCCGGGATGGCGCGCTAGCACCAGACCTCAGATGCACAATTGTGCATCGGGAAATCTCGAGATTCCGGGTTCGATGCTTCGCATCGCCCCGGAATGACGGGAAAGGGATCACGGCTTCATCCTTCGAGACGCCCGCCTCCGGCGGGCTCCTCAGGATGAGGTCCAAGGCCTTTTATCCCTCATGGTGAGGAGCGCGTCCTCGCGCGTCCGGACGATGCTTCGCATCGCCTGGAGAACCATGAGGCCAACGACCCCCCGCCCTCCCCGCAAGGGGGGAGGGTGAAGAGAGCGGCCTTGAAAGCGTCAAGAAAAACCATCAAGTTGCCGCTCCTTGGAAGTGTGGCGGGCGTTTGGCGCCCCAAGCCACTGTTTCGGCAGCAAAGCTTGCGACCCTGATGCCCGCATCCGGTTCCAGCAAACCAGATTTGGATACTTCTTGGATTTTCCGTTGACGATGGCCCAGAGAACAAGGCGCCTCGCGATGCCGGTCGCGGTGCTGGTCGGCGTGGCGCTGGTCGCCATGATCGCGTCATCCTGCCTGCTCAACCGGGACGCCCTTCGCGCCGCGGTCGAGGCACAAATCCGCGCCGTGACCGGGCTCGACCTGGTGGTCAAGGGCTCAACCGATATCTCGGTGTTCCCCGGAAGCTATGTCTCTTTCCATGACGTGGGCTTGCGGGGCGGCGGTGCCGCCGATCCCGCGCTGACCGTCGACGTGCTGACGGCGAATTTGCGGCTGTTGCCGCTGTTGCTGCAACGTTTCGAGATCGCCGACGTCATGCTGCTGCGGCCGCATATCCGGGTGGTCCGCGACATCAACGGCGACAGCAACTGGACGCCGTTTATCGGCACCATCGCCCGCACCATGAAACCGGGACCCGACAACCAGGTGTCGTTCTCGGAAATCCGGATCCAGGACGGCAAGCTCTCCTACGAAGATCCCGTTCGCGAGATCACCGAGGCGCTCGACAATATCGATCTGTCGCTGGCTTGGCCGTCGATTTCGCGCTCTTTCGCGGCCACGGGACAATTCGACTGGCGCGGCGAGCGCGTCGACGGCAGCATTTCGATCGGCGACTTCCTGGCCGCACTGTCCGGCGAGCGCTCCGGCTTCAAGGCGCGGCTGGCCAGCCCACCGCTGAAACTCGCCTTCGACGGCACCGTTGCCAACCGGACCAGCCTGATGATGGAAGGCACGGTCACGGTCGATTCAGTCTCGCTGCGCAACGCACTGCGATGGACCGGCCAGGCCCCGCCCGGCAGCGGCGGCTTCGGCCGTTTCGCGCTGAAGGCGCGCGCCAATGCCGTCGGCGCCTCGGTAGCCCTCACCAACGTCAATGTCGAACTCGACGGCAATGTCGCCGAGGGCGTGATGACCTATGTCAATAACGGCCGCCAGTCGCTGCAGGCGACGCTGGCGGCAGACAGCCTCGACTTCACGCCCTATATCTCGACCTTCCGCATGCTTGCGAGCGGCGCGCACGACTGGAACCGGCAGCTGTTCGATCTCAATTCGCTGTCGGCGACCGATCTCGATATCCGCCTCTCCGCCGCTCGCGTCACGGTCGGCCCCTCCAGGCTTGGCCGCACGGCGATCGGCGCCAACCTGCGCAACGGTGCGCTCGCTTTGAGCGTCGCCGAAGCGCAAGTTTATGGCGGCATCGCCAAAGGTTCGTTCGGCCTGGCGCGGGCCGACAGCTTTGCGGAAGTAAAAGCGCAGTTCCAGTTCACCGACGTCGATTTGCAGGCCTGCGCCAGCGAACTGTTCGGCTTCAATAAATTATCCGGCCGCGGCAATCTCGGCATGTCGCTGGCTGCTTCCGGCTCAAGCCCGTTTGGCCTGGCGCAATCGCTCGATGGCACCGCGACGCTGACCGGCCATGACGGCGCGATCGCGGGCTTCAATGCCGAGCAGTTGCTCAAGCGGCTGGAACGCCGGCCGTTGTCCGGCGCCGGTAATTTCCGCTCGGGCTCGACGCCCTACAGCAATCTCACCGTCGGGTTGAAATTCGCCGACGGGATCGCCACGCTCGAGGACGTCCAGATCGACGGCCCGGCGCACATCACGCTGACCGGAACCGCTTCGGTGCCGGCCCGCGAGTTCGACATGAAAGGCGTGGCCAGCCTGCCCGCGGCCGATGGCACACCCGGTTTCGAACTGCCTTTTGTGGTGCAGGGGCCGTGGGACGATCCGCTGATCTTCCCCAATTCCGACAGCCTGCTGCGGCGCTCGCCCGCAACCGCGCCGCTGCTTGATGCGGTAAAGGATCCCAAGACCCGCGATGCGGTGCGCTCGATGATCGAGCGCTTCACCGGCGGAAGCGCGAAGCCCGAGGCGGCCGCACCCGCAGCCGTGGGGGAAGCGAAAGGGAATTGAGGGTTCGTCGGAGATTTCCGTCAATTTTGAAGCCCGACTACCCCTAGCTGAGGCCACGCCGTCATGCTTTGATGTATCAGGATCGAAATCGAGATCGCACCCAGCGTCTCGCCTGATTATTTGGAACATTCATTGTGACGGATAACGTTGCCGGCGATCCCCACGAGATCATCGCTGATCTTAAGCGCAGGCTTGATGAGTCGATCGCGCAGCAAACCGCCACCGCCGACGTCCTGAAGGTCATCAGCCGCTCGACCTTCAATCTCCAAACCGTTCTCGAAACGCTGATCAAGTCCGCAGCCGAGTTGTGTCGTGCCAATCGGGGCTCGATCTTCCTTCGCGAAGGCGACGTCTTTCCGTTGAAGGCGGCGTCCAGGACCACACCCGAATTCCTGCAATATTGGGCGGCGAATCCGGCGAGAGCGGGCCGCGGTTCGGCCACCGCGCGCGTCATCGCATCGGGAAAGATCGAAGTTATTTCCGACATCTTTGAGGACCCGGACATGGAAATGTCCCCGGGTTCCCTGAACAAAATTCGCGCGGCGCTGGGCGTGCCGATGCTCAGGAACGACAAGGTCGAAGGCGTGCTGGTGCTGACGCGGCCCGAGCCCGGCCCGTTCACCAAGAGCCAGATCGATCTGGTGCAGACCTTTGCCGATCAGGCGATGATTGCCATCGAAAACGCCCGCCTGTTCAGCGATGTGCAGACGAAGACGGCCGACTTGCAAGAATCACTGCAGCATCAGACTGCGACTTCCGACGTGTTGCAGGTCATCAGCCGCTCGCCTGGTGAACTCAATCCCGTGTTTCAGGCGATCCTGGCGAATGCGACCACAATATGCGACGCCCAATTCGGCCTGTTGGTTCTCTACGAAGGCGGCGGCTTCCGTTTCGTTTCGATGTTCAATCTGCCGCCGGCGTTCGCGGACACCTTTTCGCGCAATCCGGTCATCTACCCGCCGCCGATCGACCCGCTGGGGCGGCTGATTGCGACCCGGCAACTCGTTCATGTCGTTGATATCAAGCAGGAGCCGGCTTACCTCACCGGCTTCCCGCCGATTGTGGAATTGGTCGAACTGGGCGGTGCCCGCACGCTTCTGCTCGTGCCGATGTTGAGGGAAAAAAGCCTTGTCGGCGTGATCGCCATCTTCCGGCAGAACGTTCACGCGTTCTCCGAAAAGCAGATCGACCTCGTGACGAGCTTCGGCAGCCAGGCCGTGATCGCCATCGAAAATGCCCGCTTGCTTGGCGAATTGCGCGAGCGCACCGACGATCTCAGCGAATCCCTGCAACAGCAGACCGCGACCGCCGACGTGCTCAAGGTCATCAGCCGCTCGGCGTTCGACCTGAAATCGGTCCTGACCACGCTGATCGAGTCCGCAAAGCTGCTGTGCGGCGGGTCACTGGGCATCATCTGCCTGCGCGACGGTGAGGTGATGCGGCTACAGGCCGAATCCGGCTGCACACAGGCCTTTGTCGATTTCATGAATGCCCACCCGATCAAGCCCGGCCGTGAAACGATCACCGGCCGGGTTTTTATGGACGGCAAGCCGGTTCATGTCGCGGACGTCGAGCTTGATGCGGAATACAGTTTTGCCAACGCGCCGACGATCGGCGCCTACCGGGCGGTCCTTGCCGTCCCACTGATGCGCGATGCCGCGGTTCAGGGCGTGCTGCTGCTGGGAAGGCCGGAGCCCGGACCGTTCAGCCAGCGCCAACTGGACCTCGTGCAGACTTTCGCCGACCAGGCGGTTATCGCCATCGAGAATGCACGGCTTTTCAACGAAACGAAGGAAGCACTCGAGCGGCAGACCGCGACCGCCGGCATCCTGAAGGTCATCGCCAGTTCGCCATCGGACGCGCAACCCGTGTTTGAGGCCATCGCGAGAAGTGCCAATACCCTCATCGGCGGGTTCTCGAGCACTGTCTTCCGTTTTATTGATGGTATCGGTCACCTCAAGGCGTACACCCCGACAAACCCCGCCGCGGATGAAGTACTGCGGACCAGCTTCCCGATGCCCGTTACCGATTTTCCACCGTTCCAAATGGCGCAGGCCGGCGAAGCTAACCAGATCGCTGATACCGAGAAGATGTCATACGAGATTCGGGATATCGCGCAAGCACGCGGCTTCCGCAGCATTTTGTTTGCTCCGATGATGAACGACGGCGCGTCAATCGGCGCCATCGCGGTGACGCGCGTTCAACCCGGAAGTTTTGCCGATCATCACATCCAGTTGCTTCAGACCTTTGCTGATCAGGCTGTTATCGCTATTGAGAATGTGCGGCTGTTCGAGCAGGTGCAGGCGCGCACGCGGGAATTGTCGGAGTTGCTCGACGAATTACGCACCGCGCAGGACCGGCTGGTGCAAACCGAAAAGCTCGCTTCGCTCGGCCAGCTCACCGCCGGCATCGCGCATGAGATCAAGAACCCGCTCAACTTCGTCAACAATTTCTCGGCGCTGTCGGCCGAATTGATCGACGAACTGAACGACACGCTCAAGCCGGCCGCGCTCGACGACAAGGTCCGGGAAGAAATCGACGAACTCACGCATATGCTCAAGGGCAACCTCGAAAAAGTCGTGCAGCACGGCAAGCGCGCGGATTCGATCGTCAAGAACATGCTGCTTCATTCGCGCGAGGGCTCGGGCGACCACCGCCCGGTCGATATCAACGCAATTGTCGAAGAAAGCCTCAATCTCGCCTATCACGGCGCGCGGGCCGAGAAAGCCGGCTTCAATATCACGCTGCAGCGCGAGCTTGATCCATCTGCCGGGGTAGTCGATCTCTATCCGCAGGAAATCACGCGGGTGTTCCTCAATCTCATTTCCAACGGTTTTTATGCGGCCAACAAGCGCAAGGAAGCTGGTGGCGAAGGCTTCGAACCGCTGCTGACGGCGACCACCAAGAACCTCGGCAGCAAGGTCGAAATCCGGATTCGCGACAACGGCACCGGCATCCCCGCCGAGGTGAAAGAGAAGATGTTCAATCCTTTCTTCACCACCAAGCCCGCGGGCGAAGGCACCGGGCTTGGCCTGTCGATGAGCCACGACATCATCGTGAAACAGCACGGCGGCAAGATTGACGTCGAAACGGAACCCGGCGCGTTCACCGAATTTATCATTACGCTGCCGCGCGCGGCGGCGCAGGCTGGAGGCCGAAATTGAGCGTTTACATACTCGTCGTCGATGACGAGCCCGATGTCGAGGAACTGTTCCGCCAGCAATTCCGGCGCGACCTGAAATCCGGACGCTTCACGATGGAGTTTGCACCGTCGGCGCCTGCGGCGCTGGTTCGCGCCGCCGAGATCAAGGATCCATCGCTGATCCTGATCCTGTCGGACATCAACATGCCCGGAATGAGCGGGCTCGACATGCTGCCAAAGGTGCGCGCCGAACGGCCCGACGTTCCAGTCATCATGATCACCGCTTATGGCGATGCCGAAACACGCCGCAAGGCGATCGAGCGCGGCGCGGTCGGACTATTGACCAAACCGATCGATTTTGCGCTGCTACGCCATGAGATCGATACTCGCCTGGGGCAGGCCGCATGACAGCCACCATCCTCGTCGTCGACGATGAGCCGGACCTTGAGGCTCTTGTCTTGCAGAAATTCCGCAAGCAAATTCGCGACGGCGCGGTGAGTTTCATGTTTGCCCGTGACGGCGTGGAGGCATTGCAGTCGATCGAAGTTCATCCGCATGTCGATCTGGTCGTCTCCGACATCAACATGCCGCGGATGGATGGCTTGTCTTTGCTGCAGAAATTGCAGGAGGCCGAAGACAAGAAATCGACCATCATCGTCTCGGCCTATGGCGACATGAGCAATATCCGCATCGCGATGAACCGCGGCGCCTTCGATTTCCTGACCAAACCAATCGATTTCGGCGATCTCGAAACCACCATCGACAAGACCATTCGCCACGTCGAGGCGATGCGCGAGGCGCGCCGTCGCCAGGCCGAGGCCGAGCGCGCGCATGCGTCGCTCTCGCGTTATTTCTCGCCGCAGATCGCCTCCAGGCTTGCCGCTGCCGGCGACAGCGACGGCATGGAAGTGCACTGGCGCGAGGTCGCGGTGATCTTCACCGACATCGCCGGTTTCACGTCGCTGGTCGAAAACGCCGCGCCCGACGTGCTCGGCACGCTGCTCAACGAATATGTGGGCGGCATGACCGAAGTCGTCTTCGCGCACGAAGGCACCGTCGCCAAGATCATCGGCGACGCCATCCAGATTCTCTTCAACGCGCCCGGCGACCAGCCGGATTATGCGACCCGCGCCATTGCCTGCGCACATGCGCTGAATGACTGGGCCGAGGCGTTTCGCGAACGCTGGAAATCCAAAGGCGTGAGTTTCGGCGCCACGCGGATTGGCGTTCACGCGGGGCCGGCGCTGGTCGGCAATTTCGGCGGCGGACGTTTCTTCGACTACACCGCCTATGGCGACACGATCAACACCGCCGCGCGGCTTGAAGCGGCCAACAAGTCTCTTGGTACGCGTATTTGTGTCAGCGCGGCGGTCGCCGACGGCGTCGGGACCTTTTGCGGCAGGCCGGTCGGCGATCTCTTGTTGCGCGGGCGCAGCGAGCCGCTGCGGGCTTACGAGCCGCTTGCGGCGGCCGAGTTCGAGGGGCCGGCGACCGCGCAATATGGCGCTGCCTTTGCCAAACTGGAGGCAGGAGACGCCGCCGCAATGCCGGCCTTTGCGGCACTGGTCGGGTTGCATGCCAGCGACGCGCTCGCCGGCTTTCATCTCCGGCGACTGTTGAATGGGGCGAAAAGCGTGCGCATTCAACTGGAGTGATTGACGCAACGCTAAAAAATCCGAGGGGATGATGGGAGACGTCAAGACCCATTACGAGGTGATCGTCGTCGGCGCGGGAGTAGCGGGCATCTACCAGATCAAGCGGCTGGCCGATCTCGGGATCGACGCCACTGTGCTGGAGTCGGCGCCCGATCTCGGCGGCACCTGGTACTGGAACCGGTATCCCGGCTGCCGCTTCGATTCCGAGAGCTACACCTACGGCTTCTCGTTTTCGCGTGAGCTGCTCGACGAGTGGCACTGGAAGGAGCGATTTTCCAGCCAGCCCGAAAATCTGCGCTACCTCAACTACGTCGCCGACAAGTTCGATCTGCGCAAGCATATGCAGTTCAACTGCAAGGTCGAAGCGATGCGCTTCGATGAGGCGCGCGATCTCTGGCACGTGAAGACGTCGAACGGCCGCGAGCTGACGTGCCGCTTTATCGTTCTCGCGATCGGTCTCCTCTCCGCGCCGACCATGCCGCGGCTGGAAGGCGTCAGTGACTTCAAAGGCCGCTCGTTCCATACTTTCTACTGGCCGCACGAACCGATCGATCTCGCGGGCAAGAAGGTCGCCGTGATCGGCACCGGCGCCACCGGCATTCAGTTGATCGGCGAGATCGCCGGCAAGGTCGGCCACTTGACCGTGTTCCAGCGCCGGCCAAACTGGAGCGCGCCGCTCAACAACAGCGAAATCTCGGACGCCGAAATGGCCGACATTCGCGCGCGCTATGACGAGATCTTCGCAGCCTGCCGGCTTACGCCAGGCAGCTTTCTGCACGGCCCCGACCGCCGCGGCTTCTCTGAGGTGACGCGCGAGGAGCGTGTCGCGCTATGGGACAAGCTCTATGACGAGCCCGGCTTTGGTATCTGGCTCGCGAATTTTCGCGAGATCTTCATGGATGAAGCCGCCAACGCCGAACTGTCGGAGTATATCGCCGGCCGCATCCGCGGTCGCGTTAGAGACCCCAGGGTCGCCGAAAAACTGATTCCGCGGGATCACGGCTTTGGCGTGCAGCGCCTGCCGCTGGAGACGAACTATTTCGAGGCCTATAACCGCGACAACGTACACCTGGTCGATCTCAGCGAGACGCCGCTGGTTCGCGTTACCGAGAGTGGCCTGCGGACGACCGAGCGCGACTACGAATTCGACATTATCGTCTACGCCACCGGGTTCGACGCCATCACCGGCGCCTATGACCAGATCGATATCAGCGGCGTCGGTGGCGAAAAGCTCGCCGCAAAATGGAAACACGCGCCGTCCACGTATCTTGGGCTACTGATCCACGGCTTTCCAAATCTGTTGATGCCTACGGGGCCGCAAAGCGCGTCCGCTTCGACGAACTTTCCGCGCGGTATCGAGAACAACGTCAACTGGTGCACGGACCTGCTGCGATATATGTGGGATCGCGGCTACACCCGCGCCAACGCCACGCGCGAGGCGCAAGAGCGCTGGACCGCGCATGTGGCCAAGATGTACGAGATCATGCTGATGCGCAAAGCCAAGTCCTGGTTCACCGGCTACAACTCCAACGTCGCCGGCCACGAAGAGGGCACGGTCCGCTACTTCCTCTATAACGGCGGCACGCCGAAATTCATCGCGATCGCCAACGACGTGGCCGCGAAGGGTTATCAGGAGATCGCGTTCAGCGCGGGCGAACGTGTCGATGGCTTGCAGTCAGCGGACACGGCGATAACTTAGCGCGACGCCTGGTCTAGGGCTGAAAGCGGACTATGTTGCCTAGCTAGGCTGACGATATCCGCTGTGGGGGCCACAAGCGGAAGCAGTCCGACCGTAAAGTCCGATCACACTTGTTGCGGTTCCATAGCTTGGGTCTGGTCGCGCAGCAAGAGAAGCTCATCGGGAAAGCGGACCCACTCAAGCTTTGACTCGCACCAGGCCGCCACCTTTGGCGCAGGGAAGGTTGGATCGGCGAAGCAGCCGACCGGTATGCCTATCATTTCGGGCAAGAATTCAAGACTTGTACTCACCGTCGAACCACAGACAGCACAAAATACGAATTGAACGTTCCCGCCTGACGTACCCTTGCGGTTGTAGGTCAAGCCATTTCCCGAGCGATCCCTCACTTGGTTAGTATTCCATCGCGACGAAAGCGCAAATGCGCTTCCCGAGCGCTTCTGACATCGCGTGCAGTTGCAGGCTGAGACCAAAGCCGGCTCACCTTCAACGGTTAGACTCAGCTGTCCGCACTGGCAGCTCGCCGTACGCGTCATATCGCCGCCTCCTTTGAGAAAGGGAGTAGTCCGCATCATACAGCCGTAGATTACCGTCGCACCAATAATAATAGCGTTGGCGATACTTCTGTTCCGAGTCATAAGCCGAAATCAGCCCCCAGCAATTGCGAGGTCTGCTTTGCTTTCGACACAAATATCCGGAGGCTTTGGCGAAGTCGCGATCTGTGGCAAATGTCTAATTTCTGATTTTCAGAAATTGCGCTTGACGACCCGGTAGAAGCAGCAATAGAAGCGAATCATCCCGTCCCACTTGAGGGGCGTTTCGCGATCGTCACGGACGTTGGGTCGGGATGCGGTGGACGCCTTGGCGCGACGGACGAGCGCGTGTGAGGCGGACGGCGAAGTCGTGTGGTCCTGATGTCTCGATGCTGACATCACGTTGGCAGAACGATCTGCTGACAACGGCGGCAACAAAGCCGATCGCCGGGGAGATCGCGAAGGAAACCGTTAAAACCATTCGCGTGCGGGAATGCCGGACTGCACCGGCGCGACCGTGGTGACTAACTTGCGTGTTTTCTACCTTTGCACGCAAGGCTGCGGATGCGCTTGAGCATCCGGCATTCCCCACGCCCTCTTCGGGCGGACGATGAAGCATCACCCGGACGCGTTTTGCGCCGCGGGAGGGTGAAGGTGTGTCTGCAACTATCTCACCGTCGTCCCGGACAAGCAAAGCGCGATCCGGGACCCACACGCGTGTTAGGCGTGTTGAGCGGCGTTGTCCGACGGCTTTCGTGCAACAACGACGGCCTGTGGTTATGGATCCCGGATCGCGCTTTGCTTGTCCGGGACGACGGAAGAGCCTGACGTGTGCTGGCCGGAACGGCGGGGCAGCATCCCACGCCCCTACCTGCGTACGACAAGATGCCGCTGGACATGCCTCACCTCTGCGCTAGTCTTTCACCCGACCGGTTAAAATAAGGCCGGCGCCAAACAGGGAGAGAGATGTTGAGAATTCCGGGAGGAATTGCACTTTTCACTACCGCTGCCGTGCTGCTGGCCGCCGCACAGCCTGCCGCCGCGGACACGATCACGGTCTGGTGGGGCAAGGGCTTCTACAAGTCCGAAGACGACGCGCTGCTCAAGGTCGTCAAGAAATTCGAAGAGAAGACCGGCACCAAGGTCGAGCTGTCGCAATACGCGATCCAGGACATGATTTCGAAAACGGTGGCGGCGCTGGATTCCGGCACCGTGCCCGATGTCGCCTATGCCGATACGTTCGACGTGCAGGCCGGCGGCAAATGGGCCTTCGAGGGCAAGCTCGAAGACCTCTCCGACATTCTCGTGCCGATCAAAGACAAGTTCGCACCGAATACGCTGGAGACCGCTTACCTCTATAACGGCGAGACCAGGAAGAAAGGCTATTACGGCTTTCCGCTGAAGCAGCAGAGCATGCATGTGCAGATCTGGAGCGACATGCTGGCGAAGGCGGGCTTCAAGGCGAGCGACATTCCGACCAAGTGGGAAGATTACTGGTCGTTCTGGTGCGACAAGGTGCAGCCGGCGATCCGCAAGGCGACCGGCCAGCGCATCTATGGCATCGGCCAGCCGATGGGCGTGGAATCCACCGACTCGCTGCAGTCGTTCTACACCTTCATGGATGCCTACAACATCCATCTGGTCGACGACGACGGCAAGCTTCTGGTCGACGATCCCAAGGTGCGTGACGGACTGATCCACGCGCTGAAGGATTACACCGACACCTACATCAAGGGCTGCACGCCGCCCTCCTCCACCACCTGGAAGGACCCGGACAACAACGTCGCCTTCCACAACAAGACGATCGTGATGACGCACAACTTCACGATCTCGATCGCGGCGAAATGGTTCGAGGATTCCACCAATCCGGCGCTGACGGACGAACAGCGCGCCGCCGGCAAGAAGGCCTATGAAGAAGACATCATCACGGCCTCCTTCCCGAACAAGCCGGATGGCGGCGTCATCAAGTATCGCTCCGACGTCAAGACCGGCGTGATCTTCACCGCGGCGAAGAACAAGGCGAAAGCAAAGGAGTTTGTCGCCTTCCTGCTGCAAGAAGAAAACCTCGGCCCTTATGTCGAAGGCGCGCTCGGCCGCTGGTTCCCGGCGACGATCGAAGGCCAGAAGAGCCCGTTCTGGCAGGCCGACCGCCATCGCAAGGCGGTCTACGCCCAGTTCACGGGCGGCACCCAGCCGTTCGATTTCACCAAGAACTACAAGTTCACGATTCTGAACAACGAGAATGTGTGGGCGAAAGCGATGAACCGCGTCGTCAGCGAGAAGGTGCCGGTGGAGAAGGCGGTCGACGAACTGATCGCGCGCATCAAGGAGGTCGCGGGGTAGCTTTGACGATAGAAAGCATTTCCGTGTCCCGGACGCGGTGCAACGTCCTTCACGGTGCACCGCAGAGCCGGGACCCAAGGTGGTACAGAATGGACCCCGGATCAGCAGCGCACCGTTTCACGCTGCGCCGCGTCCGGGGAACGCGATTTCTGACTACGGCGGGAATATCCATTCAAGAGTAACGGCACATGGCGATCACGATCTCAGCGTCCGACGTACCAAGCGCCCCGCTCGCGCCGCGGCTGTCGACGCCGCAGGTCTGGGGCATCGTGATGATCGCGCCCTATCTGCTCGTGTTCGCCGCGTTCGTGGTCTATCCGGTGGCTTACGGCTTCTGGCTGGCGCGGGCGCCATCGAACTATGTCGCGCTGTACAACGACCCGATCTTTGCGCGTGCCGCCGTTAACACACTGATTTTCCTGCTCATCGGCATCAACATCAAAATGCTGATCGCGCTGTTCCTGTCCGGCTTCTTCGTGCAGTCGCGAAGCTGGATCCGGTGGCTGTCGGTGATCTTCATCCTGCCCTGGGCGGTGCCGTCGATTCCGACCATCCTGTCGGTGCGCTTCATGCTCAATCCGGAATGGGGCATGGTGAACCAGTTGATCTTCAAGTTCACCGGCGATGACGGGCCGAACTGGCTGAACGATCCCACAGTGGCGCTTTCGATGGCGATCGGCGTGCATATCTGGAAATCGCTGCCGTTCTGGACGCTGATCCTGATGACCGGGCGGCTGGCGATCTCGCAGGACCTGTTCGAGGCCGCCGATGTCGATGGCGCCAACTGGTGGCAGAAATTCCGCTTCATCACCTGGCCTTCGATGCAGGCGCTGTATGTCACCTGCACGCTGCTTTCGATGATCTGGACGCTAGGGGACTTCAACAGCGTCTATCTGTTGACCGGCGGCGGCCCGGCCGATCTGACGCACGTGCTCTCGACGCTCGGCATCCGATATTTGCGACTCGACCAGCTCAACCTCGCGATGGCCTCGATCGTCTGCGCGATGCCGCTGGTGCTGCCGCTCGTCTATTTCATGATGAAACGGTTGTCGCGATGAAGCTGCCTTCCTTACGCGACACGGCGACCGAAGCGCGGCTGCTGCTGATCGGCATCCCCGTCCTGGTCTGGACCCTAATTCCGATCTACCACATGTTCGTGTTCGCGATCTCGCCGAAGGAAGACGCCTTCTCCGGCAAATTATGGCCGGAGCATCCGACCCTGCACAACTTCGAGATCGTATTTCGTCAGCAGCATTATTTCCTCAGGGATTTCTGGGTGCAGTTCGGCAATTCGGTCGTGATCGCGGGCGCCGTCGGCGCGCTGACGCTCGTCATCGCCACGGCAGCTGCGTTTTCGATTTCGCGGCTGCGCGTGCCGGGCGGGCGCGTCGTGCTCAACCTCGCGCTGTTTACCTACTTCATCCCGGCGGCATTCCTTGCCGTGCCGATGTATCGCACCATGGGCAATTACGGCCTGCTCAATACGCGCTGGGCGCTGATTCTCGCGATGGTGACGATCGCCTCGCCTTACGCGATCTGGGTGCTGAAGCAGGCTTCCGACAAATTGCCGGTGGAGCTTGACGAGGCCGCCGTGATGGACGGCGCGACGCCGTTGCAGATCTTCCGGCTGGTCTATGTGCCGCTGATGATGCCGTCGCTGGTTGCGATCGGCACCTACGCCGTGTTGCTTGCCTGGAACGAATATCTCTATGCGTTCCTGCTGCTCTCGAACGATCGCGACATCACGCTGCCGGTCGCGCTTGGCAATTTCCTCGCCGCCGACGATTCGCCCTGGGAATTACTGATGACGACCGGCTTCATCTATGCGCTGCCGCCGGCCGCGATCTATTACGCTTTCCGCCGCTACATGGTCGGCGGGCTCACTGCCGGCGCGGTCAAGTCGTGAGAACTGACGCCGTCATTCCGGGATGGTGCGTTAGCACCAGACCCGGAATCTCGAGATTCCGGGTTCGATGCTTCGCATCGCCCCGGAATGACAAATCACAACGGCGCGGCGCTCTTGCCGCGCTCATTGGAAATTTTCGAGGCCAGGGAAGCAACAACGATCACCACCGCGATCAGCGCCACCACCAGCGTGCAGATCGCATTGATTTCCGGTTTAACACCGAGCCGCACCTCCGAGTAGATCCGGATCGGCAGCGTCGCCGAGCCGGGGCCGGTGGTGAAGCTCGCGATCACGAGATCGTCGAGCGACAGCGTAAAGGCGAGCATCCATCCTGCAGCGACCGATGGGACGATCAGCGGCAGCGTGACGGCGAGGAACGCGTGGGCCGGGTCGCAGCCGAGATCCATCGCCGCTTCCTCCAGGCTCCTGTCGAGCGCGCCGAGACGGGCCTGCACCACCACGGCGACAAAGCACATCGTGAGCGTGGTGTGGGCAATGACGACCGTCCAGAAGCCGCGTTCGGCGTTGATGGCGACGAACAGCAGCAACAGCGAGAGCCCGGTGATCACCTCGGGCATCACCAGCGGCGCATAGAGCATGCCGGAAAACAGCGTCCGTCCCTTGAAGCCCGCGCCGCGCGAGAGTGCGACCGCGGCAAGCGTTCCGAACACCGTCGCCAGCGTCGCCGACGTCGCTCCCACGCGCAGGCTCATCCACGCCGCGTCGATCATGGCGTTGTCGTTGAAGAATTCGCTGTACCACTTCAGCGACCAGCCGCCCCACACCGTGACCAGCCGCGAGGCGTTAAACGAATAGATAATGAGGATCACGATCGGCAGATACAGGAACGCCAGCCCCAGGGCGAGCGCGGCGACGTTGAAGCGGGAAAGCCTGTTCGAGCGGCTGGCCATCACACCTGCTCCAGTTGCCGCCGTTGCAGGCGATCGTAGAACAACAATGGCACGATCAGCAGAATCAGAAGTATCACCGCGACCGCGGAAGCGACCGGCCAGTCCTTGTTGGTGAAAAATTCAAGCCACAGGGTCTGGCCGATCATCAGCGAATTGGAGCCGGCCAGCAAATCGGGAATCACGAACTCACCGACGATGGGAATAAAGCAGAGAAGAGCACCGGCGCCGACAGCCGGCAGCGACAGCGGGAAGGTCACCCGCCAGAACGCCTGGCGCGGCGAGGCGCCGAGGTCATTAGCCGCTTCCAGCAGCGCAGGGTCCATCCTGGACAACGTCGCATAGAGCGGCAGAACCACGAACGGCAAATAGGAGTAGACGATGCCGAGATACATCGCGCTGTCGGTCGAGAGCCAGACCACGGGCGCGGAGACCACATGCAGCACCAGCAGAATCTGATTAAGCAGGCCGTCATGTTGCAGGATGTTGATCCAGGCATAGATGCGGATCAGGAACGAGGTCCAGAACGGAACGATCACCAGCATCATCGCGATCGCTTGCCAGCGCTGCGGCAGGCGCGCCATGCCGTAGGCGACAGGATAGCCGATCACGAGCAGGATCGAGGTCGAGACGCCAGCGACCACGAGGCTGCGCAAGTAAGACAGAACATAGAGATCGTCGGAAGCCAGCAGCTTGAAATTGTCGAGCGAGAGCGCGGCGAATGCGGCCTTGATCGCCTCCCATCCCTCGCTGACATCGAACACCGGGGTATAGGGCGGCTGCGCGATCGCCGTCAGCGACAGGCTGATCTTCAGGACAAACAGGAACGGCACGAGAAAGAACAGCGCCATCCAGAAATACGGCGCGATCGCCGCCAGGCGCGCAGGGCGCGTAAAGAGCGAGGGTGAACTCATTGCTCCAGCACCACGCAGTCTTCCGGCGAGAACCACGCCACCACGCGCTGGCTCGGACTGTAGGCGTCGAGACCCAGCCGCGCGGTATTGGCCATCGACGAGCGCAGCATCGCGCCACTGTCGAGCTTGATCTTGTAGCTGGTGATGCCGCCGAGATAGCCGACATCGGTCACCACCCCTTCGAGCCGGTTGATCGCGCGCGCATCGTCGGACACGGGAGGGCGGCGCGACAGCTTGACCTTTTCAGGACGAATCGCGACACAAAGGCTGGTCTTGGTGAGTGGCTGGCGAGGCTCGGCGACATAAATCGTTCCGGCCTCGCTGGTTGCAATCGCAAGCCGCCGCGCCATCGCGGGGCGAGGCTCTTCGCTGGTATCGAGCTTTCCCTCGATCAGATTGATGTCGCCGACGAATTCGGCGATCCAGCGCGAGCGCGGCGCCTCGTAGAGTTCGCGCGGGGCAGCGACCTGTTCAAGGCGACCCGCATCCATCACGCCGATCCGTCCCGCCACGGTCATCGCCTCGGCCTGATCGTGGGTGACGATAATGAAGGTCAGGCCCAGCCGCCGCTGCAATTCCATCAATTCAAGCTGTGTGCTCTCGCGCAGCTTCTTGTCGAGCGCGGCCAGCGGCTCGTCGAGCAGCAGGAGTTGCGGGCGG